>Ga0182016_10004371_pt1 | contig 15649 bp, 17 predicted proteins | sample 712S2MmetaG_FD_120491 | JGI IMG/M metagenome (GOLD analysis project Ga0182016, IMG submission 120491) | Permafrost microbial communities from Stordalen Mire, Sweden - 712S2M metaG | ecosystem: Environmental > Terrestrial > Soil > Wetlands > Permafrost | place: Sweden: Stordalen | collected...
GCGCCGGCTCCCACCGACAAGGGCGGCTGGATCATTCAGATCGGCATTTCCGACGACGCCGCCAAGGCCAACGATCTGCTTGCGCGCGCGCGCGTGCGCAGCGGCGGCCCGCTCGCTCAGGCTCGTCCGTTCACCGAGAAGGTCGCCAAGGGCGGAGACATATTCTATCGCGCCCGCTTCGCCGGGCTCGACTCGGAAGCCGCCGAAACGGCTTGCCGTTCGCTGAAGAAGGGCGGATTCGCTTGTTTCGCCGCACGCGACGACTGAGGAGCGTCACCCGTGTCGCAGCAGGACGTCCTTGGCTTCGTTGACCTGCGCCGCCAGGGCGGTCGATCCGCCATGGTCTGGATGAAGCTTCTGCATCAGCGATCGGTGGGCGCGAACGATTTCCTCGGCGTTCGCGCCTTGCGGCAGGCCCAGGATTTCATACGCTTGGTCGCGCGTCATCGCACCGCTGCGATCGCTCCGCCGCCGCGCCTCGCCCTCACCCTCGTCTGCCTGACGCCAGCCGGCAAACCGGCGGTCGAGATAAGTTTCCAGTAGACGCGCGCCTTCCGGGTCGTCGCGCAGGCAGTCCCGATAGAGCGTCAGGCATTCGCCTCGCGCCAGAGCGTCGAGCGCGCGTCCGGCGAAAGCGCCGGCGAGCGCGCGGCCGCTCAACGCGCCGCTATCCTGGTCGAGCCGCATTTCGATCGTCGCCGAGCGCGCCGTCGTCACGCGGCCGCTGCGTCGCCCGAGCCCGGCGGCGCCAAGCACCGAGGCCAACCGCCCGCCCCGACCGATCAGCCCGAGGCTCGCGCCGACGCCCGCCACGCCGATCGCGGCGGCGACTTCGCCGCGCAGAAGCAACAGACCTGCGACCAGCAGGACGAGCGCCGCGCCGGCGTTGCGCGCCAGCGCGACCGCCGCCGCGGGGCTGAGCTGGGCGAATTTCCGCAGCCCGCCCAGCAACAGAAAGAGGATGAGAACGCCGGCGATGAGAGAGGGCATGGGCCAGATCGGATCACGAAGGCGCGGCGCGCCTGGGGTCTCTTGTCACGCTTCGCGCAACTGCGCCAGCAACGCGCGCGCTCCGCCGTCGCGCTCAGCTTGCGCCGCCAGCGCCGCCCGGCCGCCGGCGGCGTAGACCGCGGCCGCCTTGAGCAGCGCCTCGAGCCGCCCCGCGGCGCCGGCGTCGAACGTTTCGTAGGCCCCGCCCGTCAGGCGGGCGATCTCCTGGAAGGCGCGGCGCGCCAAGGGGTCGCCGCCCTCCTGGAACATGAACGCCTTGACCCCGGTGAGCGCCAGTTCTCCGGCGGTCGCTAGCAACGGATCGATTCGCTCCTCCATCGCGTCGCCGATGAAGACGAGAACGCCGACCCGCGCCCGCCGCGCCTCGTCGCGCGCGTGGGCGAGCACGCGCCGCATTTGCGTGGCGCCGCCCGCGACCGAGATGCGGTTCATCAGTTCGGCGAGCCCCGCGCCGCCGGAGACGAAGCCGGTTGCGCGGCACTCGTTGAGTCCACGGAAATAGATGAGCTGGACGTCGAGGCCGCCGAGCCGAGCCGCCGCGTCGAACATGCGGCTCTGCAGCGCCTGCGCCATGTCCCAAGTCGGCTGGCGGCTCATCGTCGCATCGAGGGCGAAGATCAGCCGGCCGCGCCCGCTCGGCGGCGGGGCCGGCGCGCGCCGCGCCGCCTCGACGAAAGCGTCGATCGCCGATCCGCTTTCGCGAAGCCGCGACGGGACGCGATCCTCATCGCCCATGACAAATTCTCCCGGCGCGAAGCGCCGCCCTTAACATCGGTCGCTGCGCCCTCCGCCGCAAGACCAGCGCGGCCGCCCTACAACAGGCCGAGCGCGCCGAGCGTCCGTCGCAACGCCTCCGGCATCGCCGCCGCGCCCTTGGCGGCGGAGGAAAGATCGGGCGGCGCGTCCTTGACGGCGAAATAGCGCCAACCCTGAAAGGCGCGCATCGGCCGCGGCGCCACCGCGACGACCGTGGGCTCGAGCCACAGGCGGCAGCGGCCGATTCCGTCGGCGTCGACGAACGGTTCGACCTCGTCGAGCTTCTGGCGCGCCGAGATCAGCCCTTTGATCACCCAATAGAGCGAGCCGCCGTCGACCAGCTCCTGGGCGCGTTTGGGAACCATGCGCGTGACATGGGCGTGCTGGGCGCGCTCGCCGCGCGCGCGGCGTTCGGCCATGCGGTCGGCGATCCACTCTTCGAGATCGGCGATCGATTCCGCGCCGACACAGAGCTTGACCAGATGCAGCGTCATCGTCGCCTTATCGCAAATCGGCGGCCGCCCGCGAAGCGGCGCGCGGTCGCGGACGCCCCGTGTCGACGACAATGCTCGATCCAACAGGAGGATATGAAGATATCCTCGCCTGTCGTAGCAAGATCGCAACAGCGCCGTCGCCGAGCGGCGGCGATGTCCGGCGATAGGCCGAGACGACCGATCAGGCCGTCTCAGCCGGCCGCGAAGCATCCTATTCCTCGGGCTCGCAATCGAAGCGCAGCGGATAGCCCTTGGCCGCCCCCGCTTCGGTCGCGCGCGCCGCCTTGGTTTCGGCGACGTCGCGCGCGTAAACCGCGACCACGCAGGCGCCGAGCCGGTGCGCGGTCATCATCACCGCCTGGGCGCGTCCCTCGCCAAGCCGGAATTCCAACTTCAGCACCGTAACGACGAAGTCGCGCGGCGTGTAATCGTCGTTGAACAGAATCACCTTGTGCAGGCGCGGCCGTTCCGTCTGGACTTTGGTCTTGGCCCTGGGAACGGCGACGATACCGCTCATCGCCCGGCTCCTTGCGGTTTGGCCAGTGCGCATTTTCGCATGCGATACGGCGATCGTCTACGCGGGTCGCCTCAGCGATATCGAATCCGGCGTTGACAGTTCCGGCATTCGGTCCGGCCATCGCAGCCGCCCGGGCTGCGCTCGAACGCAGATTCGAGCTCGCTTTCCGGCAGCGGTCGGCTGTGGAAGTAGCCTTGGGTTTCGTCGCAACCGGCCGAGCGCAGCAACTCGAACTGCTCGCAAGTCTCGACGCCTTCGCCAGTCAGAGCCAAACCCAGTTCTTTGGCGAGACGCGCCGCCGAGCGGATCACGGCCGCGCAGCGCGGATTGATCAGCGCGTCGACGACGAAAGCGCGGTCGATCTTGAGCCGGTCGAGCGGCAGCCGGGCCAGCGCGCGCATCGACGACCGATCGCCGCCGAAATCGTCGAGCGCCACGGTGACGCCTTGGGCGCGCAACCCGTTCAGCGTCGCGGCGGCGACGGCGAAGTCGTCGATCAGGGCGGATTCGGCGATCTCGATCTCGAGCCGGCGCGGGTCGATGCGGCCCTGGTCGACCAAGCGACCGACGCAGTCGATCACCTTGGTCGACCGGAGCTGCGCCGCTGAAAGGTTGACGGCGACCCTTAGCCGGCTCGGCCAGGGGGCGGCGGCCCGCGCCGCCTCGATCAGCGCCCACACGCCGATGTCGTCGAAACCCGGCATGCCCTCGGCGTCGGCGATGAAACTGCCCGCGGCGAGATCGCGCATGCCGGGTCGGCGCCAGCGCAGGAGCGCCTCAAATCCGGTCGTCGCGCCGCTGGCCACCGCCACCAGCGGCTGGAAGTCGAACCGCAGTTCGCCTTCGCTCAGCGCCCGCCGCAATGCCGCATCGAGGCCGCTTGCGCCGGGGCGCGGCGAAGCCTCCCACGCCGGCGGATCGAACCCCGATGGATTCGGCTGCAACGCGTGCATCGTGAACTCGTCTGTAGGAAGAAATACACGTCATAGTTGCATCAGCTCCTCAACGAACCGTTAATGGTTGCGCTGGAACTGGCCTCTATGTCTCGTCGACCGTCACAAGACGCTGGCCTTGCTCGACGATGTCGCCGAGCGTAACGGCGAGGCGGGTCGCCCGGCCGGCGCGCGGGGCCAGCAGCGGATGCTCCATCTTCATCGCCTCGACCACCGCGAGGCGCTGACCGGCGGCGACGGAATCCCCCTCGGCGACCGAAAGCGCGATCACCCGCCCATGCATCGGCGCGACCACGTCGCCCGATTCTTCCCCGCCTCCGGCCGCCGCGCCGGCGAGCGGATCGACGCGTTCGACGATGATCTGCCGGCCGCCGCTGAGCACATAGGCGGCCTGGGCGACGCGCGTCACCAGCGGCGTCGGCCCTGTCTCCGGGAAGGCGCGACCGTCGGCGAAAGCGAAGGCGCGCGCTCCACCCGCCTCGATCGCGGCCAGCCGCTCCAGCCGGCCGTCGACCAGGAATTCGCAACCGACCCGGCGCGGGGCGAGCAATTCGAACGAATCCGAGACGCTCCACGGGTCGGCGGCCTCGCCTTTGGGCGCCGCCGCGATCAGCGCCGCGGCGCCGGCGACGACCGCTCGCGGATCGGGCGGACGCGGCTCGGCGCCAAGCGCGGCCGCATGAGCGTCGATGAAGCCGACGTCGACGCCGCCCATCGCCACCGCCGGATCGGCGAGCAGCGCGTCCAAAAAGCCGAGGTTGGTCTTGGGGCCGACCACCAGCGCGTCCGCCAGCGCCGCGCGCAGCTTCGCCAGCGCTTCGCGTCGCGTCGGCGCGTGGGCGATCAGCTTGGCGATCAACGAATCGTAGAACGGCGTCACTTCGTCGTCCGCTTCGACGCCCGCGTCGACCCGCAGGCCGGGACCGGGATCGAGCCGCAGCGCGACGATGCGGCCGGGGCTCGGCAGGAAGCCGGTTTCGGGGTCCTCGGCGTTGAGCCGCGCCTCGATCGCCCAGCCGTCGCGGCCGATCTGATCCTGCGTCCGCGGCAGCGGCTCGCCGGCGGCGACGCGAAACTGCCATTCGACCAGATCGAGTCCCGTCACCGCTTCGGTGACCGGATGCTCGACCTGCAGCCGCGCGTTCATCTCGAGAAAATAAAAGCCGCCGGCCCCTTCCCCGCGCGCCGGATCGACGAGAAACTCGACCGTGCCGGCGCCTGCGTAGCCAACCGCGCGCGCCGCCGCGACCGCCGCCTCGCAGATCGCCGCGCGCGTCGCCTCGGCGAGGACAGGCGCGGGGCTCTCCTCGACCACCTTCTGCCGGCGCCGCTGCAGCGAGCAGTCGCGCTCGAACAGATGGACGACGGCGCCGCGGCGGTCGCCGAACACCTGCACCTCGATGTGGCGCGGCTCGGCGATGAATTTCTCGATCAGCACCCGCGGATCGCCGAAGGCGTTGGCCGCCTCGCGCGACGCCGCTTCGAGCGCCGCCTCGAACTCGACATGGGCGTCGACCCGGCGCATGCCGCGCCCGCCGCCGCCGGCGACCGCCTTGATCAGCACCGGATAGCCGATCTCGTAGGCTTTCTCCCTGAGGAACTTCGAGCCCTGGTTGTCGCCGTGATACCCGGGCGCGACCGGGACGCCGAGCTTGGCCATCAGCGCCTTGGCGGCGTGCTTGAGACCGAGCGCGCGCATCGCCGTCGGCGACGGGCCGACGAAGGCGACGCCCGCCTGGCCGCACAGATCGGCAAAGTCGGCGTTCTCGGACAGGAAGCCGTAGCCGGGATGGATGCACTCGGCGCCGACGCGCTTGGCCAGCGCGACGATCGCCTCGCCGTCGAGATAGCCGTCGCCGCCCTCGCCGATCTCATGCGCCTCGTCGGCGAGGCGGGTGTGCAGCGCGCCGCGGTCGGCCGGCGTCGCCAGCGCGATCGTCCTCAGGCCGAGCCGCCGCGCGGTGCGCGTCACCCGGCAGGCGATCTCGCCGCGATTGGCGATCAACACATTGGCGAACATCGAACCGCCTCCCCCGCCGGGCAAGGTTATAGCGGCCGAAGGATGGATATCCAAAGGCCGCGCCCATGGCGAGAGCCCGCAGGCGCGACTATCTTCGTCAGGTGACGGAATCCGGCGCCCTTGAAGCCTTCATCGACCAGCATCGACGCCTCTTCGTCCTGACCGGCGCCGGCTGCAGCGTGAACTCGGGCATCCCCGACTATCGCGACGCCGACGGCGCCTGGAAGCGTTCGCCGCCGGTGACTTATCAGGCCTTCATGGGCCTGGAGGCGACGCGCCGGCGCTACTGGGCGCGCAGCCTGATCGGTTGGAAGCGAATCAGCCGCACCGCGCCGAACGCCGCGCATCGCGCGCTGGCGCGGCTCGAGGCGATGGGAAAGAGCGAGATCCTGCTGACCCAGAACGTCGACCGACTGCATCAGGCCGCCGGCAGCGAAGCGGTGATCGACCTGCACGGCCGCATCGATCGCGTCCGCTGCATGGACTGCGACCGGGTCTCGCCGCGCGCGGAACTGCAGCAACAGCTCGAACAGCTCAACCCCGACTGGCCGGCGCTCGAAGCCGCCGTCGCCCCGGACGGCGACGCCGATCTCGACGGGCTCGATTTTTCGACCTTCTTCGTCCCCGCCTGCGCGCGTTGCGGCGGCGTGCTCAAGCCCGACGTCGTATTCTTCGGCGAGAACGTGCCGCGCCCGCGCGTCGAGACCGCCATGCGCCATCTCGACGAAGCCGACGGGATGCTGGTGGTCGGCTCGTCGCTGATGGTCTATTCGGGCTTTCGTTTCGTCGAAGCGGCGGCCCGCGCCGGCAGGCCGGTCGCCGCGGTCAACCTCGGCCGCACCCGCGCGGATCATCTGCTGGCGCTGAAGGTCGAGGCGGCCTGCGAGGAGGCGCTGGCGTTCTTGCTGTGACCATCACGCAACGGCGGGGCGCAGGTTGCGGCCAGCGGCCACAATCATTGAGCCGCGCGCTGACTTTTCGGCGCGGTCGGCGAACGCGCCAACGTCTCGAAGAGGATGAGCGTTCAAAAGAGACGCGGCCGACGACCGCGTTTACAAGGAGCGCGAGCGCCCCCTACATCCTGAACACGCCGAACCGGGTCGGCTCGATCGGCGCGTTGAGGCAGGCCGAGAAGGCGAGGCTCAACACGCGCCGCGTCTCGGCGGGCGCGATGATCCCGTCGTCCCACAGCCGCGCGGTCGCATAATAGGGCGAGCCCTCCGCCTCGTAGCGGGCGCGGATCGGCGCCTTGAACGCCTCTTCCTCGTCGACTGGCCACGTCTCGCCCTGCCCTTCGAGCGCGTCGCGCTTGATCGTCGCCAGCACGCTCGCAGCCTGCTCGCCGCCCATGACGCTGATGCGCGCGTTCGGCCACATGAACAGAAAGCGCGGGCCGTAGGCGCGGCCGCACATGCCGTAATTGCCGGCGCCGAACGAGCCGCCGACGATCAGCGTGATCTTCGGCACGGCGGCGCAGGCGACGGCGGCGACCAGCTTCGCGCCGTCCTTGGCGATGCCGCCCGCCTCGTATTTGCGCCCGACCATGAAGCCCGAGACGTTCTGCAGGAACAGCAGCGGAATTCCCCGCTGCGCGCAGAGCTCGACGAAATGCGCCCCTTTGAGCGCGCTCTCGGAGAACAGCACGCCGTTGTTGGCGACGATTCCGATCAGCATTCCCGAGAGCCGCGCGAAGCCGGTCGCCAGCGTGGTTCCGTAGCGGGCCTTGAACTCGTCGAACTCCGAACCGTCGACCAGCCGCGCGATCACCTCGCGCACGTCGTATTGCTTGCGCAGGTCGACCGGCACGATCGCCTCGATCTCGTCGACCGGGTGGAGCGGCTCGCGCGCCCGGGCAAGGTCGAGCGCCGTCTTCGGCGGGCGGTTGAGATTGGCGACGGCGCGGCGCGCCAGCGCCAGCGCCTGCGCGTCGTCGCGCGCCAGCGCGTCGGCGACGCCCGAGACCCGCGTGTGCAGGTCGCCGCCGCCGAGCTCCTCGGCGGTGACCGTCTCGCCGGTCGCCGCTTTGACCAGCGGCGGCCCGGCGAGGAAGATCGTTCCCTGATCGGCGACGATGATCGTCTCGTCCGCCATCGCCGGGACATAGGCGCCGCCGGCGGTGCAGGAGCCGAGCACGACCGCGATCTGGGCGATCCCTTTCGCCGACATGCGCGCCTGGTTGTAGAAGATGCGGCCGAAATGCTCGCGGTCGGGAAACACCTCGGCCTGATGCGGCAGGTTGGCGCCGCCGGAATCGACGAGATAGACGCAGGGCAGCCGGTTCTCCTCGGCGATCTCCTGCGCGCGCAGATGCTTCTTGACCGTCAGCGGGTAATAGGCGCCGCCCTTGATGGTCGGGTCGTTGGCGACGATCATCGCCTCGCGGCCGTGGATGCGGCCGATCCCCGCCACCATGCCGGCGCCGTGCACGTCGCCTTCGTACATGCCGCAGGCCGCCAGCGCGCCGATCTCGAGGAACGGCGAGCCGGGATCGACGAGTCGCGCGACGCGGTCGCGGGCGGCGAGTTTGCCGCGCGACAGGTGGCGCTCGCGCGCCTTGACCGAGCCGCCCTCGGCGGCCGCGGCGCGGCGCGCGGCGAGTTCGTCGATGAGCGCGCGCCAGGCGGCGCGATTTTCGGCTTCGGCGGCAGGTTCGGTCGTTGGCGGAGCGGCGATGACCGTCATCTCGAACTGTCCTCCGGCGTCCCCAGGCCTGGAACGGCGACGTCTTCCCCGTCGGCGAGCGTGAGTCGCGGCGCCGCAGCGGATTGCAACGCGGTCGAGGGCGCAGCCCTGCGGATCGGCCGCGTGTCGTGAATGGCGGCGTAGTCGATGTGGCGTATGCCGGCTTCGTCGATGCTGTGGATGTCCACATACTCATGACCCGGCCGCACGTCCTGGGAGGCGAAGGTGTGGCGCGCGTGCACGGTCTGCGCCGAAGTCTCGTCGAATCCGGCGATGCTGATGATGAAGTTCGTCTCGCTCGCCATGAGATCGTCCATCGGCCAGCCGAACAGCGGGCTCTGCGCGTCGATCGGGTGGAACAGCGTCCAGCTCAGCGCCAGCACCGGGTTCTCGTTCTTGACCAGGCGCAGCGACTTGAAGCCGACGAAGCGCCGCCCCTCGCGCGTTTCGGTCCCGCTCAGCATCCACAGCTTCGCCGTCGCCTCCGAGATGAAGGCGTTGCGCGCGTTAGCGAGGCGGAAGATCAGGGTCGGCACGCCGTTGTGCTCGGCGACCACCGGGTTGCGGGCGAAGATCAGCCGCGCGCGCGGCCGCGAGAAGCGGGCGAAGGTGAGCCCGGTCATCAGCGCGATCAGAACCACCGCGACCAGGCCTTCGACGGTGGCGATCGAATGGGCGTACAGCGTCTGCGGATGCATGTCGCCGTAGCCGACGGTCGAACTCGTCTCGACGCTGAAGAAGAACAGGTCGTAGAAGTTGCCGAATCGCGCGTTGGCGATCGGGGCCTCGCCGAGCGCGTAGAGGCCGGCGAACGCGAGGTTCAACGCGACGAAAATCCCGGCGATCACGGCGAAGAACGCCGGCCAGCTGATCGTCATCGCGTTGTGATAGAAATCGATCCAGAAGCCGTGTTCGAGGCCGTCGGCGATGATGCGCCGGCCGGAAAGGTTGCGCAGCCGCGCGCGCGGCGTCCGCCGCGTGCGCAGCGCTTTCGCCAGCGCCAGCGCGAGACGGGCTAGAGCGCGTCGTATTTCTCGATCCGCCATGCCTCCGCCTCGGCGTCGCTCGTCCACGCCTTCCAGGCCGGCAGCGCCGCCATCGCCGCCATGTAATCGCGCGCGCCGCGAGAAACCGGAATGTCGTAGATACGAAAACGGTTGACCACCGGCGCGAACATCGCGTCGGCGGCGCTGAAACGGCCGAACAGGAACGGCCCGGCCTTGCCGAAGGTCTTGCGCGCATGCGACCAGGCCGCGTCGATCCGCGCGACGTCGACCTCGACCGCTTCAGTCAGCGCGATTGTGCGGACCGGGCGGACGAAGTTCATCGGACATTGCTGGCGCAGCGCCTGGAAGCCGGCGTGCATCTCGGCGGAGAGGGCGCGCGCGTGGGCCCGCGCGGCCTTGCCGCGCGGCCAGATCGCCTTCTCGGGGTGGATCTCGGCGACGTACTCGATGATCGCCAGCGATTCCCACACCGTGATCGGCCCGTCGATCAAGGCGGGAACCTTGCCGCTGGGCGAATGATCGAGGATCAGCGACCGCGTCTGAGGCAGGTCGAGCGGGATCACGGTCTCCTCGAACGGGATTTTGAAATGCGCGAGCAGCATCCACGCGCGGAACGACCACGACGAATAGGCCTTGTTGGCGACGATCAGCTTCAGCGGCATCCCGGCCTTCCTTTCCCCCGCGCCTGTTTCCTGGGGCTCGCCGCCGCGGGCTGTCAAGGGCGCGGCGGCGGCGCTTGACCCTGCGCGATCGCCGCCCCATGACGCCGCCGATGACCAGCGCGCCCGCCCGTTCCGATTCGCCCAGCCTCGAAGACGTCATCCTCGCGCTCTGCGCCGAGGCGGGTCCCGGCCGATCGATCGATCCGACCAACGCCGCACAATCCTACGCCGCGGCGCGCGGCGAGGACGCGCTCGGCTGGCGCAGTCATCTCTCTGCCGTGCGCGCCGCCGCGGTCCGCCTCGCCCAGGCGGGCCGGCTGGTCATCTTTCGCAAGGGCAAGCCCGCCGATCCGCTCGACTTCCGCGGCGTCTATCGCCTCGGCTCGCCCCGGATCGAATAGGCTTCAGGGGCCGGGCAGGAACGCGTCGGTCCGCCCGGAGAGGCGGTAGGCGGCGAGGCCGATCCACTCGTGGACGGCGAGATCGAACAGCTCGAGGCCGCGCGGCAGGTTGACGTTCAGGCGCCAGTCGTGGCCGTGGCCGGCGGTGCGGTAGTCGACCGGAACGGCGAGCGCGTCGAATCCCGCCTTGCGGAACAGGCCCATCGCGCGCGGCATATGATAGGCGGACGTGACGATCAGCCAGGTCTGGCCTGCCTGAGGATGGACGATCGCCGCTGTAAAGCGCGCGTTCTCGTCCGTGTTGCGCGAGCGCGGCTCGAGCGTGACGCGCTGCGGGTCGACGCCCAGAGCGACGAGCAGGCTGCGACCCTCCTCCGCCTCGCTCGACGGCCGGCCGAGCAGCGAACTGCTGCCGCCGCTGTAGACGATGCGCGCCGAAGGGTAACGGCGGGCGAGAATCGCGGTTTCGGTGAGACGCTCTGCGCCCTCGTCGAAAGTCGTCTGGCCGCGCGCGCGGCTGATCTCGTCGTCGATCGCGCCGCCGAGCACGACGATTCCGTAGGGCGCCGGCTGGTTGGCCGGCGGCTGCGGAAAGCGGTTCTCGAGCGGCCCGATCAGCAGCGCGCCGACCGGCGCGGCGCCGATGACGAGCAGCAGAGCGAGGCAGACAAAGGCCAGAAGCTGACCTCTGCGGCGCGACGAGAATGCGGCGCCGATCAGCGCGCCGAGAATCAGCAGGGCGCTGGGCGCGGCGAGGAACCACAGCGCCTTTGAAGCGATAAAGAACATTCGGCCTGCCCCCTCCGCTCGGGAAGAAACCCAAGAATAGCGGCCGGATCGTGACGCTTGCGGCAAATGCGCCAGGGCGCGGCGGCTTGTTTGGGCTCGCCGCTTCGCCTAGCGTGCCCGCGCCGCAGCGAGGGAAGCATGCGTTTCAGCCCAACCATCATCGAATCCATCGGCGCCACCCCGCTCATCAAGCTGCGGGCGGCGTCGGCGGCGACCGGCTGCACGATCCTTGGCAAGGCCGAGTTCATGAACCCCGGCGGCTCGGTCAAGGACCGCGCGGCGCTGGCGATCGTGCGCGACGCGATGGCGCGCGGGGAGTTGCGACCCGGCGGGGTCATCGTCGAGGGCACCGCCGGCAACACCGGCATCGGCCTGGGCATGGTCGCCGCCGCGCTGGGCTTTCGTAGCGTGATCGTCATCCCCGACACCCAGTCGCAGGAGAAGAAGGATACGCTGCGGATGGTCGGGGCCGAGCTGATCGAGGTGCCGGCGGTCCCCTATTCCAATCCCAACAATTACGTCAGGTATTCAGGTCGACTGGCTGAAATGCTTACGAAAACCGAGCCTCATGGAGCGGTGTGGGCCAACCAGTTCGACAATGTCGCCAATCGCCGCGGCCATTACGAGACGACCGGCCCGGAAATCTGGGAGCAGACCCAGGGGCGCATCGACGGTTTCGTCTCGGCGGTCGGCACGGGCGGCACGCTCGCCGGCGTCGGCATGGCGCTGAAGGAGCGCGACAAGCGGATCAAGATCGCCCTCGCCGATCCGTTCGGCGCGTCGCTTTTCGAATATTACACCCGCGGCGCACTGAAGAGCGAAGGCTCGTCCGTCACCGAGGGCATCGGCCAGTCGCGCATCACCGCCAATCTCGAATCGGCCCCGGTTGATTTCGCCTACCGCATCGCCGACGACGAGGCCCTGCGCATCGTGTTCGACCTGGTCGAGCAGGAGGGGCTGTTGCTCGGCGGCTCGTCGGGGATCAACATCGCCGGGGCAATCCGCTTGGCGCGCGAACTCGGTCCGGGCGGCACGATCGTGACGATGCTGTGCGATTCCGGCGCGCGCTACGCCTCGAAGCTGTTCAATCCGACCTTCCTGCGCGAGAAAAACCTGCCCGTGCCCGGCTGGCTCGCCCGCCGCGCCGTCATCCCGCGGGCGTTCGTCTGATGACTGCGCTGTTGTTCCGTGACGAGCCGTACGCCCGTGAGGCCGAAGCGCGGGTCGTCGCCGCTTCGCCGGCCGGCGTCGCGCTCGACGCGACGATCTTCTATCCGCGCGGCGGCGGCCAGCCGGGCGACCGCGGCGTCTTCGTCCTCGCCGACGGCGCGCAGATCGCCATCGTCGACACGGTCTACGACGCCGACCGGACGACGATCCTCCACGCGCCGGCGGAAGGCGCGCGGCTGCCCTTGATCGGCGAACGCGTCGCGCTGCGGCTCGACTGGGAGACGCGCTACAAGCGCATGCGCGCCCACACCGCCCTGCACCTGCTCAGCGTCGTCCTGCCCTACCCGGTCACCGGCGGTTCGGTCGGCGACGGCGACGGGCGGCTCGACTTCGATTCCGGCGACGCGATCGTCGACAAGGCCGAGGTCGAGGCGCGCCTCAACGCCCTGATCGCCTCCGACTCCGAGGTCAGGACGCGCTGGATCAGCGACGAACAGCTCGCCGCCAATCCGGGCCTGGTCAAGACCATGTCGGTCAAGCCGCCGACCGGCGCCGGCCGGGTGCGGCTTGTCGAGATCGTCGGCCTCGACCTGCAGCCTTGCGGCGGAACCCATGTCGCGCGCACCGGCGAGATCGGCCGCGCCGTCGTGGCCGGCGTCGAGAAGAAGGGCCGGATCAACCGGCGCGTGCGCATCGCCCTCGCGCCGGCGGGCGTCTGAACGCGCCCGGCCGAAGGGAGGTCAGACCATGACCCGCGAGAATTTCGTCACGACCGATTGGCTCGCCGCGCACCTCGGCGAGCCCGGGCTCGGCATCGTCGACGCCTCCTGGCATCTGCCGCCGACCGGCCGCGTCGGCGCCGAGGAGTTCCGCCGCAGCCACATCCCCGGCGCCGTGTTTTTCGACATCGACGTCGTCGCCGATCGTTCGAGCGGCCTACCGCATATGTTGCCGGACCCGCTGGCGTTCGCCGACGCGATGACGGCGCTGGGCCTGGGCGACGGCATGCGATTGGTCGTCTACGATTCGCTCGGCCTGTTCGCCGCGGCGCGCGTCTGGTGGACCTTGCGCGCTTTCGGCGTCGACGAAGTCGCGATCCTTGACGGCGGCCTGCCGCGATGGCTCGGCGAAGGCCACCCGATCGAACCGGGCGAAGCCCGGCCCCAGCCGCGACGCTTCACCCCGCGGCTCGACCGCGCCTTCGTCGCCTCGCTCGACGACGTGCGGCGGACCTTGGCGACGGGCTCGGCCCAGGTGGTCGACGCGCGACCCGCCGACCGGTTCGAAGGGCGCGCGCCCGAGCCCCGGCCGGGATTGCGCAGCGGCCACATCCCCGGCAGCCTCAACCTGCCGGTCGCCGAAATCGTCGAATCGGGCCGACTCAAGCGCGGCCCGGCGCTCGCGGCGGCGTTCGCCGCGCGCGGCATCGACCTCGCCAGGCCGATCGTCACCACCTGCGGATCGGGCGTCACCGCGGCGATCGTCGCGCTGGCGATCGAGGAAGCCGGCGGCGCGGTCGCTGGACTCTACGACGGCGCCTGGGCGGAATGGGGCGCGCGCGCCGATTGCCCGGTCGCGAGCGGACCCGCTTCGGCGCCCTGACCGCGCCTCAACCGCCACCCCGCTCCGGCCTGCAGACCGAAATTAAAAGATTTCTTAGTTCAGCTCTGCGGACCAAGGTCTATCAATGGCCAGGGGGGTGAACGACCTTGAAGGGTCCGCCCAAGCGGACACAGGGAGGCGTCATGCGGCTGACAATTGAAGTTCTCGAAACGCTGGGCTGTCCGGAAGGACGCCGCGACAAAATGGTGTTCGACGATAAACAGCAGGGCCTGGGCGTCCGCGTCACCTCGAGCGGACGCAAGACCTATCTCGCCCAATACACTCGCGCCGGGGTCCGACGCCGGATCCCGCTCGGCTCCTGCTCGGCGATTTCGCTCGACGACGCCCGCGAAGCCGTGCGCCGCATCATGACCGAGGTCGCCAATGGCCGCGACCCGGCCCTGGAGCGCAAGGCGGCGCGCCTGGCCAAGGCGGCGGACCCGTCCGCTCCGCCGGCAGTCGACGCCTGGTTCGATTGAAGGGGTCGGTCACCGCCGCCGTCGGCGGACGCCGACCGAGTCAGTTCTGCACCTGGCCGGACGCCTGCTCGATCCGGACCTCGGCGTCGACCTGAGCGTCGGCGCCGGCGGAATGCGCGGTGCGGAACGGCGCCGCGCCGAGGCCGTCGAAGCCGATCGCGACCCGCACATAGCGCGCGTCGGGGCAGATCTTGTGGACCGCGTCGAAGGCGACCCAACCGAGGCCCGGCGCCTCGGCCTCGGCCCAGGCGAACAGCCCCTGCGGCGGCGGCGAATCGGAAGCGAGATAGCCGCTGACGAAACGGGCGGGGATTTCGAGCCAGCGCGCGCAGGCGATGAACACATGCGCAAATTCGCCCGCGTCGCCGCGCTGCATCGCGAAGGCTTCCGCCGCGCCGCCATGCGTCGCCTGCGCCGAAGTTTCATAGGCCATCGCCTCATGCACCGCCGCCATCAGCCGGTGCAACTGTTCGAGCCGGTCGGTGGTCGACCCGACCGCGTCGGCGGCGAATTCGCGCAGCGCGCCGTTGGCCTGGGCGAACGGGCTCGCGCGCAGGAACATCGCGCCCGGCAGCGGCTCGACCGCGCCGCGCACCACGCCGACGGCGTCGCCGGTCTCGACCTCGCCGACCGCCGAGACGGTGAAGCGCTCGAGATGGTTCGGATGGGAGAAAGCGTGCACGACGTTGCCGAGCGAATCCTCGCAGCGCCGCAGCGCCCCGTCGACGTCGACCGACAGTCGCCAGCGCAATACGTATTGGGAATCGAAGCTGCGCGGCGTCAGTCGCAGGTTCTGCACCAACGCGCGCGCCGGCGGAGAAAAGGCGTAGGTTGTCTGATGATCGATGAAGATGCGCATGCTTGGGTTGACTTGGCTTCGCCGCCGTCCTGGCGCGATCAGACAAACAGGTACTGCTCGGAGATCGTGTCGGCGAGGCGGGAGTTGTCCTCGATGAAGTCGGTGATGAATTCGTGCAGGCCGCTCTGAAAGATATCGTCCATGCCGGCGCGCTCCAGCGCGGCCAGCGTCGTGCGCGCCTTGCGTTGCGCCAGTCCGGAACGTCCGTCCTCGCGCGCCAGCGAGTCCAGGGACGAGTCGATGCCGA
>Ga0182016_10004379_pt1 | contig 15630 bp, 8 predicted proteins | sample 712S2MmetaG_FD_120491 | JGI IMG/M metagenome (GOLD analysis project Ga0182016, IMG submission 120491) | Permafrost microbial communities from Stordalen Mire, Sweden - 712S2M metaG | ecosystem: Environmental > Terrestrial > Soil > Wetlands > Permafrost | place: Sweden: Stordalen | collected...
GGCTGACTTTCGTTTCTGATTTTGAATCATTCCGATTCCGATCCCCCCATTCGCGGCTAACGCGCGCGACAACAGCCTTGCTCCACACAATCGTACCTTGTCGCGTCCCAACCCTGGCCTGGAGCAACAATTTCTGACACCCGGGTCAGAATCGCGGAGTCAATTCGGGTGCGTGGGGCAGGAGGTGAGCAAGAACCGGGCTAACATGCGCCGAAGAGTCGAATCCGGCGACGATGTTTCATTTGCAGTGATTCACAATGACTTTTCGACGGCAGGCCGGGAAATGCTCTACTCTTTCCTGTGAGCGCATGAGACCTTTCATTAGAAAATTCCGGAAGGCCATTTTTCAGGCCCTTGAGCACGACGTTATCAATACCGCCAAGGCGGCTGCTTACTCGGGGATGCTGATGCTTTTTCCGGCGCTGCTGGTGGCGACCACGCTGCTGTCGCAGGTGCAGGAAGGCAGCACGATGGTGGGCGAGGTTCGAACGCTCTTTGATCAATTTCTACCCGCCGATACGATGGACCTTCTGCAGTCGTATGTACTGACCCGGCGGATTTACTCAGGACAACTGTTGTTGTCTGCCACAAGCCTGAGCATTTTTGCCGGTCTCGGTTTGATGCTGTCGCTGATGGAGGGATTTCGCCGCGCGTACCAGATTCCGCACGAAGCATGGGGATTTGGGGGACGCCGTTTGCGGGCGCTGCTGCTGGTGCCGATTGCCCTGGTTCCTCTTTCAGTGGCCACCCTGGTGATCGTGTTTGGCCATCAGATTGAAACATGGATGGTCGAAAACGCGAACGGGCACGAACTCCGCCACGTGGTGCTGTTCTTCTGGCGCATGGTACGGTGGTCGATTGCCTTGTTTACCAGTGTTACGGTGCTGGCGGCTCTCTACCACTTTGGCACGAAGAGAAAAGAGCATTGGTTCCGGGTGGCGCCGGGAGCAGTGGCGGGCACGCTTTTGTGGTTTCCGTCCACGCTTGCTTTTGGGTGGTATGTGACGCGGGTTGCGGACTACTCAATGTTTTACGGTTCATTTGGCGCCGGCATCGCGACGCTTGTCTGGCTCTACATCACCGCTTTCAGCGTGCTGGTTGGTGCTGAGCTGAATGGGGTTCTTTATGGCGATCGCCAGGAGCAGCTCTCCAACCAGATTTTTACGGAACGGCTGACGGATTCAACCTCGCCCGAAGAGTAGCAGACACCCGTGGTCCGCCAGGGCCGCACAGAAAAGCTGCATGTACAATAAGGGTAGACGATCCCTGCTGCCCCTTTCTGTTCCCCTAAGCCTTTTGCCTATATTGAAGTTCTTTTCGAGGAGCTATCGCTATGTCGCTCGCTGAAGTTGGTCTCTCCGGGTCCCCGTCTCAACGCCGCGCAAAGATTGTCGCCACGCTGGGACCTGCCTCGAACACCGAGCCCGTGGTGCGCGACCTGGTTCGAGCCGGTGTGGATGTGATGCGATTGAATTTTTCGCATGGTTCCCACGAGCGGAAGCTGCACGTGATGCGGCTGATTCGCAAAGTCAGCCGGGAAGAACGTAAACCACTTTGCATTTTGGGCGACCTGCAGGGACCCAAGATCCGCACTTCCACGTTGAAAGATCACCAGGCAGTGCTGCTGAAAGCCGGCGGACGCCTCACGATTACTCCACGGGACGTTCCGGGCACCTCACAACTGGTTGGCACAACCTTCAAAACCCTGGCAGAAAACGTGGAGCAGGGATCACGGATTCTACTTTCAGACGGGCTGATTGAGTTACGCGTTCGCGAGGTGATAGGCGACGATGTGTCGTGCGACGTGGTCAACGGCGGCATGCTCGGCGAGAACAAAGGCATCAATCTGCCGGGGATCCTTGTGCGGGTTCCATCGCTTACGGAGAAAGACACCGAGGATCTGGAGTTTGCACTGAAGAACGGCGTTGATGCGATTGCAGTCTCGTTTGTGCGGACAGCCGAGGACGTGCGCCTGGTGCGCAACCGGGTTGCCGCACTTGGCTTTGAAACCTGGATCATTGCCAAGCTGGAGAAGCCGCAGGCCATCGAACACCTAGACAGCATTTTGCAGGCAGCCGACGGCATCATGGTTGCTCGTGGCGACCTCGGCGTGGAGTTGCCGCCGGAGATGGTTCCCGCGATTCAGAAGCACATTATTCGACGCGCGGCAGACTACTCAAAGCCGGTGATCACCGCAACCCAGATGCTGGAGTCGATGATCGAGAACCCGAGGCCGACGCGCGCCGAAGTCTCCGATGTGGCCAATGCGGTTTACGATGGCACCGATGCCGTGATGCTCTCAGGGGAATCGGCAGTGGGCAAGTATCCTGTGGAAGCAGTTTCGATGATGGCGAGGATTGTGTCAGAGGCGGAGCGCGACATGAAGGAGCAGAACCCCTACGAGGCGCGCGTTCGGCAGGCTCACCTTTCGATTGCCGAGACGATCTGCGAAGCCACTGCCCATGCGGCAGACGATCTTGACCTGCGCGGCGTTGCGCTTTTCACGGAGTCAGGCGGAACCGCACGGCAACTGTCAAAGTACCATCCGTCGGCGCCGATCTTTGCTCTCAGCCCGCTCGAGGTGACAATCAATCGTCTGAGTATGCTGTGGGGCACCACGCCGATCCATTGCCCAAAGATCAACTCGACGGAAGCCCTCGTGGATTGCGCTGAGAGCTTGCTTGAGCAGAACGGATATGTTCGTTCCCGCGAGGTGATCGCCATTGTGGCCGGAACGCGCACCAAATCCGGTTCGACGAACTTTATGCGCCTGCACGTGATGGGCGATGCAAAGGCCGAGGGCTCACGTTTTCAAGCCCCACATGATGTGATGTCGACGACGGAAGCGAAACCGAAGCGCGCGGCAGCCAAAAAGCCGAAGACGTTCACGAGATATCCTTCGCCGAATCCTCCAAAAATCTCAAATCCATAAGATCGACGGCGAGCCGAGCGAAGAAAAACGCCACACCCTTGCGGGGTGGCGTTTTTGTTGCGGTGCGCGACTGTTGTCGGCCGACTGCGGTGATTATCTCTAGCGATCTTTGACTTCGTAGCGGGCAACCATTCCGGCAAGCATGTGGTCACTAATGTGGCAGTGATAGAGCCAGATTCCGGTGGCGTCGGGGACCATGTCTGCAGTGACCATCTGTGCCGAGGTGACTGAGAGTACGTCCGTTCGCTGGCCGGAGATGAGAACTGTATTGCCGTGCCAGTGTGGAGTATGGCCGTTGTTGAAGTCGCCAAGCGTGGCCACGTACCAGCGTACGTGATCGCCGATCTTCATGGTCATCATTGGCATGTTGCCGTAGATGAATCCGTTGATGGACCATTTGATGTTGGTGGCCGCAAAGCCCGTGGTGGCGATCGTGCCGACGATGCCGGTGGACGTGGCCAAGCCGAAATCCGTTTTCTTGACGCCGTTTGGATCGGAGGTATGCTCGCGGATATTGTCGTCGAGATACCAGCTTTCATTTTCGTTGATGGCGATGTAGATGGAGACGAACTCGTGGTCGACGTCCTTCGGCCTGCCATCGGGGAGGTCGTTGCCGCGGCGCGTGACGACAATTCCGCCGAAGAGGCCGGAGGCCACGTCGCGCAGCTCGTCGCAATGGGAGTGGTAGAGCCAGAAGAGGGAACTGGGGTCGGCGGGGCCAGGCCCGGCACGATCGGGGATTCTCCAAGTGTAATTGTGGGTGGCGCCGGGAGCGACGCAGCCATCTTCCTTGTCCTTGCCGCTGGTGCCGTCGTTGTAATCAGCGCCCTCAGAGTCCTTCTCGTACAAAACGCCGTGAGGATGCATGCTGTACGGGTGAGTCGCGTTGTTCTTGAAGACGACCTTGATGGTGTCGCCGACCGCGCCGCGAAGGATGGGGCCGACGAGGCCGAGGTACGCGTCCTGCGGCGAGCGGGGTTTGAGCGTAGTGAAGGTTGCATCGGTGTATTCGCGGTAGATGGCCTTCTTGTTGATGCGGCCGATCTGGTGAGGTCCGGGTTCGGTGAAGCCCTTGGCAATGTCGTCGAAGTCCATGCCCATGGCGTCGTCGCGGCCTGAGGGCGCGTAATTCCATTCCACTTCGTCGGCGACGACGTAATAGGTGCGCGTTGTGCCCGGCTTAGGCGCGGCTGCTCCGGATTTGGCACGAGCCGGCTGCGCGCAGAGAATTGCGCCGACCAGGCCAAGGGCGCAAACCATGGCGCCTCTCACACTTTTCATACCCATCTTTCCTCCGAGGGGAATGGTTAGCGGCTCACAGGGCCAGGGCTGCCCTGTGTGATTGTTCTGTTGATTAAGGGGATTTGAAACGAATGGGGTCGGGCTGTCAACGCAAAACGGCGAGGGTATGGATTCTGTGGTATCCCACCCTTGACACCAAGAGCGGGTCAAGGGTGGGGCGCGCGTCCAGAACCCGGAGTTTTGTCGAATCCCACTCATGCGCTCAGCCACCCCTCGGACGAAGACCTGTCCGTGGTGACCCCGGCACCGCGCATGAATGGGGCACAAGGCCTATTTTGCGGCGAGCTGACGGAGGACGTACTGGAGTATCCCGCCGTGCTCGAAGTAGCCGATTTCCTGTGGAGTGTCAATGCGGACCGTCGCGTTGAACGTCTTTACCTTGCCATCGGCGCTGGTTGCTTTGACGGCGATGGTGCGGCCGTTGGTGAGTTTGTCTTTGAGCAGCGTGGTGAGGCCAGGAAAGTCGTAGACCTCCTCGCCGGAGAGACCGAGCGACTCGACATTCTGGCCAGCTTCAAACTGCAGTGGCAGAATCCCCATGCCGACGAGGTTGGAGCGATGAATGCGCTCGTAACTTTCGGCAATGACGGCGCGAATGCCGAGGAGTTTTGGTCCCTTGGCCGCCCAGTCGCGAGATGAACCGGAGCCGTATTCCTTGCCGGCAAGGATGATGAGCGGAGTTCCGCGCTCAGCGTATTTCACGCTAGCGTCAAAGATGGACATCTGCTCGCTTTCAGGCAGCAGGCGGGTGACGCCGCCTTCCGTTCCCGGCGCGAGCTTGTTGCGCAGGCGCACATTGGCGAAGGTGCCACGGACCATGACCTCATGATTGCCGCGGCGCGAGCCGTAGCTGTTGAAGTCGGCCGGCTTGACGCCATGTTCGGCGAGATACTTTCCGGCCGGACCGCTGGCCTTGATGTTGCCGGCTGGGGAGATGTGGTCAGTGGTGACGGAGTCGCCGAGCACGGCGAGGACGCGCGCGCCGGCGATATCGGTGACGGGGGCGGGCTTTGCGGTCATGCCGTCGAAGTACGGCGCCTGACGAATGTAGGTGGAATCGGGCTCCCACTGGTAAACGTCGCCGGTGGGGAAGCTGAGGCCCTGCCAACTTGCATCACCGGCTGAGACGGTGGCGTACTCCTTGCGAAAACCCTCGCGGGTTACGCCTTTTTCGATTGCTTGAGCAACTTCGGCCTGGGTGGGCCAGATGTCCTTGAGGTAAACCGGATTTCCGGCTTTGTCGGTTCCCAACGGATCGGTGTCGAAGTTGTGGCCGATTTTGCCGGCGAGCGCGTAGGCGACGACCAGCGGCGGGCTCATGAGGTAATTGGCGCGCACGTCGACATTCACGCGGCCCTCAAAGTTGCGATTGCCGGAAAGGACGCTGACGGCGACAAGGCCATGCTCATCGATGCTTTTGGAGACGTCGGAGGGCAGGGGGCCGGAGTTGCCGATGCAGGTGGTGCAGCCGTAGCCGACCACGTTGAAGCGGAGCTTCTCAAGATAAGGCAGGAGACCTGCCCTGGTGTAGTAGTCGGTAACAACGCGGGAGCCGGGAGCGAGCGAGGTTTTGACCCATGGGGGCACGCTGAGGCCCTTCTCGACTGCTTTCTTGGCGAGGATGCCGGCTGCGACCATCACGGAGGGGTTGGATGTGTTTGTGCAACTAGTGATGGCGGCAATGACAACGGAGCCGTGATCGAGATACTTGTCCGGATCGATCTTGAAACGTTCTTTTACGGTGGTTGTCACGTGTCCAGTTTGAAATGTACCGGCAGGCAGGCTTGCGGTTGAGGAACCTTCATTCTCCTCGGCGAGCGCGGCATCGGTAACGCTGACGCGCTGCCACGCTTCCGCAGTGCGCGTGCCGAGCGGCTTGGCTGTTGGAGACAGAAGCGAAGGAAGCTGCTGCGCGAAGCTGGCAGCCGCGTCCTTGAGCAGCACACGATCCTGCGGACGCTTGGGACCGGCAAGGCTGGGCTCGACGGTGGCCAGATCGAGCTCGAGCGTCTGGGTGTAAACGGCCTCAGGCGATGACGCCGTGTGGAAGAGCCCCTGTTCCTTGTAGTAGGCCTCGACCAGCGCGATCTGCTCTTCACTACGGCCGGTCAGGCGCAAATAACGCAGGGTTTCCGCATCGACGGGGAAGATGCCGCAGGTGGCACCGTACTCGGGCGCCATGTTGCTGATGGTGGCGCGATCAGCCAGCGGCAGGGCGGCGATTCCGGGACCGTAGAACTCAACGAACTTGCCGACCACGCCGAGCTTGCGCAGCGCCTGGGTGACGGTGAGAACGAGATCGGTGGCCGTTGCGCCCTCGCGGAGCTTGCCGGTGAGCTTGTAGCCGACAACCTGCGGTACGAGCATGGAGACAGGCTGGCCGAGCATGGCCGCCTCGGCCTCAATGCCGCCGACGCCCCATCCGAGCACGCCGAGGCCATTGATCATGGTGGTGTGGGAGTCAGTGCCGACAACGGTGTCAGGATAGGCGAGCTGCTCGCCGTCGACTTCGCCGGTGAAGACAACGCGCGCCAGATATTCGAGGTTCACCTGGTGGCAGATGCCCATGCCGGGCGGGACGGCGGAGAAGTTGCGGAAGGCTGTCTGGCCCCACTTGAGGAAGGCATAGCGCTCGCGGTTGCGCTGGAACTCGAGCAGCGAATTTGCTGCATAGGCCCCGGTGGTGCCGTATTCGTCGACCTGGACGGAGTGGTCGATGACGAGTTCTGCTGGAACAAGGGGATTGACGCGCTCAGGATTGCCGCCGAGCTTGCGGATTGCGTCGCGCATGGCGGCGAGGTCAACCACTGCGGGGACGCCAGTGAAGTCCTGCATGAGGACGCGGGCGGGCATGTAAGCGATTTCGCGGCTGGGTTCGGCCTTGGCATCCCATTTGGCGAGGAACTCGATGTCGCCGGCGGTGACGGTGATGCCGTCTTCGCGGCGGAGCAGGTTTTCAAGGAGAATCTTGAGGCTGAACGGCAGACGGCCGAGGTTGAAGCCACGGGCGGTGAGCGTGGGAAGGCGGTAGATGGTATAGGAACTCTTGCCGGAGGTAAGCGTGGTCTTGCTGGCAAATGTATTCATCGGAGAAAGACCTTTCTATCCGCGCATGGGCGGATGGATCTCGAAGCTTGGGGTGCGTGCATGGGCGGAAGGTCCATCACGAGGAAGTTCCGCCGGCCGTCGCGACGGATAGGGCGCGAAACGGCTCGGAAAAAGAGACAACTGGATAGATTACTCAGAGGGAGGAGTGCCGTCCACGGTCGGGGTGTCCGCGGCGAAAGCGCTTGAGGACGGGCGTCGAAGAGATTCGAACTGCGGAACGGCTGAACATGGCGGACAACTGAATTTTAGCGCGCAGCTAGGGAAGTTGGGAACCCAAAGATGGAGCGAATTCGTGCCGCTGATCCAAATCTTGATCGAGGATGAGAGCCGCTCACAAGAAAAGCGATTTCTGTTCGCCTCTAAGTCACTCAGTTCAAATGGAACGGTTTGTACAAATACAGCGAGCCAGCCCCGCTGCGCGGGATCAGCGAGTCAGCAAGTCAGCGGGGTACCTACGGGAGCAAAGTTTCGTTGTCGCTGGGGGCAGGTGCGCATACGCGGGCCTGAAGGAGCTTCTTGCGCGGACAGGGGACAGACGCTAGGCTCGAATCAGATTCTCTTGGGGAGTATTCATGAACATGCGCGCAGGGCGGATTCTGATTGCGGCGACACTTGTTGCGGGTACGTTTAGCCTGGCACAGACCAATCCCGCTGTTGTGGCGAGTCAGGCATCATCCGCAGCGGCGGCCAAGGTGTGGCCGACGGCGGATGGAACGGTTGTGCTGAAGGAATTTCGCTTTGGCACGGGTGAGACGCTGCCGGAACTCAAGTTGCACTACCTGACTCTGGGCACGCCGCATCGCAACGCGTCGGGGCAAACCGACAATGCCGTGCTTTTGCTGCATGGTACGGGCGGCAACGCGCATAGTTTGTTGAATCCGCTATTTGCCGATGTGCTGTTTGGGCCGGGTTCGCTGTTGGATATTTCGAAGTACTTTCTCATTCTGCCGGATGATATTGGGCATGGGCAGAGCTCAAAGCCTTCCGATGGACTGCACGCGCACTTCCCAGCCTATGACTACGACGACATGGTGCGCAGCCAACGGATGATGCTGGACGAGATGAAGGTGGATCACCTGCGACTGATCCTGGGGACTTCGATGGGCTGCATGGAGTCGTTTGTATGGGGCGAGACTTACCCGGGGTTTGCCGATGCGCTGGCGCCGTTTGCGTGCCTGCCAGTTCCGCTGGCGGGGCGCAACCGGATGATGCGGTACATGGCGATTGAGGCGATCAGGAACGATCCGGCATGGATGGGTGGCGAGTACAAGACCGAACCGAAGCTGGGTTTGCACAATGCCAACGAGATGATCTTCATTATGGGGTCGAGCCCGCTGCAGATGCAGAAGAATGCGCCAACACGGGAGCTGGCCGAGAAATATGTGGATACAGTTCTGGCCCGTGCGGATGCGAATACTGATGCAAACGACCTGCTCTTTTATGTGAACGCGAGCAGGAATTATGATCCGAGCCCGCGGCTCGATCGGATAACCACGCCGGTGCTCTGGATCAACTCGGCAGACGACTATATCAACCCGCCGGAGTTGGGCATTGCACAGGAGATGGTGAAACGTATGCCGCATGCGCGCTTTATTCTGCTGCCCATTTCAGACGCAACGAGGGGGCACGGGACGCATACGGTTGCGGCGGTTTGGAAGGATTATCTGGGGGAATTCATGCGGGAGACAGAGCCTGGGAAGTAGGACTGGTTAAGTAAATGTGGCCCAACCAGTGCAGGACTTCCCTCAGGGGCTAAAGCCCTCGTTCATCCTGATCATTGAGTGGCGCAGCTAAAGCCGCGCCCTTTCAAAGCCCGATCTATTCAACCAATTCCGGGGTGGCTGTCGGCGGCCGCTCAGGATCGCTTTTTGCCGGGATTGCGACCGGTGTGTTTTTTGGCGCCGGGCTTGCTCTTTTTGGGCGCGCTCTTGAATCCGGGTTTTGAGAAGCCGCCGGGTTTGGGACGGGAGAATCTTGCAGCAGGTGGCTTTGAGCGGCCGGCTCCGCCGGGCTTGAAGGGTTTGCTGCTGGGGCGTGGGCCGCCTGGCCGGGGCTTGCCGCTGCTGGTGGTGAAGGGGCGTGCCAGGCCGCCTTCGGAGCGGGGTGGGCGCGAGGGGCCGGCATTGGAACGGCCGGGAGCGGCGGGACGACCAGGACCGGAGCGGTCGAAGCGGGGTTTTTCGAATACGGGTTTTTCAAAACGGGGCTTGTCGAACCCGGGCTTTGCAAAGCGGGGCTTTGGCGGGCCTGATCTTTCGAATCTGGGCTTGTCAAAGCGAGGTTTCGGCAGTCCTGACCGTTCAAAACCGGGCTTTTCAAAGCGGGGTTTGGCGGGGCCCGATTTTTCGAATCTGGGCTTGTCGAAACTGGGCTTGCCGAAACTTGGTTTTCCTGGGCGCGGGCGGTCGAATGGTGGGCGGCCGGCACTTGGGCGCGCGGGACTCTTGCTGCGGGTTTCGGGGTGATAGGTTTCGGCGCGGCCCGGTTCTACCGGGTCGATCCGCAAGCCTCCGGGACGGATTACGGGGAACTCTTCCCCGTCAGCGTGTGCGTCAGGGCGAGGTGCGGCGGGACGCTTGAAGGGCGGGCGATCGCTGCCTGGTTTTGCTGAAAACGGCTTGTTCGAGGCTGGTCTGCCTGCAAAGGGCTTTCGGTCAAATGGCCTACCAGCAGGCTTGCTGCCAAAGGTGCGGCCAGCTGCGGGTTTCGACCCGAATGTGCGGGGCGTGGCTGGTCTGTCGCCGTAAGGCTTGCCGGCAGGCGGGCGGGCCTCTCCTGTTGCGCCTGCGGCAAAGCGTGCGGGAGGCCGCGGGGCGCGGTCGTCTTTCTTCCAAGCTGGTTTTGCAGGGCCGAATTTGGATGCGCCGGCGGCCGGGCGGAATCCCTCACCTGAGGGACGCGCTGGGCGGAAGGGCTTATCTGATCGGAAAGGCTTGCCGGGGCTGAACGGACGTTTGGGGCGAAACTCGCCGGGAGCGCTTGACGGTGCTGCGCCCTCTTCAACATTGCGGGGTTCGAAAGGCCTGGCTGGTTTCCTGGAGTCGAATGGTTTGGACGTGCTGCGTGGCCCGGCTTTGGGCCGGAGCGTGGGCAATGCGGCGTCGGCAAGGTTGCGGCGGCGCACTTCTTTTGCCTTGGGGAGTTTGAATTTTCCCTCGGAAGCCAGGCGCAGTTTCGTCAGCTCATCCGGCTGAAGCTCGCGCATGTGGCCCGGCTCCTGGTCCAGAACAAGGGGGCCGTAGCCGATGCGTCGAATCTTCTCGACAAAATGGCCAACTGCCGAAAACATCTTGCGCAGTTCCCGATTGCGACCCTCGATTAGCACTACTTCGAACCACGGGTTATCTCCGAGGCGAACCTGGCGGATGCGAGCACCAGCGGTGCGCACCTTTGGCGAGCCAGGCTTTCCTTTTTCAATGCTGACGCCGCCACGAAGCAGGTCGAGTTCATCTTCAGTGGGTTGACCGGCAACCTTGACGAGGTAGGTTTTTTCCACGCCCGATCCGGCCTTGGTGAGACGGTTTGCCAAATCGCCATCATTGGTGACGACCAGCAGGCCTTCGCTCAAGTAGTCCAAACGGCCGACAGGGTAGAGGCGCTCCCGCATCTTCTCGAAGAACTGCATAACGGTAGGGCGGCCCTCGGGATCCTTGACCGTGGTGACAAAGCCACGAGGTTTATTGAGGACGAAGTAGCGCAGGCGTTCGGCGCCGTGCAAGAGCTTTCCATCAACGCGGATGTGATCGCGGCCGACGTCGGCCTTGGTGCCGAGCTCAGTGACCACGGCGCCGTTAACCTGCACTCGGCCTTCCTCAATCATCTGCTCGGCCTTGCGACGGCTGGCCACACCGGCCTGCGCAAGGATCTTCTGCAGGCGTTCGGGCTTTCCGGCAGGGCGCGCGATGGGGGTGAAACCGGACTCATCGTCTTCATCGGTCTCGACCGGAGTGGCTTCGGCTTCGGGTGGGTTTTCTTCGCCGCCTGATTCCGTTTGAGAAGAAGCGTCATCTGCAAGCAAGACTTTGCCCTCTCCGTCCAGCACATCGCCGATGGGGTCTTCCACAACGGGTGGTGTTGCTACGACAGTTTCAGGATCGGGCGCGATTTCCTGCGCCTGTTCAACTGGCTTGTCTTTGCGGATACGAGTCTTCCTGGGTTTCTTCTCCATGGGTACTGCCTCAGTTTCTACTTACTCAGTGGGAGGGGGCGCTGCTGGCGCGGCTTCGGGGGTGACTTCAGTGGCGGTTGCTTTGTCTCCGGGCTCATCACTTCCAACCTGATCGACTTCGAGGCGAGGATCGTCCCGGAACTCCGAAGAGGATTCAGGCCGATCATCCAGTTCAGAATCGGCCGGTTCGGGCTCGGCGAATTCGGGATCTTCCAACTCAATGGCGGCCATCTTCTCGAACTCCTCCATTGAAGGCAGTTCGGTGACATCCTTGAGGCCGAAGCGTAACAGGAACTCTTTAGTGGTCTTGTAAAGGATGGGACGGCCGATGACGGGCTTGCGGCCAGCGGTGGCGATGAGCTTGCGCGCCAGCAGCGAACCGAAAACGCCCGACGAATCGACGCCGCGAATCTCGTTCACCTCAGGAGCTGTGACCGGTTGCTTGTAGGCAATGACCGCGAGCGTTTCAAGGGCAGGCAAGGAGAGCTTGAGTGCAGGCTTCAGACTCTTGACAAAGGTGCGCACCGCATCGTGATATTCGGGCTTGGTGGCCATGCGATATCCGCCGGCGATCTCGCGAATCTCAATGCCACGGCCGTCAGAAGCGTAGGTGGCGATCAGCTCGTCGAGCAACTGGCGGAGAATGGTGCGGGCCTCGCGGTCACGCAGTCGCGCTTCGCGCTTCAGCGCCGCCTCGGCTGCCGCATCGCCGACCGCTTCTGAATCGGAGCCGGAGTCGAGCTCAGCGCCGCCTTCTTTGGGGAGGTCGATGTTGGAGTCTTCTCCCTCGGGAGCGGTGTCTTCAGCCTGCGGGCTGACGGGGAGGGTCGATTCCGGAGAAGGTGCAGCCGCTGCTGCGAGTTCGGGCTCGATGAAACCGAGCTCGGCGTCGGCGGCAGGCTCGGATTCTCCTTCGGAGCCTGAGGCTTCGGCGGCCTGGGCCGCTTCGGCTTCCTGCTCCGCCTTCCATTCGAGGGCTTCGTCGGTGAATAGGAGAGCGAGTTGGGCCAGTGTAACCGGCTCTTCGGCGGCGTAAATGACTGCTTCCAGCTTTGCTTTCAGGCTCATTCGTCTATAGGTACCTCAAGTATGGTACCGGATATGGAGCCATGGTGCCTGTTGACGGGGGCCAGATACACCCTGGAAAGCGCAAAAAGAGGCGTCCCTGGCTGGGGACGCCTCTTTGTGACGGTCTGGCTAACTAGTTTGAAATCTGGCGGAAGAGGAAATAGAGGGAGCCAGAAGGCAGGGCAGCTACGGGGAGCGTGAAGATCCAGGCCATAGCAATGTTGCGCAAGGTTGCTACCTGCAGACCCCTCTTGTTGGCCGCCATAGTTCCGGCAACGCCCGAGCTGAGCACGTGGGTGGTGGAGACGGGCAATCCGAAGTTATCGGCAGTGGAGATGGTGGCCATGGCGACCAACTCTGCGCAGGCGCCCTGGGCGTAGGTGAGGTGTTCTTTGCCGATTTTTTCACCGACGGTGACCACAATGCGCTTCCAGCCCACCATGGTGCCGAGCCCCAGCGCTAGGGCTACAGCCACCTTGACCCAGGCGGGGATGAATTTGGTGGCCTTGTCGACTTTGGATTTGTAGTTGTTCAATGCCGCCTTCTCATCCGGATTGAACTTGGGGTTGTCTGCCTTGAGCATGAGGCGAAGGGCTTCGCTGGTGACGTACATGTCATTGCGGACGTTGGTCTGCAGGTTTGGCGGAACGCTTTTGTAGTCGCCATAGGCCTGCACATCGCCCTCAAGATCGCGGATGATTTCGCTGAGTGCGGTCATGTCTTCAGGCTGCAACTGCTTGGTTTGCAGGTATTCCGTGAGGTTGGAGCGCGGGTCTCCGGCCATGACCGCGTTCTTGTCAACGCGAGACTAGATGATGGAGACGGCCTTGTCGGATGCAGCGACGAAGTCCTGCATGTCCCTTGGAGTTACGGCGTGGTTGAGAGCGTAAGCCGTGGGGACGGTGCCGATGAGAATCAGCATTATGAGGCCCATGCCTTTTTGGCCGTCGTTGGAACCATGAGAGAAACTGACGCCGGAGCAGGTGAAGATGAGCAGCAGGCGGATGGGCCACGGTGGAGGCGTGTTGTCCTTGGGCGCCTCATAGAGCGCAGGGTAGCGGATGGTCCATTTGGAGAGGAGGAACAAGAGAGCGGCTCCGACGAAGCCGATAACAGGCGAGATGAGGAGCACCTGGAAGACCTTGCTGGCCTGCGTCCAGTCCACGCCGGAGGTACCGCTGAAGGAACTCATGATCTGGTTGGCGACGCCGACGCCAATGATGGAGCCGACCATGGTGTGCAGGCTCGAGGCCGGGAGACCAAGCCACCAGGTGCCCAGGTTCCACAGGATGGCGGCGATGAGGAGTGCAAACACCATGGAGTATCCTGCGCCCGAGCTGACCCTGAGGATGAGCTCGACCGGGAGCAAGGTGATGACGCTGAAGGCAACCGCACCGGAGGACATGAGAACGCCGGTCAAGTTGCAAAGACCCGACCAGATGACGGCGATGTTCGGATCGAGAGAGTGCGTATAAATCACCGTGGCAACGGCGTTGGCGGTGTCGTGGAAGCCATTGACAAACTCAAAGCTGAGCGCGATGAGGAGTGCCAGGCTGAGAAGCACATAGGGCCAGACGCTCACGATCTTGATGGTGCCAAGATCCTGGATGACATGAACACCGATGAACGAGAGTCCGCCCACCAATGCCGCCAGGACAAGGATGAGGCTGACCCATGTGGGCATGTCCTTCTTCATTTTTTATCGAGGATCGACACCCCAATGGGTGGGGAGCCAGCAGTAGTAGCCAAGTCGGCCATGGAATGGACCTCCGGAAGATGTGGAGAGAGTCTGTCCCGTAGAGCCGGGGCCCCGGATGCCGGACCTAGACAGAGATAGGCGCTGCAGATGAAAGGAGAATGAATCAGACGCTCGAAATGTTAAGCCTGTTTGAATATGAGAATCAGGAGATGCGCGGCAAGGCTACGAACGATGGAGCGGGGTAGGTCAGCGACTTAGAGGTGGAGGAACTGGCAGCGCGGTCCGCAGGTGAGCGTGCTGGCGAGCTACACAAAAAGCAAAAAGAGAAATGGTGTTTGGTCAGGTGGTTACCGGCGGCTCTGCCCATGAGACGGCTTGGAAGTAGCTGCGGAGGAGCATATGCGCGTCGAGGCGATGGGTTGAGACGATCCGGTCGCAGGAAGCCCAGTTGCCGCGCTCATGCGATTCGAGCCACCCAAGCAATCTGCCCTCGGAGGTGTAATTTCCAGCCAGGGCTTCGCAAATCTGGCCGCGCAAGGGAAGGATGGGCACAATCTCTTCCATAGGGACGCCAAGCATGGCCGGCAACAGGCTGAGCATGCCCAGGAGGTACTGTTCATCGGCATCAAGGCCGCAGTCGTGAGCCGCCAGCTCACAAAAACGCGCGCGCGCCAGGGCCATTTGAAGGATTGCCGCAGGCTGGTCGACATTGAGCTCGCTGAGTACGGCCAGCGACACAACGCGGCGGAAGGTAGCTTCACCCAACACGGTGATGGCCGACTCAATGGAACGGATCTCACGGTAGATGCCGTAGATGGGGGAGTTGACGAGCCGTAGAAGGCGATAAGTAAGGGCGGCGTCGCGCCTGACTAGATTACTTACCTTATGGATGTTGATCGGATCGTGATAGAGCTCGCGAACGATTTCAAGATGGGAAAGGCGGTTTGCCGGAACCTTACGTTTTTTTAATAAAACCGGGTGGCAGAAGTAGTCACCCTGGAACAAGGTGAAGCCGAGAGTGCAGGCCTTGCGCTGGTCCTCTTCAGTTTTTACGTTCTGGGCTACTCTGACGAGCGATTTCAGACCCCATTTTTGGAGCTGCTCGTTTTCAGAGTTTGTGAAGTGCCTGAAGTCGAGACGGACGTAGTCGGCCTGCTCGAGCAGCGGATGAGGAGGAACCCGCCGGGTGAAATCGTCGAGCGCGAGACGAAAGCCACGTCCGCGCAGGGTTTCGCAGGCCTCCACGAGGGCGGGAGCCGGCTCCAGGCTGGCGGATACCCCCAGAACGGTAAGTCCGGGCACCAGCACCAGCACCCAACCCTCAGCCAGCGCCTCAGCAGTGCAGGTGATGAA
>Ga0182016_10004381_pt1 | contig 15629 bp, 16 predicted proteins | sample 712S2MmetaG_FD_120491 | JGI IMG/M metagenome (GOLD analysis project Ga0182016, IMG submission 120491) | Permafrost microbial communities from Stordalen Mire, Sweden - 712S2M metaG | ecosystem: Environmental > Terrestrial > Soil > Wetlands > Permafrost | place: Sweden: Stordalen | collected...
CTCGGGGGTGCCGTGGGCCATGACGAGCACGCCGATCGGTGCGCTCGGTTCGCTCATTCCCGTGTGCTCTCGGCATGCACCAGGTCGACCACCGCCGCCAATATGCCGATGTCGGCTTCGGGCAGGACCCCATGGCCCAGGTTGAAGATGTGTCCTGTGCCGCTCCCGTCGGCGGCACCTCGGAGCATCACTTGGCGAGTGGCTGCTTCGACAACAGGCCACGGTGCGACGCAGAGTGCCGGATCGAGATTGCCCTGGACGGCCAAGTCGGGTCCGATGCGCTTGCGCGCTTCATTCAGCGGCACGCGCCAATCGACCCCCACTACGTCGGTGCCGGCAGTGGCCATCAGGCTGAGGAGTTCCCCGGTTCCCACGCCAAACAGAATGGTCGGCACACCAAGGTCGGCGATTCCCTCAATGACGGTGCGCGTCGTGGGCAGGACGAACCGCTCGTACTCGTCGGGTGAGAGCGATCCGGCCCAGCTGTCGAAGAGTTGGACGGCGTCGGCGCCAGCTTCAATCTGGGCGCGCAGGAACGTCACCGAGAGCGCGGCCAGTCGGGCCATCAACTGCTCCCACAGTTCGGGGTTGCCGTGCATGAGCGACTTCACCTTGGTGAAGGTGCGTGAAGGTCCGCCCTCGATCAGATAGCTGGCCACGGTGAAGGGCGCACCGGCAAACCCGATGAGGGCCGTGCCCGTGCCCTTGAGCTCGTGGGCTACGAGCCGGGCCGACTCCATCACATAGGGCAGGTCGGTTTCGGGCTCGAGGGGGCGCAACCGGCGCAGGTCGTCGGCCGATCGAAAGGGCTCGGCTACGACGGGCCCCTTGCCCGGTTCGACGTCGACGCCAAAACCGATGGCATGCACGGGCACGACGATGTCGGAAAACAAGATGGCGGCATCGACGCCGTAACGGTGCACCGGCTGCAGCGTGAGCTCGGCCGAGAGCGGAGCATCGGCGATGGCCGCAAGGATCGACCCTTCGCCGCGAGCGGCTCGGTACTCAGGCAATGACCGTCCGGCCTGGCGCATGAACCACACCGGCGTCCGGGTCACCGGCTGGCGTAGGCAGGCCCGGACCAGATTAGTTTCGTGGTTCACCCGAGAGACTCAATGACGACAGCGGTGCCATAGGCGCAGATCTCGGTCCAGTTGCCGCCCATTTCCGAGGTGTCGAACCGCATAGCCAACACCGCGTTGCCGCCTCGGGCCTCGGCCTCGGCCACCATGCGACCCACGACTTCTTCACGGCTCGTTTGGAGGTTCTTGGTCATGCCCTTGAGCTCGCCGCCAGCCAGCGACTTAAAGGCGGCGCCGAATTGCGAGCCCACATTGCGCGAACGGACCGTGAGCCCAAATACCTCACCGAGGACCGAGCTCACCTTGTAGCCCGGCACGTCGTTCATGGTGGAAATGAGCACTGTGGTCCTTTCGCATCGGTGTGGCATTTCATCGTAGGTCGCTTACGCGGTGCTTCCGGGTCGTTGCCGGTCGCCTAGAGTGAAACGTTTCCCTGACGGGCCAGGGGAGGAAGGGGCGATGTGCCGGAGCATCCAGATCTGGAGGCCGAGCAGGAGTTTCTCAACCGCGCCCATGACGGTCTCGACGCCATGCGAGGCGAGGCTCGGCACATGCTCCAAGGCGTATTGGACCTGGGTAAGGGCGGCACCTTCCAATCTCGAACCGAGCGCGACATTGTGGTGCGCACCAGCCTGGCTCGCCTTGAACAGCTCGACATTGGCGATCAGGCGCTCTACTTCGGTCGCATCGACCGCTTTCCCGAAGGGGACAACGATTCCGGGTCACTCTTGGGCGAGTCTTTTCATATCGGGCGTCTGGCGGTTTCAGACCTTGAGCACGAGCCGCTGGTGGTCGATTGGCGGGCACCGGTAGCCGAACCCTTTTACAGAGCCACCGGACTCGACCCTCAAGGCCTGGCTCGTCGACGCCACCTGGCCGTGCGAGGCCGGGCCGTACTCGGTTTGGAAGACGAATACTTCGTCGACCCCACCCGTGCACCAGGGGCGCCCATTCTGCCGGTTACCGACCGTGACGGTGCGGAAGATCCGACCGGAGAGCGCCTGTTGTCCGAAGGGATGGTGCTTGGTGGTCCGGGTGCGTTGCTCTCCGCCCTGGGCCAGGCCCGCACCGGGCACATGGGCGACATCATCGGCACCATTCAGCGGGAACAGGATGAAATCATCCGATCCCCGTTGTCTGGCGTACTGGTGGTCCAAGGTGGTCCTGGCACTGGGAAGACGGCGGTGGCGTTACACCGGGCCGCCTATCTCCTCTACACCCACCGCTTCCCGCTGGAGCGACAGGGCGTGTTAGTGGTCGGACCGAACCCGCTCTTCTTGCGTTACATCGAGCAGGTGCTGCCTTCACTGGGCGAAACCGGCGTCAGTCTTTCCACGGTGGCCGGGCTGGTCCCCGAAATCAAGGTACGGGGCACCGACAATGCCGCCGCCGCCAAGCTCAAGGGCGACGTGCGTATGGTCGACGTGCTGGCCCGCGCCGTGCGGACCCGTCAACGACCGCTGCGCCGCGACGTTGAGGTGCCCTTCGGCGCCGGTGTCTTGCGCCTACGGGCCCGACTGACCGAAGAGATTGTCTCCATGGCTCGCCGTCGTCCCGGCACCCATAACGTTCGCCGACGTTTTGTCGAGACCCAGGTGGTGCGCGCCTTGGCGCAGGATTACCGCAACCGGTTGACACGTGGGGCGCCGGAGCCCGAATCCGACGACGGGCCGAGCGCTGAGGAGCAAGCCGACTTGGCTTCGCGGTTGCGCAAGACGCCCCAAATCGCCGAGGCGTTGGACCGCATGTGGCCCCGGCTCTCGCCGCACGAATTCCTGCACGACCTCTTCGGGGCCCGACCGCTGTTGTCCGAGGCCGGCAAAGGCATCCTCACCGAAGGTGACGTGCAGCGGCTGTATAGAGCCCGCAGCCAATCACTCGAAGAAGTCCCGTGGACCGTGGCGGACGCTGCCCTGATTGATGAAGCTCGCACCCTCCTCGGCCCGCGCCGCTCCCCGCGGCCAGGCCGGGCCCGTCAGGCGCGGGCCGAAGAAGGCAGCGCGGCAGAAGTTGGTTTTTGGCCCCAGGGTTTGGCCGCCAATCCGATGCCGACCAATGGGGCGGCCATTGGGGGCGACGACGAGATCCGCTCCTTTGGCCACATCGTGGTCGACGAGGTCCAGGACCTCTCTCCCATTCAACTTCGGATGTTGGCTCGTCGTTCCTTGTCCGGATCCATGACAGTGGTAGGGGACATCGCGCAAGCCACCGGACCGTGGGCGCCCCATGACTGGAACGACATCACTCGCTACTTGAGTCCCGACAAGTCGACCCGGTTGGTCGAGCTGACGGTGAGTTACCGCACCCCGTCCGAAGTGGTGGAGGTGGCGGCCCAGGTGCTGGCCGTTGCCGCGCCGAACATTGCGCCACCTCGTCCGGTGCGTCAATCCGGTCACGTGCCGCGGATCGTGTCCACATCGCGCGCCGATCTGGCCGCCACGGTGGCCGAGATCACGCGAGAAGAAGTGGCCGAGGTGTCACCGGGACGAGTGGCCGTCCTCGGTCCCGCCACCTTGCTGCCCGAACTGTCCCGGGCTCTGTCGGCAGCCGGCCTGTCGCCGACCGACCCTCGCGAACCATTGAGTGACGGTTTGGCGGCTGGCTTGGTGTTGCTCCCGGCTGACGAGACCAATGGGCTGGAGTTCGACGCCGTGGTGGTGGTCGAGCCGGCTCGAGTGGCCTCAGTCGGTGAAGACTTGCCCGACGATGGTCCGCCAGTGGCCACGACACGGGGATTGAGGACGCTCTATGTGGCCTTGACCAGGCCCACCAGACGCCTGGCCGTAGTCCACGCCGAGCCACTTCCGGTTCCTCTGGTGACTCCAAGTTTTTGATACAGCCTCAGGCACCAGGCCAGCATGAAAGGGCCTCCACCTGCCTTTTGGCGCTGAACCACCCTTCTCGACTAGAAATTGCCCTGTGACCCAGGCTGTTTCAGTCGAGCACCCCGCGCCACAGGGCAAGATCGTCCACGATCGACCCCCCATGCTCGCCATTGGCGTCATGATTTGGCTGGGCTCGGAATTAATGTTCTTCAGCGGCCTCTTTGCCGCCTTCTTCACGATCCGCGCCAACGCGGTGGGCGGCGTATGGCCACCACCGGGTACGCACCTCGACACCGTCCGGGGCATCATCTTCACGTTGGTTCTGGTGAGCAGCAGTTTCACCATGCAGTACGCCGTCAATCAGGCGGAGTGGCGTCGCCGTAAATCTGCCCGCCGTTGGATCGTCTTCACCCTCATCCTCGGAGCCGCTTTCTTGGCCAACCAGGCCACCGAGTGGCTCTTCCTGACCACGCGTTGGTACACCAACTCCTACGGATCGCTGTTCTTCATCATGACGGGCCTTCACGGTCTGCACGTGTTCCTGGGTCTGGTCGCTATGGGCTTCTTGCTCGGCCGCATGAAAGGCGACGCTGGCGGTGACCCCGGCGAGCTGGCGGCCATTCAGGGCGTGAGTTATTACTGGCACTTTGTCGACATCGTGTGGATTGGTCTCTTTAGTTGCCTGTTCTTCCTGAAATGAGCAAACCCGTGCGAAACCACAACGCATGGCGCCCAGGGCAGACCTGGCGCACCAAGGTCCTGGTGCCGGGTGGCCTCTTCGCCATCGCCGCGTTGGGCGGCTTGGCGATCATCTTTCCAGGCACGCTTGCCCAAGGAGCCACCACCACGACCACCAGCACCACCGCGGGCATCGGTGCGACCGTGGCCACTACCACCACGACGCTGAACGTGCTGCCAGGGTCCCGGCAGCCCATCATCAGGCCCACCAGCAAGAGCAAGGCCTGCGGCACTCTCAACCTGAGAGGCGTGAGCGGGATCTTCAACACGGGAAACCCCAACCGAAGCTCTCATAAGACCTGTGTCAACGGTCACTTGGTCAGTTACGGCAGTGCGGCCATCACCTACACCAACCCACCGACTTCGTACATCCAGGCGGGCAAGCTGCTCTTCGACCAGACCTGTGCCAGTTGCCACGGAACCTCCGCCAATGGTGTTGGCCCCAACGGCGCCGCCGCCACCGGTCCCAACCTCCAAGGCGTCGGCACGGCAACCGTGGTCTTCTGGGTCTCGACCGGGCGGATGCCGGCAGTCAACGTCAAGGCGGTCGAAGCCGAACGTAAGCCAAGTCGCCTGACCCTGAAGCAGGCCGATGAGTTGGCGGCCTACGTCAACTCGTTGGACCCTTCGGTTCCAGCCATTCCCACACCGAACCTGGCCCACGCCAACCTGCCCGATGGTGCCGACCTCTTCTCGCTGAACTGCGCCGCCTGCCACACCATCACCGGCGCCGGTGATGCGCTGGCCTACGGGACGAACGCCCCCACCCTGCAAGACCCAAAGATCACGGCGCAGCAGATTGCCTCGGCCATGCGCACCGGACCGGCCAACATGCCGCGGTTCTCAGGAAATCTCTCCGATGCCCAAGTCCGTGACGTCGTGGCCTACGTGGTGAACAACATTCAGAACCCGACCAACCCGGGCGGCGCTGGCCTCGGTGGCGTAGGTCCCGTGGCCGAAGGCTTCGTGGCCCTCCTGATTGGTGTCGGGGGCTTGGCCCTTATCTGCTTCTGGATCGGAGAGCGCTCATGAGCGACCTCGAACCTGACCACGAACCGACACGCACCAAAGTGCCGATGCCAATTGCACAGCTGAACGATCCCCACCTGGGCGATGCCGCTCGCGATCCGGCTCGCATTGAGGGGATTGTGGCGGGCATCTTCTTGCTGGCCATCGTGCTGCTGGCCGGCTTTGGGGCGGCGTACTGGCAGAACTGGAACCCATGGATTCTGGCCAGCACCATGGGGGCCGGACTCCTGCTCCTTGGGTTCGGTCTGACGGCGTGGGGTAAGTACCTCATGCCCCAAGGTCCCTTTGTGGAAGAGCGCCACGTGTTGGCCTCTTCGCCGGAGGAACGCGATCTGATGGCGGCCGCCTTGGTCGAGCGTTCGACCGTGGTGGTCAAGCGGCGCAAGTTGTTGGGCGGCCTCTTCGCTTTGGGTTCGGGCATCTTCGGGATTGTGGCGCTGTTCCCTCTCATTCGATCGTTGGGACCGCTGCCGGGCGATTCCTTGGACGAGACGAACTGGCGGAGAGGTTCATTGCTCGTTGACGCCACCGGCACACCGATCCATATCAATACTTTGGTGGTTGGCGGCATTGTCACGGTCTACCCACGGGGCTATCAGAGGACGGCGTCGGGCCAAGCCACTGACCAGACCGTGTTGATCCGCGTCCAAGACAGTGCGTTCACCACCATGAAGGGCCGTGAAACCTGGGCGCCGGCGGGCTACGTGGCCTACTCCAAGGAGTGCACCCACTTGGGCTGTCCGGTCGGACTGTACGAGCAACAACTCGAGCTCTTGGTTTGCCCATGCCACCAGTCGATGTTCAACGTGCGCAATGGTGCCGTACCGCAGTTCGGTCCCGCACCTCGACCGCTGCCTCAGTTGCCGCTGATGTTCAACTCGCAGGGGTACCTGGAGGCCCAGGCGGGCTATGACCAGGCTGTCGGCCCGGGCTTCTGGGAGAGGACGACGACATGAGCCCATCGACCAACGGCTCGCAGACCAAGCGTCAAAAGAAGGCAGCACTCGGCCCCTACGGCAAGGCCGGCAATATCGTCAACGAGCTCGATGACCGCTTGGGCATCGCCAAGGGCGGCCGGGTCTTCTTGGACAAGATCTTCCCCGACCACTGGTCGTTCATGCTGGGCGAGATCTCGCTGTATTCCTTTGTCGTCTTGATGGCCACCGGGATTTTCTTGGCCCTCTATTACGTGCCGTCCACCAACGACGTCATCTACCACTGCGCTCGCTCGGCCACCAACTGTTACCACCCGCTCAACGGGCAGAAGGTGTCTGAGGCGTACAACTCGTCGGTGTACATCTCCTTCGGCGTGCGAGGTGGCCTGATGGTCCGCCAGATGCACCACTGGGCGGCCGACATCTTCACCGGCTCGATCGTCGTGCACATGGCCCGCATCTTCTTCACTGGCGCCTTCCGCAAGCCTCGCGAACTCAACTGGACCATCGGCATCATCATGCTGATCCTGGCTATTTTCGAAGGGTTCATCGGCTACTCGTTGCCCGACGACCTGATTTCGGGAACCGGCTTGCGCATCGGGTACTCGATCGCCGAGTCCATCCCGTTTGTCGGGAGCTACATCGTGTCGTTCCTCTGGGGTGGCACGTTCCCGGGGAACATCATTATTCCGCGCTTCTATATCATCCATGAATTTTTAATTCCCTTGGCACTATTGGGTCTCATCGGCGCTCACCTGACCCTGCTGGTGCGTCAAAAGCACACGCAGTTCGCCGGCGAAGGCCGCACCGAGACCAACGTGGTCGGTTCGCCGATGTTCCCGACCTTCATGGCCAAGACGACGGGCTTCTTGTTCATGGTGACCGGCGTGTCCGCCCTCTTGGGCGCCTTCGCCCAGATCAACCCGATCTGGCAGTTCGGTTCGTATAACCCGTCCAAAATTTCCTATGCCGTCCAGCCGGACTGGTATATGGGTTGGCTCGACGGAGCGCTGCGTATCATGCCGGCGTGGGAGTGGACCGGATTTGGCCACACGATTCCGCTGGAGGTCTTCCTCCCAGCCGTGATCTTCCCGGGCTTGATCTTCAACATCTGCTTGATTTGGCCCGCTCTTGAACGCCGCATGACGGGCGACCTGGCTATGCACAACCTGCTGGACCGTCCACGCGATCGCCCTAAGCGCACCGCGGCGGGCACCATGATGTTGGCCCTGCTCTTCACGCTTTTTGCCGCCAGCTCCACTGACGTGCTGGCCAACTTCTTCCACATCTCGCTCAACCAAGTGCTGTGGTTCTTCCGTATTGCCGTCATCGTCATTCCCGTCATTGTCGGTGCCGTGACCTATCAGATGTGCCTTGAGATGCAGGGCGTGCACGGGTTCGGCAAGCGCAAGCGGGCCGTGGTGGTGCATCGTTCCACCGATGGTGAGTACTCGACCATCGCCGCCGACCCTCGTCCGGGCGATGAGCACTCCGAGCTGCACCCGACGCCGGTCCCACGCCGGATCGACGTCGAGCCTTTGGTGGGTGGCGCGGTGTCGGCCAGTGGCTCGGGCGCTTCCGAGAGCGGCGTCCGTCAGGTCACTCGCTGAACCAGCGCAGCAGCGCTCGCGACCTGTGGGTCGCCCTTGAGTCCCTCCACGGCGTCACCTACTTTGCCCGCACGTGCCGTCATACCGTGCGTGATCTCGGGCTGGTGGGGTTTTGGGCCGGCTATTTCGCCGCCCGGGCGGCGCCGTTAGGTCGGGTCGGGGGCTCGACCGTTGGGGCAGCGTTCTTCAACTTTGCCCCCGAAATGGTGGCGGCCGCTGTCCCGGGGTGTTGGGAGGTGGCTGAACCACAAGAACTGATCGTGGTGCGGGCGCAGGCCGCCGCGGTGGCCTTGACCGAGATCTGCTCGCCGGAGTCTCTTCAGGCCGCCGTCGGTGTGCTGCCGCTGCTTCGTGAAGTCGTGGCCAGCGTTGATGTGGCGGGCCGGGTCATGGCCGGAGCGAATCATGCGCTCTGGCCGGCTATCGACACAGCCTTGCGAGTGCAGGGTGTGGACCCGCAACTGCGAGCGGTGGTGGAGTTGTGGCAAGCCGCGACGACGCTGCGCGAACAGCGAGGAGACGGGCACGTGGCCGCTCTGGTGGTCCATGGCCTCGGAGGGTGCGAAGCGCACGTACTGGCTGCGGCCACATCTGGAGTTCCAGTCGAGATTCTCCGCGACAATCGCGGCTGGAGCGATGAAGCGTGGGATGCCGCCGCCCGAAGCCTCAGAGAACGAGGTGTGATCTTCCCTGATGCGACTGCGACGCCCGAAGGGTTTGCCTTGCATGAAGCGATCGAAACCATGACCGACGAACTGGCCGAGCACTCGTTCGCCCCACTCTCTGATCACGACGCCAACGCGATGTATAGCGCACTGCATGCGTGTGCTCGAGATGTGCAGGCATCAGAAACGTTGCCTTTCCCCAATCCGATGGGACTGCCGCGGATCTGATCGGCGGCGACCGCGTGTCCTTGAGCCGGCGACCGCGGACCGACACCTTCGAGTTTGCCTGACGGCGTGAATACAATTTGGAGGCGGGCCGATTCTGGGCTTGTCGGAAATCAGCCTTGCGGATTTGGACGTGATCAAAAAGACGTCCCGCACTCCCGAGACAGTGTGAGCACGACTGGGGCAACGGTAGAAGACGCCGTGGGCCACGGTGTGACACGTGAATTGGTGGACCATCTCACACGTGGAATACATGCGCGTGACCGACTTGTGGTCCTTATTGTGAATTTCGGTAGAGGACTCGCGAAATTGGTCAGGTCGGCGAGAACCTCGGCCGGATCGACGAAGCTCTTGGGCACTACCGGTGAGAGATGGCTGCAGCCCCGACACGAGAGATTGCAATGCTCAGCCACGTTGATCTCGCATTTCGCGCTGTAGATCTTGCCGTCGATGCGGGAGTACGTGTGCTTCATCCCGACAACACCTGCAGTCCTGGGCAATCGCAGGAAGGCATGGCGTATGATCCTAAGTGGTCCCATTCGGCGCGGACGATTCGGGGGCGAACATCGCGATGACGAGGTCAGCCGTCGACCTGGTGAGCATCATCATCCCGGCCCACAACGCGGCGGAGTTTCTCGGTGCGCAGCTGCGGAGCCTCTGCGACCAGGATTACGACGGGTCCTTTGAAGTGATCGTGGCTGACAATGGTTCGAATGACGGAACGGTGGAGGTGGCCAGCCAATTCGCTAGCCGGCTCAATCTCCGGGTGATTGATGCATCGGCGGAACCGGGCGCCGGTCCAGCGCGCAATGCCGGCTACGAGGTGGCCCGAGGTGAACTGCTGGTGTTCGCCGATGCGGACGATGTCGCCGCCACCGACTGGCTCGGCCATCTGATCTCGGCCGCTCGAGAGTGGGACTTTGTCGCCGGTCCTTATGAGTATGTGACCTTGAATTCGCCCGAAGTGAAGGATTGGCGTCGACACCAGCCGGCGGACAAATTACCGACGGTCCTGGGCTTTCTTCCCTATGCATTAGGTGGCAATTTCGCCGTCTGGCGAGACATTTTTAGCTCGGTAGGAGGGTTTCGCACTGGTCGAAGCAACGACGTCGAGTTCAGTTGGCGGATGCAACTGGCGGGGTACCGGCTTGGGTTCACTCCCGACGCCGTGATGTGTCACCGTCACCGCTCGACACTCCGTGCACACGCCAAGCAGTCAGAGCAATGGGGCATCTCTCACTGTCGTCTCTACCGGGAATTTCGCTCTCAAGGGATACAGCGGGACAATGTGGTCAGGGCAACCTTGCGTTTGGGGAAATGCGTAGCCATCGGGCCGAAACTCTTGGTTGACCGCAGTCGCCGAGGCTGGTGGATCGGTGCCATCAGCTACCGAGTCGGTCGGGTGCACGGCAGCATTCGCTACCGGGTGCTGTTTTTCTAACGTCATGGGGGATGGCCGGCGGAGTTAGGTCTCGTCGTTCCAGTGGGCTCGCATATCGGCCAGCCATTCGGGAAACTCCAGCGGTGGATCGGGCAACGGCGTAATGCCACGCTCGTCGAGCACTCGCTCGAAGGCCGCTTGGTCGTCGCCCCAGGAGCGGGGATCGCCCATCATCACCTCAAAGAGCGTGGCACCCTCAGGACCGGCGACGAATGGACCGAACGCCGCCCCCAACGGCAATTCAATGTGCGTGCCGCTCGGGCAGTGACGACCTCCGCACCAGATGTCGCCCGCCAACACAAAGAGCACGTGCGGGCTGAAGTGACCATGACGACGGACCACCATGCCGGGGTCGTAGCGAGCGTAGAGCGACAGGTATTGGGGATCTGGGGAGAAGGCGAGCCACTTCTCGTAGACATACGATTCGCTCCCGTCGGCATTGCGCTGCCCCTTGACGGCCTGCCACGGCACTTCGGAATCGTCCACATGTCGGAAGACGGGCTCGGCTCCTCGAACCAATGGACTGTCCACTGGGACATGCTACGAGTTACACCTCGCTGGGCGCTCCGGAATCCCTATTCGGCCCATAGAGCGCTTCTTGGCGCAGGTCGCCGAGGATCTGGTGTACTGCGGACTCGATGACGTCAGTGACACCAACGTCGTGTGCGACGGCGGCGTTGCCGATGTTGGTCACCAGGTCGACTGGCCACCTTTCGACAGCTTGGTTGGTCAGAGATGCTGTTGACCTCCCCCGGCGACTGATCTCGCCGGGGGAGGTCAAGGGTGTGTTCTCGCCACACTGCAGCACTACTGCGCCGCCTCTGGCCCCGAATTTGGGGCACCGGTTCCCGAGAGCATCTTGATGATGGTGCGAATGGCGGTGGACCGGTCGGCGTATCCTCGCCACCCGGGGTCGCTGTCGAACATCCGCTCGACCATCACCGAATGATTGAGGCAGAGCGCGACGAGATCTTCGTGGTTGTCGTGCTCTGGGACATCATCGCTCACGCGGTAGATGGCGCCGTCGCTCAGGGCATCGCAATTGCAGCGACAGACCGCGCATTGCACCGTGCCGTCTGTCGATCGACTTCGCTCCTCAGCGCACCAGGCTTCATTGCCTCTGGACCACTCGGTTGGAGCGACGACCGTCACCGGCCCAAACGAATCGATGCGTGACGAAGGATGCCCTTGCGTGTTGCGGTCCAACGAAACAGCGGTGCGCACGAATCTCTCTCACTTCCTGTGTATTCAAGAATGAGGCCGGGTCTGCTGTTGGCGGTCGCATCGCCAGCAGCAGCCCGGCACGGCCACCCGACTCCGGATGACTCCTGCACGGTAAAGGTGTGACGTCGCATGTTTGGGGCGAACACGTCGCAGTTCAGTTGCGAAGGCATTTCAGCCCCTGGACATACGCATTGCCGCAGGGGTTTTCGAGCGATTGACGATCAATGTGCGCCAAATTGCTCCGGGTGTGCTGGGTGCTCGATTGTCGCCTTCAGCCGAATGAAGGCATTAAATCGGCTGATTCGAGTGGAATTGGGCCCATTTGGCCCCATGCGGCATGTCGTGTCCACCACTTGGTGGAGCTCGTCAACCCGGCATCTTCTTGGGCGGAAACGTGAAACGAGTTAGCGAGTCGGCGATGTCGCCTTCAAGGAGATGGCCATGGTTTCGGCGTAGTGCACGGACCCCAACGGACCAGCTTTTTGCGAGACGTTCACCGTTTCGCTCTGACGAAGCACGAGGCCATTGTGCGCCGACACCCAGTAGTCGTTGGGATTGAGGCCAGACTCCGATCCCGAGAAAGAGAACACGATGCGCACATGGGCGGCCGGAATGCTGGTCTTGCCCACGTCAACCAACGATGGACTCATGATCTGTCCCGAGAACCTGACCGTGTCTCCGGGCGAGTGGCACGTGACCTGCCATCGATGACCGATGGTCGAGGTGGGTGGTAGGTAATACGCGCCGGCCGGACAGGTAATGGTGCTGGTGGTGGCGGATCCGGCGATGTCTTCAAATGAAGACGCAGAACGCACGGAAAGGCTTCCGTGGCCCGATGGACACACCACTAACCCCTCGATGTGCTGCTCAATCGGCTCCCACTTCATAGTGCTGCATCCGGCATTGTTGGTGACGATCATTTCCGAAGTGGGTGGAAAGGATCTTGAGATGCCGCCGAAACTCAGGTGTTCGCTCCCCGACGTGGCGTACCGATAGACCCCACTCGGTATCTGCCCAGCCGCTGCGCCTTGCTTTCCCTTTTGGGCCAGTTGGTATTGACGAAGGGCCTGGCTCAGGTCGACTCGGGTCGACGGTGTGCGCAAGACGAAGTACCACAGACCGGCGGCGACAGCGGCCAGCAGCGCCACTAGACCGATCACCCCGATCCCGACGGTCCAAATCCGATGCTGAGACATCCATGTGGCAACTGGCATGGCACAAGATCGTAATAGAGGGACTAATTCTCCGCGTGGGTCGCTATTCGGCTGTCATCGCCCCCGGCATCTGTTCGAGTGTGAGGTCGACTGTGCCTGGGTACAGGTTCCCCGGCGTCGGAAGAGTTCCGACTGCATTGAGACAAAGGAAACTATGCGTCGATTCAAAATCGTGACTGCGACCGCGATGGCCATATCCATACCCACCTCGGTTGCTGTCGTCGGGATTTCGACGCCGGCATTCGCTGCTACCAAAGTCAGTTGTGCCTCCTTATCCGGTACGGCGACCGGGAAGGTCACCGTCGGCAAGTGCTCGCCGAAGGCCAAGACCAACGTGTCGGTCTCGGGTGCATCGTCTTCGTTGCTCACCGGTGGCACCATCACTTGGGCTCCCAGCGGGCAGACCTCGGTGATTCAACTCACGGTGAAGTCTCCCGGTAAGGGGGGTTGTGCCAAGGGAAACACCGAGGAAGACGCCAGTGGTTCGGTGACCGGAGGCTCGTCGACCTATACCCACATCGGCGATGCGGTGGCCATCAAGGCGTGTTTTGCCAAGAAGGGGGGCAAGCTCAGTCTGGTCAAGGGCAGTACCGCGCACCTCTAACGCGGCGTAGGGGACGAGTTGTCGAACCTGACGGCTTTACCGGCTGTGTGCTGGTGAAGCCGTCAGGGGGCGTTCCCGGGCCGCTGGAGGCCGAATCCGATCGAACACGCTCATGGCACAGGTCAAGAGCCCGAAGCCCGCACCGAGGTAGCAGACGCCTCGCCAGTCCCAAGTGGCATAGACCGACCCGGCGGTGATCGATCCCACCGCACCGCCGATGAAATAACACACCATGTAGGCGCTGTTGATCCGGCTGCGAGCATCCGGGCGCAACTCGTAAATGATGGCCTGATTGGTGATCTGCATGCCCTGCGTCCCGATGTCGAGGATCACGATGCCGATGAGAAGCGCTACCAGGTCGGTACGTCCAAGCCACAAGACAGCGAACGAACCGGCCAGCAAAACGCCCGCCACGGCAGTGGACGCCCTGGCCCGGTCGGAATCAGCCAGCTTGCCGGCGGCATTGGCAGCCAGGACGCCAGCAGCACCCACCAGCCCGAAGAGTCCGATTACGGCGTTGGAGTAGTGGTAGGGAGAACCGGACAGCAAGAAAGCGAGCGTCGTCCACAGCACGCTGAAGCAGGCGAAGCCGCATGCTCCGTGCCAAGCCCGCCGTCGCAGCACGGGCTCATCGACCAGAAGTCGCAGGGACGAACCCACCAGGTGGCCGTAGGAACGATGGGGTCGGGGTGCCTCATCGGGGAGTGCACGCCACAAAATGATGGCGAACAGCACCATGAGAGCGGCTGAAAGCCAGTAGATCGCTCGCCAGCCAGCCCATTGAGCCACCAGACCCGACACGGTTCGAGCCATCAGGATGCCGAGCAGCAGGCCGGTCATGATCCGGGCCACCACCCGTCCTCGGCGTTCGGGTGCAGCCAGGTCAGCGGCAAAAGGGATCATGACCTGACCGGCCACAGATGCGCAGCCGACCGCCACCGACGCCAGGCCAAAGATCAAGAGGTTCGGAGCCAATGCGCAGCCGATCAGGGCCAGTACGGCGACCGCGAAGATCTGCACCACGAGCTTGCGTCGGGCGAAGAGGTCGCCCAGAGGAACGACGAGGAGAAGGCCCGCCGCGTAGCCGACCTGGGTCGCCGTGATCACCAGGGAGGCTGGTCCGGGGGTGGTGTGGAACTCGCCGGCGATTTCGTGCAGCAACGGCTGGGCGTAATACAAGTTGGCGACTACAGCGCCGGTGGCCACGGCTATGAGGCCCACCAACCCTCGGGACAACTCCCGCGGTGGGGTGAGACTGGGGGACGGGCTGGTCACCGGTTCAGGGTACCGGCCAGGCTGCTGCGCCCGTTCCAGCCGGGTTCAGTTGGAAGGTGAGCGCTTAGACGTGGCCACCGCGTCGACTCTCGGCCGTGACGCCGGTCAACGCAGTGATGATGAGGGGTACACCGAGGAAGGCGAGCCACATACCGAAGACCAAGCCCAGCACGGTGAAGAAGGCGCCCATGCCCATGACGAAGGGCCAAATGGACGAGTTGGGGAAAGAATCGATCACGCCAGCGCCTTCGGCGATGGTGGCGTCGTCGCTGTCGGATGGACGATCGCCCGCGCCATGCGCCGTTCCCCAGAAGAAGAATTTCTTTCCATGGAATCGCTTGTGCCAGAAGAAGTAGTAGAGACCGGGCAAGAAGCCGAGCGCTGCCGTGCCAGCCAACATCATGGTCCCGCCGTCTTCGTAGCTCCAGAACCAGTACACGGTACCGACAAGACCGAAAAAGACACCGAGAAACAGCAAGAACACCGATTCGATCTTCATGCGACAGGCACTTTCTCTTTCGGCGGACTCTTGGCTGGTCCGTGATGCACGGTCAGATTATCCGGATGGTTGTAGTCCCAGGTGGGGCGCTCCGACCGGATGGGGGGAAGGTGGGTGTAGTTGTGGTGTGGCGGCGGTGACGTGGTGAACCACTCGAGCGTGTGGCCATCCCACGGGTTGTTCCCGGCCGGCACCGGATTGCGCCACGAGACCACGAAGTTGATCAGCAGCATCAAGAACGAGAGGGCGATGATGAAGGCGCC
>Ga0182016_10004382_pt1 | contig 15625 bp, 13 predicted proteins | sample 712S2MmetaG_FD_120491 | JGI IMG/M metagenome (GOLD analysis project Ga0182016, IMG submission 120491) | Permafrost microbial communities from Stordalen Mire, Sweden - 712S2M metaG | ecosystem: Environmental > Terrestrial > Soil > Wetlands > Permafrost | place: Sweden: Stordalen | collected...
GGTCGGATACTGGCCGACGAGGTCCGGGCGCGACGAATAGATCGGCTCGCGATGCACTGGGACCGGGTCCGGCAAGCCGAAGGCGTTCATACGCGCCTTGGCATTGCCGTAAGGCACGCAACCGTGTTTGAGCGCGACGCGCTGAATGCCGCCGGAAAGATCGGTCGCCCACGACACCGTATCGGGATTGGCGCCGCCGACATTTCGGATGATGGCAAGCTCGTCGGCCGTCAGATCGCCCTCCCAGCCAAGTTTCTTCAAAACCGCGTAGGTGAATTCGGGATAGCCGTCCTGAATCTCCGAGCCCTTCGAATACGAGCCTTCGGCCAGCAAGTTCACGCCGTCACGCTCGACGCCGAAACGAGCGCGAAACGTACCGCCGCCGTCCATCACATGCAGATTGGTATTGTAAAGGTTTGGCGAGCCCGGATGCTTGATCTCCGGTTTGCCCCAGCACGGCCACGGCAATCCATAATAGTCGCCCTTGCACGGCCCCGCGGCAGCGCGGAGCGTGACCAGATCGAAATCCTTCTGGTTCGCCATGTGCAGCTTGATTCGCTCGGGTGACTGGCCGGTATAGCCCGTCGACCAGCTGCCGCGATTTATCTCGCGCAAAATGTCCTCCGGTACCGGCCGGTCGCCTTCGACCTTGATGTTCGTGAACATCTGATCGGCAAAGCCGAATTTCTTCGCCATCAGGTAGATCACCTGATAGTCGTCCTTGGTCTCGAACAGGGGTGGCACAATCCGCTCGCCCCATTGCATGGAGCGGTTCGATGCCATGCGCGAGCCGGAACTTTCGAATTGGGTGCAGACTGGAAGCAGATAAGTACCGTTTTTGCGGCCGGCCTCGACCGACAGCGAGGCCCAAGTCGTCGGATGCGGATCGGCCACCACGAGAAGATCAAGTTTCGCCATCGCTTTCAGGGATTCCGGAATGCGCGCGATGCTGTTGCTGCCGAAACCTTCGACGAACATGGCCCGGACATTGTCTTTCTGGTCGACCTGCTCCCTGGGCAGCATCACGGCGTCGAACCAGCGGCTGATCGGGATACCGGGCGTCTCCATGTTTTGCTTGGAATCGAAACGCGACTGCAGCCAATCGTAATCGACGTCCCAGACCCGGCCCCAATGCCGCCACGCTGCCTCCGCGAGCCCGTAGTAGAATGGCAGCGTTACGACGTCGAGGCCGCAATCGGTGGCGCCCTGCACATTGTCATGACCGCGGAAGATGTTGGCGCCCATGCCGGTGCCGCCGATATTGCCAGTGAGAAGTAGTGCGATCGAGGCCGCGCGCACGTTGGCGGTGCCGACCGAGTGCTGGGTGACGCCCATGCACCAGATCAAGGTCGCCGGCTTTTGCGTGGCGAACAATTGCGCGACGCGCTTGAGCTGCTCGCCTGGGACGCCGCTGACGCGCTCGACCTCGTCCGGCGTCCACTTCAAGATTTCCTTCTTGGCGTCGTCGAAGCCGTAGACGCGCTGGGCGATGAATTCCTTGTCCTCCCAGCCGTTCTGCAGGATGTGCCACATCATGCCGTAGAGCACCGGAATATCGGTCCCGGGCCGCAGCCGGACATATTCCGTTGCGTGCGCCGCGGTGCGTGTCAGGCGCGGATCGACGACGATGAAGTTCGCCCGGTTGAGCTCGACGCCTTCGAGGATATGCTGCAACGAGACCGGATGCGCCTCCGCCGGATTGCCGCCCCATACAATAATCGTCTTGGCGTTCCGGATATCGTTGAAGCTGTTGGTCATCGCGCCGAAGCCCCAGGTATTGGCGACGCCGGTGACCGTCGTCGAATGACAGATGCGGGCCTGATGGTCGACGTTGTTGCTGCCCCAGAACGCCGCTAACTTTCGGAACAGATAAGCGCCCTCGTTCGTCATCTTGGCGGAGCCGAGCAGAAACACCGAGTCCGGCCCAGACTTCTGCCGGATATCCAGCATCTTGTCGCCGATCTCGGCGATCGCCTGGTCCCACGATAATCGCGTCCAGTTTCCGTTCACGAGCTTCAGCGGATATTTAAGCCGGCGCTCGCCGCTGACGAGTTCGCGCACCGCGGCGCCTTTGGCGCAGAACGAACCGCGGTTGATCGGGCTGTCCCAGGCCGGCTCCTGGCCGATCCAGACGTCGTTGGCGACCTCGGCCAACACGGTGCAGCCGACGGCGCAGTGGGTGCAGATGCTTTTGCGGATCGTGACCGATATGCCCTCGGGCGGCGGCGGGCCGGCTTCGGCCTTGCGCGCCGCGCCAAGCGACAGCGCGCCAAGCGCGGCGAGCCCGCCGGCAACACCGGATCGGCGGAGAAAACTGCGGCGGTCGAGACCACGATCGGCCTCGCCGGCGCTCGCGAAGACGCCTGACCGGTGCCGATTGCCTTTCCTTTTGATCAACACCGCCGCCCCCTATTTCGGATAGCGATTGACGCGGTAATAGTTCTGCACGTTCGTCGAATTCGGCTGATAGCGCGACTTGCGCTTAGCATCGGTGCCGGCACTATCCGCGGCCGCTTGACCGGCGAGCGGTGCCGACGCAGCGACGGCGACGCTGGCGCCAAGTCCGAGCGCCCGCAGCACGTCGCGCCGCCGCATCGAGTACTTTTTCTTGGTTGCGTTCGTCGTCATCGTGTTTTCCGATCCGTTGCCGCAGGCGTCATGCCGCGAGCTTGAAGGCTTCGGTTTCGATAGTCGTGAACAGCCGCCCGACTGTTCCGACGCAGCGATAGAAATCGGCCGCCTGAGCTTTTTCCAGGTCGGCGAAAAAACGGCTGATCCAGGGCGCGAGATGTTTTTCGAATATGTTGCGATCCGCGTCCGGCGGGGCCGCAAAGCGGCCATCGATCAGCCCGGCCTGAATGTCGCACAGCATGGCAGCGTGGTCTTGCGGCTCGGCATGGCCCTCGGCGCGCTCGATGCCGAGCCGCGACAAGTCGGTACGCAGCTCTGCTAGCGGGCGATCATGGAGTGAGCCGGCGAGATAATAGGAGCCGTAAGGCAACAGCTCGCCGCGCCCCATGCCGATGAAGAGATTGTGAAACTCGCGTTCGACACGCTCGGCGCTCGTAGCCGTCGCGGCTTGCGCCAGTACGCCATGGGCGAGGCCGAGCGGGCTGGCATCGCCCGCCAACGCCGCCAGTCGCGTCAAAAGATCGGTGTCCGGTGCTCGGGCAAGCAAGACGGCTAGCAACGCATATTCTTGCGCGCGGGCGGCCTCGACCTCGTCGAACCCCCGTTTGACCGCCGCAACAGAAGCGTCCCGCATAGCTCGATCCCCGGGTCGGGTATTCATGTTTCAAAGCGTAACCGCAGCGCAGCAAGCCCAGAATCACGGACTCCGTTGCACGTTGGGCCGCCGCGTATCATTTAATCTGGCCGCAAAAGAGCATCGCCGCCTTGATGAAGATCAATGAGCCGGCGCATCCGATCGAGCAGTAATTTGGCTACTTGTTACCGTTGGCCTTGAATTTTTGGCCGAAGTCCGTGAGTCCGCCGGTGCCGTTGGCATTCTGGTGGCATTGTACGCACGGCTTGCCGGTTTGTTTCGTGAATGCGGGCATCGCGCCAGCCGGCTGGGAAAACAGGATCGGCGCCGCGGCCAGCGCCATTACCGTCGCGATGCAGCAAGCGGTAACGAAGATCTTTACACGTTGCATAACCGACGTCCTTTCTTGCGCTTTTCGTCGTGCGTTCTAGCTCGGCCGGGCACCGTCGTGTTTGCGAGCGATCGGTCGATCAGGCGCGACTTCTATCAGCGCCAGCGGCTGAGCGTCGCTTGATGCGGTGGTAACGGGTGCCGCCGGCCCGGCGCAGGCCATCGGCAAATGAGCTTTTTGCTCCGCTTCATCCGCGGGACCGAGCGCGCCAGGATCGCCGAACAGTTCCGCCACCAGACGACGGTGTTGGGGCGTCATTGTCAAGGAACCAAAGCCTGGTACGCCATCGGGCGTGCCGAAGTCCCACTGGTTCTCGGCGATCTCGATAAAGTCGCGAATGACGGGGTCGGCGACCCAGGCTCGGCGCAGCGCCGCCCGCGTCAGTTCGATGGGAACGCCGGGTGCGAGGAATGCTCGCAGATCGCTTGCCGCGTTGATGGCTTCGATCGGCGGCAGCGACGTCGGATCGAATGCCGCCTGCGCGGGATCTGATATCGCAGTTTCGACTGTATCGACTGGCACGCCGTCGTCCGTGCCGGCATGCCGCGCCGCCAAGCGCTTGCGGCGCGACCAGCGCGCGAGAATTTTTTCAATCCTGGCTTCGGATCCACTCATCCGCGGTCCTTCACGAGGCGGCGCCGCGGCGGCGCTTGACGAAAGGCCGTTCGACAAAATGTTGCGCGACGAATGCCGCGATTTCGCTGTGGATCGGCTCCGGCATCGCGACCGTATCGACGAGATCGGTACCAGCCTCGGTGTAAGCTTCGCCTTCGCCGGGTTCCGCGGTCACCGCCGCGATGCAATAGGGCGGCTCGCCGCCGGTCGACCGCAGCACCACCCATAACAGCGGCTCGCCGCTATTGAGATTGTCGCGATAGCCCGAGGCATCGGACCGGTGCAGCTCGATCTCGGCGGTGCCGATATAAAAGTTCATGCAATCGACGGTCCCGCCGAGCGCGGTCCAGGGCGCCGCGGGCGGCGCTCCGGCGAGTGCCGCGACTGGCCGCCAGAGATAATCCGCCCAGGCGCTCTTTGCTGTGCGCCGTTCGGCCACGATGCCCACTGGCAGGCGCGCGAGTGGCTCCGTCTGGCTCATGACAACTCGCCGGATTCCATAGCGAGCACTATACTCGTCTTTTAGCTCGGACAGAACTATAATGAATACGGCGTCGGTGCCGCGACATGTCCGGGCGCCTTACGCTATTAGGTCCGATGACCGAACGTCCGCCACAAATCCTGCTTTGCACCTGCGACGACACGATGCCGCTCAATATCGATGCGGTGCGATGCGGCTGCCGCGGTGCCGAGATCAAAACCGCCCGGCAGCAATGCCGCGCCGAACTGGAACGCTTGCGCGCTGCGGCCCCGTCGGGCGATCCGCTCCTGGTCGGCTGCACGCAGGAAGCGCCGCTATTGCGCGAAGCCGTATTACAAGCCGGCGGCGGCGCTCCGAGCTTCGTCAATGTGCGCGAGACCGCCGGCTGGTCGGACGAGACCGCCGATGCAGGTCCGAAAATGGCAGCCTTGATCGCCGCTGCGCGCGAGCCCACGCCCGAGCCCGCCATGCTCGGCCTCACGAGCGACGGAGTGATTCTAATTTACGGCCGCGACGAAGCGGCTATCGAAGCTGGCATGCTTCTCAAGGATCATCTTGACGTGACGGTGCTGCTCACACACCCGGACGGCATCGCTCCCCGCAGCATCAACGATTTCCCGGTGGCGAAAGGCACCATACGTTCGGCATCCGGTCATCTAGGCGCCTTCGATTTCGTCGTCGACGATTTCGCCTTGGCGCTGCCGTCGTCGCGCGCGGTGCTTGCTTTCGCGCCAACGCGCGACGGCGCTGGATCGCGCTGCGACATCGTGCTCGATCTTTCCGGCGCCGCGCCACTATTTGCCGCCGTCGATTTGCGTGACGGCTATCTCCGCGCCGATCCGGGCAACTCCGCGGCTGTGCTGCGCGCGGTGCTAAAAGCGCGCGAGCTTGTCGGCGCGTTCGACAAGCCGCGCTACATCGACTTCACCAAAAATTTGTGCGCGCATTCACGTTCCGGCATCGTGGGCTGCCGCCGCTGCCTCGATCTCTGTCCGACCGGCGCGATCGCGCCGGCTGGCGATTACGTCGCGATCGACGCCGCCATCTGCGCCGGTTGCGGTCAATGCGCCGCCGCCTGTCCGACCGGCGCCGCCGCCTATGTGCTGCCGCCGATCGACGCATTGCTGCACAAGCTGCGAGCGCTGCTCACGACCTACCGCGAGGCCGGCGGCAAAAATCCGATCGTGCTTCTGCACGATGGCGAGCATGGCAGCGAGCTGATCGCCGCGTTGGCGCGTCACGGCACGGGCCTGCAAGCCGACGTACTGCCGTTTGCGGTCAACGAGGTCACGCAGATCAGCCTCGAAACGCTTGCCGCGGCCTTTGCCTACGGCGCGAGCGCCGTCCGCGTGCTGATGCGGGCAAAGTCGCGGCACGACATTGCGGGCTTAAAGCAAACGCTCGCGCTCGCGGAGCCGATTATTACGACGCTCGGCTACGGCTCGTCGGCGACTATTGAGACTGATGATCCGGACGCCCTCGGCGCCGCGCTGCGGCTGATCTCACGGCATGCGCCGGCGCCGCGGCCAGCGAGTTTTATGCCGGATGGCCGAAAGCGCGAAGTATTGCGTCTCGCGCTGCACGAACTGCACGACGCCGCGCCCGCGCCGGCCGATCTAATTGCGCTGCCGCCGGGCGCGCCGCTCGGCGCCATCACGATCGATGCCGATGGCTGCACCTTGTGCCTCGCCTGCGTCGGCGTTTGTCCGACGGGCGCGCTCCGAGACGATCCCGAACGGCCGCTGTTGCGCTTCGTCGAAGATGCCTGCGTGCAATGCGGGCTGTGCCAATCGACCTGTCCGGAGAAGGTGATCAGTCTCGTGCCGCAGATCGACTTTCGCGCGGTCACTGCGCCAGCTCGGGTGCTCAAACAAGAAGAACCGTTTGCCTGCATCAAATGTGGCAAGCCGTTCGGTGTCAAAAGTACCATCGAGCGGATCAGCAAAATGCTTGAAGGCGAGCACTGGATGTATGGCGACGCAAAGCGCCTCGACTTGATCAAGATGTGCGATGACTGCCGGCTCGGCGCCATCACCGCCGCCGGATTCGATCCGCATGGCGGGCCGCTGCGTCCGGCGGTGCGGACCACGGACGACTATTTCCTCGAACGGCAAGCGCGCACGCCGCCCGACAAAGAAGAAATATAGTTTGCGTTCTCGATGCCGGAGCGATAGGTCGAGTTCGCTTGGTCGTTCCCAAGTTTCACAGCCGGATCCCATGCGCGACGTTTCATCGCCGTCTCGGCGCGACCTTTGGATGCATTGGCTGGTCTATCCCGGGCACTCGCTGCCGACCGCGGCGGCGCCGGTGCTGGTGGCGACGGGGCTCGCGATTCACGATCACGTCTTTGCGCCGCTACCGGCGCTCGCGGCATTTCTCGCGAGCTGGCTCATTCATATCGCCGGACTGTTCACCGACAATTATCAGCTTGTCGTCCGGCATCCGACCGTCAACGAGCATCCGGAATTGCTCAATGCGCTGAAGAACGGCACGCTGACGCTCGCCGGCATGCGCGCCGCCATTGTGGCCTGTCTCGTGCTGGCGGCGCTTGGCCCCGGGCTCTATCTGCTCGACGTCGCCGGCCAGCCTGTCGTCGTCATCGGGCTCCTCGGCATTGTCGGGAGCCTCGGCTACGCGGCCGGACCGTTTCCTATCGGCAAGTACGGCATATCTGACTCGCACTTCTTCGTCATGTTCGGCCTGTTCGCGCCAGCCGCCGCCTATTACGTGCAACTTGCCGCGCATCACGAGACGACGTCGGCCTGGGAGCTGTTAGTGCACACGATGCCGCTGCGGGCCTTCATCGTCGGACTGCCGCTCGGCGCCTTCGCGGTCAATATTCTCATTATCGACGACGTCAGAGACCGAGATTTCGATGCTGCGAAGGGCTGGCGCACCGGACCGGTCCGCTTCGGCCTGCGCTTTAGCCGCATCGAATATCTGCTGGCAGTCGCCTTTTCTTATCTCATGCCGTTCTGGCTTTGGCAGCGCTGGGATTTTGACGCTTGGGCGCTGTTGCCGCTGCTCACGCTGCCGTTCGCCGTGATGATCGCAAAGCATGTCTGGGCCGAAGACGGTCACGATAGCCTGGTGCCGTTGACACCCGTTGCTGCGCTGCTCTGTCTCGCCTACGCGACGCTGCTGGCGATTGGCATCGCGCTGTAAATTGGCACTGCCGGGCGGGTCTTCATTTGGCGCAAAGTCGGAATGCGCGAACCGGATACCTGGTTGCCACTGCTTTAGTTGTGAATCGGTCCGCGACTAGTGGAAGCGGAACGTCGACGTCCGGCGTCGTCAGGTCTTGCCCGTAGCGGCACTCCCCAATCTCCTAGTCGGCCGGTCCTCGAGCTATTGCGGCTATTGCGGCTATTTCGCCCAACACCCGGCGCTGTTGACCCAAATCAATGTGACCGGCTGCCACTTCGGGCAATGAAGTGGTGGCGACGTACCGTTCGGGGCATGTGAGAGACGGCAATGAGTGTCATCTCAGAGGCTTCCCAGATCGAGAACCGTGGCAAGCTGCTGAAAATTCCGGCAACGCCTGTCGCCGTGCGAGGGAAGTGGTCGCGCCTTAAGAAATACGGGCTCGCCGCGACGGCGGTCGCGCTGCTCGTCGTCGGCGGCATCCTCCTCGGATTATGGGGCTTCGCCAGCCGTAGCGGCGTGCAATACGTGACCGTGCCGGTCGCGCTCGGCCCGATCACACGCACCGTAACCGCAACGGGCACCGTCAATCCCGAGTTGACGATCATCGTCGGGACCTACGTCTCCGGCGTCATCCAGAGCCTGTCTTGCGATTACAATACGGCGGTCGAAGCCGGCCAAGTCTGCGCCAAGATCGATCCGCGCCCGTACCAGGCGACGCTCGATCAGTATTCCGGGCAATTGCTGCGCGATCAGGCCATCCTCGAAAAGGACCGCGCCGATCTCGCCCGCTATCAGCGGCTCGCGGAACAGAACTCCATCGCGCGCCAGCAAGCCGAGGATCAAGTCCAGATCGTCCATCAGGACGAAGGCACCGTCAAAATCGATCAGGGGCTTGTCGACGGCGCCAAGCTCAATCTGATGTATACCGATATCGTCTCGCCGGTCGACGGCACCGTGGTGTCCCGCAACGTGACCCAGGGCCAGACCGTCGCGGCGAGTTTCCAGACCCCGACTCTGTTCCTCATCGCCACCGATCTCAAGCGGATGCAGGTCGATACCAACACCAGCGAAAGCGACATCGGTGAAGTCAAGGAAAGCGACAGGGCGACATTCACGGTCGACGCATTTCCGAAACGGACCTTCGAGGGAACGGTAAGCCAGGTCCGGCAGTCGCCGCAGACGGTTCAGAACGTCGTGACCTATGACGCGGTGGTCAGCGTCGACAATACCGATCTGGCGTTGATGCCCGGAATGACCGCCTCGACCCAGATTGTCGTCGATCGGCGAAGCGACGTGCTGCGCGTGCCCGACCAGGCGCTGCGCTACGTGCCGGCCAGTCTTTCCGGCGGCGCGGCGCCGAACGAGCAGCAGCGCGTCTGGGCCTTGCGCGACGGGACGCCGGTCGCGGTGCCGGTCACTACTGGCCTCGACGACGGCAGCTTTATCGAGGTCGTCCAGGGCGATCTGCATCCGGGCGACCGGGTCATCACCGCTGAAGGCAGCCCGCAAGGCGGCCTTCAACCGAGCGCGCCGACGCCGCGTTTTTGAGATCGTATCCGATGCAGCACGATGGCCCCGCAGCGCCTCAGCCGATCATCAGGGTCGAGAAGCTTCGCCGTGCTTTCCTCGTCGGCGATGTGGAAGTGCAAGCGCTGCGCGGCATCGATCTCACCGTGCAGCGCGGCGAATTCGTCGCCATTATGGGCTCGTCGGGCTCCGGCAAGTCGACCCTGATGAATATTCTCGGCTGTCTCGACCAGCCGACCAGCGGTCATTATTGGCTTGAGGGTGTCGACGTCGCGAGTTTGCGCGAACCCGAGCTCGCCCGCATCCGCAGCGAACGCCTCGGCTTTGTGTTCCAAAGCTTCAACCTTTTGGCTCGCACCAGCGCCATCGAGAATGTCGGGCTGCCGCTCTATTACGCGACGGCCGGACCGACGAGCGGCGCGGTGCGCGCCGAACGGGCCCGCGCGGCGCTACGCTTTCTCGGCCTCGGCGAACGCGAGCGCAACACGCCCGGCCAGCTCTCCGGCGGCCAGCAGCAACGCGTCGCCATCGCGCGTGCTCTGGTCAATTCGCCGAGTCTTCTCCTTGCCGATGAACCGACCGGCAATCTCGATACCCGAACATCGCACGCGATCATGGAAACGTTGGTTTCGCTCAATCGCGAACACGGCGTCACGATCGTTCTCGTCACCCACGAATCCGACATCGCCGCCTATGCCGATCGCGTCGTAACCATGCGCGACGGCGAGATTATTTCCGACGAACGGGTCGGTACTCCCGCCCCGGTCCGCGGCGGCGAACGCAGCCCATTCTCGCCGCCGGACGCCGCAGGCGTCCGCAAATCCGAGGCCGCCGCGCATTTGGCCTTCGGGCTCATGGCGCTGGCCACGGCGGCGCAGGCGATCGGACGCAACAAGATGCGCTCCGCGCTCACGATGCTCGGCGTGTTCATCGGCGTCGCCGCGCTGATCACCATGGTGGCTATCGGTCAAGGGGCCAATGAAGCGGTGCGCAAGCAAATCGAGAGCCTGGGCACCAACGTCGTCGTGATCCAGCCCGGCGCAGTGACGACGGGAGGAATTCGCGCCGGCTTCGGCAGCGCCTCGACGCTCACGGTCGCGGACGCCCGCGCGATCCATCGCGAGGATCCCGCGGTCGCCCAAATCGGTTATCTGATCCGCCAGCAGGGTCAGGTGCAATATGCTAATCAGAACTGGACCACGACCATCCAAGGCGTGAACGCGACCTATCCGCCGATCACCAATTGGCGCATCGCCGCGGGCCGCGGTATCACCGCCGACGATGACAACACGGCCGGCCTCGTCGCCGTCATCGGACAGACGGTTTACTCTCAGCTTTTCGCTCGCGACGAAAATCCGATTGGCGCGGTCGTCCAGGTCAAAAGCGTGCCGCTGCAGGTGATCGGCGTGCTGGCGGCCAAAGGCCAGTCGGCATTCGGCACCGATCAGGACGACGTCCTGATGACGCCGTTCACGACCGCGGAACGAAAAGTGTTGGGCGTCGCAGCGCCAAGCCAGCAGCAGACGATGCTGAACTGGCCATATCTGCCCGCGCCCAATCCTTACAATTTGCAGCCGCGGCTGACCGGCTTTGCCAATCAGATCTATGTGCAAGCGGTGAGCCAGCCGGACGTTCGGACCGCAATTCACCAGGTCAGCGACACCCTTATGCGCCGCCACCGCATCAAGGCCGGCGCCGTCGACGACTTCAGCGTACGCAACTTAAGCCAATTCGCCGAAACAGCGGAGAACTCGAGCCGCATCATGGCGCTGTTGCTGGCGGCGGTGGCTTCGATCTCGCTTCTAGTCGGCGGCATCGGCATCATGAATATCCTGCTGGTCTCAGTGACCGAACGGACCCGCGAGATCGGGTTGCGCATGGCAATCGGCGCCCGCCGTCTGCATGTTCTATTACAGTTCCTCGCCGAAGCGGTGTTTCTTAGCGTCAGCGGCGGCCTCGCTGGTATCATCATGGGAGTGGTCACGTCGGTCGCCATTTCCTCGCTCGCCGGTTGGCTTGCGCCGATCTCACTGGCCGCGATCGCCGGCGGATTCCTGTTCTCCGCCGCAGTCGGTGTGTTCTTCGGCTATTATCCGGCGCGCAAGGCAGCCCATCTCAATCCGATCGATGCGCTGCGCTACGAGTAGCGTGCGCCGTAAAGGCTATTGATGCGTCGCCGCATCAGGAATGGGCGAATGCGCGATGTCGTTATGGCAAACGATGCAGGTGATCCCGCTCTGCGCCAGCGCGGCATGCGCCGACTGGCCGGCCGCGCTTGCTGGATGAATGGCTGAGGCGTCGTGACAGCCGCGGCAGGTTACGCTGTCTTCACTTTGCATTTCGTCGCGAACGCGTTGCGCCAAGAGCGGCCGCCGTGCCGCCCATACCGCAGGATTACTGAAATTGCCGGTCAGCTCGGCGATGCCGTCGCGAAGGCCGCCCATCGCATGTGAATAGGTCTCGACGAACCAGTTGTTCGACGGCGTATGACAATCGGAGCATCCCGTCAGCACGCCGGCGGCATTGTTGCGATGCGCCGACTGCAGATAGTGCGGATCGGCAGCCACTTCAGCCATGGAATGGCAGGAGGTGCAAAAGGCTTCAGTCGCCGTGTAGCGATTGACGAAGGTGCTGGCGACAATTCCCGCCGCACCGACCGCTCCTCCGATAATCAGCACCGCAAGGAATGTCAGCCATCGTTTCATTGCGAACTCGCCCAGTTCAAAAGCACCAAAACTATTTTAGCACAGATTAGTACAACGAATGGACAAACATTTGGACAGAGTCATCGACCGCAACTCAGCCAATTACCCGCTTACCTTTTTGGCGCAGTCGAGTCTCTCCAGAGAACATTTTGTGTCATTGATGCGAATCAACTTTCTCATGCATGGAAGCGTGAGCAGAGATGCAGCCGCGTTCATGAGCTTTGACAGGGATCAAACCCGTTCGCATGCGTGCATGTAGGCTCCTACTCAACACTCTTTAGTTGAGAAAGGAACGTGCCATGAAAGCGAAAACAAGAATCACAATAGGCTTTAGTGCACTAGCTCTCGGGTTGGCTATGACGTTCGGATTCGGTACATCCCCCGCGTCCGCGCAAGCCTGGGCGGGCTCCGGCTACGGAACCGGCAACCCGCTACCGTTCAGTTATGGAGCGAACGGGGCTGCAGCGATTACTCCGTGGAACAACCCAGAGAACGCGGGTAACCACATGAACGGCAGCTACAGCGCCGATGTGCTTCCGGTTACGCCGTTCGAGGGCCTCTACAATTACGTGCCGCCGCAAGCACCGGCGAAGCACGCAAAGCACAAGGTCCGTTGACGGAAGTGCGTTGATAACGTGCGGTAATCCGCCAATCGTAAAAGAGAGTGACCTGTTATTCCGGGCTGGCCGAAAGTCGGCGGCCCGGAATATTTTTGCGCACTCGTATCCGTTCGGCGAATAAATGAGGTGACGTTCGGCCTGAAGCAGCGTGCGAACTCAAGCGCTTCATGCTTGCGGCACACTGGCGAAAAGACTGCCGGGATCTTTGAGATGTTGTTCGAGCGTTTCGAGAAAGCGTGCGGCATCGGCGCCGAATACGACGCGATGATCGCAGGTCAAGGTCACGAAAGCGCCCTGCGGGGCGGCCGCCGCAATCGACAGAATCGCCGACGCGCCGACTGGGATGATGGAATCGAAGGCGCGGACGACCGAAAAGACACCGAGGTCGCTCACGTAGAACGTCGCGCCGCTGTACTGCGCCGGCGACAGGCGGCGGTTTTTGACGCGCTCGCGCAATGTATTCCACTCCTCGGCAAGCTCTGCCAAGGATCGCCCGGCGGCGTCGCGTAGCACCGGGGTGATCAACCCGTCGCCATGATCGACGGCGATGCCGATATCAACGCGTTGGCGGCGCGCTAGGCCCTCCGGCGTATAGGCCGCATTGAAGAGCGGATGTGCGACGATGGCGAAGTGATACAAGATGGCGGTCAGCGCCTTACCGCCGAATGCTCAGTCTCCTCTGCCCGCGCCAACACGCTTTGATTCAGATCAACGTGGAGAAGTTTTTTATCAGCGATTACAGCGCCGTGACCTCGCCGCTTTGCAAAGTTTTTGTGACGATTTTTCTGACTTCTGACGCGGCTCCATTTCCAGTTTATTGTGGCGCCGCAGCGCGCATCGGGTGGGCGGGAGAAGCGAAAGGCGATGACCAAGGACAGTCGCACCATCGACCAGAACGAGATTGCGCACTTCTCGCGGCTTGCTGAACAATGGTGGAATCCGCGCGGATCTTGGGCGACGCTGCACAAATTCAACCTAGTTCGCCTCGGCTATATCCGCGACCGCGCGGCCGCGCATTTCGGCCGCGATCCGCGACGGCCCGACTGTCTCTCGGGATTGCGCATGCTCGACATCGGTTGCGGCGGCGGGATTCTCTCGGAGCCTTTGGCGCAGCTCGGCGCGACCATCGTCGGCGCCGATCCGTCGGAAAGCAATATCGCGGTCGCACGGCGTCACGCTGCGGCGGCCGGGCTCTTGATCGATTACCGGAGCACTACCGCCGAGATACTGACAGAAGCCGGCGAGATCTTTGACGTGGTTCTGGCCATGGAAGTCGTCGAGCATGTTGCCGATGTCGGCCGGTTCGTCGACCTCACCGCTGGGATCGTAAAGCCTGGCGGGCTGATGTTCGTCGGCACGCTCAATCGGACGCTGAAGAGTTTTTTGCTTGCGATCGTCGGCGCCGAATACATCCTTGGCTGGATCCCGCGCGGCACCCATCGCTGGCATAAGTTCGTCAAACCGATTGAACTGAAACTCGCGATTGAACGAAACGGGCTAAACTGCATCGACGAAGCCGGCGTATTCTATAATCCCCTCGCCAATCGGTTTCAGCTCTCGACCGCGACGGACGTGAGTTACATGGTCATCGCTGAGAGAGAAGGCTGATACTCCAAGGGTCTCTGCAGGAGTGCGCCTAAGCATCCATAACTCGAATGTGGCGCCGACCAGTGATGCGAAAGCGCCCGAATTTGCCAAAGATGAGGTAGGAGACTTCCGCAACGCAGTAATTTAACGGGCGAATGACCACTTTGGGGTGGTGGTCTCAACCGGTCGCCGCAACACATTGGCTAAATCGCTCTGCTGGCGGCGTTCAGCGGCGGAGGCTTGCCATGATGGGTCGGCAGACGGGCGATCAGAGGCAGCTATTTTACCTATTCAACCTGGAACGGCGCATTCCAGCGGGCCATCTGCTGCGCCGGATCAATCCGGTAGTGACACGGATACTGGGGGAGCTTCGCGAGAAGCTGGAGCCGTTTTACAGCGAGATTGGTCGACCATCGATTGACCCCGAGCTGATGCTCCGGATGCTGATCGTCGGCTATTGCTACGGCATCCGCTTCGAGCGGCGGCTGTGCGAGGAAGTCGAACTGCATTTGGCCTACCGATGGTTTTGTCGGCTCGATCTCGACGACAGGGTGCCCGATCATTCGACGTTCTCGGTCAATCGTCATGGCCGCTTCCGCGACAGCGATATTTTGCGCCATGTGTTCGAGGCGGTGGTGCGGGCCTGCATGGATACAGGCTTGGTCAAAGGCGAAGGCTTCGCGGTCGATGCCAGCGTCATCGAGGCGGACGCGAGCCGCTATCATGGCAAGGCGCCCGATGAGATCGACTGGTCCCTGCCAGACCGCCAGACCCGCGCGGTTATCGAGTTCCTTGGCGGCCTCGATGACGAAGACCCCTACGCCGATCGCAAGCCGCCGAAGCTGATCTCGCCCAGCGATCCATGTTCGGCGTGGACGGCGAAAGCCAACAAGCGCGTGCAGTTTGGCTACGGGCTCAACTACCTGATCGACATCGAGAACGCGGTCATCGTTGATGTGGAGGCCACACCGGCCAGAACCTATGACGAGGTCGCTGCCACCAAGACGATGATCGCGCGGACTGAAGAGAGGCTGGGGCTCAAGACCAAGCGCCTTGTCGCCGACACGGCTTACGGCACCGGCAAGTTCCTCGGTTGGCTGATCGAGGCCGGTATTACGCCTCACATTCCGGTCTGGGATAAGAGCACGCGTGAGGACGGCACCTTCTCCCGCGCCGACTTCACGTTCGACAGTGGGCGCAACGTCTATGTCTGCCCCACCGGCAAGTTGCTTACGACCACGGGCAGCGTCGGAGCCGACCACGTAGTGCGCTACCGTGCGCTCAAAC
>Ga0182016_10004383_pt1 | contig 15622 bp, 12 predicted proteins | sample 712S2MmetaG_FD_120491 | JGI IMG/M metagenome (GOLD analysis project Ga0182016, IMG submission 120491) | Permafrost microbial communities from Stordalen Mire, Sweden - 712S2M metaG | ecosystem: Environmental > Terrestrial > Soil > Wetlands > Permafrost | place: Sweden: Stordalen | collected...
GCATCAGGAAACCGACGAAGGCACCGATCACGCCGAAGCTGACCAGCAGCACCACGCCCAGGCCGCTCCAATAGATCAGGTGCACGACCGGTCCGGTGAGCAAGCGGTCGAAGGTCAGCAGGTCCCACAAGACGTCGCCGCCAACGCCCCGTCCGCGTTTCTGCCTGGCTTTAGCCATCTGTCAGCTTCAACCCCTCGCGCGGGCGTGATCGAGCAATCCCAGACCTCGCTAGCAGCGCGCGCGTCCGCGTGCAACGGGTGAGCATGGACGACGGTCGCCCTCAGGGCTCAGGTTGCCCAAGCGGAGCCCTGCTCCTAGGGTTGCGCCCGGCTCAAGTAGAGGAGGAACGAGCATGATCCGCAAGGCCAAGGCTGTCTGGCAGGGCGCGGGGCGCGACGGGACGGGGGCCCTGACCACGGATTCCGGCGTCCTGTCGTCCACACCCTACAGCTTCAAGACCCGCTTCGAGGGCGACCCGGGGACCAACCCGGAGGAGCTGATCGCAGCCGCCCACGCCGGCTGCTTCACCATGGCCCTGGCCTTCCAGCTCCAGGCCGCCGGCTTCACGCCGACCGAGCTCAGCACCGAGGCCGCGATCTCGCTGGTTCCCGAGGGCGCCGGCTTCAAGATCGACGCCTCGCACCTGACCCTTCGCGCCTCCATTCCCGGCATCGAGGCGGCCAAGTTCGCCGAACTGGCGAAGGCCGCCGAGCTGGGCTGCCCGGTGTCCAAGGTGCTGAACGCCAAGATCACGCTGGACGCACAGCTTCAATAAAGATCGTCATCCTTGGCCATGCGCTTCCATGGCGATCTCGAACGACCGCATCCGCTTGCCGAAATCGAACATGCTGCAGGTGATCATCAACTCGTCCGCATTGGTGTGGGCGATGAAGGCGGCCAGGCCTTGGCGCACCTTGTCTGGGCCGCCGATCACCGCGCAGGACAGGTGATCGTCGAGCAGCGCTCTTAGCTGAGGATGCAGATTGTCCAGATAGTTTGGCTCGGGCGGAGGCAGCGGTCCCGGACGGCCGGTGCGCAAATTGACGGAGGCCTGCTGCTGGGAGGAGGCGAGGAACGCGGCCTCATCGTCGCTATCGGCGGCGAACACGTTCAGGCCCAGCATCACATAAGGCGCCTCAAGCTGTTCGGATGGTCGGAACCCGCTGCGGTATACGGCCAGGGCCTGGTCCAGCATGGCCGGGGCGAAGTGCGAGGCGAAGGCGAAGGGCAGACCCATATAGGCGGCCAGTTCCGCTCCGTAGGTGGAGGAGCCCAAGATCCAGATCGGCACCTCCAGCCCGGCGCCGGGGAATGCCTGCACCTGTTGGCCGGGCTGCACCGGAGCGAAATAGGCCATCAGTTCGGCCACATCCTGCGGGAACCGGGATTCATCGCCCATGAGCGTGCGGCGCAGGGCTCGCGCGGTGGCCATGTCTGTGCCGGGCGCGCGGCCCAGGCCCAGGTCGATGCGGCCGGGATAGAGGCACTCCAGGGTGCCGAACTGTTCGGCGATCACCAGCGGCGCATGATTGGGCAGCATTACCCCGCCCGCGCCCAGGCGGATGGTGTGTGTGTCCTCGGCCACGAAGGCCAGGGCGACGGCGGTCGCCGCGCTGGCGATGCCGGTGGTGTTGTGGTGCTCGGCCATCCAGAAGCGGTGATAGCCCAGCGCCTCGGCGTGACGCGCCAGCCGGCGGCTGTTGCGCAAGGCTTGGCCGGGACTGGAGCCGAGGGGCACGGGCGCCAGATCGAGAACGGAAAATGGGATCGCGGAAGGGGACGTCATGGGCCCGATATAGGAGCGATGCGGCTCCAGGTGAACCGTTTCGATCCCTTCTGCGTATATCCCGCATGACCCGACGCGGATTCACCGGCGCCTTGATGGGCGCGTGCGCGCTGCTGGCTAACGCCTGCTCGCCGCTTACCCTGTTCAACGATTTAGCCCCGCGCGATCCGGCGCGCCGTGCGGGCCTGGGCATCGCCTACGGGCCCGACGCGCGCCAGACGCTCGATGTCTACACGCCGAAACAGGGCGCTTCAGGCCTGCCGGTGCTGATCTTCTTCTACGGCGGCGGCTGGAGCAGCGGAAAACGCCAGGACTACGCCTGGGTCGGCCACAGCCTGGCGGCCCAGGGCTTTGTGGTGGTGATCCCCGACTATCGCCTGGCGCCGGCCCATCCCTATCCGGATTTCGTGCAGGACGGCGCGGCGGCCGTGCGCTGGGCCCACGATCACGTGGCCGAGTACGGCGGCGATCCCAGTCGCCTGCTCCTGTCGGGCCATTCGGCGGGCGCCTACATCGCCATGCAGTTGGCCATGGACCAGGCCTTCCTGCGCGCGGCGGGGGTCGATCCCAAGCTGATCCGGGGCGTGGCCGGCCTGTCTGGGCCCTACGACTTCTATCCCTTCGACGTGTCTGCGAGCCGCGAGGCCTTCGGCCTATGGCCTGATCCGAGAGACACCCAGCCGATCGACCACGTGGGCCCCGGCCGCCCGCCGGCTTTCCTGGCCCACGGCGACAAGGACGACATCGTGAAGCTATCCAACACCGTCAACATGGCCGAGGCCCTGCGCGGGGCGGGGGATGTGGTGGAGGAGAAAATCTATCCCGGCGTGGACCACATCGGCATGGTCCTGGCCCTGTCGCGCGCGTTCAGGGGCAAGGCGCCGGTGCTGGCGGACATGACGGCGTTTCTGCAGGCGGCGGGGCGGCCGTAGGGCGTCGGCTTGTGGGTGGAGGGGCGTTTTCGGCCCATGGCGGTCGTTGGGAAGGGCTGCTAACAGGCGTGCTCCCCCGCTTGCGGGGGAGCTGGCGCGAAGCGACTGAGGGGGCGTTGTTCAAGCGCAGCGCCCGCCGCACGCCCCCTCCGCCCTTCGGGTCCCCCTCCCCCGCGAGCGGGGGAGGACGCGTATGCATAAATCTTGATTCCCCCCTGATCAGTCCTGGGCTGGGTCCGCTTTCGGCGGGGCTGGCGGATCGCCCGTTTCGAGGCCAAACCTTGTGCAAACGGGCCAACGCGAGCCGCACTCTCCGGGGCCGGAACGGATTTTGTCGCATAGATCGCCTGAGAGAAAGCCATCAAGCTCCAGCTCAGAATCGATCCGTGATCGCCGGTGCCAGGCTTCGCAAAGCGTGCAACGGATGGCGGCGCCCACCAGTTCCGCGTCGCCGCTAAGCGACGCGGCAAGCCTCTTAAGCTTGCGTCGCTTGCCCATAAGCAATTGGCCGAATTGGAGTTGGTCCATAGCCAAGGCCGCCTTCTCCGATCGCCCGCGAGATGTCGTTTCGGACAAATCTCCGCTTTTTCGATCAAATTCGATCAAACGAACTTGATCGGGATCAAAATCGCGCCAAGTGGCTCCCGTGAAGGTCTCCTTCCCCCCTTCTCGGGCATTCCAAGCGTCCGCTACGGCCCTACCTTCCCCCTAAATCACCCCCACCGTCTTCAGCTTGGCCTTGGGGTGAATCTCGTTTTGGCTGAGCACCACGGTCTGGCCGCGGAAGCGCTCGATGATCGAGCGGACGTAGGGGCGGATCGGCGGGCATTTCCAAGGGACAGAGCAAGCCGCTGCGTATCTGTTGATGCGGCGCAAAGACTTCGTCGCCGATCGGACTAATTTAGCCCGGTTGAACCCCTATCGGATGAGATCGTCTTGGCCCTGTCATTTCTCGGACCCATTCCTTCCCGGCGCCTGATGCTGTTCATCACGACGGCCGGCCTAGTTCTGTCCAGCGAGGCGGCGTTCGCCCAGACGCCCCCGCCCCCGGTCAGTGAGGTGGTCATTACCGCCTCGCGCGCCGATCTGCTTGGCAAGGCCGTCACCGCCAGCCAGGGCGCGGTCACCAAGAAGGAGCTTGAGCTGCGTCCGGTCTATCGGGTGGGCCAGCTGCTCGAATCCGTGCCGGGTCTGGTGGTCACCGCCCACTCGGGCGAAGGCAAGGCCAATCAGTACCTGATCCGCGGCTTCAATCTCGACCATGGCACCGACATCGCCAACTTCATCGACGACATGCCGGTGAACCGCCCGACCAACGCCCACGGCCAGGGCTATTCGGACGTCAACTTCATGATGCCCCAGCTCATGCAGAGCATGGACTACACCAAGGGGCCTTACTACGCGGCGGTGGGCGATTTCGGCGCCGTCGCCTCCACTCACATCCACCTGACCAACGATCTGCCCAACCAGGTTTCCGCCACCGTCGGCACCTTGGGCATGCGCAGCCTCTTCGGCGGGGGCACGCTGCAGTTCGGCGAAGGCGACACCTTGCTGGGCGCACTCAGCCTCGGCCATCTGGATGGTCCCTGGACCCATCCGGACGACTTCAACCGCGTCAATGCTGCGGTGCGCTACGCCAAGGGCAGCGACGTCAACGGCTACAGCGTCACCGGCATGTACTACAAAAGCGCCGGCAACTTCACCACCGACCAGCCGGCGCGAGCGGTCAGCGAAGGCCTGATCGGTCGCTACGGCACGCTCGACCCGAGCGACGGCAGCCAGTCGGAACGCTACAGCCTGTCGGGACACTACGCGGTCAAGGGCGACGGCTGGACCTTCACCGGCAGCGCCTACGCCATCCACTCCACCATGACCCTGTGGAACGATTTCACCCACTTTCTGGATGACCCGATCAATGGCGACCAGGAGCAGCAGGATGAAACCCGCGACACCTTCGGCGGCCAGGCCGCCTATGGCCGGCGCCTGAGGTTCGGCGACATCACCAGCGATTTCACCGTCGGGCTGCAGGCCCGCTACGACAGCAATTATATCGACCGCCGCCATACCCTCCACCGCGCAAACCTGTCCTATTGCGAGGCCGAGCAGCCGACGGGGCCGGCCATACCTTTCGCCACCGTCAACGGAGCCTGCAACGCCGACCGCGTGGAGCTGCTTGACCTTGGCCCCTATGCCGAGAACACGACCCGCTGGACCGGCTGGCTGCGCACCGTGCTGGGCATGCGCGAAGAATATTACAGCGCCAAGGACCGCAGCCTGACCTTCCCCTTGAGCGGCGCGGGCAACGAGGCTCTGTTCCAACCCAAGGGCAGCTTGATCCTTGGCCCCTGGTACAAGACGGAGTTCTACGCCAGCGCCGGTCGCGGCTTCCATTCGGACGACGTGCGAGGCGTGTTCGGCACGGTGGCGGTGGAGGGCATTCCGACCACCGGTGGCCGTACGCCGTTATTGGCCCAGGGAACCGGCGAGGAGGTCGGCCTGCGCACGGATATCATCCCCAAGGTGAAGGTCCAATTGGCCTTGTTCCAGCAGGATTTCAGTTCGGAGCTGCGCTACAACGCCGACATCGGCCAGGACCAGGCCTCGGCGCCCAGCCGGCGGCAGGGCGTGGAGATTTCCGCCGAATACCGTCCGCGGTCCTGGATCGAGCTCAATACCGACCTGGCCTTCTCCAAGGCGCGCTATATCTCCAACGACTTGGCGGCCTTCGGCTTGGCCGGACCCTATATCGCCGACGCTCCAACCTTTATCGGCTCCTTCGGCGCCCTGGTCGATAATCTGGGTCCGTGGTTCGGCGGCCTGCAGTGGCGCATCCTGGGCCACTCGCCGCTGAACGACGGCTATCAGAATCCGCAGGACGTCGGATACAGCGAGGTCAATGTCGACCTCGGCTACAAGGTCAGCGAAAAGCTGAAAGTGCAGGCCAATATCTTCAATCTTTTCAATCAGAAGTCAGACGCCGCAGCCTATTATTACACTTCCCGGCTGCCCGGCGAGCCCGCCGACGGCGTCGCCGGCATGCAGACCCACCCCATCGAGCCGCTTTCCGGTAGCGTCACCGTCACGGCCTTCTTCTGATGCGCTGATCTGGAGGATCATGTCATGAAACCCCACACGGCGGCGAGCGCCTTCATCCTTGCCCTGGGCCTGTCTACGGCCCCCGCCTACGCCCACCACGCGCTCAGCAAGGTGGCGCAGGACAAGGTCGTCACCCTGACGGGTACGATCGAGGAATTCCGCTGGACCCAACCGCATGGCTGGGTACTCGTCGCGGTCCAGGACCCCGACCTGACGATCAACGCCTGGAGCATCGAGACCGCCCCGCCGACGGTGCTCGCGCGGCGCGGCTGGACGCCCACAAGTCTTATGCCCGGCCAGCACGTCACGCTCACAATTCACCCCCTGCGCGACGGCGGGCGCGGCGGAGCGCTGATCTCTGTGACTGCGCAGAACGGCCACGTGATGCATTCGGAATAGGACAAAGGGTCAGGATGGATAGGGCTGATCATTCGGGCGGCTAAACGACGGTTAGTCGCCAACCGCCGTTCCGGGCGAGCGTCAACTTCTGCTCCCCCCACTCCTTCTGGGACATTCGAAGCGCCCGCTCTGGAACCACGCGCCGCCTAAATCACGCCGACCGTCTTCAGCTTGGCCTTGGGGTGAATCTCGTTTTGGCTGAGCACCACGGTCTGGCCGCGGAAGCGCTCGATGATCGAGCGGACGTAGGGGCGGATCGAGGGACCGGTGAGCAGCACGGGGCTGTCGCCGCTGGCGCCGGCGCGCTCGAAGGCCTCCCGCACGCCGCGAATGAAGTCCTGCAGGCGCGAGGGCGCCAGCGCGAGCTGTTTGTCGTCGCCTTGGCCCACCAGGGCGTCGGCAAAGGCATGCTCCCATTCGGGGGACAGGGTGACGATGGCCAGGGCGCCGTCGTCGCCTCGGTTGGTCCAGCAGAGCTGGCGGGCGAGGCGACCGCGCACATGTTCGACGATCTGGGTGATGCTGGAGGTGTGTGGGGCGACTTCGCCGATGCCCTCGATGATGGCCGGAAGGTCGCGGATCGACACCCGCTCGCGCAGCAGGGCCGACAGCACCCGTTGCAGGGTGGCCCCCGAGATCACAGCGGGGATCATGTCGTCCACCAGCTTCTTCTGGTCGGCCGGCAGTTCCTTGAGCAGCTTCTGCACCTCGGCGTAGGACAACAAGTCAGGCATGGAGTCCTTGAGCACCTCGGTCAGGTGGGTGGTCAGCACCGTGGCCGGGTCGACGATGGTGTAGCCGCGGAAGGTGGCCTCCTCGCGCAGGGCTTCGTCGATCCAGGTGGCCGGCAGACCGAAAGCCGGCTCGCGCACGTGTTGGCCGGGTAGTTCCACCTGGGCGCCGCGAGGATCCATGGCCAGCAGATGACCCAGGCGCACCTCGCCCGAGCCCGCGTCCATCTCCTTGATGCGCAGGGCGTAGCCCTGATTGGGCAGACGCATGTTGTCCAGGATGCGCACCGGCGGGATGACGAAGCCGAACTCGGACGCCAGGGTGCGGCGCAGGGCGCGGATCTGGTCGGTGAGGCGGCGACCCTCCAGGTCGTTGATCAGGCCTAGAAGGCCGTAGCCCAGCTCGACCTTGACATCGTCGATGGCCAGCGCCGTGGCGATGGGCTCATCCTCGGCGCCGGCGTTGGCGGGGGCGAGCTTCTCCACCGGCGCAGGCTTGGCCGCGTCCTTTCCGCGGCGCCAGGCCAGGGCGCCGGCGCCCAGGGCGATGCCCACGAAGGGCAGGATCGGCATGCCCGGCACAAAGGCGATCACCCCGGCGCAGGCCGACACCATCCCGAGCGCGACGGGGTTCATGGCCAGCTGCGCCACCAGGGCCTTGTCGGCCGAGCCCTCGATCCCGGACTTGGACACCAAGAAGCCGGACGCGATGGAAATGACCAGCGAGGGCACCTGGCTGACCAGGCCGTCGCCGATGGTCATGATGGTGTAGCTGGACGCCGCTACGGCAAACGACAGGTGGTGCTGCACCATGCCGATGATCATGCCGCCGGCGATGTTGATGGCGGTGATGATCAAGGTGGCGACCGCGTCGCCGCGCACGAACTTGGACGCGCCGTCCATGGCCCCAAAGAAGGTCGATTCCTGCTCCAGCTCCTTACGTCGCCGCTTGGCCTCGGTCTCGTCGATCAGGCCCGCGCCCAGGTCCGCGTCGATGGCCATCTGTTTGCCGGGCATCGAGTCCAGGGTGAAACGCGCCGCCACCTCGGCGATGCGGCCCGAGCCCTTGGTGATCACCACGAAGTTGACGATGATCAGGATGGCGAAGACGATCACCCCGATCACGAAATCCCCGCCTGTCATCAGCCGGCCGAAGGCCTGGATGATGTGGCCGGCCGCCTCGGTGCCCTCGTGCCCGTGGCCGAGGATCAGGCGCGTGGAGGCCAGGTTCAGCCCCAGCCGGAAAAGAGTGGTGACCAACAGCACTGTGGGAAAGGCGGTGAACTCCAGCGGCTTCTTGATGAGCAGCGAGGTCATCAGGATCAGCACGGCGCTGGTGATCGACATCGCCAGCAGCAGGTCGAGCAGGATCGGCGGCGCCGGTATAATCAGCAGGACGATGATGCCGACGACGCCCAGCGCCATGGCCACCTCGCCACGCGCCAGCCAGGACCACATCTCCTTGCCGGTGGGCCTCTGGGCCATCATGCTCTGCAGACTGATATCAGCCATCGATCATCCTTCCCCGCAGGGCGGAGAAGAAATCGGATTCGGCCTCAGGCGTGAAGCTACGCCGCATTCAGGCCGCCCTGCGGGGCGGGCACGGCGACGCCGGCTTCGGAATATTCCTTGAGCTTGTTGCGCAGCGTGCGGATGGAAATGCCCAGGATGTTGGCCGCATGGGTGCGGTTGCCCAGGCAGTGGGTGAGGGTGCCCAGGATCAGGCTCTGTTCCACCTCGGCCACGGTTTGGCCCACGAAAGCCGATACGCCGCCGCCGATCGCCTGCGCGCCGATGGCCTGGACGGCGCGGCTGGCGGCCTGGGCGGCCAGGCCCTGAGCAGGGTCCGCGCCATGCGCCTGGGCCAGGGGCTGACCGTCGGGCAGGCGGATGGCGGCCTCGTCGATCTCCGGACCCACCGATAGCAGCACGGCTCGGTGCATGGCGTTCTCCAACTCGCGCACATTGCCCTGCCAGCGGCAAGCGACCAGCCGATGGCGCGCCTCCGCCGACAGCGGCTTTTCGCCCAGGCCATTGGCGGCGGCGTATTTGCGGGAGAAGTGCTCCGCCAGGGCCAGGATGTCGCCGGGCCGTTCGCGCAGGGGCGGCAGGCGCAGGTTCACCACGTTCAGGCGGTAGAACAAGTCTTCGCGGAAGGTCCCGGCCTTGACCGCCTGGGCCAGGTCGCGGTTGGAGGTGGCTAGGATGCGGATGTCCACCCGCACGGGCCTGGACCCGCCGACCCGGTCGATCTCGCGCTCTTGAATGGCCCGCAGCAGCTTGGCTTGCAGCCGAGTGTCCATCTCGGAAATTTCATCCAGCAACAGGGTGCCGCCGGTGGCTTCCTCGAACTTGCCGATACGCCTCGCCAGGGCGCCGGTGAAGGCGCCCTTCTCATGGCCGAACAGCTCGCTTTCCAGGAGGTTATCGGGGATGGCGGCGCAGTTGACGCTGATGAAGGGCTTGTCAGCCCGCCGGGATTTCTTGTGCAGGTAGCGGGCCATCACCTCCTTGCCCACGCCGCTTTCGCCGGTGATCAGGATCGACGCCTCCGAGCCCGCCACCTGGTCGGCCAGGGCCAGCACCTGCTTCATGGCCCCGTCCTGGCAGATCAGCGGCCGCTCGTCATTGGACACCGCCGCCAGCACCGCCGCGATAAGATCGGCGTCCGGGGGAAGGGGGATAAACTCCTTAGCCCCCGCCCGGATGGCCGCCGCCGCCTTGTCCGGATCGGCGCCGACCCCGCAGGCGACCACCGGCACCCGGATGCGCTCGGCCTCGTTGGCCTCGATCAGCCCGGCGATATCCAGGTCGTAGTCGACCATCAACAGATCCGCGCCCTGACCGGCGCGCAGGGCGTGCGTGGCGGCCGAGCAGGTCTCCACATGAGCCACCTTGGCGCCCGTGGACATGGCCATCTTCACCGCCGTGGTGATCTGGCCGTTCAGCCTTCCAACGATCAGGAGCCGCATGGGACTTCTCCTTTAAGCGAACCGCCGCCTCAGGCGTTGGTATCGCCGTCCTTGATGATTTCCGTCATGGTCACGCCCAGGCGGTCATCGACGATGACCACTTCGCCGCGCGCCACCAGGCGATTGTTGACGTAGATGTCGATGGCCTCGCCGACTTTTCGGTCCAGCTCCAGGACCGAACCGCTGGTCAGGCGCAGCAGTTGCGCCACCGACAGATGGGTCCGCCCCAGCACCGCCGAGATGTTGACCGGGACGTCGAATACCGTGGTCAGGTCCGAGGCGATCTTGTCCTCGGCCTCGACGTGCAGCTCATTGGCCAGTTGGCCAGAGCCTAGATCTTCGAGCGGCATGGATTCGTCAGCCATGGTCAGGCCTCATGGGCGCGTCGGGTGAAAGGGGAAGCAGGGGTTCGGCGTGCAGACCCTCGGCGGCCAGGGCGGTTTCCAGCGCCTGGGCCACGCGAGCGGCGGCCTGGATCGGATCGAACGCGGCCGAGCCGTCGCCCCAGCTCAGCACGAAGGCCGCGCCCTGCAGGGCGCCGTCGGCCCGCGCCATGATCTGGCCGGGATAGCCCGCGCGGGCCGCGGTGTCGGATAGGGCGGCTTGGACCCGCTCCAAAGCCTGGGGCGAGACCTGGACGACCAAGCGGGGTACGGCCTCGACCTCGCGCGCAAGAGCCTGCATCGCGGCGTCCAAGGGCGCCTGGGGAAAGGCCTGAAGGGCGGCGTCGGCGATCTTGCCGGCGGCGGCCAGGGCCAGGCGCGTGGCGCCGCTACGGTGCTCGTGCGCCACGGCGGCAAGCATGGACAGGGCGCCGTTGGCCTCGTGGGCGACGCGGCGCAGCGCCTCTGCCTGGGTCTCTTCGGCCTTGACCATGGCGGACCGCTGTCCCTCGACGAAGGCGCCGGCGCGGATCTGCTCGACTTCATCAGGGGTGTAGCTGCGCTTGGGCCGCGGCGCCGTGTAGATGACGTTGTCGCCTTCGAACACCGTGTCGAAGACGAACTTGCGGGGAGCGATGGGCGGGGGCTCGTTCATCAGTAGACCAACTCGTCGTCGCCGCCCTGGCCGGCGAGCATGATCTCGCCCTTGGCCGCCAGATCCTTGGCCACTTGCACCATCGACATCTGGGCCTGGTCCACGTCGCGCAGACGCACGGGGCCCATGGATTCCATGTCGTCGCGCATGATCTTGGCCGCCCGCTCGCTCATGTTGGAGAAGAACATCTCGCGCAGGGCGTCGGAGGCGCCCTTCAGGGCCAGGGCCAGCTTGTCCTTTTCCACCGTGCGCAGAAGGGTCTGCACCCCGCCCGGATCCAGTTTTCCGAGGTCTTCGAACACGAACATCAAGGCCCGGATGCGTTCGGCGGATTCACGGTTGCGCTCCTCCAGGGCGGCGATGAAGCGGCTCTCTGTCTGCCGGTCGAAGCTGTTGAAGATGTCGGCCATCATCTCGTGGCTGTCGCGCTTGGAGGTGCGCGCCAGGTTCGACATGAATTCAGTGCGCAGGGTCTGCTCGATCTTGTCGAGGATTTCGCGCTGCACCGGCTCCATGCGCAGCATGCGCTGCACGCATTCCAGCGCGAAGTCTTCGGGCAGGGCCGACAGGACGCGGGCGGCGTGGTCGCCCTTGATCTTGGAGAGGACCACCGCCACGGTTTGCGGGTATTCGTTCTTCAGATAGTTCGCGAGCACGGCCTCATTCACGTTGCCGAGCTTGTCCCACATGGTGCGACCGGCCGGACCGCGAATTTCCTCCATCAGGGTTTCGACTTTTTCCGGCGGCATGAAAGCCGACAGGAGGCGTTGGGTTTGTTCGAAGGAGCCCATGATCGCGCCGGCGGTGGACAGTCCGGACACAAATTCAAACAGGAGGTCTTCCACCACCTGGGCGGACACCGTGCCCAGGGACGACATGGCCTGGGAGATTTCCTTGACCTCCTCGTCGTCCATTTGCTCCCACAGGGCGACATGCTCCTCGCCTAGGGACAGCAATACGATCGCGGCCTTCTCCGCACCGTTCAAACGGCCTGTGTCGACGATGCCTTTCTTGCGTGGGCTCACGGGGCGATGCTCCGAGCCGCCGCTTTGGGCGGTTCAGGGGACCGATTGGGTCTCCCGATTTGGTCGATTGGGCTGGAGCGAGGGTCGGTCATACGCCCTCGTGCAGCCAGGTGCGCAGGATGGACACGGATTCCTCGGGATGGTTGTCGACGAACTCCGACACGCGCTTGACCGACGACGCCTTCACCTGGCCCTCGATGCGGGCGATGTCGATCCTCGATTCGGTGTCCTGCGGCCCGGCCAGGGCGAGGGAGTCGCCTTCTGACGGCGAGACCATGCCGCCGCCGCCGCCAGCCAGGGCGGGAACCCCCAGGCCCGGCCCGGTCGCCGCCAGCCGGAAGGGTGCAGGAGCGCCGCCGCCCGCCGCGGTGCTGAGCAAGGGGCGGACCACGAAGAACACGACCAGGCCGGCCATGACCAGCAGAACGACCAGTTCGGCGGCGCGCATCACATCGTTCTTGTCGAAGTTGAGTAGAGGCGATCCTGCGGCCGATCCCAGGCCCGCATCATCGTGGTCGAAGCGCACGTTCACCACGGAGACCTGGTCGCCGCGGGTGGAGCTGAACCCAACGGCCGAGCGCACCAGTTGGTCGATCCGCTGCATTTCCTCGCCTGTGCGGGGGGTATAGGTCGGCTTGCCATTGTGGTCGTAGGTGGTCGCGCCATCCACGGCCACCGCCACCGACAGACGTTTCACCTCACCGGGCTCCTGCACTTCGGTGCGGGTGGTCTTGGAGATTTCGTAGTTGGTGGTCTCCTCGGTGTGGCCGCTGGAATTGGAGTTGGTGTCGCCCGAGCCGCTCGAGCCGCCCGTGGCGCCGGCGGCGGGGAGATTGGCCGTGGCGCTGGCGTCTGCGTTCTTGGGGTCGTTCTGCTTGGAATTCTCGTCGACCGTCTGGGTCGAGCGCACCACCTGCCCATCGGGATCATACTTTTCTTCCTGGGTCGTCACCCGTGACAGATCGAGATCCGCGGTGACTTGCACCCTTGCCCGGCCCGGCCCCACCACGCCTTCCACCAGGTCCTTCACGGTCTTGCGGATGCGTTCTTCGGTGTCGTTACGGGCTTGGTCGGCCGCCTGGTCGGCGTTGTCGGCGTCGTCGGCCCCCGCCAGCAGCTTTCCGCGCTCATCCACAACCGTGACCTTCTCCGGCTTCAGGTCCGGCACCGCGCCGGCCACCAGGTTGCGCAGGGCGCGCACCTGGTCGGCGGAAGGTTCTCGCCCGGCGATGCCGATCACGATCGAGGCCGAGGGGCTTTCGGCCTCGTCATCGAACAGTTGCCGCTTGGGTAGGACCAGGTGAACCCGTGCTGAGGAAACACCCTGCAAGGAGCGGATGGTTCGGGCCAGTTCGCCCTCAAGCGCGCGCTGGCGGTTCAGATTCTGAATGAAGTCGGTTTGGCCCAGCGGCGAGGCTTGGTCGAAGATTTCGTAGCCAACCGAGCCGGAGGTGGGCAGGCCTTTTCCGGATAGCAGGATGCGTGCGGACGCCACCTTGTCGCGCGGCACCATAATGGTCGAGCCATCGCCCTTGAGGTCGTATTTGATGCCCGCCTGATCCAGGGCCTGGGTGATCGAGCCGGCCTCCTTCAGATCCAGGTTGGAATAAAGCAGTCCTTTGGGCTCGGAACCGGCGTTAAACACCAGGGCGAACAGGGCGGCGGCCACGCCCGCGGCTACGCCGACGATGGCGGCGAGCCTGCCAATACCGAAACGCTGTAGCGCGTTGATAAACGACTCCACGCGGCGCCCTTCCCCGAGGCGACGCACCCCCCAAATCGGATCGCCGCTAGGCAGTATTTTCCGGGTGCTTGGTAAACGGGGTGTTAAGCCCGCGCCGTATACTGGGCGTGAGAATGCAAACGGCCGCGCCTTTTAGGCGCGGCCGTCCCCGTCTTGGCATGCGCCCCAGACCGCTTACGGAAGGGCGCTTACAGATATGGAGCGCTCAAAAAATGGCGCGCCTATCGATACTGTTGGATCCGGGTCGTCCGCAGTCCGGCTAAGCCGTGACGATCGATCGACTTTTGCCAACCGAGGAATTCCTCGTTGGTAAGACGATAGCGTTCGCACGCCTCATCCAAGGACAGCAGTCCACCACGAACGGCCGCCACCACTTCCGCTTTTCGGCGAATGACCCAGCGCTGAGTATTCTCAGGCGGCAGATCATTGACCGTCAGCGGCGCGCCGGTCGGACCGATCACGTACTTTTCGCCTCTACTGTTCAGGCGTTGCTGTTGCAACATGGCTTTACGCCCTTCCCACCATCTTCGAGGAGGACATTAGCGCGAACGGCATAACAGTCGGTGAATCCCAATAGTAAAGATCCGCTAACCATAATTTTTCCATCACGGGTCTACTTTGAGTATTTGGCATATAGGCCGCCAGCTGTTGCGCGACGCTTTTGCGGGATTAACGAATTATGGCAATCAGATCCTGGAGCATCGAGTCGGCTGTAGTGATGATCTTGGATGACGCCGAGTAGGCGCGCTGAACCGTGATCATGTTGGTGAACTCTGCCGACAGGTCGACGGTGGAGGATTCCAGGTTCGACGGCGAGATCGTCCCCGCGCCGCCCGTGCCGGCGGTGTTCAGGGTGAAGGCGCCGCTGGCCGTCGAGGACTGATAGGCGTCGCCGCTTACCGAGGTCAGCCCGTCGGGGTTGGCGAAGGTGCCGACGGCCACCTGGGCGATTGTGCGGGTTACGCCGTTGCTGAACACGGCGGTGACCGTGCCGGTGCTAGACACGTCAACGGAGGACAGGCTGCCCGTGGGGGTGCCGTTGGCGGCGATGCTGGTGACGGCCGAGGTGGCGTTGTCTTGCGATAGGGCGGACAGGTTCAGCCCCACGGTTTGGGCGCCGATGCCCAGGCTCGAAGCCCAGTTCACGCCCGTCGACGACGGCGCGCTCGAACCGGAGGCGCCGAAGGTCAGACTGCTAGGCAAGGTGGTGTTGGTGGTGTCGAGCTGCCCGCTGTCGTTGAAGGCCACCACCCCGGTGGCGATCTGGCCCGCCTGCAGGCCCGAGCCCACGGTGACGCTCGAGGCCGGCACCGCGACCACCTCGGCGTACCATTGGTTGGCGGTGGAGCTCTTCAGGAAGTCGACCTGGACGGTTTGGGTGCCGCCTTCGGTGTTGGAGACCGGGATCTGCATGGTGAAGTCGGGCTGGGTGCCTGTCGTGCCGCCCGAGTTGGTGTAGGCGGCCATGCTGGTGGTGGCGGAGGTCGCCGAATAGGCGGCTGCGGTTTGCGCCACGGCCGTGTTGTAGGCGGTGGTCTGCGCGGCCGTAGGCGAGGAGATGCTGGCGTAGGCGGTGATGGTGGCGGCGTTCGCGGCGCTGTTGCTGGCGTCCGTGGCGGCCTGGGACACCGCCGTGCTGGATTCCAGATTGGCGTCGACGGTCGCCTGTGTGGTCGGCTCCGGGGTCGAGCTGATCTGGGCCAGGTTGATCGGCTGCAGTAGCGCCAGGTTGGACGGGTCGGTCGTGACGCTCCCGCTCGCATTCGCCGTCCAACCCTGCAGGTATAGCCCCGCCGCGTTCACCAGATAACCCTGGCTGTTCTCGGTGAAGGCGCCCGCCCGGGTGAACAGGGGGGTGTTGCCGGCGGTGGCGGGGCTGGACGCGTTCTGGCTCGTCA
>Ga0182016_10004385_pt1 | contig 15620 bp, 15 predicted proteins | sample 712S2MmetaG_FD_120491 | JGI IMG/M metagenome (GOLD analysis project Ga0182016, IMG submission 120491) | Permafrost microbial communities from Stordalen Mire, Sweden - 712S2M metaG | ecosystem: Environmental > Terrestrial > Soil > Wetlands > Permafrost | place: Sweden: Stordalen | collected...
AGACGAAGGCTCGGACGCAATCCTGGGAAAGGTCCGGAAAATTAGACCTGGCGCCCTGTATGGGCGCCGCGAATCTGTTGGAATGAATTGTGCTCCGCGAACAAAACTTGATTTCCACGAGTTCTCACGCAGACACTTTAGCCCCTGGGGCTGTTTTTCGAATTACTCCGGTCCGCCGAATTGTTCAACGAATTTCAGACTCGCCACACTGGGGGAATTCTTTACTAAGGAATAAAACGAGGCGCCCGGTCGCGAACGCCCCGTTTCGCATTTTCCTGTCGGGTCGTTGCAGTTCTAGAACTTGAAGTGGACAGCGAGTTGTGCGCTGCGCGGGCCGCCGCCGCCCAGGTAAGGGTTGCCGCTGCCTACATCGGGGGTTGCCGTGGTGGTCACAAACTGCGGTCCATTCGCAACCGGATCGGCGCCGGCCACCAGCTGATTGCCAACTGCGTGGCTATTGCCGAAAGCGTCGATGCCGAAGCCGGGCAGTAGCGGGTTGCTCAAGTTCGGATGATTGAAGCTGTTGAACAGGTCCGCGCGCAGTTCCATGGTCAGCCGCTCCCTCAGGTGCGAGGTCTTGGTCAGCGAGAAGTCGAAGTTGGTGTAGTTGGGAGCGTTGAAGGCGTTGCGGCCCTCGCTGCCCGGATGCCCGTTGGTGCAGTTGCCACTGCCGGCATCGTAGGTGCATGGCGCGGCGAACGCGGCCATGTTCAGCAGGTTTACCCCGCTTGCACCCGCATGAGGATTGCCGATGATGTCGGGGCGGCCAAAGTATTCACCGCTGCCGTTGTAGTCGCCTTCAAATAAATAGCTCACGGTGTACGGTTGGCCGGTGGCGACGTTCAACATGCCGTCCAGCGACCATCCGTCCGCGATCCACTTGGCTTCGTTCGCCTTGGGCAGATTGTAGGTCCAGTACCATTGCACGCGCTGGCGCACATCGAAGTTGGAGCTGGCGCGCTCCGCGTGCGGATTGAAGCTGTCGTCGGGCTGAGACGCGTTCGGAACAAAGTCGAGCCCGTCGCTCGCCGTGTCAATGGAGTGGGCCCATGTGTAGTTGAGCGTAGAGGTAACGCCGTGCAGGCCCTGCACCTTGAGTGTGGCCTGCGCGGAGTTGTAGCTGGACTCGGCGCTGGTCTCGATCTGGTTGATGTAGTAGAGCGGTATGTCGACGAACGAGCCGGTGGAGTAAGTGGGGAAACACTGGTTGCCGTAACTGATCGTCTGGCCGTTTCCGCAGTTCACCGTCCGGCCGGCAACGTTGTTCACCTGATTGATGTCGCGGAAGCGGAACAGGTGACGCCCCTGCGAGCCGATGTAGCCGACCTCGAGAGCGATGTTTTTGGCGAGCTGCGATTCGATGTTGAAATTGTAGGCGGCGTAGCGCGGTGTGGTCAGGCCCTGATCGACCGTGAACACGCTGCTCGGCGTGTAGTCGCCGAAGACCGGAGAGCCTGCGGAAATAATAGACAATGGATTGTTCGCTGCATCGTAACCAGTAACCGCCGGGGATGCGAAGCCAATCGTGTTGAAGGCCGGGCCTGCTTCGCCGGCGTTGGTGTTGTACGCCTGGTTGCCGACAAAGAAGTCCTGCGAGGCGCTGTCGTAAAAAATGCCGGCGCCGGTGCGGATCACGAGCTTGCCATTGCCCAGCAGATCGTCTGCAAGGCTGAGGCGGGGAGCAAAGTTGATCCAGTCCTTGGGATAAAGAGAGCTGGGCGCGCTGCTGGCGCCGATGGTCTGAAGGCCGCCGGTCTTGACGTTGAAGATGCTGAAGGCGTTGTTCTTGGCGCCAATCACGCCGAAATAATCCCAGCGCAGGCCGTAGTTCACGGTCATGCGCGGCGTCATGCGCCATGAGTCAAGCAAGTAGGCCCCGCCGCCATTCTGGTAGGAGTAGCGGGTGCCGGCGCCCTCGGCTGAGCTGCCGCTGTCGATCGTGCCAGAGAGGAAATCGTCGAGGCTGCTAAACACCAGCTTGCCGCGATGGCCGGAGTCAATAAAGCTGTTGATGAAGGTGCGCCGCCACTCGTACCCGGCCTTGAAGCTGTGACGGCCCTTGATGTAGGAGACGTTGCCGAAAAGTTGGTAGTTGGTGTCGATGCGGCCGCGCGCGTCGCTTGCGGTTACGCCGATGGGACTGTAGGCGCCCACGTCGATGGTGGGCAGGCCGAGATCGTACGAGCTGAAGCCCGGAGGCAGCGTGTTCAGACCGTAGGCCGTGTTCGGGTTGAGGCCCATGTCCTGTGGTACAAACTGCTGCAGGAAGCGATTGTAGCCGCCGCGAATTTCAAAGATCAGGTCGGAGCGGGGAACCGATGTGTAGGAGAGCGAAACGATGTTCACATGTGTCGGCGTCGAGGTGTTGAAGCCGGGTGCGCTGCTGCCGGTGTAGAGCATGCCCAGCGGGAAGCTCTGCAGCCCGTGCGAGAAGAAGTAACGGCCAGTGAGCAGATCGCCGGGCGAGAAGATGTGCAGATGCTGGTCGATCTTGGCGATCACGTTGTCGCTGTTGTTACTGAACGGCGTCGTAAAGGTCTCGCTGCCTCCGCTGGTGGGCAGAGCTCCCCAGGGCTTGCTGTTCAGCAGGCTCTGGATGACGGGGTTGATGACGCCGCCCCCGGATGTGTACGCGTCGATGTCGGTCTGCGTGGGCACTGTGCCCAACTGCGGCAGGCCGCCGTTTTCGCGCTGGCCCTCATAAGCGGCAAACCAGAACGATTTGTCTTTCAGGATCGGTCCGCCGGCGGAACCGCCAAACTGATGGTTGCTAAAGGAGTTTTTCGGCTGCGCGTCGGTGTTGAAAAAGTTGCGCGCTGCCAACCCGCCATCGCGGAAGTACTCAAAAAAACTGCCGTGCACCGTGTTGTCGCCGCTCTTGGTCACGATGTTGACGGTGGCGCCTGAGCTGCGGCCAAACTCGGCTTCAGGATTACCGGTGACGGGAATTTCAGCCAGCGCATCGACGGGAAGAATGGTCGAAGGGCAGCCCCACACGCCCGCCTGGTTTACTGAGGGCAGATTGCGGTACCCGTCGTTCATGTCGGTGCCATCCAGAAGATAATTATTTGATCGGCCGCGGTTGCCGTTCAGGCTGAACAATCCGTAAGACCCGGCGGACTCAGTCGAACCAACCGGGTCGCTCGAGGCGCCCGGCACAAGCTCGAGCAGCTTGGTAAAGTCGCGTCCGTTCACGGGCAGCTCAGCCACTTCACTGGCTTCAAGTGTGCCGCCTGTATTGTTGGTGGTGGTTTCAATCAGCGGCACGTCGGCGGTCACTTCGATGACTTCCTCCACCATGCCGGTGGGGAGCTTGACGTCGGCGCGCGTCGGCGAGCCCACGCTCACCGGAATTCTGGTCAGCGTGGTGGTGCGGAAACCGGCCTTTTCAACTGTGATGCTGTAGGTGCCGAGGGGCAGCTCAGAGGCCACGTATTGGCCCTCGTCGTTCGCGGGCACAATACGGTTCAAGCCAGTGTCGGGGCTGAAGACCTTCACCTGCGCGCCCGGAATGGCAGCGCCCGACGTGTCGGTGATCGTGCCTTGAATGCTTCCGCGGAAGGTTTGCGCAGGCGCTACGCAAATGCAGACGACGAGGGACAGAACGACAGATAGGATGGCAGCCGAGCGGCTAAGCATAAGGCTAAGCTCCTCAGAAAGAAATTTTCTTGGGTTATTGACGAGATGATAACACGCGTTTTGTTTGAAAATCTGTGACCGATGACCATCCGGCCTATAATGATGGGCAATTGCCATGGCAGATATTGATGCGTTATTGAATCGCTGGCAAAAGGCCGGCGTGCTGGCCGCGGATATCGCGGAGCGCATCCGTGCCTACGAGCAAAAAGAGGACAAGCCCGGTGGGCTCCGGTGGCAGGGACTAATTGCGCTGATCATGGGCGCAATCCTGCTCTCCTGCGGCGTCGCGCTGTTTGTCTCGGCACATTGGGATGAGCTGGGGCCTGGGGCGCGCTTCGCACTCGTCATTGCGATGATGGCAGTCTTTCACCTCGGCGGCGGCCTGGCGCGCGAAAGCTACAAAGCGCTCTCAACCTCGCTGCACGCCGTGGGAACGCTGGCGGCCGGCGCAGCGATTGCGCTGGTCGGGCAGATCTTCAACATCCAGGAGCACTGGCCCGGAGCGGTTCTGCTGTGGGCTCTGGCCGCGCTGGCAGGATGGATGCTGCTGCGCGACGAAGCGCAGCAAACTCTCGCGTTGCTGCTGGTTCCGGCCTGGTTCTTCTCGGAGCTTGCGTTTCGCATGGGCGGCCACATCGGCGCGGACGTTTACCTGGGCCGTGCCCTGTTTGTCTGGGCCGTTCTATACCTCACGTTCTTCCTTGGCTCGCGGCAAAGAATTGCCCAGGGGATTCTGTTCGCATCTGCAGCCGTCACGGCCGTGGTGGGTCTTGTGCTCACGCTCGATGGCTGGGTTTCGTGGTCGGGGACGCAGACCTTTGTTCCTTTCAGCACGCGCGTGTGGGCGTGGATTGTGATTGCCGCGTTGCCCCTGGCGATTGCAGCCTTCCATGGCCACAAGGGACTGGTTCCGCCAACGCTCGCCATTGGGCTTGCTGTCGCGCTGCCCTGGTGCCTTCGCGCGCAGACACATCTCGAAGGTCACCCCACACCGGTTCCCCGAACCTATACGGTGCTGGAACCAACCCTCGCGGCTTATGCGCTGGTCGCGCTCTTTGCCGTCTTCCTCTGCGCCTGGGGCGTGCGCATGGCCTCGAAAGCGCTGGTCAACTTGGGCATCGTTGGGTTCGCCATTACCGTGGCCTGGTTCTACTTCAGCGACATCTTCGATAAGGTGGGCCGTTCGCTCGGATTGATCGGGCTCGGCGTGCTGTTCCTCGCCGGCGGATGGGCCCTTGAAAAAATGCGACGGCGGCTTATGGCGCGGATGGACGCTGCCGGTTCCGGGGAGGCGCAATGAAGATTGGAAATTGGACTCTGACTAAAACTTCGCTTGCGCTGCTGCTGATACAACTCGCGCTGGTGTCGACGATTGCAGCAAAATATTTTTATGAGCGCCAGAAATGCCCGCGAGTGTGGACGCGGACGGTAGCGGTTGATGGGCAGGTGCCCATGCGCGGCCGCTACCTGAGCCTGCGGCTCACGGTGGACGGCTGCCAGAGCACGCTCCCTTCCGCCAAGGCGGCGAAATTCCCACGCGGATGGAACGGAGCAGCGGTGCCTGGCGACTACTCGGTGGGTTATGTCGCACCGGTATTTTTTCCCGCAGACTTGAAGGTGGAGAACAACCAGCTGGTTGCGGTCGAGATCACAGACGAGGAGCGTCAGGAGTCAGGCCAGATGGTCGAGGCGCCTCCGGGCGCGGCATGCCAGCAGTTCAGGCTGGCCAAGCCGGTGGACTATTACATCGCCGAGCATGCGCCGGACCCATCGTGGACCAAGCAAGGCCGGGAGTTGTGGATTGAGGTCACGCTCCCGCCCAAGGGCCCGCCCAGGCCGCTCGCGCTGGCGCTCAAGGACAATGGGCTCTGGAAGCCGCTCAACTTCTGAAGGGTTCACGGCAAAGCAGGAGCGCCGGCTTCAAGATGCTGTCACAAAACTCCGCTGAAACGCTGTTTTGTAACAAGGGCACGGCTTCAGCCGGGCCGTAACCGACGCAAAATTAACGAGGGCTTCAGCCCCTGCAACGGATGAAGGGCGAAAGAACTCCGCGGCATGCGAGTTTCGTAACAGCTTCTCCAGGTCGGCTGTTGAGTGAGCCGCCCGGCCCGCGCTTTGCCGCTGGCCGCGCTATGCAAAGCAAATTTGATCGGTCTCAACCGTTGAGGTCGATCAGTCCTTCAGGCAGCGCCATCTCCACGCGCTTGCCCTCGAGGTCGATCTTGCGCAGATAGCTCTTGGCGAACGGAACCAGAATTTCGCCGGCAGCCCCGCGTACCACCAGCAGAGCCACAGGTCCGGCCGTGCGGTCCACATCTTCAATTTCGCCCACAACCGCCGGTTCGCTCCCGGCCGCGTCCACCAGCGTGCAGCCAATCAGGTCGCCGATGTAGGTTTCGTCATCGCCGAGCGGCACCCGCTGCTCGCGCGGGATGGCAACGATGAAACCGGTAAGAGTTTCCGCGCCGCTGATTGAATCGATGCCTGAAAAGTGGAGCACAATGCCGCCTTTGTGCGGCCAGTGGGCTATCAGCTCCATCGCGCGCGGCGGTGCTGCCGGCGTGCTGTCCTTCAGCAGCCAGAGCTGGCGTCGCTCTGCAAATTTTTCAGGGAAGTCGGTAAGGATGTCGGCGAAGACTTCGCCTTTGCGGCCCTGGGTGCGGCGGATGCGGGCCAGCCAGACCCATTCAGGGGTCGAGCTGCTGTTTGGCCGGCTTTGCTCCGCTGTGTGCCGCTCCGGCGTTGATCCCTGTCCGTCAGAGAACGCCAATTATTCGTCGTCCTCTTCAAGGATGTCGAGCGTGAAGCGATGGTGGAGCTTCATGCTTACGGCGCCAAGAATCGTGCGCACGGAGCGCGCGGTGCGGCCCTGCTTGCCGATGACCTTGCCTACGTCCTGAGGCGCAACGCGAAGCTTCAGCACCGTGTTTTCTTCACGGTTCACTGACTGCACTTCAACGGCCTCTGGCTCATCCACGAGGGCCTGGGCGATCTCCCGGACAAGCTCTGCGACTGAGGTGGGTGCCACCATTTCATTTTGGGTCATGCTCTTGCCCCTGACCAGATGCATTCAGATGCATTCAGAAATTGGCTGCCTGAATCTGTGCGCGAATAGTATCAGCACGCACCCGCTTTCGTCAGCAACTCTGTGCGCCGACTCAACTAAGCCGGCGCGAACCATGATCTACCCCTCGACGGCAAAGGGCAAGTGGAGAGTAAATCAGGCGGCAGCAGTGGCAGCCGGAGCCGGATTCTTGGTCACCAGCTTCTCCACGATCGGGGAGAACTTGGCGCCCACGCCGCGCCAGTAGGCGACGCGCTCGTGCTTCAACTCAACGGTTGCGGGCTCGGTGCGGGGGTTGTAGGTGCCGACCACCTCGATGGAGCGGCCGTTGCGGGCGCGGTCCTTTTCGATGACCACGATACGGTAGTAGGGTTGCTTGCGGGCGCCAACGCGCGCCAAACGAATCATCACCACGGCGATACGGTTCCTTTCAAATTCCAGTGCTCTGTTGCGGTCTTTTGGGATTTTTCCCGGCTGGCAGGCTTCGGAATCCAGCTTGCCCCGCCAAATAAATGGCCGGACAAGAGTGCCCAGCCGCACAAGACACAACACCTAAGTATCGCTGAAAATGGGCGGTTGAGCAAGTTTTCAGCCCCCGCGCGGACTATTTCGGCCCTGGGGGGACGCAACTGTAAGAAAGTTCATCCTTCGGGGACTACCTTGAATGTGAAGCAGATCCAGCCCATGAAAGACGCCGAGAACATCCGGGAAAGTCGCTTCGAGGAAGCCGTTGCGGCATTCGGCCCGGCGATGGAGCGGCTGGCCCGCTCCTATGAGGCCGACCTCGACGCCTGCCGCGACCTCGTGCAGGAAATCCTGATCTCCCTCTGGACAAGCCTGGAGGGTTTTGACGGACGCTGTTCCATGCGCACTTGGGTCTACCGCGTGGCGCACAACAAGGCAGCCTCGCACGTAAACCGGCAGATGCGCCTGAAACAGCGGACGTTTGTTGGCCTGGAGGATCTGCCGGAACTGGCTGACAAATCAGAGGGTGAGGACGCAGTCAACCAAGGGGATGTCCTCAAAAGGCTGTACCAGCTGATTGAGCGGCTCAAGCCGCTGGACCGGCAGGTCATGCTGGCCTATCTCGAAGGCATGGACGCAGCCTCAACGGCGGAAATCACGGGGCTGTCCGCGCGGAACGTGGCCACCAAGATCTTCCGCATCAAGCAGGTGCTGGCCCAGCGATTCCAGGAGCGCGGCCCAAGGCCCCAGGGCGGCGAGCAAGGAGGGTCCCATGAACAATGAATCCCCGCAGGATCGCAGGATGAGAGAGATTTGGCAGAACCAAAAAACGGAAGGAGTGCGTATGTCAGTTGCAGAGGTGCAAGCAAGTGCCGGGAAGTTTCAGCGCAGGATCCGGAACAGGAATGCGCGAGAATATGTGGCGGCAGCGGTAGTGGTTGCGTTCTTTGGCTTCGAGTTCTGGCGGGCAGGAGATATGCTCGTGCGAACCGGCTTTGCCTTGCTGATAGCCGGAATGGTTTACGTGGTCTGGCAGTTGCACGCCAGGGGCTCTTCGAAGACCCTTCCCAGAGATGCTGGTCTTTCGAGCTACGTCGAATTCCAGCGCCACGAACTGGAACGGCAGCGTGACGCGTTGGAGAGAGTGCGGCGCTGGTACCTGGCACCGCTTGTTCCGGGAATGGCTGTGCTGCTGATGGCATTCGGTCTGGCAAACCCGGGGCACGCAAAACAGATCTGGCTTGTTGTTGCAATTGAGGCTTTGGTAATGGGGGCAATCCTTTTTGGAATCGCAAAACTGAACGATGCCGCCGCGCGCAAGCTGCAAGATCAAATTGACGAATTGGAGGACGGAGGGCGTCAGGATTGACCCGTCCGATGCCAGGAGAAAAAAGAACTTCGGCATCGGCCTCACTCGATGCAGGCTCCGAAAGGAAGCTCCAACCCAGGCTGATAAAGTAACAGGAAATCGGCCCTTTTCTAATCGGCCGCTTCTAACCTCGGAGCGCGCAAGCAGTGAATCGCGAGTATCGCAAGTGGTATTCGGGCCGGCTCGGCCGGGAGATGGAGTTGCTCATCTTTGGGCACGCCGGACTGCCAGTCGTCGTGTTTCCCACCTCGGCCGGGCGGTTCTATCAGTTTGAAGACAACGGTATGGTGCGCTCGCTCGAAGAAAAAATCGATGCCGGAGCACTGCACCTCTTCTGTGCTGACTCCATCGACGCGGAAAGCTGGTACAACCGCCATGCGCCTCCGCGCTGGCGCATTGCCCGTCACCTGCTCTACGAGGAATATATCCTCCATGAGATTCTGCCGCTGGTACGCGCCGTCAACGCCCGCCGGGAGCTGGTGGCGCTGGGCTGCAGCTTTGGAGGCTACCATGCGGCCAACATTGCCTTCCGCCATCCTGACGTCTTCACCGGCATGGTCTCGCTCTCCGGCACCTTCGATGTCTCCACCTTTCTTGATGGCTACTACGATCAGGACTGCTACTACAACCTGCCCACGCACTACCTGCCGCAGTTGATCGATCCGTGGTACCTTGAGCGCTTTCGCCGCAACAGTTATGTGCTCGCGACGGGCTGGGACGACCATTGCCTGGCCCAGAACCAGCTCTTCGACCAGATCCTGGCCGTGAAGCAGATTCCGCACCAGTTCTACGTATCGGACGCGAAGAACTCCCACGACTGGCCGGCGTGGCAGCAGATGGTCACGATGTACTTGTAAGGCAACGGCCAGCGGCACTCGACAGATCGCGCGCGGCATCGTGCAATCAGTTGTGGACAAGCGATGTTGTGTCAGGGTAAAGATTGCCTTAGGGAGGGCCCCAGGTGAGCACGCAAAATCCCTACGACAGCTTTCTTGACGGTCGGCCGTTGGAGACGATTCTGACGGCGACCCATGGTGTCATCGCCTCATTGCTCTCCACCATGCCGCAGGACAAGTGGTCAGCCCCGCCCGCGCCCGGCAAATGGTCACTGGCGGAGATCATCTGCCATCTGGCCGACTGCGAAATTGCGTTCGGTTTTCGGCTGCGCCAGACACTGGCCGAGAATGGGCCCACGCTTGAGCCATTCGACCAGGAAAAGTGGGCGGCCACCTACGGCGGCGTGCCGGCCACCACTGCGCTGGATGCGTTTACTGCGCTTCGCAAATGGAACCTGCGGCTCATCGGCTCCGTCATGCCGGCCGCGGCAGACAGGCCTGCGTTCCATCCCGAGCGCGGCCCGCTCACCTTCCAGACCATCGTGGAGACCATGGCCGGCCACGATCTCAATCACCTTGCCCAGTTGCGCAAAATTGCAAACCCAGACCCGCCCGCATAAACGAAGAACCCCTTGGGCAAGACCGCGTCGCTCCGGCTGGTCCAAAATATCATCGCTTCGCAAGCGCGAGGCCCCATGGCGTCGAGCCCTTTATTTACCGGACTTGCGTGGTTGCGGCTTTTTGCCGGTCGCCGCTTGAGCCGCGGCATCCTGCGTTTTGTCTCCGCCATGATGACGGTTATGGTGCGCCAGTGCCTTCGCGATTGCTTCATCGGAGAGCTTGGTTGGGCTGCCAAGATGCAAAACATCGTCTGTGACTGAAGTGTCGGGTCCTGTTGTGTCCATGGGTATCTCCTGTCCCCGGATCGTCTCACTTGGCACCGGTGCCTGGGCTGCTCAGTTTTGCTCATCCTGGGGTGTAACCACATAGAACGCCCGCGCGCCGGTATGTGTGGTTGCACCCTGGTGCCCTGAGTCTGAAGCTCGTTAAAGAAGTATTCGTCGGTTTGCATCAGGGCACGACTTCAAAGGAGGGGAAAAAACTCCTGCGAAGCCCGATTAAGTGTCAGGGCACGACTTCAGTCGTGCCGTAGATCGCGCAAAACGAACGGGCTTTAGCCCCTGAGGGCTGTCTTTCGAGCCGCTTCGATTCGCCGAATCATCGAACGACTTTTAGAAACACCACCCTTGGGCCTGGCGTTTCGAAGGCGGCTGCGGCACCGCTTGTGGTGGTAGCATCAAAGATGACAAATGCAAACCAAGAAACTTAAGATCATTCCCCTCGGCGGGCTGGGCGAGTTCGGTATGAACTGCCTGGCGCTGCGCTGGGAAGACGACATTATCGTGATCGACGCCGGGTTGATGTTTCCCGAGTCGGAGCTGTTGGGTGTGGATATCGTCGTCCCCGATATCACCTACCTGATCGAAAACAAGCAGCATGTCCGCGCCATCATCCTCACCCATGGCCATGAGGATCACATCGGCGGACTGCCGTGGATTCTCAACGAACTCAAGGTTCCCGTTTACGCAACCGAGTTCACTCTCGCTTACGTTGAAGGCAAGCTTGAAGAGCACGAGCTGCTCGACGAGACCGAGCTAATCGAAATAACGCCCAAAGAAAAATTCACGATCGGTCCGTTCACCATTGAGCCGATCCGCGTTACCCACTCGCTGGTCGATTGCGTGGCCCTGGCTGTTGAAACGCCGGTTGGCGTTGTCATCCATACCGGCGACTTCAAGATCGACCTGGCGCCGCTCGACGACAAGGCCTTTGATCTGCACACCTTTGCCGAGTACGGCAAGCGCGGCGTGCTGGCCTTGTTGCAGGACTCCACCAACGTGGACCGCACGGGCTATACGCCCAGCGAGCGCGCCGTCATCCCGCGGCTCGACGAGATTTTTTCGCGCACCAAAAAGAAGCTTTTCTTCACCTGTTTTTCGTCATCGATTTACCGCATGCGGATCGCGATGGAGCTGGCGCGCTCCCACGGTCGAAAGGTGGCCATCGTCGGCCGCTCCATGATGGAGAGCACTGAGATCGCGCAGGATCTGGGCTATATCGATGTGCCCCAGGGCCTCATCATCCAGCCCGGCCAGATGCGCGACTACCCGCCTGAACAGTTGATGATCCTCATCAGCGGCACCCAGGGCGAGCCCATGAGCGCCCTCAGCCGCGCCGCGGTCGACAACCACAAGCACGCTCGCATCGATCCCGGTGACACCGTCGTCATGAGCTCCAGAATTATTCCCGGCAACGAGAAGGCAATCTTCCGGGTGATCGATCACTTATACCGGCGCGACGCCAACGTCATTTGCGACGACGGCTCGAACGGGCTGATCCACGTCAGCGGCCACGGCTGCCAGGAGGAGTTGCGTCTGCTCATCAACCTGGTGCGGCCCAAATACTTCATCCCTGTCCACGGCGACTATCGCAACCTGCGCAAGCATGCCCACGTGGCCATGGAGACCGGCGCGGTCGAGCACGCCATCGTGATTGAGGACGGCGACGTGCTGGAACTGGACAAGAACGACGCCCGCAAGAAAGACAAGGTGACGGCGGGACGGATTCTGATCGATTCCGGATCGACCAACGATGTCGTCGAAGACCTCGTGATTCGCGACCGGCGCATCCTGTCTGAAGACGGAATTGTGCTGGCCGTGCTGGCCATCAACAAGCGCACCGGCAAGGTGGAACAGTCGCCCGAAGTGGTAATGCGCGGGTTTGGCGGCGCAGACATTACCGACCAGGCGCGCGAACTGGTCCTCAAAACGCTCGATGAGCTGAGCCCCGAGCAGAAATCCGACTACGGCACCGTGAAAGAAAAAGTGCGCACCGAACTCAAGCGGCTCATCCAGAAGACGACAGGCCGCCGGCCGATGATTATGCCGGTGATCCTGGAACTCTGAAGCAGGTTGCGTAAATCGGGTTTTGAAAGGGCACGGCCAAGGTACCGGGGGCCCACTGGGTCGGGGTCGCCGTGCCGCAGAAGGCTAATTAGGCCTGGCGCTTTACAGGTTGCGGAAAAACTCCATTGACGAAATGGTTTGTATCAGGGCACGAGTTTACTCGTGCCGCAAAAGCCGCAAAATAAGCGTCGGGCTTTAGCCCCTGCTCATCTCGCTCGACTACAAATGCCATTTTCCGCTTCCCCTTTAGCCCCTGCGGGCTGTCTTTCGAACTACTCCGACCCATCGAAATTGTTCAACGAACTTCTGACTCAACGCTCTAGTTCCCGATTACAGAACTCCAGTTCTCAATTTCAGGCCACGCCGGCCAACTCTTCTCCTTCACGTTGTGCGGCCATTGGCTCGTGGCCGCGCGCAAACGACATGCGCTGGCGGATAAACACGTCATCCAGGTGCAGGCGTGCGTTTCCTTCCAGGTCGAGGAAACCTGCGTGGCTTCCGCTGCAGAGCGCCTGGGCCGCGGCCGAAACGCGCGGCGCAATAAAGACCGGCGTCGCATGCGACGGGAGTTCAGCAGCGCGATAACGCAACTCCGCCAGGGCGTCACTCACATTTTCGGGATCGTCGCTTTCCTTCACCGCGCACACCAGCGTGTGGCTGTGCTGGTACACGTCCACGTAGGCCACGATGAGCAACTCGCGCGACGGCGCCGAACACTCGATGCGAACCTCTCGCAGCTTGATGGCGGAGACCTGCGCCAGCAGCGCCTTGAGCGCCGCTACGGCGTGGTCGCTTGGCAGGTTAAGGGATTGCGCTTGTGCGGGCTTTTTGTCGGCCTTCAATTTCATCGCGTTCTCCTTTCCCGTGCGGCTGATACTCTCGCTACGCAGTCTGTTCCTGCATGATGGGTTCATGCGGCAGCACTGCCTTCGCGCTGGAGCGGCGAGTAATGGATGCAAGCTTGTAAGCGTTCTTTCCCGCCGGAATCATCGCCAGCGGGACGCCCGTGCGGCTGAACCGCTCGTGCAGATTCTTTGACTCAAGCCAGTCGGAGAGGCGAGGATCGTGAATCTCCGGACGCCCTTCCCAGAAGTGAGGCGTAAGACCGCACTGAATCTGAAGGTGATCCAGTTGCAACTCGATCACAGTTGTACGTTTAGAAAAATAGCGGCGAACGTTGTTGACGCCTACCCAGATACCCGAGATCCGGTGACCTTCATATTGGGCTTTGACAACCACAGCCAACCTCCCATGCGTGCCGTAAGCTTTTTAGGGTCCGCCTGGGGATAGGGACTGGCGGACCGATCAGGAAAACTGTCGTGCCTGGCCGCAACTGGGAAGAAAGAAGTTCAAGCGTACGCGCGATGAAGTGTCGCGCCATCAACTCGACGGGGCAAGTGACTCGCCAGGGGAGGCCAGGATCGAATGAAAGCTTCGCTCGGGCTCAAAAACCCGGATGTGCAAACTTTTTCCTAGTCTGTCTGGAAGGATATTGTCTCCGTTTCCTCTGGAAGTCAAGTTGTCTTTCGGTAAATCTCTAACTCTTACTGTAAGGACGCGCTCAAGGAGCCGTCGGTAGCAGACCAGATCCCGATCCTCAGTCTTGCCTGTCTTCTGTCTGCACTGATGCCCGCAGGCGGCGAGAGGTTGCCAAAGGCAAGCCGCGAACATGAGAATGCTGGCGAGGCTAATTTATGGATCGCAGAGAGTTTATGGGCGCGGCGGCTGCGGCGGTCGCTGCCCAGGGGATGCCGGCGGCGCTTGCCCAGATAGCCACCATCGAGTCGAAACCCTTGAAACCGATGGAGGTGGGCCTGTTGATTTCGCCCTATGGTGCGCCGGAAGAGCGAGTTAAGCGCGTCCGCGACATGGGTTTCAGCAACTGCTTCCTGTCGATGGACGGCTATCTGGGCCAATTCACGCCGGAGGTGTCCCGGCAGTTCAGGGAACTGCTGGACAAATATGAGGTTGTAGCCACCACGGTTGAGGTGGTGGGTCCCCAGCCGCTGGTATGGGATTTTTTGCGTGGCCCATCGACCATCGGCGTGGTGCCCGAGGCGACCCGGGAGGCGCGCATCGACGCGCTGCGCCAGGCCTCGGACTTTGCCAAGTCAGTCGGCATCCCCCAGGTCCAGACCCACTGCGGCTTTATGCCGGAAGATCCGGCCGATCCAAAATACCCCGGCGTGGTCGACGCAATTCGCCGCGTGGCTCAGCACTGCCAGGAGAACGGGCAGAATTTTCTGATGGAGACCGGGCAGGAAACGCCGACCACCATGTCGCGGATGATTCACGACGTGGCAATGCCCAACCTGGCCGTCGGCCTCGATACCGCCAACCTGATTCTCTACGGCAAAGCAAATCCAGTGGACGCGGTCGACATCCTTGGGCCGCACGTTCGCAGCATTCATGCCAAGGACGGCCGCTGGCCCACCGATCCGAGCAAGCTCGGCAAGGAAGTTCTAATCGGGCAGGGCCTCGTGGACTTCCGCCAGGTGTTTACCAAACTGCACAAAGTCGGCTACACGGGCGCCGTGACCATTGAGCGCGAGACCTCAGGGCCGCAGCAGATTGAAGACGTGAAAAACGAGAAGCTATACCTTGAAAACATTCTGCACGACGTGCTGGCCTGAGGCCAGCGGCGGAGCAAAACGAAAAATCCTGTAAGCAAAGCGAAAGGCGGCAACATGAAGCGCAGGGAATTCATTCAGACGACGGCGGGCATTGCATCGGGCATGCTTTTATTGAAGCCGCGGTCGGCCTTCGGTTACCAGGCCAACTCGGCTGTGCGCCATGGACTGCTGGGCTGCGGTAACCGCGGCACCCACGTAGCCGCATCGTTCTCGCAAAACACCGTTGCGCAGGTGGTCGCGCTCGCTGACCTGTTTCCCAACCAGCTTGAGGAGGGCCGCGCCCACTTCAACCAGGTAAACGCGGCGCTGGGGCGTCAGCCCATCGATCCCAGACTCACCTTTCATGGCCCACATGCGTTTGAGCAGCTCGCTGCTTCACCCGATATTGACCTGATCCAGATCTCCACGCCGCCGTTTTTCCATGTCGAGCATCTTGCCGCAGCCGTCGGCTCAGGCAAGCATGTGTACTGCGAAAAGCCCATGGGCATCGACGTCAAGCAGGCAAAGCAGGCCCTCGAAATCGCAAAGCAAGTCAAGCCCATCCAGAGTGTGGATGTGGGCTTCCAGTGCAGAAACGCGCCGCCGATTGCGGCCATTGCCGAAAAAATCAAAGCCGGTGCGCTTGGGAAAATCGCAACCATCTCCTCC
>Ga0182016_10004387_pt1 | contig 15615 bp, 15 predicted proteins | sample 712S2MmetaG_FD_120491 | JGI IMG/M metagenome (GOLD analysis project Ga0182016, IMG submission 120491) | Permafrost microbial communities from Stordalen Mire, Sweden - 712S2M metaG | ecosystem: Environmental > Terrestrial > Soil > Wetlands > Permafrost | place: Sweden: Stordalen | collected...
CCAGGCGTCCCCGGCGGCCCACCCGTCGCCGGCTCCGGCTTCGAGCGCCCCGCCCAAGCCTGCCGCGACGGCGCACCCGGCCCGGGCGCCCTCGCCGATCCCCTCGGCGCTGGCCTCGCGGGTGAACGCGAACCTACGCGCCCTGATCCCCAACGGGTCGGTCGAATACGAGCACACCCAGGTGCTGGGCGACCTCAAGGATGCGATCGCCCGCATCGAGGCCGAGTATCGCGAGAAGCTGGCTCCGCCGCCGAACGTGCTGAAGAAGGCCCTCTACGTGGTCTATCGCAAGCGCAGCGCCGTCGAAGCAGACAGCATCACCTACGTCGTCAAGCAGTACAAGGTATTCGGCCTGCCGGTCTGCGTCGGCTGGCGGGAGGTCGCCCACCCGCTGGACGGGGGCTCGCCGCAGGCGTTCTACGTCGTCGGCGCCTGCCAGAGCGACGGACTCGCGCCCCCCTGGGGCAGCGGCCTGCCGGCCCCCGGGGCCTCCGCCACCCCGTCCGCGGCCCCCTCGCCACGCTAGCAGGCACGGGACTTGGCAGCCTCCGGTGGACCGTCAAATCCACGAGCACGGTCGCGGTGGCGGCCGGGCGAATAACCGCCGCTGGGGAGGACAAAACGTATGCCTAATCATCGGGCCCGCCTTCAGATCGTCAATAAAGCGGGGGAACTGGACGCGGTCATGGTCCCCAAAACGGTCCTTTTTGAGGGCGACGAGGACGAGGACCTGATCTGCGGCAAATGCGGCGGCATCCTCGGCAGGGGCGTCACGCGTAAGACGGCGTTCCTGAGGTTCGCCAGTCCCAGCGGTAGACTCGTCATCGTTTGCCCGTCATGCACGGCCAACAACGCCCTCAAGGTTACTCGGGCGGGGCCGTAATGGCGGCGCTCACGCCCTGGCCCGCCCCGTCGCCAAGAGAGGGCTCCCTCGGGCATTTGCGTGCGGGAGCCGTTGCGTGGTATGATACCAACCGGTAATCCAGAAGCGCGGTCGACCCGCGCTTCTTGCTTGTCCGGAGGGACCGCATCTCGAGTAGTTTGGTGGAAGCATTCGAACTCGCGGCTAACGCGCTGCCGTTCGAACGCGAGTTTCGTAGCGTCGAAATCGTCACGGCCAACGCGCGTCGCGCCGGCCGTACGACGATGCTGTCGCTCGTCATCGACACGCCGGGCGGTGTGGATATCGCTCTGTGCGAACGCATCGCGAGCCGCATCAACGCGGCGCTCGAAGAGCGGACGGAACCGTACATGCTGGAGGTCGAGTCGCCCGGGCTCGACCGGCCGCTGCTCAAGCCTGCCGACTACGAGCGATTCGCCGGCAAGGCCGTCCGCGTGCAGACGACGCTGGCCGTTAACGGCCAGAAAACGCATCGCGGCGTGTTGGCCGGACTACGAGGCAACGTCGTCGCGCTGACGACGCCGCACGGAGAGATACCGATACCACTCGAGATGGTGCGATCCGCCAATTTGGACGTGGACATTCGCGCCGACCTGGCTCGCGAGAAACGAGAGAGACGCCGAACGTGATCAATACGACTGAACTACAAGCCGCACTGCGCGAACTGCAAGGCGAACGGGCCATCTCGTTCGACATGCTGCTCGAGGCACTCGAGGCCGCGCTGATCTCCGCCTACAAGCGGAATTTCGGCAGCGAGGCCAACGCCATCGTCACGCTCGATCGCGATACCGGCGACTTCAAAGTCTATCACCGCAGGACCGTCGTCGACGAAGTCGCTGATCCAAAGCTGGAGATCTTGCGCTCGGACGCCGGCTCTCGCTACGAACCGGGCGACTTCTACGACGAAGAGGTCACGCCCAAGAATTTCGGCCGCATCGCCGCCCAGACGGCGAAGCAGGTGATCGTGCAGCGCATTCGCGAGGCCGAGCGCGACATGGTCTTCAACGAGTACAACGGCAAGCTCCACGACGTCGTGATGGGTACCGTGCAGCGTTACGAACAGCGCAACATGTTCGTGGATCTCGGCAAGACCGAAGCGCTGCTGCCGTTGTCCGAGCAAGTGCCGCGCGAGAACTATCGCATCAACGATCGCATCAAGGCGTTCGTCCTCGACGTGCGCCGCACGAACAAGGGTCCGCAGATCGTCCTGTCGCGCGCGGCCGAAGGTCTCGTGCAGCGGCTGCTCGAGCAGAACGTTCCGGAGATCGATCAGAACATCGTCGAGATCATGGCGATCGCGCGCGAGCCGGGCAGCCGGTCGAAGGTGGCCGTCCACTCGCACCGCGCTGACGTCGATCCCGTCGGCGCCTGCCTCGGCCCGAAGTCGAGCCGGATCGCGAGCGTCTCCGACGAGTTGCGCGGCGAGAAAGTCGACATCATTCGCTGGTCGTCCGACGCCGTCACGTTCATCTCCAACGCGCTGGCGCCGGCGAAGGTATTGACGGTCGAACTCTTCGACGACGAGGGCGTCGGGCTCGTCACCGTTCCCGACTACCAGGTGTCGCTCGCGATCGGCCGCGAGGGTCAGAACGTGCGGCTCGCCGCCCGGCTCACCGGCTGGCGCCTCGACCTGACGAGCGAGACCGACGCCGAGGCGACCCGCGCGCGCTATCTCGCCGAACGCGAGGAGCGCAACGCCGGCGTAACGCCGGAAGAAGAAGCCGGCGCGACGGAACAGACGGGCGCCGAGGAGCCCTCGATCGATCCGGAACTCATCCGCAAACTCGAGGAGTTCCGCCGGACGATGCTCGAGACGCGGCGTGAGGGCGAATAACGAAGGCCCGGTACGGACCTGCGTCGGCTGCCGCAGCCGCCTGCCCCAGGCGGCCCTGCGCCGTTTCGTGCGCGCGGCCGGCGGACCGCCGCCCGCCTGGCGGCCCGATCCGCCGCGCCGCAGGTCGCCGGGGCGGGGCGCCTACCTGTGTTCGGACGCCTGCGCGCAGCGGGTCAAGAAGAACAAGCGCTACCCTGGGCTCTGGCAGTCGGCGGCCGAGGCGGACTTTGCGAGTCCGCTCGGGCCATGTATGATAGAACGGCCCCTCCAGGGGCCGGAGCAGAACGATATGTTGTAGATCTGAACGTCGGGCGCAGCCGTCGGTGCGGCGCCCGGTTTTAACAAAGGACGATATGGCAACGGGCAACGTGCGAATTTTCGAGCTCGCGAAAGAGCTGGGTCTCTCCTCAAAGGAGTTGATTACGCTCTTCGGGCGCTTGGGCTTGGAAGCGAAGAACCAACTGAGCGTGGTGGACGGCAAGATTGCCGACCTCGTACGCGGCGTGCTCCTCGGCGGGGCTTCCGCCGCTCCGAGCGCGCCTGCCGCCCCGGCCGCAGAGGCGGCCGCCCCCGAGGCCGCCGCGGCGCCGAAGCCGCGCCGTGCCGCGTCGAAGCCGGTCGTCGAAGAGGCGCCGGTCCCCGTCCTGCGCCCGGTCACCTCCGCCCCGAAGCGGCCGAAGCCCGAGGCCCCGGCCGCCGTTGCCCCGCCGGTTGCGGAGACGGTGGCGCCCGCCCCAGTCGTCCAGGCCGCACCCGAGCCACCGGCGGCTGCAGCCCCGCAGCGGCCGGCCGTCGCCGCCTCTGCCGAGCCGCCCGTTCGGCCGATGCCGCCCAAGCCGCGGCCCCCGAACGTCGAGCAGCCGGTCCCGCAGTTGAAGCCGGTTCCGCGCGGCCAGTCGTCCATCGTCCAGCCCCGGCCGGCCCCGCCGCCGACGCCGCCGACCGGCGTCGCCGCCTCCGCGGCTCCCGGTCCGCAGAGCGGCATCCCGGGGCGCCCCGGCGTGGCGCCTCGGCCGGGCCAGCCCGGCGTCCCCGGCCAGGGGTATCAGGCGCGTCCGCTCGCCCCCGGGCAGCGCCCCGGCACGCCGCCGCCTGGACGGCCGAACCGCCCGCTCTCGAACGGTCCCTTCCGGCCGCTCGCCGGTCCGCCCGGCGCACGCCCGTTCGTTCCGCGTCCGGCCGCGCCCGGCGCCGTACCGTCCGGCCCGACGCCCAGTTCCGGCGGCCCGCGCGGCGGCCAGAGCCGCGGCCGCGACCGCGACGAGTCGATCTCGAAGAAGGACCGCGAAAAGGATCTGCTGCTCGAAAAAGAGCGCCAGCGCAAGAAGCGCACCAACGGCGCCCAGCAGGCCGCGCCGGCTACCGTGCTCGAGACGATCGAGATCCCGGACGTTTTGACCGTTCAGGAACTCGCGACGTCGATGATCATCCCGGCCAAAGACGTCATCAAAGAGCTCATCAAGATGGGCACGATGGCGACGATCAACCAGAACATTCCGGCCGACGTCGCGCAAGCCGTCGCGCGGAAGTTCGGCTTCAATACCGTCGTCAAGGAAGCCGGCGAGGAAGTCGTCGTCGAGCAGGAAGAGGACCAGCCCGGCATGCTCTCGGACCGGCCGCCGGTCGTGACGGTCCTCGGCCACGTCGACCACGGCAAGACCTCGCTGCTCGACCGCATTCGCCGGGCCGACGTTGCCGGAGGCGAAGCCGGCGGCATCACGCAGCGCATCGGCGCCTACACGGTCGAACACGGCGACAAGAAGATCACGTTCATCGACACGCCCGGTCACGAAGCGTTCACGGCGATGCGCGCGCGCGGTGCGAAGGTTACCGACGTCGCGATCCTCGTGGTCGCAGCGGACGACGGCGTCATGCCGCAGACGATCGAGGCGATCAGCCACATCAAGGCCGCGGGCGTTCCGATCGTGGTCGCCATCAACAAGATGGACAAGGAAGACGCGCAACCCGATCGCGTCAAGTCGCAACTCGCCGAGCAGAGCCTGCAAGCGGTCGAGTGGGGCGGGACGACCGAAATGGTGCCCGTTTCGGCGCGTACCGGCGACGGCATCGACAAGCTGCTCGAGACGGTTCTGCTCGAAGCAGACCTGCGCGAACTGCGCGCCAACAAGAACCGGCGCGCGACCGGCGTCGTCATCGAATCGGCCCTCGACCGCGGCAAGGGCGCCGTCGCCACGGTGCTCGTGCAGAACGGCACGCTGCGCATCGGCGACGTCGTCGTCGTGGGCGGCGCCTACGGCAAGATCCGCGCGCTGGTCGACGACAAGGGCAAGCAAGTCCGCAAGGCCGGCCCGTCGATCCCGGTCGAAGTCAGCGGCCTCTCCGACGTTCCCTCGGCCGGCGACACCATGATGGTCGTCTCCGACGAGCGCGTCGCCCGCGAAGCCGCCGCCAAGCGCGCCGTGCGCCGTGCCGACCAGCGCATCAAGGCCAGCGGCGGCCCACGCGTCTCGCTCGAGAGCTTCATGTCGATGCCCGCCGACGGCGGCCAGAAGACGCTCAACCTCGTCCTCAAGGCCGACGGCCAAGGCGCGGTCGAAGCGCTGCGCTCGCGCGTGCAAGGCCTCTCCAACGGCGAAGTCGACATCCGCGTCATCTACGCCGGCGTCGGCGCCATCACGCCCAACGACGTCAACCTCGCCTCGGCCTCCAACGCCGTGCTCATCGGCTTCAACATCCGCCCCGACGAGACGGTCAAGCGGCTCGCCGAGAACGAACAGGTCGACCTGCGCTTCTATCAGGTCATCTACGACGTCGAGAACGATCTGCGCAAGGCCATGCTCGGCATGCTCGCGCCGAAGTTCCGCGAGGTCATCCTCGGCCGCGCGGAGGTCCGCGAGGTCTTCAAGGTCAGCAAGATCGGCACGATCGCGGGCTGCTACGTCCAGAGCGGCAAGCTCGTCCGCAACGCCAAGGTGCGCATCCTGCGCGACGGCGCGGTCGTCTACGAAAGCGAACTCGAATCGCTGCGCCGCTTCAAGGACGACGTCAAGGAAGTCGCCGAGAACTTCGAATGCGGCGTCCAGGTCGCCAAATACAGCGACCTCAAGAGCGGTGACGTCATCGAAGCCTACACCTCGGAACTCGTAGCCCCCGAACCGGTCCTCGCGTAGTCGTGGCCGGACCACGCTACGGGCGGAACGACGTTCCGTCGAGCAACCGCTCGCCACTCCACCATCGAGCCGGTTCCGGTGACGCAGGTACGAACAGCATGAAGGCGCAGCGGATGTCGCGGATCGACCACGAGATTCAGCGGGCGCTGGCTGAGTTGATCGCGACCGAACTGAAGGACCCGCGGCTCGGGTTCGTCACGGTCGTACGCGTCGAGATCACCCAGGACCTCAAGTTCGCCAAGGTGTTCGTCTCGATCATCGGCGACCGTCACGTCGCCCGGCAGACGATGGACGCGTTGAAGTCCGCCTCGCGCTTTTTGCGGGGCGAACTGGGGCGCGCGGTGGCGCTGCGGCATACGCCCGAGCTGACGTTCGTCGAGGATCGCACGACGGAGCGGGCGATCGCCCTCAGCCGGACGCTGGCCGAAGTTTCGGGAGATGCCGATGATTCGAAGTGATGCGCGCGACGCGACGACGGAAGAGGTCGTCGCGGAGCTTCGCGCGCGGCCGGCGTTCGTGATGGTCTCCCACGTGAAGCCCGACGGCGACACGCTGGGGGCGGGGCTCGCGCTCGGGCTCGCGTTGCGCGAACTGGGCAAGCGCGTGCACTACTTCCAGCAGGACCCGGTGCCGCGCAACCTCCGCTTCTTGCCCGACACCGGCGCGGTGGCGCGCGCGATCCCCGCGGATTTGCCCGCGGACACGCTCTGGGTGTTCGGGGACATGAGCGACACCTACCGGGCGGGCGAGTTTCTGCCGGCGATCGACCGCAGCAATATTCTCAACATCGACCACCACCTCGGCAACACGCGATTCGGCGCGTTCAATTACGTGCTCCAGGACGAGTGTTCGACCGGGACGTGCGTGCTGCGTCTGATCCGCGCCCTGGGGGCGCGCGTCACGCCGGAGATCGCCACCTGTCTGTTGACGACGATCATGACCGACACGGGCGGCTTCATCCATAGCAACACGACGGCCGACGTGCTGCGGCTTTCGGCCGACCTGATCGCGGCGGGCGCCGACAAAGAGCAGATTACCAACGAGATCTTCGCCAATAAGCGGTTTGCGGCGGTGCGCCTGCTGGGCATGTCGCTGGGGCGCGCGCGGCTCGACATCGACGGGCGCTACTGCTGGTCGGTCGTCGACGAAGCGATGCTCGCCGAGGCGGGCGCCGACGGCGAGGACACCGAGGAAATCATCCAGCACCTGCGCGGCATCGAGGGCGTCGAGGTGGCGGCGCTGTTCAAGGCGTTCGACGGCGACGTGCGCGTGAGTCTGCGCAGCGGCGGCCGCATCAACGTGCAGGAGGTCGCGGCGCGCCTCGGCGGCGGCGGTCACGCGCGGGCGGCCGGCCTGACGTTCAAAGGAACGCTGGACGAGGCGATCTCGTCCTTGCACGAGGTACTGCTCGCCGAAGGTTTGTAGGCGAGCGTGACGACGCCGCTCGGGTTCGTGAACGTCTTCAAGCCGTCCGGCATCACGTCGGCGCAGTGCGGCGCGCGCGTGCGGCGCATCTACTCGTCGCTCGCGGGGCATCGGCTGCCGGCGGGCCACCTCGGAACGCTCGATCCGGACGCGGCCGGCGTCCTGCCGATCGCGATCGGTAAGGCGACTCGCTTGCTCCCGCTCATCGAGGACCGCCGCAAGGCGTACGCCTTCACGATCGAGCTCGGCCGCGCGACGGCGACGGGTGACGCCGGCGGCGAGACCGTGCGGACCGGCGACGTGCCGGCCGACGCTCACGCGCTGCTGCGCGCCGCGGCGGCTCGGTTCGTCGGCGTCGTCGAGCAGATTCCGCCGATGTTTAGCGCCGTCCGCCAGGACGGCCGGCGGCTCTACGAGATCGCGCGCGAGGGTCGCGAAGTCGAGCGCAAGTCGCGCAAGATCACGATCTACGATCTACGCGTGCTCGGCTTCGAGGGCGCGGCGGCGCGGATGCGGGTGGCCTGCAGCGAGGGCACGTACGTCCGCACGCTCTGCGAGGACCTCGGCAACGCCGTCGGCACGCCCGCGCACATGGGGGCACTTCTGCGCGAGGCGGCCGGACCGTTCGTCCTCTACGAGAGCCTCACGCTCGACGAGATCGCCGCGGTGCCGGAGGGCGCGCTGGTGTCGCCGGAGCGCGTCATTCCGTTCCCGACGATCGTGCTCGACGGCCGCGGGGCGGCGGATTTTCGCGCCGGGCGCATCGTCCCGCTGCCGGGCGGCGCGGGGAACCGCCACGTGTTCGTCAGGGACTCGATGCGCTCGCTGGTCGGCGTCGGCGAGGCGGTCGGAGCGCTGCTTGCGCCGCGCAAGGTATTCGTGTGAAGGTCCATCACGAACTCGCCGAACGCGGCGGCGATGCGCGCCCGCTCGTGCTTGCGATCGGGTTCTTCGACGGCGTGCATCGCGGGCATCGCGAGATTCTCCGCACGCTGCTGCGGCTGCGCAAACCGGCGCAGCGTACCGGCGTGCTGACGTTCGTCAACCATCCGTCGTCGTTCTTACGGCCCGGCAACGAGCCGCCGCTCATCACGACGCTCGAAGAGCGCGTCACCCTGCTGGGCAACAGCGGCATCGACGATCTGTACTTGCTGCCGTTCGACGCGCCGATCGCCGAGCTGCCGGCGGAGGCGTTCGTGCGCGACGTCCTGATCGACACGCTGCGGGTACGCGCGCTCGCGGTCGGCGACAACTTCCGCTTCGGCAACGGGCGGACCGGCGACGCGGCGCTGGCGCGGGCGTTGCTCGAGCCCGCGGGCGCGATCGTCGAGGCGGTGCCGCCGGTCATGGAGGGCGGCGAGCGCGTGTCGAGCACGCGCGTTCGCGCGGCGATCGTGCGCGGCGACGTCGCGGAGGCCGACGCGCTGCTCGGGCATCCGTACGCCCTGCGCGGAACCGTCGTTCTCGGAGAGGGCCGCGGCCACTCGCTGGGCTTCCCCACGGCGAACGTCGCCGTGCCCGCGGAGAAGACGCTGCCCGCGGACGGCGTCTATGCGGCGGTAGCGCGCCACGACGGGCGCGACTACGCTGCGCTGGTGTCCATCGGCAGCAAGCCGACGTTCGGCGGTACCGAGCGCGTCATCGAGGCGTGGCTGCGTGACTTCCATCGCACGATCTACGGATCCGAGCTGTCGCTGCGCGATCTGCGCTTCGTCCGCGAGCAGCGCGCCTTCGCCACGGTCGACGATCTCCTGCGGCAGATGCAGGAAGATGCGACGCACGTGCAGTTTCCTTCGTTTGCGCTGATATGAGGTTTTCGATGAATCGGTTCGTCGCTCTGAGCTCGCTCGCGGCCGTCCTGGCGGCGGCCGGCCCGGCCCTCGCGGCCGGCCCGCTGCACGCGGGCGATCCCGCCCCGCCGTTCACGTTGCAGCAGGACACGGGTTCCAAGTTCTCGCTGTCCTCGCTGAAGGGCAAACCGGTCTACCTCAACTTCTTCGCGTCCTGGTGCGCGCCGTGCAACGAGGAGGCGCCGTCGGTCGTCTCGCTCGCGAAGAAGTACCATGCCAAAGGCCTGGTCGTCGTCGGCGTTGACGAGCAGGAGAGCGCCGATAAAGCGAAGGGCTTTGCCGACAAGTACAAGATGACGTACCCGATCGTCCTCGATGACGGCCCGATGGGCAAGGACTACGGGGTCCTGGCTCTGCCCGTGCACGTGTTCATCGATCGCAACGGAAAGATCAGTACGTACCGTCTCGGCGAGATGAACCCGGGCGAGATCGAGGACGCGATCAAGAAGATCGTCTAGCGGTGCTCCGCGCGGCGGCGGTCGACGTCGGGCCGCTGCGGCGGCGTCCTCAGTATCGGCTCCTGTTCGCGGCCCAGAGCGTCTCGCAGATCGGCAGCGCCTTCACGATCGTCGCCTTCCCGTATGCGGTCTACTCGATGACGCACTCGTCGCTGGCGGTGGGGCTGCTCGGGGCCGCCGAATTCGTCCCGCTCGTGCTGCTCGCGTTCGTGGGCGGCGCGCTGGCCGACGCGTACGATCGCCGGCGCCTCGTGCAGTTGACGGAGGCGGCGTTCGCCGTCTGCTCGTTGCTGCTCTGCGCCAACGCGTTGCTGCCGCATCCGATGCTCTGGCCGATCTTCGTCATCGCGGCCGTCACGGCCGGGCTCGAGGCGTTGCAGCGGCCGGCGCTCGACTCGCTCGTGCCCAGGCTCGTGGCGCGCGACGAGGTGACGGCCGTCGCCGCGCTCGGGTCGCTCCGCTACACGCTGATCGCCGTCGCGGGGCCGGCCCTGGCGGGCATCGTGATCGCGGCGTTCGGGCTGGCCCCGGCGTTCGCGATCGACGCGGCATCGTTCGTCTTCTCGCTGCTGCTGCTCGCCCGCATGCACGCGGTGCCGCCCGTGGACGCGCAACCGGCCAACGTCGGGCGCGTCGTCGAAGGCCTCCGCTACGCGCTCTCGCGGCGCGACCTGCTCGGCACCTATATCGTGGATTTCTTCGCGATGTTCTTCGGGATGCCGAACGCGCTCTTTCCCGCGCTCGCGTCGGCCTACGGCGGAGCCACCGTCGTCGGATTCTTCTATGCTGCGCCCGCGTTTGGGGCGATGCTCGTCTCGGCGACGAGCGGCTGGTCGTCCCGCGTGCGCAGGCACGGCCGTGCGATCGTCGTCGCTGCGCTCGTATGGGGCGCCGCGGTGATCGCCCTGGGCTTCTCGCACGCGCTGGCGGTGTCGCTGGCCGCGCTCGCCGTCGCCGGCGGCGCCGACATGGTCAGCGGGCTGTTCCGCGCGACGATCTGGAATCAGACGATCCCCGACGAACTGCGCGGGCGGCTTGCGGCGCTCGAGTTCATCTCGTATTCGAGCGGTCCCACGCTCGGCAATGTCGAGGCGGGCGCCGTCGCCGCGCTCTTCGGCACGCGCGTCTCCGTGCTGTCGGGCGGCATCCTGTGCGTCGTCGGCGTCGCCGCGACGGCTTTCGCGCTGCCGCAATTGTGGCGCTACGAGCCCCCTCCGGCCCGCAGCACCACAATCACGTAGGGAACGCCCCCTAGCGGGTACGGTTTACTTTTCGGACGGATAGTAGACGGAGTTCATGCCGGTCGCCGATCCGCCGATCGCGTGCAGTGGCGCGACGTTGCCGTTGGCGTTCGAGGCGAACGTGTAGAGGGTGCCGCCGTTGGTGAAGTCGGCGACGAGGATGTGACCCTTCGCGTCGATGCCGGTCGACGAGACGTCGTTGAGCCCGGTCTTGCTGCCGCTGATGGTCTGAACCGGCGCGACGTTGCCCGACGCGCCGGCCGCGAACACGAAGACCGACGTATTGTAGTGGTTGCCCACGACGATGCGGCCGTCGTTTTCGAGCGAGACGTTGAACGCCTCGGTGATGCCGGTGTTGCTGCCGCCGATGACCGCCGACGGCGCGACGTTGCCGTTGGCGTTGTTCGGAAACTCGACGACCGGCTCGGTGCTGTCGTTGTAGTTCGCGACGTAGAGGTTCCCGCGAGCGTCCACCGCCATTCCGCAGGGCTCGGTCAGCAGGGTGCTGCTGCCGGTGATGACGCGCTTCGGCACGACGTTGCCGACGGAGCCCTTCGCGAAGACGTAGATCGCCTTGCCGGCGTAGTCGGAGACGTAGATCTGGCCCTGTGCGTCGAGCGTGACGCCCTCGGTGCCGGCGATGGGCGCGTACGATCCGCCGAGGGTCTTGGGAACGACGTCACCGTTCGCGCCCTTCGGGAAGATCTTGATGATGTGGTCGCCGTCGTTGGCGACGTAGATGTGGCCCGCGTGGTCGACGTCGAGGGCGACGGGCGCGTAGAGGCCCGTGCCGCTGCCGGTGATCGTCGCGACCGGCGCCACGTTGCCGTTTGCCGTCGAAGCGAACCCGAGCACCGAGTTGCTATCGCGCGAGGCGACGTACATCGTCGCGCCGCGCTTGTCGGGCGAGGCGGCCTCCTGCATGGCTGACGCCGCCTGCTGCATCGCGGAGGCGGTCTGCTGGAAGGCCGTCGACTGCGTGCCGGACGGAGCGGACGGCAGCGGGGTCGTGGCCGGTCCGGACCCTCCGGAACAGCCGGCGGCCCCGGCCAAGGCGAGCGACAGGATAACCAAACGAGATCGATAGTCGAACATGAGTCCCCCAAGTAGCATCGGTGAGATGTGGTAGCTCGACCCTATCAGGCGAGCGTCTCAGCGGCGTCTCAGGGCACGGCGGGGCCGGGGGGCTAGGCGGCGCGGACCTCGATCGTCTCCCCGTGGAGTTCCACGAGGGCGTTGCCCCCGTCGCGGATGTCGCCCCGGAGCAGGGCGCTCGACAGCGGCGTCGTCACGAGACGCGCGATCGTGCGGGCCACGAAGCGGGCTCCGCTGCCGGCGGCGATGCTTTCGTGGGCGATGAAGCGGCGGGCGTCGTCGGTCAGCGAGAGCCGGACGCGGCGCGCGTCGAGCCGCCGGCCGACCTCGTAGATCTGCAGGTCGACGATGGCCTCGATCTCCGCCACGCCGAGCGCTTTGAACTGCACGACCTCGTCGAGCCGGTTCAAGAGCTCCGGCCGGAGCGTCACGGCGACGTCTTCGGGGTCCAGGTTGCTCGTGAGGATCACGATGGCGTGGCGGAAGTCGACCGTCCGGCCCTTGGCGTCGGTCAGCCTGCCGTCGTCGAGGATCTGGAGCAGGATCGCCGCGACGTCGCCGTGCGCCTTTTCGAACTCGTCGAACAGGACGACGCAATACGGGCGGCGGCGGACCGGCTCGGTCAACTGGCCGGCCTCGTCGTGGCCCGCGTAGCCGGGCGGCGCGCCGAGTAATCGCGACACCGTGTGCGACTCCGTGTATTCCGAGAGGTCGATCCGAACGACGGCGTCGTCGGTGCCGAAGAGCACGTCGGCGAGGGCGCGCGCCAGTTCGGTCTTTCCGACGCCGCTCGGTCCGACGAACAGGAACCCGCCGACCGGTTTGCGCGGGTCCTTCAGACCGGCGCGGCCGCGCCGCACGGCCTGCGCTACCGAGCCGATCGCGGCGCTCTGGCCGACGACCCGCTTTGCGAGGGCCTCCTCGATCCCGAGCAGTTGTTTGGTCTGCTCCTCGGTCAGCGAACCTTGCGGGATGCCCGTCCACTTCGAGACGATCGCGGAGACGTCTTCGGTCGTGACGCGCGCGCCCGGCACGCCTCGCAGCGCTACCGACGCCGCGGCTTCGTCCATAAGATCGATCGCTTTGTCGGGGAGGAAGCGGTCAGGGATGTAGCGCGCCGCGAGGCTCGCGGCGGCGTCGATCGCGTCGTCGTCGATCGCGACGTTGTGGTGGCCGGCATACCGGCCGCGCAGTCCGCGCAGGATCGCCCCGGTTTGCTCGATCGTCGGCTCGGCGACCATGACGGGCTGGAACCGCCGTTCGAGCGCGGAGTCCGCCTCGATGTACTTGCGATACTCGTCGAACGTCGTGGCGCCGATGCACTGCAGTTCGCCGCGGGCTAGTTCGGGCTTGATGAGCGATGATAGGTCGAGCGAACCTTCGGCCGCACCCGCCCCGACGAGCGTGTGGAGTTCGTCGATGAAGAGGATGATGTCGCGGGCGGCCTTGCGCACCTCGTCGAGGATCCGCTTGACGCGGGCTTCGAATTCGCCGCGGTACTTGGTGCCGGCGACCAGCGGGCCGATGCTGAGAGCGACGACGCGTTTGTCGCGCAGCGACGCCGGGACGTCGCCCGCAACGATGCGCTGGGCGAGGCCTTCGACGACGGCCGTTTTGCCGACGCCGGGCTCGCCGACGAGCACCGGATTGTTCTTGCTGCGCCGCGAGAGGATCGAAACGACCCGCTCGATCTCGTCGTCGCGCCCGATGACGGGGTCGAGCTTCTGCTCGCGCGCGATCGCCGTGAGGTCGCGAGAAAAGGCCGATAGCGTCGGCGTTCCGCCGCGCAGGCGCTTGGTCCACTCGCCCGCGCCCGGCTGCGACTCCGGCTCGGGCCGGCTGAGGCGGTCGACGGCGTACACGGCGCCCGCCGCCAGCGCGACGGCCGACAGCGCCGCGCCGAGCAACGGGACGGCGGCAGAGCGGCGCCGGCGGGCGCAATCTGCGCACACGTCGGCTTGCACCCAGCGTCCGCCACGCAGGGCAACGTCGCGAACGCTCGCGGGGCGGAGCCCGCAGGTCTCACAGGTTTGCGTCATCGTCCTCGAAACGAGTACCCCGCCGGGGCACGCGCAGTTTCAGCGCGCGAGCCGGGCCGGGACCGTTCTAACAGCAGCGGAGGGAACGTGAACATTCTCGCCTGGGTCATCGTCGGCGCGGTTGCCGGATTCCTCGCTGCGCGGCTGGGCGGTGCGGGCCCGGGCGGCTTGGCCGGCGACCTCGCCGTCGGCCTGGCGGGCGCGCTGGCCGGCGGGGGCCTCCTGCGCATCCTGATCGGCAGCGACGGTGGTTTCGGCTATTGCGTGCTTGCGGCGTGCGTGGGGGCGGCCGCGCTCACCCTCGTTCTCCGCTCGCTCGCCGCGCCGAACGGCGTCTGAGGCCCGCGCAAGGAGCCTAGGCCCGGCTCCCCCAAGTACGGCCCACCCCATCGCTCTCTAGAGAGGTCCGAACAGCAATTCCATGGCTTACATCATCACGGAACCGTGCATCGGGACGAAGGACAAGTCGTGCGTCGACGTGTGCCCCGTCGATTGTATCCATGGGAAAGACGATGACCAGATGCTGTTCATCGATCCCGAGGTCTGCATCGACTGCGGTGCCTGCGTCTCGGCCTGCCCGGTCGAGGCGATCTTCGCCGACTCCGACATCCCGGAGAAGTGGAAGAACTACGTCCAGATCAACGCCGAGTACTTCAAGAAGGAGTCGGTAGGCTAGCCGGCCTCTTCCCCGAGCCGCATCGTCAGCCGGACGGCGGTCGTCGGGCCGCCGCACTCCACGTCGACCGCGTCGACCAGCGCTCGCATGAGCGGCAGGCCCCGTCCGCGCATCTCGCAGGCCTGCGCCTGGAGTCGCCAGTCGCCGTCGTCCTCGACGCAGACGGTGACGCTCTGGCCGAGTACCTCCGCCCGCACGCGCACGGTTCCAGGCGCAGCGCTGTGGTGATAGGCGTGCTCGATCGCGTTGGCGACGGCCTCGCCGACGGCGGTCTGCAGCGCGAACCACTGATCGCCGTCGAGACCGGCCCGCTGCGCGAAGCCGCGCAGGGACGCGCGCACGAGCGGCGCCGCGAACGGCTCGGCGGGGAGTGCGACCTCGAGGCGGCTGCCGGCAGCTTCGGCGAGGGCGAGGACGACGGTGCCCGCGCGCGCCGAGAGTTCGACCGCGGACCGGGGCGGCAAGAGCATCTCGTAGCCACGCTGCGGCAGTTCCGCGGGCGGTCCGCCGTCGACGCTGAGCGCCGGGACGGCGCCGGCCGTCGCGGCGTAGATGAACGCTCCGTCGGCCGGGTTGAACAGGGCTACTACGATCTCGCAGCCGGGCTCCGCGGCTCGGGCAGCCGCAACCGCTGCGGCCGGGGCTTCGTTCGCAGCAGCGAAGCCGGCGGCGGCGCGGATCGCCTCGGCCTGCGCTACCCCGACGCCGCGGGCGACGATCAGCGCCACGCGCCCGTCCTCGCGGAGCAAGGCGTCAAACCACACGTCGCCGGCGGCGGTTGCGGAAGCTCCGGCGAGTTCGGACAGTGAATGTCCGGCTGCCGTCAGGGTACGGCGGTCCGCGGCAAAAGGGGGGGGGGGTTTGGGTGGTGAAGAGTGCGGGGTTGCACCCTCGGGTGGGGGCCTTGAAGGCTTACGTTGCCCGAGACGTTTCCCCCCGATGGCGCGGTTCAAACGCGCCCTTCG
>Ga0182016_10004388_pt1 | contig 15614 bp, 11 predicted proteins | sample 712S2MmetaG_FD_120491 | JGI IMG/M metagenome (GOLD analysis project Ga0182016, IMG submission 120491) | Permafrost microbial communities from Stordalen Mire, Sweden - 712S2M metaG | ecosystem: Environmental > Terrestrial > Soil > Wetlands > Permafrost | place: Sweden: Stordalen | collected...
ATCTCCGCTGAAACCATCGATCGCGTTCCGCTGTTATTCCGCAACGTGTATGACCTGGTCCAATTGAGCGCCGGAGTGACCCCGTCCAATGGCTCGCCCAACTCAGCGGATGGAGCGCAGATCAACAACATATCAAGCGGACGGCCAGGAGTGGACGTCTCGTCCTACAGCATCAATGGCGCCGTCCTCGGATCCGTCTATTACATGCTTGATGGCAGCCCGCTGGGGATCGCCGAAAACAATATCGCCGCCATCATCCCCATGTCGGAAATTCCTGAAGACGGCGTGGACGAATATCGCGTGGAGACGCAGAACACACCGGCCTCCTACCAGAGCGGCGCAGCAGGCGTTATCAGCCTGGTCAGCAAGTCCGGCGGCGACAAATTCCACGGAGACGCGTTCGGCGTGTTTCGCCCGGACGTTCTGGCGGCCAACGAATATTTCAATAAGCAAAACCAGTTGCTGCAAGGCCTGGCCAACGCGCCGCAGAGCTTCCATCGCTACCAGGAAGGCGGGGCCATCAGCGGGCCGATCCTGCACAAGAAACTGTTCTTCTTTGGCGATTACGAGGCAACGCAGCAGGCGCTGTATGACGGATCGAATTACTTCCAGGTTCCTACCACCGCAGAGCGCACGGGCGATTTTTCAGCCGACGCTTATACCATCTACGATCCGACCCAGCCCGACGTTGCCACCGGACCTCTGGCCGGAACGCGCCCGCCTCTTGCCGGCAACATCGTCACCAACCCGAACCCGATTGCGCTGAAGTTTCTATCCATGTTCCCCAAGTGCAACCTGCCCAGTCCCAGCACCTGCGAAGCAGCCACTGCCTTGTCGCCCTACCCGGTCCCCGGCGGCGGCAACTTCTTCGCTCCCGGCACCGATCCCACCACCGGACATAAGTTCGACGTTCGCGTGGACTGGTACAAGAGCGAGCGGCAGCGCATCTTCGGCCGTTTCTCTTTTTCGCGGACGACCCTGGCAAGCTTCAATGCTTTTGGCAATATGTGGGATCCCTTCTACGCTCTGAATGTAACCAACGCGCGCAATGCGATCGTCGCGGACGACCTCACCTTGAGTCCGACCACCGTATTGCAGTTGCGCTACTCGTTCACCCGCCACTATGAGAACCAGGGCGGCGATCCGGCGCAAAATGGATTCGACATGACCACGCTGGGATTTCCCTCCTCGCTGGCCGCGGAGGAAGTTTACAAAATTCTACCGCTCATGAATTTCAACGATGTGGGCGGCGGCATCGGCGGTACCTGCTGCTATAACACATTTCAATACGCGAGCGAAAACAGCGACGTCATTGCCAGCCTGACCAAGGTAAAAGGCAAACACGAAATAAGCACCGGCTTCGAATATATGAAGCGCTTTCTGAATGTCGGTCAGCCTCCTTTCCCTTCCGGCAATTATTTCTTCGACATGTCTGCGACCGACCAGACATCGGGAGCGGGCTCGCCTGTTGGAGGCAACGACTACGCCTCGTTCCTGCTTGGCATGGGAACGGCGCCGGGCGGCGAATCGACCGACTTCACCAAGGATCTTTTCGTCGCGTCCGCAAGTCCGTACTACGCAGCGTTTGTTCAGGACACTTACCACATAACACCGTCACTCACCCTTACCGCGGGGCTGCGCTGGGATATCTTTGGGGGCAAGACGGAGCGGCATAACCGCCTGGAATATTTCGATCCATCGGCGCAAGGTTCGAGCAATGGCGTATCTTTTACGGGCGGCGAGGTCTTCGCAACCTCCGGCCACCGCTCTCCGTTCACAACCAATATGAAAGACTTCAGCCCTCGACTCGGCTTTGCGTGGCAGGTTTCAAAGGATTTCGTTTTCCACGGCGGCGGAGGATTCTATTATGGCCCCAGCGCGCAGATGGTCAGCGGCGCTGGACAAAACAGCGATGGCTACTCGTCTTCCACCAACTGGAATTCCACGGACTGGAACAACGATCCCAATACTGTTGCATTCGATGGCGGCAGCGGTTCCGGGAACTCAGTGCTCTACGGCAGCAGCCTCGATCCGAATTTCACCGGCGGCCCGGCACCCAGCCCGACCGCGCCTTACTCCATCAGCAATCCGTTTCCCGCCGGAGTCATTCCCCTTATCGGCTCGTCGCAGGGATTGGCCACTTACCTTGGCTCTTTTCTCAGCACCATGCTCCACTCGCAGAGGACGCAGACAACCTATAACTTCAACTTCGGTTGGGATGCCGATCTCTCGCATGGTTTCCATCTCGCGGCCGGTTACGTGGGAAGCAGGGGCCTGTTCCTCCCGCTTGGCGGAGTGGATCTGAATCAACTTGATCTGGGAACCATTGCGAGCAATCAGACAGCACTGATCAACACCATGGTGCCCAATCAATGGGCGGCCATTCAGCCCCCGACAAACGTCAATTATGGTCAGGCCACCGTGCCGCTGTGGGTGGCTCTCCAGGAGTTTCCGCAATTCGGCGATGGCTCTGCATGCTGTGGCGAAGGAGTCACAATCCATGGCTATCCCGGAGGCGACTCCGATTACAGTTCCCTGCAAACCAAGCTCGAGAAGCGCCTCTCCAATCACTTTCAAACACTGGCCACTTTTACCTGGGCCAAGATCATGACCGACGACAGCAATCCTCCGTTGGGGTTCGTCGGCTCCCACAACGGCTCGCCGCAGGACTGGAAGAACATGAACTTTGAGCACTCGGTCAGCCCGCAGGAAGTAAAATTCCAGTTCACCTGGCAAGCATCCTACGATCTGCCCATCGGCAAAGGCCGGCTGGTTAACCTGAATGGGCCGGGCAATGCCGTTCTAGGCGGTTGGACGATCAATGGAATTGCCTATCTAAGCGACGGCATTCCGATCAACTCTCCAACGGTAGGAGCCGGCTTTTCCTACTTCAATCAGCGTACCGATATGATCTGCAATCCGAGCAAGGGCGCACCGCATACGGCTACGCAATGGTTCTTGCACGACTGCTTTGTGGCGCCCGGCACCGAAGGCGGCGGCGCACCGAATCAATTCGTGGCAGGGACGGCGCCGACCTATCTCGATAACGTCCGCACCATGGGAGCCGAGGATCTGGATCTCTCGCTGTACAAGAATTTCACGATCGGAAAAGAGAGGGACCTGCGCTTCGAAATCTCTTCCTACAACGTCACCAACAAGGCGCAGTTTGCAGGGCCGAATGTAAGTTCTCCCGGCTCGGGCTTTTCGAATTTTGGCCAGATCACCAGCACCATTAACACCCCACGCCAGTTCCAGTTCGCAAGCCGTTTCACCTTCTGATCAGTGACGATTTAGAGCGCGGGCGGATTCCTTCGGGAGTCCGCCCGCTTTTTCTCCGCTAAGTGAAACTTGAAATGGAGTGATCGAGCGCTGTGTATCATGGTGCCATGTTCGAACCCTGCCGCGCAGTTAACAGTTTGCTTCTTGCACTCTCAACTCTGATTCCGGCCACCGTCGTCCTGGCCCAGACCCAATGGCCCATCGATGCCTTCCATCCGCGTTTCAACGAGGTGCTCACCCGACACGGCGTAGTCGGCGGCGGCTTCGCTTTCGTGCATGGGACGGCGGCGCCAACACAGTTCTTCTTCGGCCAGGCGCGCCAGACTCCCGCTCAGCCTGTTGACGCGGACACATCGTATAACTGGGCATCTATCACCAAGACCATGACTGCAATTGCGATTATGCAACTACGCGATCGCGGTCTGCTGTCCCTTGACGATCCCGCGGTGAAGTACATTCCGGAGCTGCGCCAGGTACACGACGCCTACGGCCCCATCGACGCCATCACTATTCGCCATTTGCTCACGCATAGCGCAGGGTTCCGCAACCCCACATGGCCGTGGGATTGCGACGACCCAACCAATTGCGACTGGCAACCCTTCGAGCCGACAAAATGGACCCAGGTCGCAGCCATGCTGCCGTATACGCACATTGCTTTTGTGCCCGGAAACCGATGGAGTTACTCCAATCTGGGCTACGTTTTCCTCGGCCAGATCATTGAACGCATCAGCGGCGACGACTTCGAAGTCTACATCGACAAGAACATCCTCAAGCCTTTGCTCATGCACTCCAGCTATTTCGATCGCGCACCCTATTTTCTTGAGGCAAACGTCTCAGAAAGCTATCTCCGCGCCGGCGGCAAGTTAACCCCGCAGCCGTTCAATTACGACACCGGCATCACGACATCCAACAGCGGCCTCAAGGCACCCATCCACGACATGGCCAGTTATCTGCGCTTCCTCATCGGCAGTTCCGGCGCCTCGAGCTATGAAATGGTTCTGAGGCGGACTTCGCTGGAAGAGATGTGGACTGGCGTGTTGCCCGCGGTTGAGCCAGGCCAGGCCGCGACTCCCTATACCTCCGGCCCGCATGGCGCGCAACCGAAGATGGGCCTCGGATTTTTTATTGTTGAAGTCGGCGGCCATCGCTACATTTACCATGACGGCGACCAGGGAGGATTCTCTTCGGAGTTGTTGGTTGATCCCGCCGGTGGCAGCGCCACAATTTTGGTCGTGAACACTACGGATACCGGCGCTCCGGAGCCAGCGGCCTCGCTGCATCCGCAATCGAACACCGAGCCCGATCGCGCCACCGACCTGCGCCAGACTTTACGAACGGAGCTCATCGAAAAGTTGTATCCGGCATACGCCAAAGCGAACTGAATAAGTCGCGGCTACGTTGAAAACACTTTGCAGATTCATTCCGCGAATCGCTTAAGATAGGTTTCCATGGCTACCCTGTTCGACAAACTTCAGCTCAAAGATCACCAGGAAATGCTCGTCCTCAATGCCCCCGAGAGTTTCGAGATCGAGTTATCCCGCCTGCCGGTACTGCATATTCATCGCGCCATCGCATCGCTCCCGGAGATTCGCTTCTCGCTGGCCTTCGTGATTACACAAGCCGAAGTCGATGCGCTCGCGCCCAAAATCGCCATACGCGCCAAGGGCGACGCGACTGTCTGGTTCGCCTATCCCAAAGGCACGTCGAAGAAATATAAATGCGATTTCAACCGCGACACTGGCTGGGCCGCACTTCAAGAGGCGGGGTTTGACACCGTGCGCGCCATCGCCATTGACGATGACTGGACCGCGCTCCGCTTCCGGCGCAAGGAGTTCATCAAGTCGCACTGAAAAGTGCGGAGCCGCAAGAGCATTTTTGTCCGCTTTCGCACAGCGCTGTCCGCATGCGAACATCGCTCCCCTCCGCTCACGCTTTCACCGCGCACCCGAACCGTCGCCGCAGCAATGAATCAGGCCGCCACCGGCTCCGTTTCATGGCGCTTTCAGATTGGTCATCCTCGTGCAAATGCAGTACCGCAGAAATATCCGCGGAGCACACTCATGGCAAAACGCACCCTCGTCCCCCTGCTGACTTTCGTTGTCCTGGGCACCCTTGTCCACGCAGCCCCAGCCGATTCCATTGCCTCCTTCCTCGGCAAGTGGAAACTCGACCCAGCCCACAGCCGCCTAACCGACCAGATGAAAGTTGAGGCGGCCGGGCTTAACAAATTCAACATGAACTTCTCAGGGGATAACGTCGAAACCATCGTCGCGGACGGCACAGACCAACCCGGACTCTTCGGCACAACCCTCGCGGTCATTGTCCAGGACGCCAACAACTGGAAGGTCGTCCGCAAAAAGGACGGCCGCACCACCATCATCGGTCTCTGGCAACTCTCTCCCGACGGCAAAACGCTCACCGACAACTTCACCGGCTATCGCGACAACGGCACCTCCTCAAACCTGCACTACATCTACCAGCGCATCGCAGGCCCGGCCACCGGCGCCAAAACGTCCGGCTTCGTCGGTACGTGGGAAAGCACCACGGAAGACGTCAACTCCACCTATGAGATCGACGTGCAGCCCTTTCAGGACGACGGGCTCTCTTTTATCAACGCCGGCGGCCAATTAGTGCAGAATCTCCATTTTGACGGCAAGGAGTATCCAGGCTCCGGTTCCGGCGCGCCGCAGGGTTACACGTCCTCGGGCCATCGCATCAACGATCATGCCATCGAACGCGTCGACAAGGTTAATGGCAAGACGCTCTATACTCAGCAGTTCGAAGTTTCCCCCGATGGCAAAACTCTCACCATGACCGTCCACGCACCGGGGCGCGACAAGCCCGACATCATGGTCTTCAACCGGGAATGAATGTGCTGATAGGTGTGGAGGCTCCCTATAAACAGGCTGGTTGATGGCTGAGGCTTCCCGCCCTTGCGACAGAAAAAAGTCGCAAGAACGGGGCACGGAGCTTTTGTGGCGGACTCAAACCGGAATTCATCGCAGATCTAACTTGCAACGCGAGCTTCTCTAAATAAATAATCCAGGCATCACTTCACCGGCCTTGCCTTCGACCACATGAGTAAATGCACCGGCGTTCAGCGGCGGTTCCGGGCCTACGTAGACGGTCCGCGCGCCAACCTGTCTCGCCCAGTGCACAAAGTTCGCCGCCGGATAAACAGACCCCGAGGTACCCACTACCAGCATCAAGGTTGCTTTCTGGATCTCCTGCTGAATCCGGCCCATTTCCAACGGAATCTCGCCAAAGAAAACAATGTGCGGCCGCATCCGCGCTCCGCATGAACACCGTCCAACTTCGCTGAGATTCTTGTAGATCGTTCGGTCTGTGACGGGCGCCGTGCCGCACTCGTCGCCGCAGCGCGCCTTGGCCAGTTCTCCGTGCATGTGTACGAGCCGTACGCTTCCTGCGCGCTCATGCAGATCGTCCACATTTTGCGTGCAGAGAAAGAACCTCTCGCCGATTCGCTTTTCAAGCTCCGCCAGAGCGATGTGCGCAGGGTTCGGCTGGGCCAGCGCACCCTGGGCACGCCGCTGTGAATAGAACTCCCACACCAGCGCCGGATTCCGCTCCCAGGCCTCCGGTGTACAAACATCCTCGATCCGATGTCCTGCCCACAGTCCATCCGATGCGCGAAACGTCGGCAACCCGCTTTCCGCGCTGATGCCCGCGCCAGTCAGCACAAATACCCGATCACCAGGCCCAACAGAAATTGTCTCTTTCATAATGATCGAACTTGTCTTGCTTGCGCGGGTCTATCTACGCGTATTTACTCGAAGGAGAAACCATTCCCGCAGGGGCTAAAGCCCGCGTCGGTTTTGTGGCACTTGCGGCACGACTGAAGTCGTGCCCTGACACTTCTCAACTCTTCCGTTGAGTTTTTCCGCAATGTGTAAGCGCACTCGGGCACCGTAGCCTTTCGCTCTTCCCTAGTCCCTATTCCCTAACCCCTAATCCCTGTTTTTTTCACGGCTCCAACAGAATCTTCCCCGTAGTCTTCCGCGCTTCCAGATCAGTCTGCGCCTGCGCCGCTTCAGCCAGCGGATACAAATACTCCGTGCGCAGTTTCAATTTCCCCTTTGCCGCCCAGCCCAGCACGTCGCCGGCACGCCACTCAAGATCGGCGCGCGTGCCAATGTAATGCCACAGCGTGGGCCGTGTTACAAACAGCGATCCCTTCCCGGAGAGCTGGATCAGGTCGAACGGCGGTACGGGCCCGCTCGAAGCGCCAAACAGCGCCAGTAATCCTCGCGGACGCAGGCAATTCAAGCTGCCCTCGAATGTCGTCTTGCCCACCGAGTCGTACACCACATCGACTCCCTTGCCGCCCGTGAGCCGCTTAACCTCCGGCTCGAATTCCTGCTTCGTGTAGAGAATCACTTCGGCAGCGCCGGCCTCGCGCGCCAGATCGGCCTTCTCCTCGGTCGATACAGTCGCAATGACACGCGCGCCAATGCGCGAGGCCATCTGTGTGAGCAACAGCCCCACACCGCCGGCCGCCGCGTGAACCAGCGCAGTCTCTCCAGCCTTCAGCGGGAACGTCGAATACGCCAGGTAGTGCGCCGTCATGCCTTGAAGCATGGCAGCAGCCGCCTGTTCCATGGTGAGGCCGGCAGGCACCTTTACCAGACTCGCCGCGGCAACGAGCGCATACTCGGCATAGCTGCCCAGCACGCTCACGGACGCCACAGCATCGCCGGCCTTGAATCCTGTGACGCCTGGACCCAACTCCTCGATTGTGCCTGCGGCCTCGCTCCCTGGCACCAGAGGCAGCGACGACTTGTAGACTCCCTTGCGGAAGTAGATCTCAATGAAGTTGACTCCGGTGGCCTCCACACGGATCAACACTTGCCCAGGCCCCGGCTCGGGGATGGGCAACTCGGCCACCTGCAGTACCTCGGGGCCGCCTGTCTGGTGTATTTGAATTGCTTTCATGTCACGGCCAGAATGCACCCTGAGGCCGCGCCTCTGCAAGCTTCTTTCATTTTTGCATCGGCAAATTCATGCCGCTTGAATCTTCAAAAAAACATCAAACCCCGCCCAGGCACAGCCCAAGCGGGGTTTTCTATTCCCTGTTCCCTAATCCCTATTCCCAGTTTTCTTCAGTCTCTATCCGACAACATGCTCTGTTCTTCCGGCGAAATCAGCCGCACCAACCGATCGACAGCATACGGCGCGCGATTCTGCATGGTGTGGTAATGCCGGACCTGCAATTCGCCCAGCAGCCCAATCGCCACCATTTGAATACCGGCCAGAATCATGACTGCGCCCACCACAAACATTGGACCGTGCTGATCCATCAGGCTCTGGTGCGGATGAAGCAGCTTCAATACCAGTAAGACCGTCGAGATGATGCTGCCCAGCATGATCCCGAGCACGCCAAACCCTCCGAAGAAGTGCAGCGGGCGGCTCATGTACTTGAGCAGAAAACGGATCGTCAGCAGGTCGAAGAACACTCGGAATGTGCGGCCGATGCCGTAGTGACTCTTGCCCCGTTCGCGGTTCACGTTCTTTATCGGAATTTCACAGATCGACGCGCCATACCAGCTTGCGAGCGCGGGAATAAAGCGGTGCATCTCCCCGTACAGTGGAATATTTTGGATAACTTCGCGGCGATACGCCTTGAATGTCGTACCAAAGTCGTGAATGTCGACGCCGGACAGCCTGGCCATCAGCCAATTCGCGCAGGCGGATGGAATCCGGCGCATCACAAAGTTGTCGATCCGGTCCCTGCGCCAGCCCGACACCACGTCGTATCCCTCTTCCAGCTTTTCCAGAAAGGCGGGAATATCGTTTGGGTCGTGTTGCAGATCGCCGTCCATGGCGAGAATGAACTCGCCCGATGCGTGGTCGAATCCCGCTGCCAGCGCCGAAGTTTGCCCAAAGTTTCGGCGCAGCTTCACCACCAGCACGCGGCTATCCACCGCCGCAATCTCTTCCAGCAGTTTGTAGGTTCGATCGCTGGAACCGTCGTCCACAAGTACCAGCTCAAAGTTGTCGCCCACCTGCTCCATCACCTGTTTCAGGCGCGCATACAAGGCGGTGACATTCTCTTCTTCGTTGTGAAATGGCACGACGATCGAGTATTTGGCCATAGTGCCATTATAGATGCATCTTCGTTTCAAAGGTTTCTCTTTTTCCTTGCTCGCTGAACGCCGATTTTATTTAAGAATGCACAGAAAACCCCGGTTATTGAAAATCGCCGCAATTATTCCAGCTCATCGAGCATTGCCTGCATCTCGCTCAGAGCATGGCGGTTACCGGTCCGCGCCGCGCAGCCGATCCCGGCCTTCAACCGCTCCATCGCCTCCGCCTTCCGGCCGGCTGCGGAGAGCGTTTGCGCCGCCATGAAGTACCCCGCGGTGTAGTCGGGATCGGTCTTCAGCAGCGTATCGAACTCTTCCAGCGCCCCCGCCGTCTCGCCGCGGGCGGCCAGTTCCATTGCCATGCCATACCGCGCAAAGCTGTTTTTTGCGTCCAAGGCCAGAATCTCTCTCAGTCCTGCAATCTTGTCCATCTTGCCCGTATTTGGCTTTCCGGTTCACGAGGAACCCGTTGAGTCATTTGCACTTTTGGCGGGGATTGCCGAAACTGGAACTGAAGCCTCGCACCGAGGACCCGATCCGAGCGCCACCAGTTCCATTCTACTTGGCGGCTGGCACTGCGGTTGATCGCGACCATCGGATTCAATGGGTTCATCGGCCAGAAAAGGGAGCAAGCAAAGTATGAGTTCGACTGAAGATTGTGTTGAAAAAAGCCCGACAGCCCGCACCGTAGCCAGCACGCAGTCGGAGATGACTGAGATCATCCTGCCCAACGATACCAACACCCTGGGCAACCTGCTGGGTGGGCGCCTGATGCACTTCATCGATCTCACCGCAGCCATGGCCGCCTACCGGCACTCCCGCACAAATGTCGTCACCGCCGCCATGGACCACATCGACTTTATCCGGCCCGTCCATCTCGGCGATCTGCTTACCCTTCGCTCCAGTGTCAATCGCGCTTTCTCCACCTCCATGGAGGTAGGCGTGAAGGTGTGGGCGGAGAACACGCGTACCGGCTGCGTGAATCACGTTGCCAGCGCCTATCTCGTCTTTGTCGCCATCGACGACCGGGGGCACCGGCAAAAAGTCCCTCAACTCATACCGGAAACACCCACTGAGATTCGCCGCTTCGAAGATGCCCTGCGCCGCCGCGAACACCGCGAAGCTGAATCCGTTCGCCGCAAAGAAGGCCACCTTGCCGTGACGGCACTGGAAGACGCAGAAGCCTAGGAACCAAAGCTGGATGCGTCAATAAAGCTCCGTGCTCCATCCATTCGATTTTTTCTGTCGAATGGGTGGGAAACCTCAACCCCCGACCAGCCCATTCAACAGGGACCCTTGAATCTCCGCAACCGGCGGATGGAGTGAGACCCAGATGTCCGCTGCGATTCAATCCCCCGCTTCACGGACTGATTTCCCGCGCCGCATCGTATGCCTCACCGCTGAAACCACGGAAACCCTCTACCTGCTTGGCGAACAGGACCGCATTATCGGCGTGTCCGGGTTCACAACCCGACCTCCGGAGGCCAGGCTCAAGCCGCGCGTCTCCACCTTCAACAGCGCCGACTGCGATGCGATTCTTGCGCTGGAGCCCGACCTGGTGCTGACGTTTTCCGACGTGCAGGCGGAGATCACGCGGGACCTCGTTTTGCGCGGGGCGACAGTCTTGAACTTCAACCAGCGCAGTATCGCCGAAATCCTCGAAATGGTCACGACGCTCGCCCGGCTGGTTGGGAAACCGCGAGAAGGCGAGGCCCTGGTTGCGGCCCTGATCCGCGGTCTGGACGAAATTGCGCTTTCCGCGAAGGGGTTTCCGTGGCGCCCCCGCGTCTTCTTTGAGGAATGGAATGAACCGCTGATCAGCGGCATTCGCTGGGTGGAAGAGCTGGTGCTGCTTGCGGGAGGCGAGCCGATTTTTCCCGAACTGCGTGGCTGCGGCAAATCCAAAGACCGCGTGGTCGACCCATCGCTGGTCATAGCGCGCAACCCGGATGTCGTCCTTGCGTCCTGGTGCGGCATGAAGGTGAAGAAGCAGGAAATTCGCTCGCGTCCGGGTTGGTCGGCGATCGGTGCGGTCGAAAAGGATCACATCTACGAGATTCGATCGAGCCTCATTTTGCAATCGGGACCCGCAGCTTTGACCAAAGGAGTGCGCCAGATCCACTCGATTCTTGCGCAGGTGGTTGGCGTTGAAGTCGACCCGTTGCTCAAACCGGCTGAGAAGCTTGATCCCCGCTTCCTGTAAGATTTTAGTTGGACCCCTTGGCAGGAATGCCGCTTGCGCGGATCTGCCCGTCCAATCTTTCGATCGAATAGAACAGCAAGGTTTCTAAAAGGAGCAGTAAACAAAATGGCACACGCCCCGAATATGCCCGCGCCCGTCGCGCTCCCCGGTGTCTCAAAAATCGTCGCTGTCGGTTCCGGCAAAGGCGGTGTGGGTAAAACCACCGTCGCCGTCAACCTGGCCATCGCGCTCTCGCGGCTTGGTCAGCGCGTCGGCCTTATCGACGCCGACATCTACGGACCGAACGTCCCTCTCATGATGGGTTCGGCGAAGCAGCCAGCCGTTGGCCCAGGAAACCAGATCATCCCCAACCTGACGCATGGCATCAAGACCATCTCGATCGGCTACATCTCTCCCGGCGACAAGCCCCTGGTGATGCGCGGACCCATGCTGCACCAGATTATCCGCCAGTTCCTGCAACAGGTTGAATGGGGTGAGCTCGACTACCTGATCGTCGATCTGCCTCCCGGCACCGGCGACGTTGTTATCTCTCTCGTGCAGACAGTGCCGCTCACGGGCGCAATCGTCGTATCCACGCCATCCGACGTCGCGTTGCAGGACGCGCGCAAGGCCCTCGAAATGTTTGCCCAGGTGAATGTTGAAATCCTCGGCATTGTCGAAAACATGAGCCACTTCACTTGCCCGCATTGCCACCAGGAGATCGATATCTTTTCGAAGGGCGGAGCCGAGCGCACGGCAACGCAGTTCAACATTCCGTTCCTCGGCGCGATTGAGTTGGTGCCCGCTATCCGCGAAGGCGGCGACCGCGGATTGCCCGTCGCGCTTGCCGGTCCCAAGAGCCCGCAGGCCGCTGAGTTCTACGCTGTTGCTGAGAAACTGATGGTTCGCGCAGAAGCGGCCGCTGCAGCGGCAACGGATGTTATCGAAATTACCTAGCAGTTCTCGTGAATCATCGTGGCGCGGTTTCGCTTTGAAAGGGCACTACTTCAATCGTGCCGCGCTGCCTTCGATCAAAGAAAATAGTCGAAGTCCGTCTCGATTTTCATCCGCCGATGGATGCGCAGAATGTGACCAGGCTGCTTATTTGGATTCAGCTCCACATAATTGCGCGGGCCGTTCCACAGATAGCGCTCTCCGGTCAGCAAGTCCTCCGCCTCGTAGCCGCGATCCTGCGGAATTTCCAACTCACCCAGCGGCAAAGTGACAAAGCCCCACTGTGTGTGGTGGGGATCGAGATTGACCACCGTCAGAATCAGATTCGATCGATCCTCAGATTCTTTCGTATAGCAGATGAGTTGTTCGTTTTCGCTGAAATGGAACTTCAGGCCCCAGTCGGTTTGCAGCGCCTCGTTCGCCTTCCGAATCGCATTCACCCTCGTAATCAGCGGCTTCAGGCTGTTCGGCTCTTCCAGGCTCCAGTGGCGAATCTCGTATTTCTCCGAGTCCAGATACTCTTCGCTGCCGCGTCGCACGGGAACGTGCTCCATCAGCTCGAACGCAGGTCCGTAGATGCCGTAGCTTGACCCCAGAGTCGCAGCGAGCAGCAGGCGAATGCCGAATACTGCGCGACCGCCCATTTGCAGAAACTCGGTGAGAATGTCGGGCGTGTTGGGCCATTGGTTGGGCCGGAAAAACTCGCGTACGGGCGTCTGCGCCAACTCAGTCAAATAGGCCGTTGTTTCGCCCTTCGCATTGCGCCACGGGAAGTAAGTGTACGACTGGCTGAACCCCAGTTTGGCAAGCCGATACATAATCTTGGGGCGCGTAAAGGCTTCGGCCAAAAACAATACTTCAGGATGTTCGCGCTTGATCGCGGGAATCACCCATTCCCAGAACGAAAATGCCTTGGTGTGCGGATTATCTACGCGGAAGATGGTCACGCCCTGGTCGATCCAATAATCGAAGACGCTCTTCAATTCCTCCCACATGCCGGCCCAATCTTCGCTCTCGAAATCGAAAGGATAGATGTCCTGATATTTCTTGGGAGGATTCTCGGCGTACTGAATGGTTCCATCGGGACGTTTGCGAAACCAGTTCTCATGTTCGCGCACATAGGGGTGATCGGGCGCCACCTGGAACGCGATGTCCAATGCAACTGTAAGGTCCAGCTTTTTCGCCTTGGCTACGAAGTAGCGGAACTCATCAATCGTGCCCAGTTCCGGATGGACCGCCTTGTGGCCGCCCTCTGCCGAGCCAATGGCCCAGGGACTGCCGCAATCGCCCGGCTCACTTTGGGGATTGTTGTTGCGACCCTTGCGAAAATTCACTCCGATGGGATGAATAGGCGGCAGATACACCACGTTGAAGCCCATCTCCGCGATGTAGGGCAGCCGCTTCTCACAATCCGCAAATGTGCCGTGCTTCCCAACCTCCTGCGCGGCCGAGCGGGGAAAGAACTCGTACCACGCACTGAATCGCGCAATCACCGGATCGACGACAACGATGTATTCGCGGCCCGACTCGGTGGCGAAGCGCTTGTCAGGATATTGCAGCACCAAATCGTGGAGCTTCTCGTCTGTGGCCAGGCTGCGGTGTTTCACAGGCTCGGTTGCGTAGCGCAAAAGCTCGGACCGCTCCCGCAGCCATGCTGCTTCCGACCCCTGCGCGCGTTCGGCAGCCGCAGCCACCAGATCGGCTCCAATGAGGTAGTCGACTGTCGTATCGGTCTCCGCCTTGATGCGCTTCAGCAAATCGCGATGCCAGGTTTCAAAATGATCGACCCAGCCCTGCACCTTGAATGCGTAACGGCCCATCTCTCCAACACGAAAAGTCGCGGCCCAGCGGTCGTTCCCATTTACGATGGCGCGCATGGGAATTTCAACCCATTCATCCGAGCCTTCGCGACGCGCCAGCAACGAGGCGGCAATGGCGTCGTGACCGTCGGTAAAAATATCGGCTTCCACGCGAACGTGATCGCCCACAGTGCGCTTTACGGGAAACCGGCCGCCATCTACGGCTGGGGAAATTCCTTCAATGATGACGCGCCTGCGTCCATCTTCTTGAGTCACTGTCATGGTCGTTTTATTGTCCTTTGATGCGGGGCTGGATCAGTGGGCCCGGCTCTTCCGTTGCTCGATCAATTGTTCGTAAAGATGAATTGTCTGCTGCGCAATGGCGGTCCAACTGAAGATTTCCTCCACACGCCGCCGTCCCGCATCGCCAAATTGACAGCACCGCTCGGGATCGCTCAGCATCTCATTGATGCGCGCCGCCAGATCGCGCGCAAATTTCCCGGGGTCCGTTGGAAAGCTGGTCACCGGATCCTGATCGAAGGGGACCAGGTAGCCTGTCTCTCCATCGACCACCACCTCTTTGATGCCTCCCGTAGAGCTTGCGACAACAGGTGCGCGGCAGGCCATGGCTTCAAGGTTGATGATGCCGAACGGTTCATAGACCGATGGGCAGCAGAAGACCCGGCAGTTGCTGTAAAGCTGGATGGCCTCCTGCTTTGTGACCATCTTTTCAATCCACACAATGCGCGGATGATGCGCGCGAGCCGCCTCCACTTTATCGCGCAGTTCGGCGGCGATCTCCGGAGTGTCCGGCGCTCCAGCGCAAAGCACGACCTGCGTCGCCGGAGGAAGATAACTGATCGCGTCTACAAGATGAGTCACGCCTTTTTGCCGAGTGATGCGGCCGACAAACAGAACGTAGGGCACGGCGGGGTCAACGCCGTAATCTGCCAGCGCTTTGGTCTCAGCGGTCTTCTGGTATTCAGCCAGATCGATGCCGTTGTAGATGACGTGAATGCGGCTGGGATCGACATCCGGATACGCCGCTTGAATGTCAGTCTTGGTGCCTTTAGAAACAGCGATGATCGCATCCGCATCCAGAATCGCTGTGCGCTCCATCCACGAACTCATCGCATATCCGGAGCCCAGTTGCTCAGCCTTCCATGCGCGCAGCGGCTCCAGTGAATGCGTGGTCAGCACAAAGGGGACTCCGTAGAGTTTCTTCGCGAGGAATCCGGCCATCGACACATACCATGTATGCGTATGCACTACGTCGATTCCTTCGAGAGCCTTCAC
>Ga0182016_10004390_pt1 | contig 15609 bp, 17 predicted proteins | sample 712S2MmetaG_FD_120491 | JGI IMG/M metagenome (GOLD analysis project Ga0182016, IMG submission 120491) | Permafrost microbial communities from Stordalen Mire, Sweden - 712S2M metaG | ecosystem: Environmental > Terrestrial > Soil > Wetlands > Permafrost | place: Sweden: Stordalen | collected...
AAGAAATACTGGAGTCGTTGCGTTGTGTGTTTCGCGATATGCAGCGACATCCAGAATGCATAACGGGCTATCTTCGGCCATATCAATAACCATATGTCCCTTTATTTATGTCCGTCCATATATCTGACGCGCCAAACCTAAAATTGTTCAATCAAATATACAGTAAAAGACCCTTTTTTAACGGGCTGCTAGGAACCCCCTCCGCGCTTTTCGATAAAACCTCGCTTGTTTCAGCCCTGATTGCGGCTATCTTGGCTGCGGCCATGTCATATTGGAAAACTTTCAAGCCGAAAAACCGGCGGCGCATCCTGCTGGTTTTTCCGCGCTACTCAAAATCCTTCGGTACCTTTGATCACGCCTTTGCCCTTGCTGGGGTTCGCGCCTTCATGCCGCCTCAGGGCCTCTTGCTCCTGGCCGCCCTGCAACCGCGCGCATGGGAAGTGAAGTTTATCGACGAGAATGTCCGCCCCGTCCGGCCGGACGAATGGCAATGGGCCGACGCCGTCTTTCTCTCCGGCATGCATGTACAACGGGCGCAAATCAACGATTTGAACGAACGCGCGCACCGGGCCGGAAAACTGACCGTGCTGGGCGGGCCGTCCGTTTCGGCCGCGCCGGAGTTTTACCCGGAAGTGGACGTGCTGCATTGCGGTGAAACGGGAGATGCCACCTGGCGGCTTTTCGAGCATCTGGACCAAACGGTGGAGCGGGGGACCAAGCAATTGGTCTTTCATACTGGCGAACGGCTGCCGCTCGACGAATTCCCCTCGCCCGCCTACCAACTCCTGCAGGCCGAACATTACTTGACAGGCAGCATCCAATTCTCCAGCGGCTGCCCTTTCACCTGCGAGTTTTGCGATATTCCCGGCCTCTATGGCCGCAAACCACGGATGAAAACCACCACGCAAGTGATTGGGGAGTTGGACCAATTGGCCGATGCCGGCATGGCGGCGGTTTACTTTGTGGATGACAATTTTATCGCCAATCCCAACGCCGCCCAGGAACTGCTGCCCCACTTGGTCGAATGGCAAAAGCGGCGGGGCCGTCAGATCCGCCTCTCTTGCGAGGCCACGCTCAACATTTCCATTTACCCGCAAATTCTCGAAATGATGCGACAGGCCAACTTTGTGACCGTGTTCTGCGGGACCGAAACGCCCGAGCCGGTGGCTTTGCGCGCGATGAAAAAAACGCAGAACTTGCGCCGACCGATTCTGGAAAGCGTCCAAACGCTCAATCGCTATGGCTTGGAAGTCGCCTCCGGGATTATTCTCGGGTTGGACACGGATACGCCCGGGACGGCGGACGCTATTATTGACTTCGCGCGGGAATCGCAGATTCCCCTGATGACCGTCAATCTTCTTTACGCGTTGCCCAAGACGCCGCTCTACGAGCGGCTCAAACGCGACGGACGGCTCGTCCATGACCTCGACGGCGAATCCAATATCGTCTATCTTGAACCAAAAGAGACCGTCTTGGAACGCTGGCGGAGTGTCATCGCGGATCTTTATGAGCCGGGCAATCTTTATGCGCGCTTCCTGACCCAGGCCCGGCAAACCTACACCAACCGGCCTGCGCCCAAGAACGCGTTTGAACAATTAACCTGGCGCAACCTGCGCCGGGCCTTCCGCATCTTCAGCCGCATCATCTGGCACGTGGGTTTGCGCAGCGATTATCGCCGCCATTTTTGGAAGATGTTCTGGACTCTCATGCGCCGGGGCCAGGTGGAAGCCATTTTCCACATCTCCATTGTGGCCCATCATCTGATTTCCTACACCCGCCAGGCCCTCCAAGGCAAGGGCCAGGCCTCCAATTATTCCCTGCAGACCGTCGAAGAATGAGGAGGCAAACGCCGCCTCCGATGACTGCCTATTAACCAACCCTCCCTCTCACTTTTTGTGATTGTCATCCCCAATCACTTTGCCTGCCAAGTCGCAGTGTTCAGCAGTCCTCAACGCTTTTACCGATTGTTTCTCTCGCCGTAAGGATTTTTTCGCCTGAGGTTTTGATCACCGCTTATACAAGGATTTGAACTCTCACGAGGCGGATTCCCGAATCTGCTTTTTGGCCGCTTCCCAATCAATAAACTTGGCCCCGCCCTCTTGTACCAACTTCTCGCGCTCGTCCAAAATGGCTTTGTGCCATTGGGGAACATCCAGTTGGTCTTCCGCCTGAGCAATGCTGTCCCAGAGGGCCTCCATCACTAAGAGCTTCTCACGCAACGGAAGTTGTTGAATTTCAGCCAGTGCGATCATGGCGCTAAGTATAGCAGAAAATCGGGGGCGAGCAATCCTTCATCGAATCCTGTTCGAGACCGAGGGGGGAGTTTATCTTGATCCGCGGAATAGGTAATTGAAAAAACGCTTAGTATGAGAACTTTTTTTGAGGTTCAGTTGATCCCTCACAACTTGCGCAGCAACCACAAGACGAGGCTCAAGATCACACTGGCCAATAAGCAAGTTGCCAGCGGAAAATAGAAATTCACGTTGCCTTTGGCGTAGTGGAAATCGCCCGGCAGCTTCCCCAGCCAGCCATGCCCAAAACCGGACCATAACAACAGGCCCACCGCCGCCACCACCACGCCAAGGACCACGAGACTTTTGCCCATGTCGTTCATGATGATTCCAGGGGGATTTTCTCGAAACTCTCCTCAATGAATGTCGTGTTCTGAATGCGGGAGAGCTTCGCGTAAAGACCGTCCTCTTCAAGCAACTCCGCGTGCGTGCCGCGTTCGACAATTTCCCCCTGGCGCAACACCAGGATTTGATCCGCCCGCCGAATGGTGCTCAACCGATGGGCAATGACGAAGCTGGTCCGGTTGGCCAAAAGCCGTTCGAGCGCTTCCTGGATGAGCCGCTCGGTGGCGGTATCCACGCTAGCCGTCGCTTCGTCCAAAATGAGAATGGGCGCGTTCTTCAACAAGGCCCGCGCGATGCTGACCCGCTGTTTTTCTCCGACGCTGAGTTTGACCCCGCGCTCCCCGACCCGCGAATCATAACCGTCCGGCAGGCGGCTGATGAATTCGTGGCAATTGGCGGCGCGCGCGGCGGCCAAAAGTTGTTCTTCGGTAGCGTCCAGTTTTCCGTACAATATATTTTCCCGCACGGTGCCGTTGAAGAGAAACGCTTCCTGACTGACGACGCTGATATGCTCTCGCAAAGAAGGCAAGGAAAGGCGGGCGGCATCCTGGCCATCAATCAAAATCCGGCCGCCGGAAACTTCGTAAAAGGCCGGCAGCAAATTCACCAGGGTGGATTTGCCGGAGCCGGTTGGGCCCACCAGGGCGATCATTTGTCCGGCTTGGGCTTGCAGGGAAATTTGTCGCAACGCCGTGCGTTGACCGCCGTAACTGAACGAGACGTTTTCGTAGCGCACTTCCCCGCGCACCGGCTCGCGCAAAGCTTCCTCCCGCCGATGCGCCGGCCCGGAACCTTCCTCGGTGGCGTCCATGATGTCGAAAACGCGTTCCCCCGAAGCGCGGGCCGCCTGCAGCATCTGGTTTAGCCCGTGCAAGCGCGCCACCGGTTCGTAAAACATCCCCAGATAAAGGATAAAGGCGATTAATTCGCCCAGGCTCAATTTTCCGGCCACAACCAAGCCACCGCCCCGCCATAAGACCAGGGCCGTGGCGAGCGACGCGGCAAAAGCCATCGCTGGCGAGTAAAGCGCCCAGACTTTCATGACGCCCAGCGTGCCGCGCCGCAACGCATCGGCGCGCTCCGTAAAACGCCGATCCTCGTGCTCCTGCCGCCCAAAGGCCTTGATCTGGCGGATGCCCTGCAAGCTGTCCAGCAGCAGGGCGCTCATCGCGCTGGAAGCCAGCCGTTGCGCGCGGTAGCGGTGATGCGCGGTGGTGGTGTACCACAGCGCACCCGCGGTCAGAATCGGAATGGGCACCAGGGCCACCGCGGCCAGGGCCGCGTTCTTGTAGAAGAGCAGGAACAGAATTCCCAGCACGCTCAACGAAGCGATCGTCCCCTGTTCGGTGCCGTCAATGAGGACGCGCTCGACCGAGTTGACATCCTCCAGCACGCGCGTCATGAGGTCGCCGGAAGCTCGCTGGTCAAAATAGCCGACCGGCAGGCGCTGTAACCGGGCGTAAAGATCGCGCCGCATGTCGAAAATGACATTTTGCTCAAAAATATTATTGATCAGCAGGCGGAGTCCGTTCAACAAATCACGCAAGAAAAACGCGCCCACCAAGCCCGCCGGCAGCCAATAACTCGTCCGTCGGCCGTGCGCCACATTGTCAATGATCGACTGGGTCAATTGCGGAAAGGCAAACGAACATCCCAACGAGCCCAGCGCGCAGAGAATCATGGCCAAGGCCATGCCGCGATAAGGCCGCAAATAAACGCCGACTCGCCGGACTACTTCCCAGGTGGACCTTGCTTTGGCCCGAAGGGTGGGATCGACGTCGGCGTTGATTTGGCGGTGTCCGTGCATGGCGGAACGGTTGGGCGCGCGGGCGCCGCCGTCCCTCCCCCATTATCGCGCAGGCCTGGACTGACGCAAGCGGATTGAAAAATCCATTCTGATGCTCCACAATGAATGGAAGTTAGGCGCATTGAATGAACTTAAAGGTAAAATTGGCCGCGTATGCCGTGCTCCTGAGCCTGGCGGCTTGGTTCGGTTGGGGCTTTTATTCCTCGTATTACGAGGTCGCGGCTGACGCGTCGGTAACGGTACTGGCCGAAAACTCGCCTGGGCCGGTCGCGGCAGAAACCTCCAATTCCCCGCCCGCGCTCGACACCAATAATCCACCTGAGACCAACGCTTCTCCGGCCACCAACCTCGTGGCGACCAACGCCCTCACCAATCTGGCCGACGACGCGACCAATGCCGCCGTGGAAACCTCCAACAGCCCGGCCTTAACCGCGGCGCCGTCGAACAACGTGGCGGCGGCGGGCAATTCCCACCCGAAGAAGAAAAAAGCGAAGCACCACGTCGTCGTCCGGACCGCGCAACAAGACCGCGGAACCATGATCCGGTATCTGGCCGCGCTGGTGGCTTCGCTCATCGGCCTCGGGCTGCTCGTGGCCCTTGACACCACCCACTTCATCGGCAGCCAGGCGACCAATTACCTCTTCCACGATGTGGCGGACGCCACGCGCGATCCGGCTTATGAGCGCGCGGAGGCGGCCTGGGCCAACGGACGTTTTATGGAGGCTATTGAATTAATGCGCGGGTTCCTCAAGGAGAATCCGCGCGAGATTTACGCCGCCTTGCGCATTGCGGAAATTTACGAAAAGGACCTGAGGAATTATCTGGCGGCCGCCTTGGAATATGAGGAAGTCCTCAAGCACAAACTGCAACCGGAACGATGGGGGTGGGCTGCAGTTCATCTTTGCAATCTCTATTCCAAGCTGGGACAACAACCCAAAGCAGCCGCCCTCCTGCGCCGCATCGTGGATGAATATCCGCGCACCGGCGCGGCCAAAAAGGCGCGGGCCCGCCTGGGCATGGAAGAATTGGCCGAGGACGCGCCCGAGGCCCAAGCAGAGGAAGAAGCTCCCGGCGAGCAGGGCCCGTATCAAATTGATGGCCCGGACGAACCCCCACCCACCGCCCCGCCGCCGTCGCCCAAACCGACGGAGCCGCCCAACTCGAATTTACCCTCCGGCTTCTCTCCAAAAAAATAAAACGGTCCGGCTGGTCACGGGGCGGGTGCCGCGCCGGTCTTTTGCGGCAGAGTAAAGAAGAAGCAAGCGCCCTTTTGCAACTGGGTCTGCACCCAAACCTCGCCCCCGTGCGCCTGAACAATATGTTTGACGATGGCCAGCCCCAACCCCGTTCCGCCGCTTTCCCGCGACCGGGCCCGGTCCACGCGAAAAAACCGCTCAAACACTCTCTCCGTCGCGTCCGGCGGAATGCCCGGCCCGTCGTCCGCGACCGAGACTTCGATCTTCTGCGCGGCCATTTCGCGGACGGACACTTTAACGCAACCCTCCGCCTTCCCGTACTTGATGGCGTTGTCCACCAGGTTAAAGAGGACCTGCTGCAGGCGGTTGGCGTCGGCCCAGACCAGGGTCTGCGCGGGAATATTGTTTTCCAGGGTTGTTTTGCGGGCGGCGGCGGGCGTGGTTAAATCGTCAAACACCCGTTGGGCAACCTCGCGCAAATCGATCTTTTGCAGGTTCAAAGCGATTTGCCCTGATTCGAGCCGGGAAATGACGAGCAAATCCTCGATCAAAAACAGGAGGCGGTCGGCATGTTTGTCGATCTTTTGCAGGAAACGGCTCGCTTGTTGCGGATCGCGCAACGCGCCATCCAGCAAGGTTTCCGCAAAGCCTTTGATCAACGAGAGCGGGGTGCGCAGCTCATGACTGACGTTGCCGACAAATTCCGTGCGGATGTTCTCCAACTCCTTCAAGCGGGTCACATCATGAAAGACAAATAATTGCCCTTGCTCGGCCCCATTTTCATCCGTCACCACCGCCGCGTTGACCTGCCAACAGCGGCGGCGCAGGCGATGAATCTCCATTTCCGCGCCTGTGACATTCTTCTCCCGCTGCAAGCGCTGCGCGAGAGCGGCCAATTCATGCCAGCGAAAGGCCTCCATGATGGTTTGTCCGCTGATCTCCGTGGTCACATCAAAGAATTTGCGCAGCGATTCATTGACCATGCGTACCCGCCCCTGCTGGTCCAGCAGGAGAATGCCCTCGATCATGCTGTTAAAGAGAGTTTGCTGGCGGGTCTCGAACTGAGCCAGGAAGCGCGCATAAATCTCTTCCCGATGCCGGTCGAGCGCGACGGCGTGCTCCCGCTCAGATCGGAGGCGCGCCTTCCCGGCCCGCCACGCCTGCCACCATCCCAACGCGGCCAATCCTATCAGCAGAGAACTCCACCACATGAGTTGCGCGGCTTACTCCTCCCGAAAGCGATAACCCACGCCTCGCACCGTGTCCAGGTAGCGCGCGGCAGTACCAAGTTTCGCGCGCAGCCGCCGCATGTGGGTATCCACCGTGCGCGTATCCACCAAGCTGTTGTATCCCCAGACGTCCTTTAAGAGTTGGTCGCGTGATTGCACCCGTCCTTTGCGTTCGGCCAGGAGGGCCACCAGGTTGAACTCCGTCAAAGTCAATTCCAGCGCTTGGCCGGCCAAGGTGACACGATGCCGGGAGCGGTCAATAAGCAAACTGCCGAATTGTATCTCCGCGCCCGCCTCCGCCGGTGAGGTTTTGCGGCGCAGGAGGTTTTTCACGCGCAAGATCAGTTCGCGCACATTGAACGGTTTGGTCAGGTAATCATCCGCTCCCAGTTCAAACCCCACGACGCGGTCTATTTCCGAGGCGCGCGCCGTGAGCATGAGGATGGGAATGCCGCGCGTGGCGGCATCGTGGCGCAAGCTCTTGCAAACCTCCAACCCATCCATTTCCGGCAGCATGACATCAAGGATGATGAGATCGGGCCCCTGCTCCCGCGCCTGGCGCAAAGCTTCCTTGCCGTCGGCGGCAAAAAGGACGGCAAAGCCCGCGGCGGTGAAATTGACCTCAACCAGCTCCAACAAATCCGGTTCATCATCCACGACAAGAATTCTTGGTTTCATAGCTTTCGGACCATAAGCATTCCACCTCATCTAACCGGATAAAGAAATCAAAATTTCATGCGGGAAACGACCTGTTCCCTCGACTTTGCCGGCGGCTCTGCTAGGTTGGTCCTGTGAGTTTTGTGCATGAATTGGCGGCGCTGCCTCTGGCGGAATTGCTCGGCCGCGCTTCGAACTGTTCCGGCGCCGAGGTGCGCGCGGTGTTGGGCAAACCCCGTTTGGCGCTGGCTGATTTCGCCGTGCTTCTTTCCCCGGCGGCCGGCGATTGCCTGGAAGAACTGTGCCACCGTTCACAGTCGCTCACGCGTCGGCGTTTCGGCAAGGTCATCCGTCTTTTTGCCCCGCTTTACCTCTCCAACGAGTGCGTCAACAATTGCAAGTACTGCGGCTTTTCCCGCGATAATCCCATCCTGCGCGTGACCCTCGCGGTTGAGGAAGTGCTGCGCGAAGCCCGCGCTCTCAAAGAACAAGGATTCCGCAATATTCTGCTGGTTTCCGGTGAGCATCCGAAATTTGTCTCCAATGGCTACCTGGCCGATTGTGTGCAAGCCTTGCATGGGGAATTTCCCAGCGTCTCATTGGAAATCGCCCCCATGGAAACAGAGGACTACCGGCCTTTGGTGGCGGCGGGCGCGGACGGATTGGTGGTCTATCAGGAAACCTACGACCGCGAACTCTATGCCGAGATGCACACCTCCGGTCCCAAACGTGACTTCAATTGGCGTCTGGAAACACCCGAAAGGGCCTGCGCCGCCGGATTTCGGCGGCTGGGGATTGGCGCGTTATACGGCGTCGGCGAGTGGCGCCGGGAGGCGCTCTGCCTGGGAGCGCACGCGGCCTATCTTTTGCGCCATTGTTGGAAAGCGCAATTGACCGTCTCTCTGCCGCGTTTGCGGCCTTGCGCGGGCGAATTCCAGCCTCCATCACCGCTTTCCGATCGCGCCCTGGTACAATTGCTCTGCGCCTTGCGCCTCTTTTTGCCCGATGCCGGGCTGGTTCTTTCGACGCGGGAGCCGGCCCCACTGCGCGATGGACTGATTCCCCTGGGCATCACCATGATCAGCGCGGGCAGCCATACGGAGCCGGGCGGATATACCGGCGCGGGCCGCGAAAAACTGCACTACACTAAAGGAGGACGCATCCTCGAGGGAACGGCTGGTTCCAGCGAGTGGGCCGCTGGAGCAACCGGACAGTTTGAAATTGCCGACGACCGCTCCTCCGAACAAGTGGCCGCTCTCTTGCAACGCATGGGTTATGAACCAGTTTGGAAAGACTGGGATGCGGCCTTGACCGCCTGATGCCAGGACGGACATGCTGAGTGAGCTTCATGGACGAACTTTTTGTCATCGCCAATGGACAGAAAACCGGCGCGGCGTTGCCATGTTCGATCGAACAGTTCCTCCTCGCCCATAAATTGCTGCCGAGGAGCGTGGTGGTGGAGCATAACGGCGAAGCGGTGGCCCCGAGCGAATTTGCCGCGCGCAATTTGGTGTCGGGTGACCGGCTGGAAATTGTCAAAATCGTGGCCGGGGGATGAATCCTGATTGGTCCGTAGCAACTTTACCTGGTTACATTGGCAGATTCGTTCACCGCGCCATCCGCGCCGACCGCGGTTTTCCCTGGAGCGAAACAGAGTGGCGCTTTGCGGACGGGGCTGTTAGGCTTTCGACTATGCGAAACTTTTCTGCATCGCCGACCGTCAAACTGGTATTGGCCGCCCTTGTGCTCGCGGTCGCGCCCTCGCGGCTCGTCGCCGCGCCTGAGCTGGCAACGGACGCTTTGCTCTCGCACACCTTGCAAGCCAAGGAGCCGGACGCCGCCTGGACTGAGCTGCAAAAATCTCAGCGGCGCCCGCCCACGCCCGCCGAATGGCGCACCAAATCGCCGACGCAGGAGGAACAGGAAAAGTTCCTCGTGCCATACGTTTTGGCGGTGGAGGACCGGGCCAAAGCTTTTTACACCGCCTTCCCGTCCGACTCCCACGCCCTGGAAGCCAAGCTGCAGGAGTTTGAATTCGCGTCGTTGGCCTTGCAAATGGGCGCTAAAGACCAACAGACCCGGATGGATGCGTTGGAAAAATTGCTTCTCGCCGACCCCGGCTTGAGCAACCAACAGCGTTTTAGCCTTCGCCAAAGCGATGTGGAACGCGCGGCCAAAGCCAAGGAATCTGAGGGCGAGGCCGCCGCCCTGGCGGAATTTGAAAAGGGCGCCCGCGCTTTGCAGAAAGAGTTTCCCAAAGAGCCGGGCGCGCAAAAAATGCTGCTGGAAGCAGCCGCCGGCAACGCGCCGGAAAAGGCCCGCGTCATTTTGCAGGAACTGGCCGCCAATCCGGTCTCCGAGGAAATCCGGCAAGCGGCGGCCGACCAACTCAAGAAGTTGGATGCCGTCGGCAAGCCGGTGGAATTGCAGTTTACGGCGGTCGATGGCCGCGAGGTTGATGTCTCCAAGCTTAAAGGCAAAGTGGTCATGCTCGACTTCTGGGCCACGTGGTGCCCCCCCTGTGTCGCGGAGGTCCCGCATGTGGTGGAAACCTACAACAAACTTCATGACAAAGGCTTTGAGATCATTGGCGTCAGTCTCGACAAGGAGAAAAGCAGCCTGACCCAATATGTCGCCGAGCATAAAATGACCTGGCCGCAGTTTTTCGACGGGCAATATTGGCAGAATAAGTACGCCCGGCAATTCGGCATCGACAGTATTCCCGCCATGTGGCTGATCGACAAGCAAGGACACTTGCGCGATATGAATGGGCGCGCCGACTTGAGCGGCAAAGTGGAAAAATTGCTCGCCGAATAGATGCATGGATTGGCTGCACCAGGTGTTTTGGTTTCACGGCAGATTTCTGGGAGTGGCATGGACGGCTTGGAAAGTGGTGGGATGGACGGGCAACGTGGCGTTTACTTCGCGCTTTTTTGTGCAATGGTACGCCACCGAAAAGCGCAAGCAGGTGGTGGTGCCGGTATTATTTTGGTGGTTGAGCCTGGGAGGTTCGCTCGTCTTGCTGACCTACGCGCTTTTCCATGATCGAGATTCTGTTTTTATCTTTGCCTATGCTTTCGCCTGGATTCCTTACATCCGCAATCTGATGATTCATTACCGCAACGAGCGGTCGCGTCTGGTCTGCCCGGAATGCGCCACGCTGGCCCACATTGGGTCGCACTTTTGTCACCAATGCGGCGCCCCCCTGGCGCCATCGACTTTGGCCGCCTCCCCGGACCGCTGACCAGCCTTCCTTTTACTTTCCGCTTTGAATTTTCCTCCATTCCATCCATTTTGAGAAACAGATGAAAAGAATATTTTCGGTTGCCATCCTCCCGCTCCTGGTGTTCCTTCTCGCCAGTTGCGCTTATCGACCGCGGGTGATCTACCACGCCGGGGACGAGACCCCTCCGGAATTCCTGGCGGGGCCTTTGTCCGTATTATTGACAAATCTTGACGGCTTCAGCGCCAGTGCCAGCGCTTCCGCGCCCGCCCGCAATGGCAAGCCGGAGCTCTTGACCGGCGACCTCCTGGAACGCGAGGGGCGCCTCATTTTCCAGCCGGCGACGGGTGTCAAAGGCAGACACAAACGCAGCGAAGGGGGCCTCTTTTTTATCTGGCACAAGGACCGCAACGCCGGTTTTGTCCTGAGCGATCCATTGCAGGCCTACGCACCGGTCGTTTCCAACATCAATGTCACCAATATTGTTTGGAACACCAGCGGCGCGGTCGAGGAACAAGCCAACGGCCATGCTTGCCGCCGGGTCGAAGCCGTGGTGCAGTCGGACGATGGTTCCACGGCCCGCTATGCGGTCTGGCAGGCCGAAGACCTAAAGCGCTGCCCGGTCCGGATCGTCTCAGCGGGAGGCGCCAAGGCCATGACGCTGAACCTCCTCAATGTCCGCCTGGAGTTGCCCGCCCCGGAACTCTTTTACCCCCCGGAAGGTTTTACCAAATATGAAACGCCCGCGACGCTGATGAACGAATTGATCATGCGCCAAAGCGCGTTCGTCAAGAGTCAGAATATTGCTCCCGGAGAAGGGGAGCCGGTGCCGGCGGTGGGTCCCGCCCAGTATCGTCAGCCCACGCCGCAATAACTCGGCGACCGCTCAGTGGTGGGTGAGAATGGAAATCTTGGTGATGGCCAGAATGAAACAAAGCAGGCTCACGATCAACAGCCAGAAGGTTCCCTTGACCGCGAGCAAAATGCCGAGGATCAGCACTACCGCCATGATCAGGTAAACCATAATTGCCAAAAAGATATTCATCAGCGGCGCACTTTAACGCCCTTCCGCGTCAGCGCAAGTTTATTGTCGGATTGAAGTTTCCCGTCGGGAAAGCTATTGTGCCTTGTTTATGATTTCCGAAACGGCCTCTGATGAATTGCTGGAAAAGGTCTGGCGCGGCGGGCGCATCGACCGGGAAGAAGCCCGCCGCCTTTACCGCCTTCCCTTGCAGGAATTGGGGATGCTGGCTCATCGCCGCCGCCAGTTGGCTCGGGCCGAGGCCCACCAGGGCCGCGGCAACCAAATCGTCACTTACATCGTCGATCGCAACGTCAATTACACCAACGTCTGCAAAGTCTATTGCAAGTTTTGCGCCTTTTACCGCACGGAAAAGGATGCCGATTCCTACGTCATCTCGCTGGCGGAAATGGATCACAAAATCGAGGAGACCATCGCCCTGGGCGGAACCCAACTCCTGTTGCAAGGCGGGCACCACCCCAAGCTGACGTTGCAGTGGTATCTCGATCTGCTGTCGCATATAAAGCATAAATACCCCGGAATCAACATTCACGGCTTCAGCCCGAGCGAGTTTATCCATTTCCGGGAAGTTTTTGGATTGTCGCTGGAGGAGATCATTGCGCGCTTTGTGGCCGCGGGACTGGGTTCGATCCCGGGCGGGGGCGGCGAGATTCTGGTGGATCGGGTCCGTCAACGGATTTCTCCCCTTAAAGCGATGACAGACGACTGGCTGGAAGTCATGGATACGGCGCATCGTTTGGGACTCAAATCCACCGCCACGATGATGTTCGGCCATGTCGAAACCATCGAGGACCGGATCGAGCACCTGGAACGGGTGCGGGCGCAACAAGACAAAAGCAAAGGATTTACCGCCTTTATCGCCTGGACCTTTCAAGCCGAACATACGCGGCTTAAGGCCCCTACTGTCGGCGCGCACGAGTACCTGCGCACGCAAGCCCTCAGCCGGATTTACCTGGACAACTTTCCCAGCGTGCAAAGCTCCTGGGTCACGCAAGGGCCCCAAATTGGGCAAATCGCGCTGCATTTCGGCGCGAACGACCTGGGCAGCATCATGATCGAAGAAAACGTCGTCTCGCAAGCCGGCACCACCTACCGCATGAACGTAGCCGACATGCGGCGCTTGATCGAAGAACTAGGCTACGAACCCCGCCAGCGGGATAATTGGTATAATCTGCTCAATTAATACACTCAATGCGGATGTGCCGCTCAGGATAGCGCGTCGCCGCATCCGTTGTACTTGCGGATATCGAACTTGTCGTCATCGTTGTTGTAGGCGATGAGAAGATAGGTCTCATCGGCGGACTGCTTCGGCCAAGTGCAGATTCCCTCAACCAGGAATTTGAAATAGTCATCGATTTGATGTGCATATGCCTGAAAAACCATTACTTTTAATACCGACTTAGCCAGAAACAATTTCTCGAAATCGTACTTAATGTGCGCTTTGTCTCCCCATTCCGATTCCATCACCAAATACACGTCGACGAGATGACCTTTCTCGTTATTCCGAAACCAAATCAGGTCATATAGCCAGCCGATGTCGAAACGGTCTTTAAATCCCGATGTGCATATTGCCCATCCGTTCTGTTCCCCGAGCGTTCCTATATCGTCCTTGAGTTGATGCGTCCACGCGCCGTCTCCTCTCGCTTCTGCCTTGAAAAGGCGGTCGGGTAGGCTTTCAAATGATTTGACGATGGCGGTTGCGATTTCATCTGGGCTTGGGTGGTTAGTTTGCATCAGACAGCCTTGATCCGCCTGCTTTTCCTGTCAAGGACCACCGGTCCCCCATCGGTTGACTTTTCAACACAGCGCTCGCATCTTCACGACATGAAATATCGCGTGGTGATTGAGCGGGATGAGGACGGGGTGTATGTGGCAGAGTGCCCCGCGCTGCCGGGTTGCCTCTCTCAAGGCAAAACTCGCTCCGAAGCCATGGCCAACATCAAGGATGCCATGACCGGGTATCTGGCCAGCCTCAAGAAACACGGGGAGCTAGTGCCGCCGCCGGTGAGCGAGGAAATCACAGAGATTCCGGTATGAGCCGCCTGCCGATTTGCTCAGGCCAGGAGGCTGTTCGTGCTTTTCAGAAGTTGGGCTACCGATGGACCATCCAACTGGCGGCCTTATCATCTTGGGTATGTTAATAAAAAGCGTGCAGATCAAGAACCTGCTCTCGTTTGGGCCGGAGACAGAGGCGCTGCCGCTCACCGAACTAAACGTGCTCATCGGGCCGAATGGCTCGGGCAAATCCAATTTTATTGAGGCGATAAGCCTTTTGCAGGCCGCCCCGAAGGATTTGTCCGCGCCCGTCAAAGAAATCGGCGGCGTGCGCGATTGGCTGTGGAAAGGCTCGCGCAATCCCGTGGCCTCGCTGGAGGTGCTGGTTGAGAACCCGCGCGGGCAAATGCCTTTGCGCCATGTCATGAATTTTACGGAGCACGGCAGTCGCTTTGAATTGGTGGAGGAACGCATTGAAAACGAGCGATCATATGACAACCTGCCGACCCCCTATTTCTTCTATCGCTTTCGGAACGGAAATCCAGTGCTCAAAGAGAGGGCCGGGACACAGGTCGTCGAAGCCCTGCTGGCTGGGGTAGATGCGACGGAAGCGGTGCGGAGTTCTGATAAGGATCGCGAACTTAGACGCGAAACGCTCAACCCGGAGCAATCTATCCTGTCCCAAGTCAAAGATCCGGAGCGTTATCCGGCGCTCGCGCACCTTGACTCAAGCTACAGCCGGATTGCTATTTATCGCGAATGGACCTTCGGGCGCTATACGCCCCCACGCCAGGAGCAAAAAGCCGATCTGCGCACGGATACGTTGCTGGCAACCTGTGAGAATCTTGCACTTGTCCTAAATAAGATCCGTCCCAAAGGCCGGAAGCGCTTGCTTGAAGCGTTGAAGGCACTCTACCCGGAAATCCAGGATTTCAACGTGCAGATCGAAGCTGGCCGCGTGCAATTGTTTCTCGAAGAGGGTGATTACAGCATTCCGGCTACCCGGCTTTCCGACGGAACATTGCGCTACCTTTGTCTCCTGGCCATTCTGTGCCATCCGGAACCGCCGCCGCTGATTTGCGTGGAAGAACCGGAACTCGGTTTGCATCCCGACGTATTACCGGAATTAGCTCGCTTGTTGGTTGAGGCCTCAGAAAGAACCCAACTTATTGTCACCACACATTCCGACATCCTTGTCGATGCCATGACCGAGCGACCGGAAGCGGTGGTCGTTTGTGAAAAGAAAGACGGGAAGACCGAAATGCATCGTTTAAAAAGGGAAGACCTGACTGAGTGGCTTGACAAGTATCGCCTCGGTCAGTTGTGGACAAAGGGGCAACTCGGCGGGACGCGCTGGTGAGTGCCAGTGTTTATATTGAAGGCGGCGGCGTGGGCGCGGACTCGAAAGATGCGAACATCCGCTGTCGCGAGGGCTTCCGCAAATTGCTGGAGAATTGCGGATTCGCGGCCCAAAAGCGAATGCCGCGCTTAATCGCGTGCGGAAGTCGCGAGTCGGCTTTTGAAGCATTCAAGAGAGCCAACCACGCCAAGGCTCCTGGAGATTTCGTGGCCCTATGGATTGACAGCGAAGAACCGCTCGCAGACTTGGAAGCCGCATGGGGACACTTGCAAGGCCGCGATCAGTGGGAGCAGCCTGACGGGGCGACGGATGAACAGGTCTTATTCATGACAACCTGCATGGAGACATGGTTTATTGCCGATCGGGGCGCATTGAGAGACCACTTCAGACAAGAATTGCAGGAGTCCGCGCTGCCACCGCTGAACTTCTTGGAAACTCGGCCGCGGCACGAAGTACAGAGACAG
>Ga0182016_10004391_pt1 | contig 15607 bp, 18 predicted proteins | sample 712S2MmetaG_FD_120491 | JGI IMG/M metagenome (GOLD analysis project Ga0182016, IMG submission 120491) | Permafrost microbial communities from Stordalen Mire, Sweden - 712S2M metaG | ecosystem: Environmental > Terrestrial > Soil > Wetlands > Permafrost | place: Sweden: Stordalen | collected...
GACCGCGGCGAGTTGCCGCACGGCCGCGCAGTCGGTGGCCGCGCGGATTTCTTTCTCGGGGCGGCCGACACGCCGATCGATCCGCCGGCGAACTGGAAGCCCGAGGGCGTGAAGCGCAAGCTCAACGCCGGCGCGCAGTTTGTCCAGACGCAGTTCTGCCTCGATCCGCTGGTGGTACGCCGCTACATCGACCGGCTGCGCGAGCACGGGCTCATCGAGCGGCTGTTCTTCCTGATTGGGCTGGCGCCGCTGGCTTCGGCGCGCTCGGCGCGCTGGATCCGCGAGCACCTGTACGGCTCGGTGATACCGGATGCACTGATCGAACGGCTCGATGCGGCCGCCGACCAGAAGCTCGAGGGCCGTCGCATCTGCGTCGAGCAGATGCAGCAGATGCAGCAGATTCCAGGTGTCGCCGGCGTGCACCTGATGGCGCCACTCAACAGCGGCGCGGTGCCGCAGGCGATCAGCGAGTTTCGCGCTGCCGCCAGCAGCACGCGGCGCGCGCTCTAACTGTCGAGACACACCACCAGGTGCGCCTGGTAGCTGCGCCAGGCGATTGGAATGACGATCGGGCGTGCATGCACCGGATACACCACCGGCGCCTCGCCGTCGTGCACCTGCGAGCGCACCGCAATGCTGTATTGATGGCGGAAGCTGCGCTGCGCGTCGCCCGACAGCGTGTCGGCGATCTGCCCCACCAGCTCACGCCGGTGCTCATGGCTCAGGTCGGTCTGCTGCATGCACATCAGCATCACGCACAGCATGCTGCGCGGCGCGCTGAACAGCACCACGCCGTCGCGGCGCCCGCTGATGCTGACCATGCCGGTGTAATCGGCCAGCTGCGGCTGCCGGCGCAGCGCCAGGTGCGGTATGCCGCACGCGGCCGGTTGCTGCACCTTGGTCTCGAAATAGTGCATAACGCTGTTGACGAATACACCGACTTCAAATTCGCTGCTCATGACAGCTCGAGCCCCTCGCTGATCTCGGGATGCAGCGCCGCGCGCTCGTCGCACGCCGCCAGCGCCGCGGATGCAGCCCGCAGCAGAACCAGGTGCTGATGAATGAAGCGCATCGTGGCCGCGTGACTCATCAGCTCGTCGAGCCTGACCACGATCGGCAGGAAATCGTTGCCGTGAAGCTGCTCGCGCGCACACAGGCCGGACAGCACGTCGTCGATGCCCTGCAGGCGCTGGGCAAAGCTCGCAAACGGCAGCATTTCGGCCGCGCCGGTCACGGCATCGAGTTCACGCATCACGCCGATGAGTTTCTTCTGCAGCTGCCGCGGCTCGCTGCCGGGCGCCGTCAGCAACGCGTTGCTCTTGCGAAACGCGGTATCGGCATCATCCAGGAACGCCAGCAGCGCAATCGGGTCGGCCCGCACCAGCTGCAGCAGCAGCTCCGCCTGCGAGTCGCCAGCGGCCTCGGCCTGCTCCAGCTCTCGCGCCAGCAGCACCCGATCGGTGACGTCGGCTACCGCGCCGATGATGCAGTCTGCGACCGGGCGCGTGCCAGCGACGCGCCGGAACGAGAAGCTCAGATAACGATGCTCGCTGGCGGCGCGGGCGCTGACGAATGTCACCTTGACCTGGCCCAGCGGGTTGAGCGCTTCGACCGCGTGCTCATCGGCCTGCTCACTCCACAGCAGCCGCAGAAAAGTCAGTGCCGCGGTCAGTGTTTCCTGGTCGAGCAGTGGCCGCAGCAGGTCTTCCAGGCGCCGCCCCGCGGGCGAGCTTACCCGCAGCAGCTCGCCCATCGCGGCCGAACACGGGGCGCTCAGGCGCAGGTCGCGGTCGACCGCAAACACGCCTTCACGCACACTGCCGAGAATGTTCAGCAGCTGGCGCTGCGTGGCGGCGCACTCGGCGGCGAGCGCCCGGATGCGGCGGCGCAGGTGCAGTGTCAACGGCAGCAGCGCCAGCGCCGCGCAAATACCGGCCAACACCAGGCGCTGCGTGCTGGCACCGGGTAGCGCCGCCAGCCAGGCGGCGCACAGCGCCAGGGCTGCTGCCGGAAGCGCCACTATTCCGCTATCGCCCTCGGCAAGGCGCGTCCACTCGTGCGGGTGTAGCTTCATCGCAGCACCGACTGTGGTAGCTTGGAGGCGCGAAGGTAACGCCTCGTATCACAAACTGGTGTCGGACAAACGGTAGTGTTTCGGCCTACATGAATAGACTGAGGCTCGGGTCACACATTTGCCGCCGCCGTAGCGCGGACCCATAATTGCGGTCCCGAAAACCCCTGGGGATCGCGATCATGAAGAGATTTCTGCTGCCGCTGCTTCTGGCCGCGGGCATGGGCTCGGCCTGGGCCATGCTGCAGCCCGGCGCCAGTGCGCCGGACTTCACCACCCAGGCGACGCTTGCCGGCAAGCCGTTTCAGTTCGCGCTCGCCAGCGCGCTGAAGAAGGGGCCGGTGGTGCTGTATTTCTATCCGGCGGCTTTTACCCCCGGCTGCACTACCGAGGCGCATGAATTTGCCGAGGCGACCGCACAGTTTCAGGCCCTAGGGGCCACCGTGATCGGCGTCTCGCACGACGACATCGAAACACTTAACAGATTTTCGGTGGAGGAATGCCGCAATAAATTTGCTGTGGCGGCGGATCCCGACCAGCACATCATGAAGGCCTACGACGCAGTGCTGAAGATGAAGCCGAGCCTGGCGGACCGCACCTCGTATGTGATTTCGCCCGAGGGCAAGATCCTCTACAGTTATTCGGCCCTGAACCCTGAGCAGCACGTCGCCAATACGCTCGCCGCCGTGAAGCAATGGGCGGCCGATCGGCCGCACTGATCCTGTACGCGCTGCTGCTGACCAGTCTAGCCGCGATTGCCGCCACTGCTGCCGCGAGCGCAGCCCCGGCCGCGGCAGCCTCAGGGCTCGCGCCGGCCGCCACCGCGGCGGCGCCCCAGCAGCTGGATGAGATCGCGGTGGTCGGCGAGCGTCCCGGGCCGCGGCTGTGGAAGGTCACCAAAGGCGATCACGTGCTGTGGTTGCTCGGCACGCTCAATCATCTGCCAAAGCACATGACTTGGCGCTCGAGCGAAGTCGATGCGGCGCTCGCCGGCTCGCAGGAGCTGCTGGTCAGCGGCCCCTCGGTGTCGGCGGGAGTCGGACCGATCGGTGCCATCCGTTTGTACGTGCAGTGGCGCCGCACGCAGAAGAATCCCGACCACCTGAAACTCAACGTCTGGCTGCCGGCACCGCTGTATGCTCGCTTCGAGGCGCTCAAGAACCGCTTCGATGCCAATGACAGCGCCATCGAGGAGTTGCGACCGAGCTTCGCGGCACTGCGTCTGTACGAGCACGCGGTCGATGCCGCAGGCATGACGGTGCGCGATGAGGTCGAGCCGGCAGTCATCAAGCTCGCCAAGCGGCGGCGCATTCCGATCCAGCGCTTCGAGCTCAAGGTGGAAGATCCCTCGGGCGCGCTCAAGGAAGTCGGAGCGCTGTCACCAACACTGGAGATCGACTGTGTGGCGGCGACAGTGACCCGCATCGAGTCCGACCTGCCGAGCATGCAGGAGCGTGCCAAGGCGTGGGCGACCGGCGACGTCGATCGGTTGCGCGCGTTGCCGTACCCGAACCAGCGCGAGGTTTGTATCAGCGCGCTGTCGAACTCGCCGCGCATCAAAGCGCTGGTTGACAGGGTGGCGCAGGCATGGAGCGCAGCGGCGGAGGCGGCGCTGAGTCGCAATCAGGCAAGCTTTGCGATGCGGCCGATCTATGAATTACTCGACGCCGCCGGGCCGCTGGCGAAGTTTCGCGCCGAGGGCTATCGGGTCGAGGGACCCTAGCGGTTGCCGGGCAAGGTATCATGCGCCATCTGGTCGGCGCCGCCATGCGCCGCGCTGACCCGAGTATTCCATCAGAGGAGTTTGGTATGAATCAGTTTCTTTCGCGTGGGTTCTCGCCCGTGCTTGCCATGGCGTTCACCCTGGTGCTCGGCGGCATGACGATGGCGGCTGACGCGCCGGCCACCGCGCCGCCCAAGGCGGCAGCGTCCAATAGCGCAAACGCGCCGTCCCCGGCAGCCGCCAAGACGGCGGCCGCCAAGGCGCAGTCGACTGATGACAAGACGCTGTACGCGCTCGGTGTGCTGCTGAGCCGCAACCTTGATACCTTCCAGCTGTCGGAAGCCGAATTCGCGCACGTCAGGGCCGGCATCAACGACGGTTTCCACAAGAAGCCGGAGGCAGCGCAGGCCGAAGCCTCGTTGCCGCAGATTCAGGCGCTGCAGCGCAGTCGTGTGCTTGCGCTGGCGCAAAAACAGAAGGATGCCGGCCAGGCCTATCTGGACAAGGCCGCCTCGGCACCCGGCGCCACCAAGACCGCCAGCGGGCTGCTGTATATCCCGGTCACCCCCGGCAGCGGGCCGGTGCCGGCGCGCAGCGATCGGGTCAAGGTGAATTATGAAGGCCGGCTGATCGACGGCACGGTATTCGACAGCTCTGCGCAGCACGGCCAGGCTGCAACGCTGTCGGTCGGCAGCATCATTCCGTGCTGGACCGAGGCGTTGCAGCTGATGAAGGTGGGCGGCAAAAGCCGCATCATCTGTCCGGCGCCGCTGGCGTATGGCGATCGCGGCGCGCCGCCGAAGATCATGCCGGGCGCAACGCTGGAATTCGACATCGAGTTGCTGTCGATCGAGCCGCCCGCGCCGGCCGCGGGTGCCCCCGGTGCCCCCGGCGCCCCCAGCGGGGCGGCGCCGCCTGCGCCGGTGCCGCCCAAGGCGCCGTAACGGGGTGGCAGCCGCGTGCTAGACGCGGCGGTACAGCCGCCGGAACTTGGCATCCTCGACGATGCCCCAGTCGCCCGGGGAGTACTGCAGCAGCCAGTCGTGCGCGCTGCCGCGCAGCAGGTCGCCGCCGGGGCTGCGGCGCACCGTGAAGGCTTGCGGGATCTGACACGCCAGCACCGGCAACGTCACGCTGCAGTACGCGCCGTCGCTGCCGTGGGGCAGCGGCGCTATCGGCTGGTAGCGCCGGTCGAAGCGCGCGCGCGACACACTCCACCGATCACCTCCCGAGCCGGTGATCAGCGCATCGCCGGCCTGGTAGTGATTGGCGCCCTCGCGGCTGGCGAGACTGCCAGCGGCGCGCGCGAACGCCACCTGTACGGTCTCCTGCTTGACGTAGCTTGCCGCGGCAGCATCGTGGCGCAGATCGACGGCCTCGAAGTCCATCGCGTCAGTGCTGCGAGCGGCGCACGGCGGCAACAAAGCCGGCCAGGAATGTCCTTACCCGCTGCTGCACGGCAGCGTCCTTGAGTGCCAGCGCCTCATCGAACGCCGCAGGCGCGTGCGACAACAGCATGCGGCCTCCAAACCAGACCCTGGTGCCCAGCGTGCGTAGCACCGGCAGCCACGCCGCCTGACTCAGCGTAGTGCCGAAGCCGCCATTGGAGGCGCCCATCAAGGCGAACATCTTACCGCCGAACACGCGCGCGATATCGGCGTCGGGGCGCGACATCCAGTCGATCGCATTCTTGAATACCCCGGGCATACCGTTGTTGTATTCCGGGGTCACCAGCAGCACGCCGTCGGCGGCCACCACGGCCTCCTTAAGTGCGCTGACGCTGGCTGGCAGGCCATCGGCGGCTTCCACGTCGGCGTCGTACAGCGGGATGCCGTGCAGCGTCCTGATCTCGATCGTCGCCTGTTCTGGCAGCAGCCCGGCAGCGGCGCGCAGCAGCGCGGTGTTGAATGAGCGGCGGCGCAGGCTGCCCGATATGCCGATCAGCTTGATCATCAGTCATCTCCGCGGCCAGCAGCCGCAGGTAGGATTGTTCGCTAAAGTCTATCGGGTTTGAATACCGGGTTGCCGCACGGGTGGATGCTTGATAGGTACGATTGAGATTCTGCTGTCGCTGGTGGCGGTGGTCGGGGCCATTGCGGTGCTGGCCAGGCGGCTCACGCTGCCGCCGGCGATCCTGCTGGTGCTCACCGGCATGGTGCTGGCGCTGACCCCGGGGCTGCCACAGGTCACGATCGCCCCCGAATTCGTGCTGCTGCTGGTGCTGCCGCCGATCGTGTACTCCTCCGCGGTGGCAATGAGCTGGCGGGAATTCCGTTTCAACCTGCGCCCGATCTCACTGCTGGCGGTGGGCTGCGTGGTGTTCACGACCATCACGGCTGCGGTCGCGGTGCACTGGATGCTGGGCCTGGCCTGGCCGGTGGCGTTCGTGCTGGGAGCGATCGTGTCGCCGCCGGACGCCGTAGCGCCGCTGTCGATCGCGCGCGGCATGCAATTGCCGCGGCGCATCCTGGTGATCCTGGAGGGCGAAGGGCTGGCGAATGACGCCACGGCGCTGATTCTCTACCGCTTCGCCGCGGCGGCGGTCAGTGCCGGCGTATTCTCGTTGAGCCATGCGGCGGCGATGTTCTCCGCCATCGTTGCCGGCGAAATACTCTGGGGCATCGGCGTCGGCTGGGTGATGCTGCGCCTGCGGCGCTGGGTCGACGATCCGCGCGTGGAGATCCTGCTGTCGATGCTCACGCCGTACCTGGCCTACCTGCCTCCCGAGCAGCTGGGCGGCTCGGGCGTGCTCGCCACCGTGACTACCGGCCTGTACATCAGCTGGAACGGGCTGCGGCTGATCAGCTCTGCGACCCGGCTGCAAGGCATCTTCTTCTGGGATTTCCTGATCTACATGGTCGAGGGCATGGTGTTTCTGATCACCGGGCTGCAGGCACGCGCGGTGCTCAGCGGCGTGGGCGGCTATTCGAGCTTCGCGCTGGTGCTGTACGGGCTGATCGTGAGCGCTGTGGTGATCGTGGCACGTTTCGTCTGGACCTATCCGGCCACCTACCTGCCACGCTGGCTGGTCGCCTCGATCGGGCGCCGCGACCCGGCTCCGCCCTGGCAGTGGCCGTTTGCGATCTCCTTCACCGGCGTGCGCGGCATCGTCTCGCTGGCCGCGGCGCTCGCGATTCCACTGCAGGTTGCCAACGGCGATGCGTTTCCGGATCGCGATCTGATCCTGTTCTTGACCTTCTTCGTGATCCTGGTGACGCTGGTGGGGCAGGGACTGCTGCTGCCGGCGCTGATTCGTGCGCTCGGCCTGGCCAATGCCGGCCGGCGCGAGCATCTGGCCGACGCGGCGGAGGAATTCGAAGCCCGCCGCCAGGCAGTGGCGGCGGCCTGCGCGCGCCTCGAGCAGCTAGCCAGTGCACGCTCGCTGCCGCATGCGGTGGTGGCGCCATTACGCGCCAGCCTCGCGGATCGACTCAACAACCTGGAGCACCGCATCGACGGCCAGCATGGACACAAACAGCTGGTCGAGGTGTACGATGATCTGGAGCTGGCACTGCTGATCGCCGAGCGCGAAGTGGTCAACGACCTGTATCGCGACGGCAAGCTCAAGGATGAGGCGCGGCGCCGGATCGAGCGCGAGCTGGATCTGCGCGAGGCGGGACTGGAGAACCTGCGCGGCGCGTAACTGCGTAACGCTGGAGCGGCGGCGCCGACCCAGCGCCAGATTATCGGCGGTATTGTTTTTTAATATCAAAGCTTTGTGGAATAAACCTCTGCCAATCCAGGATACGGTGCAGACGATCGACCCGCGCATCGTATTCTGCGTCGCCTGGGCCAGGGGCGGCATGGGTGGCGGAAAATTCGTGTTGATGAAGGACCTGTCGTCGCCGATCTTTGTCGACGCTCGCCTGTGGGGCGCGTTTCGCATGGGCTACCAGTAGCGGCGCGGCGTGCCGGGCCGGGCGGCTCATGGCGATCATCAAGTGCAGCGAATGCGGGCGTGCGGTCAGCGACAAGGCCGCCAGCTGCGTGGGCTGCGGCGCGCCGCTCGCGGCTGCCGAGCCGCCCTCCGCATTCAACCCTGAACCGGTCTATACCCCCAGCGCGCCATTGACGCCCGCGCAGCTGCGCCGGCGCCTGGCGCTTTCCACGCTGACGCTGGTGCTGGGCGTGATCGCGGCGGACGCCGCGCGCCGGCACCCGGCCGGTGGCCAGGTGGCCACAACGCTGTCCGCGCTGCTGCTGATCGTCGGCTTGTGCTGGTTCATCGTTGCGATGGTGCAGAGCGTGCAGGCGCGGCGCAAATAACGGGTAGGATAGGGGCGGTGCGCATAACGGGGGCAAACACGTGATATACCCGGGTCTCTGGGGTCTGCTGGTCCTGATCGCCGACATCTGGGCGATCATCAATATCGTGCAGAGCAGTGCCGACAGCGGCAAGAAGGTTCTGTGGGTGGTGCTGGTGCTGGTGCTGCCGGTACTGGGCTTCGTGCTGTGGTGGTTCCTGGGTCCCCGGACCGGCGGGGCCTGAAAGCGGACGGCGCCATGGTCACGATGACGCGTAGGAGCACCGATCGCAAGGGGCGCTGGCGTCGTCTGATCGAGCACTTCGGACCACGCCGTACCCGCCAGGCGCTGGTCGCCGCGACGCTGCTGTGTGTGCTGCTGCTGATCGGCCTCGCCGCATTGCTGCTGCGCCAGGGCGAGCACTGGCAGCGCTGGGTGCGCATCGGGCTGATCGGCATGCTGGCACTGCTCGCGCTGTGGCTGTGGATGCGGGTGCTGCGCATCCAGTGGGCGCGGCTGCGGGTCGAGAGCGCAGACCCCGGACCTGCCAACGAGGATACCGGGATCTGGGGCGTCGGCGGTCCCGGTATGCGCACACCGGGGAACACCGGCCTGACGCGCGTACTGCCGCGCCGACGGGCACAGGATGACGATGAGGGCGGCGAGAACCCGCCCTGAGCGCTCGCCAGGGCGGCGCTTGCGCCCATTGGGCACGGCAAATTGTTAAGATTGCGCTCGATCGACCCCGGAGGCCGCTGTAATCCCTGGAATTGGCACCATGTCCCGAGCCGCGCCGCAGCCTGAAACGCGCTCCGATAAGGACTACCAGAGCGCCATCCTGGTCCATGTATCGCGCACCTTTGCGCTGACCATACCCGAACTGCCGCCCGGTCTGCGCGAGACGGTCACTTGCGCCTACCTGCTGTGCCGCATCGCCGACACGATCGAAGACGAGCCGACGCTGCCGGCCGACGACAAGGTGCGCTACCTGGCGCAGTTCAGCAGTGTGGTGGATGGTGCGGCGGACGCCGCGCAGCTGGCCGCGCAGCTCTCCCCGTTGCTGTCCGAGGGCACGCTCGCGCACGAGCGCGACCTGGTGGCGAATCTGGCGCGCGTGGTCAGCTCGGTGCAGCGCATGGAGCGGCGCGAGCAGGCGGCGATCCGGCGCTGCATCGAGATCATGTGCGAGGGCATGCATCACTTCCAGCGCAACGCCAGCCTGAAGGGCCTCAGCCACCTGGTGGATCTGGACAGCTACTGCTACCACGTCGCCGGCGTGGTCGGGGAGATGCTGACCGACCTGTTCTGCGCCCAGCTGCCCGACGTGCAGCAGCACGCGGCCGAGCTGCGCCGCCTGGCACCATCCTTCGGACAGGGCCTGCAGATGACCAATATCCTGAAGGATATGTGGGAGGATCGCAGCCGCGGTGCCTGCTGGCTACCGCGCGAGATGTTCGAGCGCCGCGGCGTCAACCTGGAACAGCTGCCGGCCGGACAGCACGGCCAGGGGTTTCGCGACAGCCTGCAGGAGCTGGTCGGCATCGCGCACGGGCATCTGCGCAATGCGCTCGAGTACACGCTGCTGATCCCGCCGAGCCGGCGCGGCATCCGCCGCTTCTGCCTGTGGTCGATCGGACTGGCGTTGCTGACATTGCGCGGCATCAATGACAATCCGCGCTTCAGCGCCGGCGTGCAGGTCAAGGTATCGCGGCGCGCGGTCATGCTGGTGCGCACGCTGAGTAATCTGAGCACGCGCCGCGATCGCATGCTAAGAGTGTTGTTCGCGTTCGCCGCGCGCGGTCTGCCGCTGACCGCCCAGAGTGGAGGGCGCGGCTGGGTCGAGCCGCCGGCGCACCGGGACGCCGACACGCGCGCCGCGCACGGCGGCTGACACAGCGCCCATAGGCGCTATCCATAAAGACAGACGCTACATGAGAGCCGGGAGACACTGAGCAATGTCGGTTGAACAGCAAGTCGAAAAACTCACCGCGCTGCACGCCGTGGGCGGATCGGCCATCGAGCGCGCGATCGGCAGTGCGCGCGATGCGCTGCTGGCACGCCAGGACGCTTCTGGCCACTGGCTGTTCGAGCTGGAAGCGGACTGCACCATTCCGGCCGAGTTCATCCTGATGATGCATTTCCTGGATGAGATCGATGTCGGAATAGAATCCAAGCTCGCGGCGTTCCTGCGCCTGCGCCAGGCCGATCATGGCGGCTGGCCGCTGTATCACGGCGGCAGCTTCGATCTGAGCTGCAGCGTCAAGGCCTACTACGCGCTCAAGCTTGCCGGCGATGATCCGCAGGCCGCGCACATGCAGCGTGCCCGCGCTGCCATCCTCAAGTGCGGCGGCGCGGCGCACGCCAACGTCTTCACGCGCCTGGCGCTGGCGATGTTCGGCCAGCTGCCGTGGCGCGGCGTGCCGTATATCCCGGTCGAGATCATGCTGCTGCCGAAGTGGTTTCCGTTTCATCTGGACAAGGTCTCGTACTGGTCGCGTACTGTGATGGTGCCGCTGTTCGTGCTGTGCTCGCGCCGGGTTCGGGCGCAGAACCCGCGCGCGGTGCACATTCGTGAGCTATTCAGCGTACCCCCGGAACTCGAGCGCCATTACTTTCGCCGCGGCGGTCTGACCAACCGGGCGTTCCTGCTGCTCGACCGGCTCGGTCGCATCATTGATCCGATGGTACCGCGCGCGCTGCGGGCGCGGGCGATGCGGCGTGCGGAGGAATGGATCAACGCGCGCGCCAATGGCGAGGACGGGCTGGGCGCGATCTTTCCGGCGATGGTCAACGCGCTCGAGGTGATGGTGACGCTCGGCTACGCCGCCGACGATGCGCGCCGCGTGCTGGCCAAGCGCGCGCTCTACAAGCTGCTCGTGGTCGGTGAGCACAGTGCCTATTGCCAGCCGTGCGTATCCCCGGTGTGGGACACGGCACTGAGTTGCCTGGCACTGGACGAGGAGGGCAGCGGCGCGGGCCGCGGTGCGATCGAGCGCGCGCTCGAGTGGCTGCGGCCGCTGCAACTGCTGGAGGCGGCCGGCGACTGGCGCGAACGGCGTCCCCGATTGCCGGGCGGCGGCTGGGCATTCCAGTTCAACAACAGCTACTACCCCGATCTGGACGACACCGCGGCGGTCGCCTGGGCGATGCACGCGGCACCGCACCGCGAGCAGTACGCCGGCATGCTGACGCGGGCGCTCGACTGGCTGGTCGGCATGCAGAGCCGCAACGGCGGTTTTGCATCGTTCGACGTCGACGGCACCTGCTACTACCTGAATGAGATTCCGTTCGCCGATCACGGCGCGCTGCTCGATCCTCCGACTGCGGATGTCACCGCGCGCGTGGTCACGGTGCTGGCCCGGGTTGGCCGCCCCCAGGACCGGCCGGCGCTGCAGCGCGCGATCGACTATTTGCGTGCCAACCAGGAGGCCGATGGCTCATGGTTCGGACGCTGGGGCACGAACTACATCTATGGCACCTGGTCGGTGCTGGTGGCGTTGGCGGCCGCAGGCATCGGGGCCGAGGATCCTGCAGTGCACCGCGCGGTGCGCTGGCTGAGCGGCTGCCAGCAGGCCGATGGCGGCTGGGGTGAGAGCAACGATAGTTACCTCGACAGCGATCTGGCCGGACGTGGACTGGGAAGCACGCCTTACCAGACCGCGTGGGCGCTGCTGGCGCTGATGGCGTCGGGTGGTGCCGATGCGTCGGTACTGCGTCGCGGGGTGCATTATCTGCTGCGTTCGCAGCAGCCCGACGGGCTGTGGGACCATCCCAGCTATACAGCGCCGGGCTTTCCGCGCGTGTTTTACCTGCGCTACCACGGCTACTGCGCCTACTTTCCGCTCTGGGCCCTGGCCCGCTATCGCGGCCTGGTACAAGACGGCAAGGACGCTTGAACGTCACCGGCGTGGTCACGGCGCTCGAATTCGAAGCGCGCAGTCTCTGCAATACTGGCGACGGTGCGCTGATCCGCGTCGCCGGCATCGGTGCCGAGCACGCAGCGCGCGGCGCGCGTGCATTGGTCGCAGCCGGCGCCAGGGCACTGCTGAGCTGGGGCGTGGCCGGTGGGCTCGATCCTGCACTGAGCTGCGGCACCGCGGTGCTGCCCGCCGAAGTGCTGCACCAGAAGCAGCGCTTTGCCAGCCACCGGCAGTGGCGCGAGCGCTTGCTGGGTGCGCTCGACGGCCACGTGCGCTGCGTCACCGGTGCGCTGCTCACCAGTGATGTCGCGGTGGCCTCGACGGCTCAAAAGGCCGGGCTGTTCCATGCCACCGGCGCGGTTGCGGTCGACATGGAGAGTGCGGCGGTGGCCGCGGTGGCGGCCGATCACGGCCTGCCGTTCCTGGCATTGCGGGTGATCCTCGATGGCGCGCACGACAGCCTGCCGGCCAGCGTCACGCGCGCCTTTGATCCGGCAACCCGTGCGCGGCCGCAGTTGTGGCCATTGCTGGGCACGCCGTCGGACTGGGGGCGGCTGCTGGGGCTGGCGCTGCGCTACCGGGTCGCGCGGCGCGCCCTGAGCGCCTGCCGGCGGCACGCAGATCCGACGCGCGCGCCGGACGAGCGCGCAGAGCCCTGATGCGCGCGCTGGTCACGGGTGCCAGTGGCTTCGTCGGTGCGGCGGTGGCGCGTGCGCTGCTCGCGGCGGGTTGGCAGGTGCGCGTGCTGCTGCGAGCGCAGTCCAGTCGGCGCAATCTGCAGCAGCTCGCGGTCGAGCCGGTGCCCGGCGATCTGGGCGATGTGGGTTCGCTGGAGCGGGCGTTGGACGGCTGCGAGGCACTGTTTCACGTGGCTGCCGACTACCGGCTCTGGACCACCGATCCACAGACTCTGTATCGCAGTAACGTGGACGGCACGCGCAACATTGTCGAGGCCGCGCGCCGCTGCGGCACCGGGCGCATCGTCTATACCAGCAGCGTTGCCACCATCGGCCTGCGCGCCGACGGCCGGCCCTCGGACGAGAACGATGTCGGGCGGCTGGAGCAGATGATCGGTCACTACAAGCGCTCCAAGTTCCTGGCGGAAGCCTGGGTGCGCGAGGCCGCACACGGCGGCATGCCGATCGTGATCGTCAATCCGTCCACGCCGATCGGCCCCGGCGATGTGAAGCCCACGCCCACCGGCCGGCTGGTGCTGGATGCGGCCACGGGCCGCATGCCGGCCTACGTCGACACCGGGTTGAACGTCGTGCACGTGGATGATGTGGCCGCCGGTCATCTGCTGGCGTACCAGCACGGGCGCATCGGCGAGCGCTACATCCTCGGAGGCACCGACCTGAACCTCAAGCGTATCCTGTCGATGATCGCGCTTGCCTCCGGACGGCCGGCGGCGCGCGTGCGCCTGCCGCGCGCGCTGCTGCTGCCGCTCGCCTATGCCGCCGAGGCGCTCGCACGTGCGACCGGCCGCGAGACGCGCATCACGGTCGAAGGCGTACGCATGGCGGCGCACCACATGTATTTCTCCAGTGCCAAGGCGGTTCGTGAACTTGGCTATCGCTGGCGGCCGGCACAACAGGCGATCGATGATGCGGTGCGCTGGTTTTTGCAGGTCCAGGGCTAGCACTTCGCCGTGCAGAGCGGCGCAGTGCGGTGCAGCTCCAGTTCGCCTAGCCGCGCCCCTCCGAGCAGCGAATCCGGGGAACTGCGTATTGCCGGCGCGAAACGGCGCAAGCACGATGCCATAATTACAGTGAGGCGAACGTGAAGAACACCATCTGGGCGAGCTGGCCGGTATACGTGATGTGGTCGGTGGGGTGCTGCATCCGGGCCAACGCCGGCGAGCCAGTTCCCGATCGGGTGCTGGCGCACGGTGAGCATCTGGCGCGCATGCAGTGCTCCGCCTGTCACGTTGTGGCCAGCAACCAGGAAATCCCACCGCTGCGCCAACTGCCTACCCCAAGCTTCCAGGAAATCGCCAATCGGCCCGATACCACGCAGCAGTCCCTGCAGCACTTCATTGCAGTCACCCACTGGGACAACAAGACAGTCCCGATGACGATGCCCGATCAGTTGCTTTCAAAGGATGAAACCGTGGCAGTCGTCCGCTATATCCTCAGCTTGCGGCACTCGGATCGGCAAGGCGGCCAATAGATCAACGCCAGCCGGCAACGGCGGACGGCGGGGCGGGCTCCGCATCCTGGAAATCCGAAAATCCGCCGCGCCGCAGCGAGTCGCTGCGCGCAGCCGCGAGCACCTCGGGCGCCATCAGCGCGGCCATTTCCTCACGATACTGGTAGCCGGGCGCGTCCCCGGCATAGCGGCCGGTGGCCGGATGCAGGTAGATCTCGGTAAGGCCAGGCGGCAGATTAGCGATGAGGCCGGCCAGGCGCGGCGTGGTCATGTGTCCGGACCAGCGAAGTCCGAATACCTGGTCGGGGGCCAGCATGCCGGCGGCACGAACGCGCCGGCGCAGCAGATGGGCCCACGGGGCGGTGAAAGGCACCGCGGCCGCACCGCTGCGCGGCTCGACTGCTCGCAGCGGCCGCGCCGGCTCGAGCGGCACGCGAACCGCGCGCAGCCCGTAGCGCGCGCCGACAGCCAGCAGCACGCGCCCGACCACCGGGTGCAGATGATAGTGCTTATGGGCGTTGCAATGATCGAGCGGCAACCCGGTGGCTACATAGGCCTCGAATTGCGCGCCGATCTCGGCGGCGAGCTGGCGACGAGCCATGCGGCTGCAGGCGATGACCGCCCCCAGCCCCGCCAGGTCGGTTCGAAACCGGCCCTCGCGGTCGACCAGACGCGTCACGGCACGCGCCGGCAGCAGCGGTCGGCCATCCACCAGCACCAGATGCAGCCCGACACGCAATGCCGGCATGCGCCGCGCCCGGGTAATCGCGTCGGCGGCCGCCGGCGCTGCAACCATCAGGCTCGCGGCAGTCAGTATGCCGCCGCGGTGGGCCGCCTCAATGGCGTCGTTGACCTCGCGCGCGGCGCCGAAGTCATCCGCCGTGACCACCAGCCGCTTCAAGCAGTGTCGTGCCGGGACCGCAGGAACTGAAAGAATTCCACCCCTTCGCGCAAGCGGCGCTTCATCATCGCGGGGCTGGCGATCATTTCGGCCACGATCGAGGCGATCTTGGACGGGCGGAAATAGAACTTGCGGTAGAAGTCTTCGACTGAATTGAAGATCTCGCTGTGGCTCAGGTGCGGATAGTTCAGCGGCGCGATCTGCGTGCCTTCCTGCGTCAGAAGATCGACTTCCTCGTTGTACAGCCAGCCGTTCTCCTTGGCCTGCCGGTACAGGAAGGTGCCCGGATAGGGCGCAGCGAGCGACACCTGAATCGTGTGCGGATTGACCTCCTTGGCGAAATCGAGCGTCTGCTGGATGGTCTCGCGGGTCTCGCCGGGCAGCCCGAGGATGAATGTGCCGTGCACCACGATGCCCAGCTCGTGGCAGTCGCGGGCGAAGCGGCGGGCGAACTCCACCCGCATGCCTTTCTTGATGTTGATCAGGATCTGCTGATTGCCGGATTCATAGCCGACCAGCAGCAGGCGCAAGCCGTTGTCCTTCAGCACTTCGAGCGTGCTGCGCGGCACGTTGGCCTTGGCATTGCACGACCAGGTGAC
>Ga0182016_10004399_pt1 | contig 15587 bp, 14 predicted proteins | sample 712S2MmetaG_FD_120491 | JGI IMG/M metagenome (GOLD analysis project Ga0182016, IMG submission 120491) | Permafrost microbial communities from Stordalen Mire, Sweden - 712S2M metaG | ecosystem: Environmental > Terrestrial > Soil > Wetlands > Permafrost | place: Sweden: Stordalen | collected...
CGATGTTTATGCCTTTTTCCGCAGCCTGCCAGAGCGCCGAGGAGTACACTGGACGTGTCAGATACCACGAAGGGCCGGTCCCCATTGATACACGAGCCGCGCTTGATCGATGTCGATGCGGCGAGCTTCGGCACACTGCCCTGCTGCGGGATAAAGAGCCGCACTCATCCTGGCCGCCAGCAGAAGCAGTGCTGGCTAGAAGCCAACGCCAAGTTTGGTTTGCGGGCCAAAATGCTTCTAGCCCCGGACGGGCAACCGTGCGGCTACATTGAATACCTTCCGGGCGAGTTCGCCTGGCGTGGCGTTGAAGCCAGCGGCTTCATGTTCATTCACTGCGTTTGGATTTTCTCCAGGCAGCATCGGGGAAAAGGCTGGGGGCGCGTTATGGTGGAAGGCTGCTTGGACGATGCGAAAAAGGCTGGCATGCGCGGCGCCGCCGTGATGGTCCGGGACGGTGCATGGCTGGCCGACCGCCGCCTGTTCTTGGCAAACGGTTTCGAAGCCGCCGATACCGCGCCGCCGGACTACCAATTGCTTGTTCGCAAGTTCGACAGTGGCGGCGCAAATCCGGCTTTCAAGAAAGGTTGGGATCGGAAACTCGCGCAGTACAGCCGGGGCCTGACCGTCATCCGCTCAAGCCAGTGTCCGCACATCGCGAGATCCGCGGCTGAAATTCTTGAGACGGCGGAGCATGAGTACGGCATCAGGCCCACGGTGGTCGATCTCGAATCGTGGAGCGATGCCCAGAATGCGCCAACCCCCTACGCGATTTTTGCTCTGATTTACAACGGCCGGCTGCTGGCCGATCACCAGATCAGCCGCACCCGTTTCCGCAACATCATGAGCAAGTGCGTTACGCGCGGCTTCGTCGGGGGCGGAGCGCACCAGTCCCGATGAAGTCCAGGAACCGAGAGGTTGAAAACCTCGTTGAGTGCTCCCCCCGGTTTCCGATCGCCGGATGTTCCATCACGGCGGCGAGGTCCCGTCGCCTGCCGCACAAGGGCCACGGGGGCGGCGCTCCCCAGCCACGACCGCCAGATGCTCGTCCCGCGCTGGTTAAGGACTCGTCTATTGCCATCCGGGGGCTGCCATCAATTCGTGGCATAGTGAAGCCGGAGGAGGCGATGAAGAACTTTCACTTGCCGCTACCGGAGCAGACGTACAGGGGTCTCAGGGCGGAGGCCGAGCGGACTGGGGTGCCCGCGACGGCGCTGGCGCGCGAGGCTGTCGATTGGTGGCTGCGACAACAAGGCCGAAAGGCACGGCACGACGCCATCGCTGCCTACGCTACGGAAATGGCTGGAACGCGTCTCGATCTCGACGCCGATTTGGAGTCCGCCGCCATCGAGCACATTTTGAGCACGAGTAAGGCAGCAAGATGAAGCGGGGCGAGGTTTATTGGGCCGATCTTGTCCCCCGATCCGAATCGGAGCAAACGGGCCGGCGTCCCGTAATCCTGGTGTCTCACGACGGTTTCAACCAAACGCCTGGATGGAGGTCCATGATTGTGGTGCCGATCTCGACCTCTTCATCCCAAGGCAAGCGCGGACCTACCGTCATAGAACTTTCGGGCGGGACTGGCGGGCTGGCGAAGACCAGCTTTGCCGTGTGTCATCAGGTGACTACGCTGGGTCGCGCAAAGCCGACCAGGAGGCTCGGCTCTCTGCCCGTCCGAGTCCCTGCGTGAAGTCGAGGAAGGGCTCAAGGCCGCCATGGATCTCGATTGATCCGTCCTCTTGGCCGGCAAGGCTGTCAGAAAACGCGAAACGGGCATGCCAATCCAGACTGGGTGCCCACCCGGCGAGTCGAATGCCGCATGTCCGCCTTGCAGTTCTCGGCGAATCCATCTCTGCGGAGTTATGCTGGACGTTGCGCCGGTCGAGCGTTCCTTATGTCATCGTCTCTCTCGATCTCGAAGATAGGGCCCGAGTCGGACGTTCTGCTTCGGAACCTGTTTCAGCTCTACATTCACGACATGGCAGAGTGGTTTGAAATCGATACCAACTCCGATGGAAGCTACTCTTACGACACATCCTTGGTATGGGAGAAGGGCTATGACGCGTATTTAGCCAAGGTTGGCGATTCGATCGCGGGCTTTGCCCTTGTTGGACCCGCTGTCGAGTGGCTAGGCGAGAGTGGCGCCTATGACGTGCACGAGTTCTTTGTCACCCGCAGATTTCGAAGGAGAGGCTTCGGACAGACAATAGCAACCCTCCTCTGGAACGAACGACCCGGTGAATGGCTCGTTAGAGCCTCGAGGCAAATGCGCCAGCCGCCGCCTTCTGGCGAAACGCGATTTCGAGTTACTCGCGTGGTTCATATGAAGAGGAAGGGCGCATGGTCAACGGGCGTCCATGGCGATTCTTCAGGTTCGCATCCAATGGCGCCGCTTCCCCAGCGCTTCCGATACGATCCTGGCATTCTGGGAAATAAATGCCCTCTAGTCGGCTCTAGTCGCGTCGAGCCATTGCCGATTGGTTCGCCTTAATATTTGTGGAGGAAGAATCGCGGAGGGCGCGGAGACCGCCTGAAACTAATGCAACGCCGACACCGGAATCGTGAACGCCACCGTGTTCACCACTCCCTTACGCTGGAACTGGATCCACACCCGGTAAGCCGCTTCCCGCGGGAAGAAAATATTGAACTGCATATCCGGGCCGCCGCCGGCGATGAAGGGATGCTCGTGGATGGTGTCGACTAAGTCGTCGCTCACCGCCAATAAGTGCGCCCACGCGCCGATGTATGGCTCCAGACCTTCCGCGGGAGTCACGTGGACGAAGAGCATGGTCTTCCTGCCGGCGATCGGCTGCGCCGGATCGAGCTTCAGTTCCACCTGCAGGTTTTCGCCGTGCTGGGGCGAGAGATCCGGCGCCAGCCGCGGAATGCCGGCCTCCAGCGGCGTCGTGTAACCGGCCGTGGTGATGGTCTTGGGCACCAGCTGCGGCGTGCCGCCGGTGGGATAGAAATCCGCCAGCAAGCGGTAGGTGCCGGCCCTCGGCAGCACCGTATTCAAGCGGAAAACCGCGCCATCGAAATCGGGATGCACGTGCGCGAAATACTGCAGATCCTGGCTGACGATGAACAGATGAAACAGCTTCTCATGCACGATTTCGAACTGCTTCACCGGCGCTCCCGTCCGCGGATCGGCGATGCGAAATTCGAGCGCGATGGGACGAGCGCTGGGAATCTGCGGCGGATCCACGCGCAATTCCACCGGATATTCCACCGGCTCGGGCAGATTGGCCACCAGCGTCATGCCGCAGCGCGGGCATTGGCCGGGAGTCTTGGAGCGCACATCGCGATCCATGGGGCAGGTGAACTCGATGGCCTGCTGCGCGCACAGCAGCGCGGCCAGGAACAAACCGAAAAGCAGACGGCGCATGGTTAGCCTTCCGGCTCGAACGGCCAAACCGCGGTGGTGGTGTAGCCGCCATCCACCGCGATGATCTGGCCGGTGATGTAATCCGCACCCCGTCCGGCCAGGAAGACGGCCAGCGGCGCGATATCGTCCGGCGCGCCCAGCCGCGGATTGGCCTGCGTGCCTTTCAACCATTCGCGCATCCGCGCCGGCTCCCACATCTGGCGGTTGAGGTCCGTGACGATGAAACCCGGGGCGATGCAGTTCACCTGAATGTTGTAGCGCCCCCATTCGGCGGCCAGCGCTTTGGTGAGCTGCCCCAGCGCGCCCTTGGTCATGGCATACACGGAAACATACGGCAGGCCCAGCAGAGACATCAGGCTGCCGATCATGACGATCTTGCCGCCCACGCCGCGCTCGATCATGCGCGCGCCGATTTTCTGCGTCAACTCCACGATGCCATCGAGGTTCGTGCGCATGATGTGCTGGTACTCCGCCTTCGTGTATTCGGCGAAGTTCTTACGGATGTTTGTGCCGGCTACGTTGACCAGGATGTCGGGCGTCTCCAGCCCTTCCACGGCCGCGCGGATGGACTCGGAATCGGTCATGTCCAGGCGCAGGGCGCGCGCATGGAAACCCTTGGCTTCCAATGCCTGAGCATGTTTCTGCAATTTGTCGATGGATCTTGCCGCCAGTATGGTACTCGCGCCGGCCTCTGCGAGGTGCTGCGCGATCGACAGGCCTATGCCGCGGCTCGCGCCCGCCACCAGCGCGGTCTTGCCGGAGAGGGAGAAGGGGGCGGAAGGGGCGGCCTGAGAGGCCGCCGCAGGCTTAGAGCCTGCCCCACATTTTATCATCGAAGGAATCCGAAGATGTGCAGTGTGCCCTCGTAGCTCCACTGCGACATCCAACGTCCCAGGTCGGAAACCGATACCGCAACGATCAGCAGCAGGAATCCGGCGCGTGCCAGTTCGTTGTAGACCACCACCGGGATGCGTGCGGCCAGCAGCAGCTTGGAGCCATCCAGCGGCGGCACGGGCAGCATATTAAAGATAGCCAGATACAGGCTCAGGTTCACGCCGCGCGCCGCGAATTGCGCCAGAGCCGGAGCGAAGCCAACCGTGGCGCGCGCGACCACGGCCAGAATCACGGCGAAGACCACGTTGCTGGCGGGGCCGGCCATAGCCACCAGCGCCAGCCCATTCAACCCCCAGCGCAGTTTAGACGGGTTACTGTAGACCGGCTTGCCCCAGCCGAGCAACCCGCCGCCGAATAGCGACGTAAGCGCCGGTAGGATGGTGGTGCCAAGCCAATCCACGTGGGCCAGCGGGTTCAGGGTGAGGCGCCCCTGCAGCCGCGGCGTGTCGTCGCCCAGGCGGGTGGCCGTCCAGGCGTGCGCGAACTCGTGCGGCGTGGTCAGCAGCCACAGCAGAGCTACGTTGAGAAGTGCGCTCAAGAAGTCTAAGTGCATTGGAAATTCAGCGGCGCTGCACGATCAGGGCCCACAGGATGAGCAGAACCACCACGGCCGCGACCGCAATCACGATTAACAAGCTGATACTTTCTATTGTATGCGCATCACGGCTGTCGAAACGATCCACCTGCGGCGCGGCGTCACGCTGCACGCCGGTCCCATCCAGTGGCTGTGGGTCCGCATCCACACCGATAGCGGCCTCGTAGGCCTGGGCGAAACGTATCCCCACCCGGAAGCCGAGAAGGCCGTGGTGCTCCGTTCGCTTGCGCCCGTGCTGCTGGGGCGCGATCCGTCACAGATCGACCGGCTGTGGGCGGATATGCTTCAGGCGGTTTCGTTCAGCGGCTGGGCCGGCGCCGAGATGCGCGCCATCAGCGCCGTGGATATCGCCCTCTGGGACCTGGCCGGCAAAGTGGCGAACATGCCGGTGTACCAGTTGCTCGGCGGCGCATCGCGCGCGTCGATCCGCACTTACAACACCTGCTACGACCATATCGATTTTCTGACGGAGCCCGCGCGGCTGGCGGGCGAATTGGCTAAGTCCGGAATCCACGCGATGAAGATCTGGCCCTTCGATCCGATCGCTAAGGAAACCGGCGGACAATACATCACCGCCGATCAACTGCGGCGGGGGATCGAGCCGTTGCGGCTGATTCGCGAAGAATTCGGCGACTCGATGGAAGTGGCCATGGAGTTTCACGGTTACTGGAACCTGCCCTGCGCCATCCGCATCGCCCAGGCACTGGAGCCGTACGCGCCCATGTGGCTGGAAGAGATGCTGCCGCAGGATAACCTGGCCGCCTACCGCGAACTGGCCGGCTCCACGCGCCTGCCGCTGTGCCTGAGCGAACGGCTGATGACGCGCTTCGGATTCCGCGAGTTGCTGGAGAACCGCGCGGCGCGCATCGTCATGCCGGACATTTGTTGGTGCGGCGGCATCTCGGAAGCGAAGAAAATCGCGGCCATGGCCGAGACTCACTATTTGCCGGTTGCGCCGCACAACTGCGGCGGTCCGGTGTTGCATGCCGCTTCGCTGCACCTGGCGGCGAATGTGACGAACCTATATATCCTGGAGAGCGTCCGGCGGCATTACCTGGATGAGTACCGCGGCATCGTCACCCAGACGCTGCCTCCAGCCGGCGGCGAATTCGCCCTGCCGCCGGGTCCCGGGCTGGGCGTGGAGTTATGCGCAGAGGTAATGGCACGGGAGGATGTGCGGGTGGAGCGGGTTGCAGGGCCTTAGGAGGCAACGAGTTCCTTTGCCCGGCGTGGCTGCGCACCGCTTTCGAACTTGGCAGGCCACGAAAAACGATGGCCTGCCCCACAGCTAATGCCGGAAGTGCCGCACCCCGGTAAACACCATCGCGAGGCCTAACCGGTCGGCGGCCTCGATCACCTCCGCATCGCGCACCGATCCGCCAGGCTGGATCACAGCGGTCGCGCCGTGCCGCGCCGCTTCCTCAACCCCGTCCGGAAACGGAAAGAAGGCGTCCGACCCCACCACCGTGCCGGCCAGCGGCAGCACCGCTTTCATCGCCGCGATCTTCACCGAATCCACGCGGCTCATCTGGCCGGCCCCCACGCCCACCGTCTGCCCGGCGCGCGCAAACACGATAGCGTTCGACTTCACGTGCTTGGCCACCTTCCAGGCGAATTCGAGCGCTATCCATTCCTCGTCGCTGGGTGGGCGCCTCGTCTTCACTTGCGCCGCGGCACGGTCCAGGCGTGCCGTATCCGGCGTCTGCGCCAGATATCCGCCGGAGATCGATTTCACCACCAGTCCATCGCCGCCCGCCGCCGCTTGCATCAGGCGCAGGTTCTTCTTGCCGCGTAGCGCCGCCAGTGCTGCCGGCGCATAATCCGGCGCGGCAATGGCCTCCAGAAACGTCTTGGCGCATTCGCGGGCGGTCTCCTCATCCACCGTGCGATTGAACCCGATCACGCCGCCATACGCCGACACCGGGTCGCATTCGAACGCTTTGCGGTAGCTCTCGGCCAGCGTGCCCTTCTCCGCGCAGCCGCAGGGATTGGTGTGCTTGATGACGGCGGCGGCCGCCGTATCAAATTCGTTCACCAGTTGCCAGGCGGCATCCAGATCCACCAGGTTGTTATAGGAAAGTTCCTTGCCCTGAAGCTGCGCCGCGCCCGCGATTCCCGCACCGCGCCTGCCGTAGAGCGCCGCCGACTGGTGCGGGTTCTCGCCGTAGCGCAGATCCATGATCTTCCCGGCGCGCAGATCGAGCACGGCGGGCAGCGGCCCGGCGCCATCCACCATCGCCAGGCGGGCGCCGATCGCGCGATCGTAATCCGCCGTGGTGCGGAAGGCCTTCTGCGCCAGCCGCCACCTGGTTTCGGCAGAGAGCGCGCCGCCATGCGCCTGCATCTCAGCCACGATGCTCGAGTAATCGGCCGGCGAAACCACCACCGCTACATCCTGGTAATTCTTGGCGGCCGAGCGGATCATGGTCGGCCCGCCGATGTCGATGTTCTCGATCAACTCCGGCAGGCTGGCATCCGCCTTGGCCGCCACTTCCTCGAACGCGTACAGGTTCACCACCACCATGTCGATCGGCTGGATGCCGTGCGCCGCCAGCGCCTGCATGTGTTCCGGCTTGCCGCGCATCGCCAGAATTCCTCCGGTCACGTTGGGGTGCATGGTTTTCACCCGCCCGTCCAGCATTTCGGGGAAGCCGGTCACTTCCGAGACGTCGCGCACCGGCACGCCGGAATCCCGCAGCAACCGCGCCGTGCCGCCGGTGGAGATCAGTTCGGCGCCCAGATCGCGCAGGTCGCGGGCAAACGCCGCGATGCCGGTTTTGTCGGTGACGCTGATCAGGACGCGTTCGATTTTGGCCATCAATGGAAAGGTAACACGCCTGCCTTGCCCCACTGCCTGGCGCTGGAGACTTGCGTTGAAGGTTTTGCCCTTGTGGGGCAAGTCTCGCGACCTTGCCCAAGATTAAATGAGCCGGACATTTGGTCCTTCACCCGCGGCGGTCAAGGAGTTTCGCAACGGTGGCTGCGGGGCTTTGCGGATTCTCCATTCGGAGCAGTTTGTCCGTTCGGAGTTGGATCACTTCGGTCCATTCGGGATGGGGGAGAATATAGAACTGTTGTCTCTTAATTGCATCGAAGACCACGTCGGCGACTTGGAGAGGAGACATGCTTGCCTCAATGGCCGCCTTGAATGCGGTCAGGCCGGCCTGCATTTCCGGGGTGAGCGGGACCGGTTCGTTACGCAGCTCCGCGGGCCTGTTACGCTCGGTGTTGGCGATATTTGTGCGCACAAGTCCTGGGCAGAGAACCGACACTTTGACGAGGGAGTTCCGTTGTTGAAGCGCTAAGTGCAGGCTTTCTGAGAGGGCTACCACCGCATGCTTCGTCACCGCGTAAGGAGCGGAGGCGCCACCGACGATGAGCCCGGCGGTCGAGGACGTATTGACGATATGGCACTCCGCATTCTGTGCGAGCATTAGCGGCGTGAACACCTTGACCCCATGGATTACGCCCCATAAATTAACGCCGATTACCCACTCCCAATCGTTCCATGTTGCGTCCCATGGCGCCCCACCGGCAGCGACCCCGGCGTTGTTGAACAGCAAGTGTACCTGGCCAAATGCATCGAGCGCCTGGCTAGCCAGCCGTTCGACGTCACTCCGTTTTGAGACGTCCGTCCTTACACCAAGCACACTTCCGCCAGTGGTTTTCAGTTCGGTTTCTGCCTTGGTGAGATTAGCTTCATCGATGTCGGCGAGGACTACTTTCATGCCGGCACTAACACACCATTCGGCTAACCCACGTCCGATGCCGCTCGCCGCACCGGTGATCACCGCGACCTTGCCTTTAAACTCTTTCATTGTGCTCTCTCGTGGATCTTGCAGTTCACGCCAGTGTCCTCTGTCCTGAATCTAGTGTAGTGCGTCGCGCAGGTCGACGATTATGTGCACACCGTGGGGCGGGCTATTCAGCCCGCGGACCCGCTCTCTAGCGGGTCCAGCCGCCTGAAAAGGCGGCTGCGGCCAGGATTGGCCGCCCCACACGGGGCCAGGCAGTCCGGCAATCTAGTACTATACGTCACAGATCTCCCCAAGCTGCGGGCACTTTCACACAATCGGCGTGTTAGGATAACTGGAGCGGAATCACGCCCACCTGTTCCGCCAAGTGAGATGCCTGTGATGGATCTGGCCAAAGCTCTTGCCGATTTACGCGAGCAGCGCGACGATATCGACCGTGCCATTCTGAGTCTGGAACGGCTCGCCGGCGGCCGCTCACGGGTCCCAGGCAGACCTCCTGGCCCAAGCCTCAGCCGCGCCAGGAAGCGCCCCAATACTTCTGCACCGGCGAATATCGAGCGATTGAAGGCAACCTCGGATTGAGTCGAGCAGGCTGAATTGGGGACGCCTTCCTGAGGCATTCCCCCAGAAGTTATTGATAACAATCAATTGGCGAGAAATGAAAAGGATGCCAATTTGGCTGCAAACGCAGGCGGAGTTCCTCTCCCATATGGCCTCGCCACGCGGGCACTTTGCTTTTAGGCGGCCAGAAGCCGGCTGAAAGCCAGGCTGCGGCCAAGATTGGCCGCCCTCCAATGGAATTTCTTGACTCCCCAAAAAACTGCATGAGAGACTTGTGCCCTTCCGCACACTGAGATTTGAAGGTTGACGATACCCATGCAATTTACCTCGGAACCACACAAGCAGGTCCTGATCGTTGAAGACGAAGGCATTATCGCCGCGGACATCCAAAGCAGGCTGGAGCGGCTGGGCTATAAGGTGCCGGCCATCGCGCGCACCGGCGAAGAGGCGCTCCACTTTGCCCGGTCCACGCCGTTCGATCTGGTGCTGATGGACATCCGTCTAAAGGGCGATATGGACGGCATCGCCACCGCCCAGACCATGAAAACCGAGCTGGAAATGCCGGTGGTCTACATCACCGCCCATGCGGACGAAGAAACCATCAACCGGGCCACCAGCACGGAGCCATTCGGTTACATTTTGAAACCCATACGGGACTCCGAACTGCGCAGCGCCGTACAGATTTCCATCCACAAGCACGAGATGGAACGCCGCCTGCGCGCCAGCGAAGCGTGGCTGGGGACCACTTTGCGCAGTATCGGCGAGGGTGTGGTGGCCACCAACACGGACGGCGAAGTGGTCTTCATGAACCCGGTGGCCGAGCGGCTCACGGGCTGGTCCGGGACCGAGGCGCATGGACGCCTGCTCATGGAAGTGCTCGCGTTGCACGAGGAATCCACCGGAGCGCCCGCGGAAAACCCCGTTGTCGATCTCCTGGCCGCGGACGCGCCCGGCACGGCCCGCCCCGCGGATCGCGCCTACACGCTGGTTTCGCGCGCGGGGGACTCCGCCGCCGTCGAACTCGCCTGTTTTGAGAACCGCTCGGATGAGCGCTTGGGCGCGGTCCTGGTGCTGCGCGATATCGGCGGCCGGCGGGACCTGGAGCGGCGTGTGATGCAATCGCAGAGAATGGAGGCCATCGCTAATCTGGCTGCGGGGCTGGCACACGATTTCAACAACCAGCTCACCGTCATTCTGGGCTGCGCCGATGAGCTTTGCGACAGCCTTACCGGCGCCGCCCGGGACCGGGCTTTCGAGATCAAGCACGCCGCCTCCCTGGCGACTGCCCTCACCAGCCAGTTGCTGACCCTGAGCCGCCACCAGGCCATGCGCCCGGAGCCGCTGAACATCAACGAAGCCATCGTCGAAATGCAGCCCGCCATTTCGAGCGCCCTCGGCAGGATGCGCATCCTGACCACCAACCTGGGGGCGAATCTGGGTAAGGTGCGCGCCGACCGCAATCAATTCAAGCAAGTCCTCCTCAACCTGTCGCTGAATGCGCGGGACGCCATGCCCCTGGGTGGGGAGTTGCGCCTGGAAACCTCCAACATCGACGTCCGGGCCACCAGCCCCAAGGCGGAGTTGGTTCCGCCCGGACCCTACGTGCGGCTACTGGTGTCCGATTGCGGGGAAGGCATGGACCCGGACACCCTGGCGCGTATCTTCGAGCCTTTCTTCACCACCAAGAAACCCGGATTCGGAACCGGGTTGGGCTTATCCATGGTACACAGCATCGTGGTCCAGAGCGGCGGCCATATCGCGGCTCGCAGCGAACTTGGACTGGGCACGGCATTCGAGATTTTGCTGCCGCGGCTGGGCGCTTTTCAGAGGTTGCGCGATATCGGGGGTCAGCAAAGCCTTGCGGCCGCCGCCGCGGATGCCACGCCGACCGTTCTGCTGGTCGAGGATGAGGCCAGTGTGCGCCGCGCCATGCATAAACTCTTCGAGGAAGAGGGGTATCAACTGCTAGAGGCCAGCGATGGCGAAGAAGCCGAGATCATCGCGGAGCGATACGACGAGCCCATCCACGTTCTGGTCACCGACGTGGCGATGCCAGGCATCACCGGACCGCAACTGGCGGACCGCCTGGCAGCCCTCCGGCCGGATCTCAAGGTGCTGTTCGTCTCCGGCTGCCCGCACGATTTCTTCGAGAGCGATGGCTTGCTGGACCGCCAGCGGAGCTTTCTGCCCAAGCCATTTTCCGCAACGGAGCTTCTGGGGAGGGTGCGCACACTTCTGGGCGCCGGAGCGCCCTCGCAGGCCTGAGCGTGCCGATGGCCGGACAGACCCAGGAGCGGACAATCGAAGAGTTGCGGTCCTATTTGGCCGCCATTGTAGACTCTTCCGACGACGCTATCATCGGCAAGCGGCTGGATGGCGTCATCGAAACTTGGAACCGGGGGGCGGAGAGGCTGTATGGCTATGCCGCACCGGAAGTCGTCGGCCGGCACATCGCGCTGCTCGAACCACCGGAACTGCCTGGCGAGATCTCCGGCATTCTGGCCAGAATCGCGTGCGGAGAAACCATCCGTCACCATCGCACCGTGCGCATGCGAAAAGACGGCAGCCGGGTCGGTGTGTCCGTCACCGTTTCTCCGATCCACGACGCCGGGGGCCGTGTGGTGGGCGCCTCCACAATTGGCCGCGACATCGGCGAACGGGCCGCCCTGGAAGACGCCCTGCACTTCAGCGAGGAGCGCTACCGTTCGTTGGCGCAGTCCGGCGCGCTGATCGTCTGGACCATGAACGCACAGGGCGAAGCGGTGGAGGATTGGCCCATGTGGCGCGCCTTCACCGGCCAGCGTGCGGACGAGATTACCAGCCGGGGATGGGCCAACGCCGTACACCCCGAAGACCGCGAGAGAGTCTCGCAGATCTTCGCCAACGCTTTGCGCAGCGGCACGGTGTGCGAGACGGAATACCGGCTTCGCCGGCACGACGGCGAGTACCGGCACATGACCGTGCGCGGCGTGCCGGTGCTGGAACCGGGAGGGCGCGTCCGGGAATGGATTGGCTCGTGCACCGATATCACCGAGCGCAAGCGGGCGGAGGAGGAAGCGCGGCAATCGCAGCGGGAGCTGGCTCTGAAGACCAGGTTCGCCACGATATTTCTGACGCTGCCGGAACGGGAGATATTCGCCGCCGTGCTGGACGCCGTCCTGGAGCACACCCAAAGCCCGGAAGGGATCTTCGGCTACATCGACGAAGCGGGCGCGTTGGTATTCCCGATCTGGACTTGGGGGGAAGGCCACCCCTCCGGCGGCCCCGGTGAAGCCATTCGCTTCCGCCGCAGGGAGTGGACCGGCATTTGGGGCCGCGCGCTGATCGAAAGGCGATCGATCTATTCCAACGAACCGGCGCCGCCGCCGCCGGATAGCGCTTCGGTCCGCCGGGTTCTCGCCGTACCCATCTTTTTCCAAAAGGAACCGATCGGACTTATTGCCATTGCCAACAAGGCTACGGATTACGGCGAGAGCGATCGGGAGACGCTGGAGCGCATCGCGCGCGATACCGCGCCCATCTTCAAAGCGCGGTTGCAGCGGGACGCCCAGGAGCGGGCGCGCGAACACGCGGAGGAGGAAATTCGCACCATGAACGCCGAGTTGGAGGAACGCGTTCAGGAACGCACCGCACAGTTGCAGGCCGCCAACCGGGAACTGGAATCTTTCGCTTATTCGGTTTCGCACGATCTCCGCGCGCCGTTGCGAGCCATCCACGGCTTTTCGCGAATCCTGATGGAGGAGCATGCGCCGCTGCTCCCCCCGGAGTGCCGGCATTATCTTGAGGTTGTCCGCGATAATGCTTTGCAAATGGGAGAGCTGATCGACGATCTGCTCACCTTCTCGCGTCTCAGCCGCCAGCCTTTGCAGAAACAGCCCATCGCGCCCGCGGATCTGGTCGCGCAAGCGTTGCACGACTTGGGCCCGGAGCTTGCGCCGCGCATCGAAATCCAGGCCGGAGACTTGCCGCCCTGTGAGGGCGACCCGGCGTTGCTGAAGCAGGTTTTCGTCAATCTGCTCTCCAACGCCATCAAATACACCGGGCGGCGCGAGCAAGCCAGAATTGAAGTGGGCGCACAGCCGCGCGCCAACGGGCATCCCGCCGTCTACTATGTGCGGGACAACGGCGTGGGCTTCGACATGCGTTACGTTCACAAGCTGTTCGGGGTCTTCCAGCGCCTGCACCACGCGGCCGATTACCCGGGGACGGGCATCGGTCTGGCGAATGTGCAGAGGATCCTGCACCGGCACGGCGGGCGCGCCTGGGCCGAAGCCGCAGTTGGCCAAGGGGCCACGTTCTACTTCACCATGGAGCCGGAACCGTGAACCATCCCGTGGAGATTCTGCTGGTGGAAGACAATCCCAGCGACGAGGAGTTGACCCTGCATGTGCTGAGCCGGCACTTTGCCGGCCGCATCGCCGATCGCGTAAAAATCGTTCGCGACGGCGCCGAAGCTCTGGAATTTCTCTTCTGCACCGGCGCTTACGCGGGCCGCGGCCCCCAGAACCCACCCCGGATGCTGCTGCTGGATCTCAAGCTGCCGAAAATCGACGGCCTGGAAGTGTTACGCCGCGCCAAAGCCGATCCGCGCACCAGCGCCATCCCCATCGTGGTGTTCAGCTCGTCGTATGAGAAACGCGACCTGGAGCAGGCGCGCGAACTGGGCGCCCACAGCTACGTGGTGAAGCCGGTGGACTTTGGCCAATTCGCCGAGGCCGTGCGCGAGGCCTTAGCTGGAACCAACGCGATGGATCGCACTATCGCCAATGCCGCCACCAACGAGGCGGCTTGACGTGAGCGACACCCTGCTGCGCGTGTTGATCCTGGAAGACCGTCCCGAAGACGCCGAGCTGATGGCGCGCGAGTTGCTCCGCGACGGTTTCGATCCGCAGTGGCAGCGGGTGGAGACTGAGCCGGACTTTCTGGCGCACCTCACCCCGCTGCCCGACGTGATCCTGGCCGACAACAGCATGCCTGAACTGGACGCCCGGCGGGCGCTGCAATTGTTGCAGGAGCGCGGGCTGGACATCCCGTTAATCGTGGTGTCCGGGACCATCGGCGAGGATGCGGCCGTTGGGATCCTGCGGGAAGGCGCCGCCGACTACCTGCTGAAGGACCGCCTGGGCCGCCTGGGGCCGGCGGTGAAGCACGCGCTGCTGGAGAAGGACCTTCGCCAGGAGAAGATCCAGGCCGAGGGTGAACTCGAAGCCAGCGCGGCGAAACACGCGCTGATGGAGCACGAACTCCGCGAGGAGAAGATCCAGGCCGAGGATGAACTCGAAGCCAGCGAGGTGCGCTTCCAAAGCTTCATGCGCCACAGCCCGGCGCTGGCGTTTATCAAAGACGATTCCGGCCGGATATTGTATGTCAACAATCCGTCGGACGATGCGGCGGACATCGCTCGCCAACTCCACGCCGGCGATGCGCGGGTTTTCGCGAGCGGCGAGCCTTCGCGAAGCATTGAAGAGGTGACCACGGCCGGAGGAGTGGTTCGCCAGGAGCTTTGCTTCCGTTTCCCGTTCCACGACGCGGCCGGCCGCCGCCTGCTGGGTGGCGTGTCCGTCGATATTACCGAGCAGAAGAATGCCGAAAGAGCCTTGTCGGAGGCGCTGGCCGCCAAGGACTTGCTCCTCAGAGAAGTACACCATCGGGTCAAGAACAATCTGCAGACCATTTCCAGTTTGCTGCATATGCAAGCCGAGCTGCTGCCCGATCTCGCCGCGCGCCAGGCCCTGCGCGATGCCCAGCTCCGGGTGCACTCCATGGCCTTGATTCACGAGCAGATGTACGGCGACAAGGACATGCTCGAGGTGGACTTCGGCGAGTACGCCAAACGGCTGACCCACGACCTCTTCGAATCCTTCGGAGCCGCGGGGGGACGCACGCGCCTGCGCTTCGCGCTGGACCCGGTGTCGCTGGCCATGGATCAGATGATACCCTGCGGCCTGATCTTGAACGAACTGGTCACCAATTCTCTGAAGTACGCTTTCCCCGGAGAACGCAGCGGCGAGATTCTGGTGTCGCTGCGGTGCGGGGACGGCGGAACCGTGACCCTGGCGGTGGTGGACAACGGAGTGGGGCTGCCGCCGGACATCGGCGGGAAGCGTTCGCAATCCCTGGGCATGCGGATCGTGGACATTCTGACCAGGCAGCTTAGCGGGAGCATGGTGCAGCAGTCCAACGGCGGAGTGAGTTCGACCGTGACGTTCACGCGATCCGGCAAGGTCTGATAGACTAAACCGAGTCATCCATGAGCACGCCCGGACCCGGCCTCACTCCCCACCTCAAGCAAGAAGAGCGCGCCCACGTCATCCAGCTTCTGCGCGATTCGGAAAACGAGTTTCTGGAACTCATCTCCGGCCTGACCGGCGAACAATGGAACTGGAAGGCCGCGCCAGAC
>Ga0182016_10004402_pt1 | contig 15579 bp, 12 predicted proteins | sample 712S2MmetaG_FD_120491 | JGI IMG/M metagenome (GOLD analysis project Ga0182016, IMG submission 120491) | Permafrost microbial communities from Stordalen Mire, Sweden - 712S2M metaG | ecosystem: Environmental > Terrestrial > Soil > Wetlands > Permafrost | place: Sweden: Stordalen | collected...
GGGGCGCAGTGAAGAGTGTCTTAGTCAAGAACCACGGATCGATCCACAGGAGGCCCGCATAGTCGTGGAAGCCGCAATCACCGATTCTCAAACCCCGGCGATCGACCGTCCCTCCATGGAAGTGGACATCGCCTGCGCCGGTTTTGGTCCCGCCACGGGCGGTTTTCTCTCCACGCTGACGAAGGCATGGACCGAGAATCCCGCCGATCCGGCCTTCGAGAGCCGCGTCGCTCCGGGAATGCCGCTGCAAGTTCTCTGCTACGAACGCGCTGACGACATCAGTTCCGGCGTCAGCGGCGTAGTTACGCGCGGTCAGGCGATTCGCTCCAGCTTTCCTGCCCTCAACCCGGCGGAAATCCCCATGGCCGTCGAGGTCAAAAGCGAGCGGGTCATGTACCTGCTCGACCCCATTGGCGCAAGTCGCCGCTGCGCGCTGTTGCGGCTCGGCGACTTTTTCCTGCGCCTTGCGGGAAAACTCGTCGGCGTCAGAGATCATGCCTTTACCCTCCCCTGGACGCCACCGTTCCTCAACAAGCACGGCGGCCTGGTGCTCTCCATCGGCCAGTTCAACCAATGGGTCGGCTCGCAATTGATGGCCACTGGCCTCGTGCAGATTTGGCCCGGAACGCCCGTCAGCGGGCCGCTCTTTTCGGAAGATGCAACCGGAACCAGCAATAGAGTCGAAGGCCTGCGCCTCGCCGATCAGGGAGTGGAAAAATCCGGCGTGCCAACCAGCGGCTTTATGCCCGGAATGGATGTCCGCGCGCCGCTGACCGTCGTCGGCGACGGCCCGGTCGGCGCGGTCGGCCAGGCACTCGACGATAAACTCGGCCTGCCCGCAGGACACGCCCACCGCGAGTGGGCTTTGGGCATGAAGTTCGTCATCGAGTTGCCGGAAGACTCCCCGCTCCAGCCCGGCGTCGTCTGGCACAGCTTCGGCTACCCCGAGCCGGAAATCTTCGGCTTCCTCTACGTCCATCCCGAGCGCCTCGTCTCCGTCGGCATCTTCGTCCCATCGTGGCTGCACGACCCTTCGCGCACCGCCTATCGCTACTTGCAGCACTACATTCAGCACCCCGCGCTGTGGAAGTACCTGAAAGACGGAACCCTGCGCTCCTGGGGCGCAAAATCGCTCGAAGAGTCGGGCCGCCACGGCGAACCGTTTCTCACCGGCGACGGCTTTGCCCGCATCGGCGAAGGCTCAGGCTCGACCAATATGCTCACTGGCTCCGGCGTTGACGAGGCCTGGGCCACCGGCACGCAACTCGGTGAAGCGGTCATTGAACTTCTGCGCGCCGGCAAGCCGTTCACGCAGCAAAATCTCGCCGCCACCTACGAAGCCCGCCGCGGCTTAAGCTGGGTAGAGCGCGGCTCGCGCGAAGCTGAAAACGCACGGAACGGCTTTCAATGCGGAATCGTAAAAGGCATGATCGGCATGGCCCTCGCTGGACTCACGCATGGAAGATTCTCGCTGACCGCGCTACCCCCTCCGGCGCACAAACAGATTCGGCCATTTCCCGCCAACTCCTCCGATGCGCTGAAGCTCAAAGACGCAACGAAGTTGGCCATCGCCGACGGACGCTCGCTTCACGATGCCCTTCTCTCGGCGCGCGGCTGGCCGGAGATTCCATTTGATGGCCGCTTGCTCGTTACCCAACAGGACGCGCTCCTCCTCGGCGGCAAGGTGCAAGCCATGCCCGGATTCGCCGACCACGTCGCCTTCCGCAATGCGAGTCTTTGCATCGCCTGCGAGGAGAAGACCTGCATCGCTATGTGTTCCGGCCAGGCCATCACGCTGGGCGAAGACGGCGCGCCCGCTTTCGAGCGCGAAAAGTGCGTCCACTGCGGCGCATGCCTCTGGAACTGCGCCCAATCTCCCGACGGCGTCCACTCCAACATCGAATTCTGCGCCGGCTCCGGCGGCCTGCACTCGGCTGAAAATTGACCATCATCGACTCTGTCCGCAACAATAGTTCAGTGCTCGTGTTTTGAAGAGTATGTGCTGGTGGGTCTATGCTCCAGCCTCGACGCATCAACTGGTTCAAAACACAAGCGAGGTAATCGATGAGAAAGTTCGCAGCAGTTCTATTCCTTTTGCTCTGCTCCATAAACGGGAGAGCCGCAGAAAAGCCCAACCCAGCCGACTACGCCATCAAGGTGCATATTTCCGCATCTTTCTTTAAGACAGAGTGTGCAGATGGCTTATGTCGGAACATTCTCTTTGCAGATACAATTTTGAATGGCAAGAAAATCGAGTTATCGGGTGTCGCCGTAATTGTCAAGAGAACCCTTATGCTTATCGCCCCCGGCGACTATCCAGCCAAGCTCGGAAACGACATTCATAACTCGAACAGCACACTTTTCAATCAGGAATACTTTCTCCTTCTTCCGGATAACATCGTCTGGCATTGCTATACCACTCGAATCTCCGAGTAACTCTGCAAAAGGAAACTATTAATGGCAAATGGATTGCACATCGTGGTTTGCGCGGGCATCGTTCCTGACCCACTGCAAACTTTGGAGCCGGTCACTGGGCCGAATGGTCCAGGCCTTAAGAACGAAATGGTCCTGCCGGCGGTCCTTGACCCCTGGGCCGCTTGCGCGCTCTATGAAGCGGCCAATCTCGCTCAAAAGAACCCCGGCAGCAAACTCTGGCTGGTTTCGCTCGGCCCCAAAGCCAAGCTGCAACAGGTGATGATGACGGTCGCGCAGAAGGTCGCCTTCGAATTGGTTCCCATCGACGGACCCATCGGCGGCTTTCCTGACGCGCATTCAACCGCAGCCGTGCTGGCCGAGGCCATCGCCGCTCTTCCAGGCCTCGATAAAATCAAGCTCCTGCTTTTTGGCGGCTGGGAGTCGGCCACTCGCGGCGCTGGCGTGACACTTCAACTCGTCGGCGAGCGCCTCGGCATCACCGACCAGTTTCAGGGCGTCGATCAAATCGACCTGCGCGATGACGGCAGCTTTGAAGTTCTGGAGCGCGTCGAGGGCGGCAAGCATCAGGCCTCGGTCTGCGCCGGTGCGCCAGCCGTTCTCGGCTGGGCCACGGGCAATCTCGCCGAGCCGCGCAACAATCCTCAGGTCGGCATGGCCAACATGCGCACCATCATGCCTGCCCTGCAAAAGGCCAAAGCTGCAAAGCTCGATGCCAACGGCCTGAGCTACGTCTCGGTAAGCCTGCCCAAACAACAGCGCACAACCCGCGTGGTGAAAGACATGACGCCTGACGAGATCGCAGCCGAGCTGGTCGCCTGGATTGGAGCCGAATAGTGGAAAACCTACTTGTACTCACGCACGCAGACGAAACCAGCTCCGCACTCACCAAAGCATCCCTCGAAGCAGTCACCGCAGGCCTGGAGTTGGCAGAACGACTTAAAGCTACGCTTACCATAGGAATTGTTGCGGTTAACCCTGGAATCGCTTCCGCAACACTGGGCGAGACCGGTGCACGTCTGTTGGCCGTCTCCGGCGAAGCTTTCTCGCAGGCGCGTTACGCCACAGACGCGGTCGCCTGCGAAGCCCTTTGCCGCGCAGCAAATGCCACCATCGTCATCGCCCCCGGATCTTCGCGCTTCACACGCGTTGCCGCTGGAGTGGCGCATAGACTGGGCGGCTTCATCGACACACATATTACGGCAGTCGGCGGCGCTGAAGCCGTCGAAGCCTCCCGCTGGTTCTATCGCCAGCGTGTCGAAGCGGTCGTCAGCCGCGACGTTCGCCCCTGGTTCCTGCTGCTCGATGCGGGCACCCACAAGGCCTTTGAGAGTGAACTTTCTACGGCTCTCTCAGAAAGAATTACCGTTCAGCTGCCAGCGCTGCGCACCACGGTCAGTGGCTTCCGCTCGCCCGCACAAGACCAGCAGACCATTCGCCCCGACGCGAAGATGCTCCTCGTTGCCGGCGCCGGTTGGACGAAAAAACAGCCTGACGGCCAAATTCATGTCGCTGAGGCGGCAGAACTGATTCTCGGCTTCCTCGGCGCGACCGGCGCGTCACTGGGCAGCAGCAAATCTCTCGTCGATCAGGGCGGCGAAGGGAATTCCGTTCTTCCTTTTCTGACGCACCTGAATCAGATTGGCCAGACCGGTTCGACGCCACGCCACGCCAAGGGATTGTCCACCTGCTGCCACGGCGAAGAACCGCACGTGGTGGGTTGGCGATTCATCGCAGACCGGCGCGCCATCTCTCTCGACCCCAACTGCGGCTGGGCACGCGGCAAGGCCGACGTGGTCTACGTCGCCGACGCCTTCCCGGTGATGGCCAAAGTCAACGCGCTACTCGCAGCCGCCAAGGCATAGAACCTGCAATAGACGAAAAGGGACAGGCCCATGCCCGTCCCTTTCGCATAAACAAAGTATTTCGGCCAACCTTTACATCTTGAGTGCTGCGGGAAGCGACAGCGTCTCCATGATTTTCTCCATGGCGCCCTCGTCGTTCCCGATAGCCGCGAGCAGTTTCTTCTTGAGCTCGTCGCGCCTGGCATAAAGGCGAAGCGGTTCAGGCGGATGATGAAGCAGTTCCTTCCCCACAAGCGCGCGAACGATAAAAGGCATGTAGGACGAGTAATCGCCTTGCATGCTGACCGTCTGCGTCGTATAAGTCTGCGGGTTAACCTTGCCCCACGACACAGCTTCCGCCGGCGCGCATGATGACAAACTGCCATCCGTCACCGGGGACGAAACGATCTGAGCGTCATAATCGTAGCCGCGAATATTCTCGAGGAAGAAGATCTGCGAAAGCGTCGGTTCCGGTTGCAATGAATAATTCTTCGGAACACCCCCGCCCAATACCAGAATTGCAAACGACTTCGCTTCGGAACCGAACAATCCCCAGTAATGGTATGCGCAGGATTCGAAGACGTCTTCGTGAAGATCGTAATCGAAGCCATACTTGATCTTCCCCAGCCGTGCCAGCATCCAGAGCTTCACGGAATTCAGAAATGCGCTGCCATCCGCAGGCGCGCCGATGAAAACCGGCAACTCAAGTTCGGAGCATGTGCTCAACAGGCCCGGCGCAGCACCCAGCGCACCCTCCCTTTCGGCATAGTACTTGCCGAGCAGATAGTTGCGTTCGGTTGTCGTCATTCGCTTTTGGAACTCAGGCCTTTGCAACACCTCCGTCAATACTGCGTCCTGGTCAAAGAGCACCTGCTCGTCAAAGCCGGTGTCGGTAACACGAATCACGCCGTTCTCGCGCAGTTTGGCATCGTCGCCGAACAGAGCCACCTCGCGGATCGGGCGTTCATCGCTTTTCCGGAGACAATCATGTCCATCGTGGTAGCAGATCGCATCGGTGACCGTAATGTACGCCGTGTTCGCCGCCCTTAGCAATGGAATGAGCCACGCGCGATGCTGATCGGAAACCGTGATTGGACCGGCGCACGTGACAACAAGCGGAATGCGCTTCTCGATCACCTGCTTCATCACTTCATAGACTCTGCGCAGGTAGGCGCCTCCAAAAGCCGGAAGAGATCCCGAAAACACTTCATTCAAATCCGCGCAGCTGGTGACCGGCTTTCCGGTCACCTCCCTGCCCATAAGCCCTTTATTCTTAGCGCATTCGCTCACTTTAATAGCCTCATATCAATTGAGTTTCAGCATCCTGATTTCTTGAATGCTTCTGCTCGGAAGTGACTCCACATCAATGATACCTTCGCTGTTTAGCGAAGCAGGATGCGCCTGTCGAAACGCGCAGCCGAAACAAGAAGATCCGCCGGAATTCGCGTGATTATGGCCATGCGAAGGCAGATGCTGATTTTCCTTGTTCCGTCCTCTCCCGCTCTGGCCCGCAAAATCTTCTTTGTTCCACTTTGTTTGCATTGAGTTAGAATGGTCAACACCATGAACTCGTCGACAATTGACAGCGATTGGGTTGGTCGGGTTATTGACGGAAGATTTCCCCTTCTCCAATGGTTAGGCAGCTCCGGATCGGGCGGTGTCTTCCTCACGGAACTTGACGGAAACCCACAACTTAAAGCCACCATCAAACTCATTCCGGCGGATGAGAGCTCGGCACAAGCACGCATACGGGTCTGGGCGTCCACGGCAACCCTCTCACATCCTCGCCTGATGCGCCTTTTTCACACCGGAAGCTGGCGAATCGGCAGCAACTTGTTCTTGTATGCCGTAACAGAATATGCCGAGGAAAATCTCTCCCAGATCCTTCCCGAGCGGCCGCTGACGCCCTCTGAAACCCGCGAAATGCTTGAGCCTCTACTTGACACGCTTGGCTATCTTCACAAGAACGGATTCGTGCATGGGCATCTGAAGCCGTCCAACATCATGGTGGTAGACGACCAGTTGAGAATCTCCAGCGAAAAGCTGCAAGTTGCGGGTCAACCGACCAAAATCATCGCGTCGCCGAGCGTTTACGACGCTCCGGAAAGCGCCGCCGGGCCTATTTCGCCGTCTGCGGACATCTGGTCGCTCGGCGTCCTGCTGGTCGAAACCCTCACTCAGCATCCGCCGGCTTGGGAGAGGTCGATGCATCAGGAGCCGGCTGTGCCGCCGTCCATCCCGCAACCTTTCGCCACCATCGCGCGAGAGTGTCTTCGGATTGATCCGCATCGCCGATGCACCATCAACAAAATCAAGGAGCGCCTCGGATTTCCCCAATCCCCTGCCGAGCCCGCCAGTGAAGCCGGTCCGGCAAAACCTGCCAAACAGCGCCTGATGGCATTTGTTGCCGCGGCGCTCGTTCTGCTCTTGGTGATTTGCACTCTATTGCTGCGCTCTCACAAGACCCGTCCCTCGCCGCCAATTGGAGAGCAGCAAACTGTGTCGCCTGCCGCCGCGCCCTCGCATCCTCCTTCCGTTGCCAGGAAACAAAGCGCCAGAGCCACTGCGGCGAACGGCGCCGTCGTCAATCAGGTTTTGCCGGACGTGCCTCTGACCGCGAGGAACACTATTCGCGGTACAGTCCTTGCGACTATCCGCGTCACCGTCGAACCAGATGGCGAGGTTTCCGATGCTGCAATCGACTCCGGGGCGAGTAAGTATTTTTCTAACCTGGCTCTCAAAGCCGCGCGCGAATGGAGATTCAAACCTTCGCAGGCCGATGAACAATCTCCAAGTCGCGTCTTGCTCCTGCGCTTTGAATTTACGCAAACTGCGACCAGGGCCGCTGTTGTGAGGTAGCTGCGCAGAGATTCCCCAAATGATCTTTGCTCGCGCAGATTTTCGCAGCCAGAAAATCGTCCGCTTATAGAACGCGGGCCAGCCATTTTCCAGTGTGCGAGTGGAGATTGCCTGCAATCTCTTCCGGCGTTCCTTCGGCCACAATGCGGCCGCCGGCTTCTCCGCCCTCGGGACCTAGATCGATCACCCAGTCGGCGCATTTGATTACGTCCAGGTTATGCTCGATAACAATCAGCGAACCGCCGCCATCAATCAGCTTGCGGAAAGCCGTCAGCAGCTTCGAGACATCGTCAAAGTGCAGGCCTGTCGTCGGCTCGTCGAGGATGTAGAGCACGCGGCTGGCTTCCGATGGTTTGGCATTGGCGTTGGCCGCGCGCACCTGGGCCAGATGAGCAGCCAGCTTTACGCGCTGCGCCTCGCCTCCGGAAAGCGTCGTCGCTGACTGGCCCAGCCTGAGATAGCCCAAGCCAATCTCGTCCAGCACAGCAAGTTTTTCAAGGAGGCGAGTTTGGCCGGCGAAGAACCGCAGCGCCTCTTTCACCGTCATTTGCAGCACATCGTGAATATTCTTGCCCTTGTACCCAACGTTGAGGACCTTGGTTTGATAGCGCGTTCCGTTGCAGTCTTCGCAAGGCAGCTCGACATCAGCCAGGAACTGCATCTCGACAGTGACCGTGCCGTCTCCCTCGCAGGTGTTGCAGCGCCCGCCGGGCACGTTGAAAGAAAAATGACCCGGCGTAAGCGAGAGCCGCTTGGCTTCGGGCTGCGATGCAAAAAGCTCGCGAACCAGATCGAAGCCTTTGATGTAGGTGATTGGATTGGAGCGCGGCGTGCGGCCAATTGGCGTCTGGTCCACCAGCATCACGTCATTGATTCGTTCCACACCATTCAAGGACGTGAAAACCCCGGAGGGGTCAGCGCCATCAGATTGGCCCAGCGCCCGCGCAACGGCGCGATAAAGCACCTGATGCACAAGCGACGATTTTCCTGAGCCGGAAACGCCTGTGATGACCACCAACAGTCCCAGCGGAATCTCCACATCGAGACCGTGAAGGTTGTTGGCCGTGGCTCCGCGCAGCACGAGGCGCTCACGGCCCGGCGAGCGGCGGCGCGTGGGTACTGGAATCGAGACTTGCCCGGAGAGATAGCGGCCGGTAAGTGAATTGGGATTGGCTTCAATCTCCGCTAGAACCCCCTCGGCCAGCAACTTGCCGCCCAGCTCGCCTGCGCCGGGCCCAAGGTCGAGCAAGTGGTCGGCCGCGCGCAGCACGTCCGCATCATGCTCCACAACGATTATGGTGTTGCCCAGATCGCGCAGCTCATGAAGAATATGAATGAGACGAGCCGTGTCGCGCGTGTGCAGGCCGATTGAAGGCTCGTCCAGCACATAGAGCGCGCCCACCAGCCGCGAACCCAGCGACGTGGCAAGCTGAATGCGCTGCGCCTCGCCGCCGGAGAGCGTCGAAGCGAGTCGGTCGAGAGTGATGTATTCTAGGCCGACCGCATCCAGAAAACCTAGCCTCTGCCGTACCTCTTCAAGAATCGAGCCAGCGATCTCCTCCTGCATGGGCGAGAGCCTGAGCGCATCAAAGAACTCCTTGGCCTGGGCAATCGTGAACGCGGTGGCCTGGCAGATATTCTTGCCACTGATGCGCACGCTGCGCGCCTCGGCCCTCAATCGCTGACCCCGGCAGTCCGGGCACTCGGCATAGCCGCGATATTTGCTGAGCATCACGCGCACGTGCAACTTATACTTCTTGCGCTCCATCTGTGCGAAGAACCCGTTAACACCCACAAAAGCGCCCTTGCCGCGCAGAACAATCTCCCGCGCGGCCTCCGGCAATTCGCGCCAAGGCACGTCCAGCGCGACACCCAACTCGGCCGCCTGTTTGCGAAACTCTGTGAACCACGGTCGATATTTAGGCCTGTTCCAGGGGTCGATGGCGCCGTTGTTCAGGCTGAGCCCTTTGTCCGGAATAATCAGGTTCAGGTCGAAATCCATGGTGTTGCCGAAGCCCTGGCAGCGCGGACAAGCGCCGAAAGGATTGTTGAAGCTGAACAGGCGCGGTTCCGGCTCGCGGCCTGCGCGGTGGCAACTCTTGCACTCATATGAACCGGAGAATCGATGGCGCGGGCGCGCGGCGGCTTCGTCGCGTGGAAGCTCTTCAAACGTCACCTCGCCTGCCTCGCGATAAGCAGTCTCCGCGGCATCCACAATGCGCGCGCGGTTTTCGGCGCTCACAACAATCCGGTCCAGCAGAACGAATACCGGCAGTGTGAAGTCGAGATCGAGAAGCGACTCTGGCGTCGAAAACTCGAAGATCTGGCCTCTTTGGTAGAGGCGATTGAAACCAGAGCCGCGCAGTTCCATGAGGCGGGCTTTCAGCGCCTCGGTCAGTGGAGAATCTGCCGCGGTACTGGCCGGTCCCTTGGCTGCGGATTTCAACACCCTTCGCGCAGGCTTTGTTTCCGCCGCCGGTTCAGCCTCGGTGTGCCGCACCGGAAAAAGCACATTCAGCCGCGTTCCCTCGCCGAGCCGCAATATAGTCTCCGCCACTTCGTCCATCGAGTCGCGCTTCACCAACCCGTCGCAATGGACGCAGTGCACCGTCCCGCAACGCGCGTAGAGCAGACGCAGATAGTCGTAGATTTCTGTGGCCGTGGCCACAGTCGAGCGCGGATTGCGCGTTGAGTTCTTCTGCTTGATGGCGATGGCCGGAGCCAGCCCATCGATCTCATCCACATCCGGCTTTTCGATCCTCTCCAGAAACTGGCGCGCATAGGAGGAGAGAGACTCGACGTAGCGCCGCTGTCCTTCGGCATAGATGGTGTCGAAGGCCAGCGATGACTTGCCTGAACCCGACACGCCGCTGATCACCGTCAGCTTGCCATGAGGGATCTCGCATGAGATGTTCTTCAGGTTGTGGGTCCGCGCGCCGCGGATCGTGATGGCGTCATTCAAAGGGAAGCACCGGGCGAGAAGTCGCGCGACTGCGTTCCTGTCCTCACAGTCAGGCTCAGGACACAAACAGCCATTCTTTATTATAAGGCGCGAGGTACGCTGCCTCATGGTGAAATTGTAGGAATCTGTTGCAAGAAAGGGAACTTCGCCCGATATCCAATGTCTTCTATGGTTTTGTTCTCTGGCGAGTTATGCTACTCTTCTCTAAACCGCTCAATCTTACAAACGGCAATCTCCTGTGACGGCCAGTCAAGTGGAGGTCCACTACAACTGCTCTCGACAAGCAGAGAAGGAAATTTCATGCGTAAAGCTATTGTGTTGCTTTTTGCTTTAACATGCTGCTCGATTCTTTCATCAGCTCAACAACCGAAACCGGCGGCTTTGGACAAGTGGGATGTCTTCGGCGGCTACTCTTATTCAAGAGCCTATATCGGAATCAATGAATCCCCATTCCCACTGAGCTTGAACGGCGGGCAGGCTTCAGGCAGCTACTATTTCAACAAGTATGTTGGCGCGACAGTTGAGTTTGCCGGCTACACCGACGATGTGGAGCAGATGACGATCCATACGCAAGGTTACCTGGCTGGTCCATCCGTACGGTTTGGCCTCGGGCACGGACTAGCGCCGAAGCTGAGCTTCTTTGCCCATCAGCTCTTCGGCTCTACTCATTTCTCGTTCACTGCAGATCCCTCTTCAGATTGCGTCTCGTCCGAGGAGTCTTGCTCATATTCGACAAACTCCTTCACCATGGTCAGCGGAGGCGGCGTCGATATAAAGCTGAAGAAGCACATCTCGATTCGGCCCGTGCAAATGGAATACTTCACTCAGCAGATCTCGATAATCGATCTTGTTGGCGAAGAAGGAACAGCTCAGCCTGGCGCCAGAGCCTTTGAAATCGGTAACCCGGAAAGCGGCGTCAAACTCAGCACCAATGGATTCCGCTATTCCGGCGGCGTTGTCGTCCACTTCTAGGAATTCTGATGACTGCGGTTTCCTCTCGTGCCTCGGATAGGTTCATCCTCTCCGAGGCACTTTTGCTCTTAGATCTGATTGAATAGCTCTGCTTTGTGTCAGAGCAGAGCATGAGCAACTGTCGACCCGCCGCAAGTTACACCACGGGTTTCATGCGCAGCATCCCGGCACATTCGGCCCGGATTTCATCGCAGGCAAATCTCGTTCAGGCAACCGGGAAAAAGTTACCGGCACCACCAATGCAATTCGGCCACTTTCCATTGGCCTCTTCTCTCAGATTGGTGAAAACAGGACAATCATTCGAACAGCACTTCAGCAAGCCTGGAAAGGCTTAGGCGGCCAGCGCCTCGCGGTATTCAAAAGCCAGCACTTTGCTGTCTTCTTCCTCGCGTTCAAGCACTGTTGCCAAACCAATGAGAACAGAAGATGCGCACGCCGGGCATTGCTTTGAGCAGTTGCCCACCGAGCTGCAGTCCTGGCACAGATATGCTGAAGAGAGAGGCATGTGTTGCATCGAAGCGTAGCTCATGGATCGACCTCCGATCATCAATTTTGGGCATTCGGTTCGTAGCATCGCTCTGTCATATACTTTACCCTATTTAGAGTGATGCGCTCCACTTATCTTGGGTTGTTTTTTTTGCGTGTTTGCTCAGCATTTCTCTGAATTCAGAAATGCGCATGTAAAAGAAAATAAAGCGATACTTCATGCGTGCGCCTTTTCCTCAACGACTGCAAAAAGATTCGTTCTCGCCGCGTCATCGCTTGACGCACTTTCCCCGGAAGATCTTCAGGCCGCTAGAGCGGTGAACTGAAGCAGATTTGACACCTTGACTTCTTCTTTCCGATCAAACACTCTCGCCAGGCCCAACAGAACTTTCGAAGCACACAAAGGGCATCGCATCGCGTTATTGCCAATGGAGTCGCAGTCTTGGCATAGATATGCTCTGGCGAGCGGGATGAATTGCCTTTTATCAAAAACCATAGTTTCACTCTCAATCTCTGGCAGTCATCGGTCTCTTCCTCGCCTTTTTGTGGGGCTGGAAGTACCGAGGTGCCAATTATTTTGAAAAGAGATTGCTATTGTTTTTGTCGTATTGCTGCTCGGCCTTGGTAGACTTCTCTGCGGCCTTCTCGGCCACGCGGCCTAGGTTCTTCATCGTTGAGGCATCCGAGACGGTCTCGTTCTTCAGCTTCGTTATCTTCGGGTTTTCAAATTGCTTAGGCATCTTTGATCTCCTGTTTTAGGATGAACACTTCATCCCAGCTAATCTGGTCATTTTTGCTCTCCGCCTGATTCCCTCCCATATTCCCTCGCGTCGAAGTATCAGCCGTCCCATCAAAGGTCCTCCCCGGTAAACTGTTGAGAGAGGTAATCCGTGCTTCGTCTTTGCTCTTTTGTGCTGCTCTTCGCTTCGACCGCCATCTTCGGCCAGAGTTCTTCGCAGGATCCGGAAGAGCAGGCGCCCGCCCCTGAGCCCGCTGCAGCTGCATCTCAACCTGTCTCCGCTGAAGTGGCGGGTGCCGAAGCGGCAATCGTCAAATCCGACTGGAAGGCAGCCGAGGCTAAACTCGGCCTGTGGTTGGCCTCGCATCCCACCGATGCGCGCGCGCTTTTTGACGCTGGCTATGCGGCCGATGCGCAAAATCTCCTCGACGATGCGGCCGCGCTCTACCGGCGCGCAGTCGAAGCGAATCCGCAGTCGTTCGAGGCGCACGCGGAGCTAGGTCTGCTACTGGCGCGCCAAAATAAATTCTCTGACGCGCGGCCGGAATTGGTTGCCGCCACTCAGCTCGATCCAGGAGATGCAGGAGCCGGCGCCAAGGCGCGGGCGTGGCGTGCCATGGCGGAGATTGACCGCGCAATCGATCCTGCGCAGGCCTCTGAGGATCTGCTTGAGGCGCTGAAGCTTACGCCCGAAACCCCGGTCGACACGCTGCTTGCTGCCAGCCTGGCCGAGCAGACCGGTCAATACGACGCCGCGGAGCAAGCCTATCGACGCATTCTCTTGAGCGACCCCAGATCTGCCCCGGCCAATGCTGGGCTGGCTCATCTTTTGATTGCGCGCAAACAATATCCTGAAGCGGAAACCTTCCTCCGCGCAGCACTTGCACAGGCGCCCGATGACCCCGCGCTCACCGCTCAACTGGCCACTGTCCTTGCCGCTCAGGACAAGGCAGAGGCGCTGCCGCTGCTTCAAAAGCTTCACGACGCTCACCCCAAAGATGTCGCCATTACGCGCATGTTGGCCGAGGTCTTAGCCGAAGCCGGTGATGCCGCAGGCTCGGACCATTTGTACATCGCGCTGCTCGCGGCCAGCCCTGAAGACCCGGTGCTGCTGGTGTCTCATGGGCAGAACCTGATTAGGCAACTTAAGTACGCCGAGGCCTTCGCGGCCTTCGATAAGGCCACGCGGCTTGATCCCTCCAACACCGACGGTTGGAGCGGCCTGGCCTTTGCCGCTTCCAAAACCAATCAGCCTTCAATTACCATCCAGGCGCTCACCATGCGTTCAAAGTCCCTTCCGGAACTCCCCTCCACCTACTTCCTCTGGGCAACGGCTTACGATGCGCTTCACCAAAAGACCAATGCGGCAACCTACTACCATCACTTCCTTACTGCATCCGCGGGAAAATTTCCGGATCAGGAGTGGCAAGCGCGCCAACGCCTGCTCGTGCTGGAGAAGAAATAGTGGACACGGACCGCTCACCACCGATCCCTGTAAACTGTGGAGAGTGGCCGCTGATTTAGTTCCCATCTTTCAGGAGGAGTACAGGGCGTTGCGCCCCAGGGCGCCGATGCCGCCGATGATGGTCCATTTCCGGCGGTTCACCTCGCTCAATACGCGCATTCGCCTCCGCGACGGCCAGGTCCTCGTCAGTCTCTCGGACTTGCTTGAGGGTGCGCCAGAATCTGTGATTCGCTCGATCGCCCACATCCTGCTCGCCAAGCTCTATAAGAAGCCCATCGACGCCGCGCACAACATGCGCTATAAGCGGTTTTCCTCCAGCGCCGCGGTCACGCGCCAAACCGAGCTGATTCGCGGCGCTCGCGGCAGCAAGCGCTTCTTCGGCCCCGAGGGCCATTTTTTCAATCTGGATGAAGTCTTTGATTCGCTTAACGTTCGCTTCTTCGGCGGCCTGCTCGGTCGGCCCGAGTTGACCTGGAGCGAGGGCATGGCCAAGCGCTCCCTCGGCCATTACGACGCCGCCCACAATACCATTGTGGTCAGCCGCGTCTTCGACCGCCCATCAAGCCCGCGCTACGCCATCGAATACTTGCTCTATCACGAGATGCTCCACCTGAAGCACCCCGTCAGGATGCGAGGCCTGCGCCGCTGCGTCCACTCGCGCGATTTCAAGGCCGAAGAGAAGCTCTTCCCGCAGCTGAAAGAAGCGCAGGCGTTCATCAAGCGACTTTAGCGAAACAGGATAGCCCTCTAAGCGTTGCTCCAGCCCTTTGACATCCCCTTAAGCCGCGGCAGCCTTTGCAGCCGTACCGGCAGTCTTCTCTGGCTCAGCGACCCGCCGCGTGGCGATCCAGGCAATCAACAGCGCGCCCACAACAACAGAGCCGGCGGCGGCCAGTTGAGCATTTGATAAACCCCAAAGCACCTTGGGGTTGCGCCGTATAAATTCAACCAGAAAGCGAGCTATTCCGCTAAGCATCAGGTATTGCCCGAAGATCACGCCAACGCGCGGTTGCTTGCCTGCCCTCCACCACAGCCAACCGCCAATCAGCAGTCCGGCAGCGAACTCATAAAGCGGCGTCGGATAAACGGGCACCAAAGTCGGTTCAATCCCGTTAGGGAAGCTCATACCCCATGGCCGAAAATTAAATACGAGAAAATGAACCTGCTTGATCGGGATTCCGTAGCAGCCGTCGCCGGAGAGAAAGCAGCCGATGCGCCCGATGCCCTGCCCAATGGCTGCAGCCGGAGCGGCAAGATCAAGCGTCCGCAACCCTCGGATCTTAGCCCACCACCCCTGAAAAACCAGCGCGCCGATGCCGAACACCAGTCCGCCGAACCAAGCAAAGCCGGCCGAATCCCACAGCACGCGCCAACCCACTTCACGAAACTCCGCGGGCGTATCGATCACGTGCCATAGCTTGGCGCCCACAATGCCGGCCACCACGGTCACGGCCACCATGCCCACCGCGTCAGCCGAAATGCGCGCGCGGCTGAAGCCGCGGTCCATCACAAATGCCGCTGCCACGGCAGCCAGCCAGAGCATCAGTCCAAAGGTCGGGACCGGGTAATGCCAAATATGCAAATAAGGAATCATCGCTTCTCAAGTATAGACGGACGAAGCTTCGGAACCGCGTCCGCCTGCCGGCCATCCAGCCTTCCGGCCCTGATTTACACAGGCGCGCTTGCCTTGTGCCGCATGATTCGGGCGATACTGTCTGCATGGCTACGAACACCTACTCTGGTCTTGAGATCCTTTTTACCCGCCAGCAGATTGCCGAGCGCGTCGCCGAGATGGGCGCCCAGATTACCCGTGACCTCA
>Ga0182016_10004403_pt1 | contig 15573 bp, 9 predicted proteins | sample 712S2MmetaG_FD_120491 | JGI IMG/M metagenome (GOLD analysis project Ga0182016, IMG submission 120491) | Permafrost microbial communities from Stordalen Mire, Sweden - 712S2M metaG | ecosystem: Environmental > Terrestrial > Soil > Wetlands > Permafrost | place: Sweden: Stordalen | collected...
AGTTGACCGCTGGATTCCACTTTGAACTCCTGGACGGCATCCGGAAATGCGAGCGGCATGGTGGTGGAGACTTGGTAATTGATATGGTTCGCGCCGTCCAGGAAGTAATCCGTGCCGAAAGGCTCGCCGCTGGAGGGTTGGCCGGCGATCGAAATCATGTTGGGGTAGCGTCCGTTGGGATAAGTCACTGTGGCGCCGGTCAGCGCAACCAGGTCGGTCACATTGCGGCCGTTGAGCGGCAGGTCCACGATGCGCTGCGTCTGCACCACCTCGCCGATACCGGAGTTGCGCGTCTCTACCTGGGCCGCGTTCGCCTCCACCGAGACTTGTTCCGTGATCGCGCCGACCTTCAGCGCCGCGTCCACAGAGGGATCGCTATTGACTTGGAGAACGATGCCCGACTGAAGGTACTTTGTGAATCCTTCCTTGCTGACTTCCACCTGATAGGGACCGAGCGGAAGATTCGTTAAAACAAATTCGCCGTCGGCCCCGCTGTTGGCGGTTCGCGAGATTCCAGTTTCGGTTTGCGTGGCCTTTACGTTGGCCCCGGGAACCGCGGCGCCAGTGGCGTCTTTCACGGTTCCGTGCAACTGAGCCGTCCCTTGCGCCCACGCGCACGCGCAGCTGAGCAGGCTAATCAAGAGCAATTTCGCAAAGGATTTCATCTTCGCTCCCTCTAAAACCGTCGCTTGAGTTGCAGCTTCGAGTTCTCTCTTACACAAAAGCAGCGACTGAGATTACTCTCGCTGATTCCGGAAGTCAAGGGACATTTGGGGTCTGCTTGCGAGACACAGCAGGAGGCGTGATTCTGCCTCGCCCGGAGCGGAGCGACTACTTTGTGGAGGCCAACAACTTCACAAGGCGGTACAGATACTCTTGGCCTTGATAGAACGATTTGACGAGCACGCGTTCGTCCTTGCCGTGCGCGCGAGCCTCGCCGATATCGTTGGCAAGGCCCGACGTGCCATAAACCGGGATCCATATGTTGCGCAGAAAGCTGCCGTCGGTTGCCCCCGTGCTCATCGAGGGAATGACCGGAACGCCCGGCCAGAACTCGGATGTCACTTTCTTGATCGCGCCCAGGATTTCAGGTGTGAGAGGCGAGGGGGAGCTCGTCACGTGAGTCCACACAGGAGTGATCGAAATTTGATCGTCGCTCACCACCCGGTTTAAAGTTTTCTCAACTTCGGCGATGGATTCTCCCGGCAGGACGCGGCAATTGATGGTGGCCTGCGCTTTTTGCGGCAAGGCGTTGTCGGCGTCTCCCGCTTCCAGCAGCGTCGCGACACACGTGGTGCGAATCTGCGCATTGTACGCCGGCAAGGCGGACAGCCGCGCTACGGCAGCGGGGTCCGGGCTCCCGGAGGCGACGGACAGCATGTCGCGGCCGATCTGCTTGTCTTCGAAGCTGGAAGCTTCTTCCAGCCAGGCGCTGGTGGTGGGGTTGAGCTTGACCGGAAAATCGAATTGAGCAAGACGGCTGAGGCCTCCGGCCAAATGATAGATGGCGTTATTTTTGGACGGGACCGAACTATGGCCGCCGGGATTTCTCACGGTAAAGGTATAGTCCACCGGCACTTTCTCGCTGGTTTGGACGTTGTTGCGGATGGCCTTGCCATCTTTTGAGCCCACGCCTCCTCCTTCGTTGAGGGCGAACTCCGCATCGATCAAGTCACGATGGTTCTTGATGAGCCACTGCATGCCCACACCGTTGCGGTCGAGAATCTCTTCGTCGGTTTCGAGCGCCAGAATAATGTCACGATCCGGCCGGAAGCCTTCCTGCTTGTAGCGAATCAGCGTGGCAACGAAGGTTGCGGCCATGAACTTGTCGTCGCCGCTGCCACGTCCGTAGTAATAGCCGTCCTTTTCAATCAGCTTGAAGGGATCGAACGACCAGTCCTCCCGCAGAGCTTCCACGACATCCAGATGAGCGACCAGCAGCATCGGCTTGCGGGCGCCCGTTCCGTGCAGCCGGGCAACTAGATTCCCTTTGCGCGGAGCAGGCTTGAAAACGTGAATGTCCGACTCGGGGAAACCGGCTGCGCGGAGGCGCGCGGCCATGGCATCCGCAGCCCGGCCCGTGTCACCGGTGGGAGTTACCGTGTTGATCTCGACCAACTCCTTATAGATGTCGAAGGCGAGCTGCTGTTGCGGCGTCAGAGTTTGAGCGGAAGCGGAAATCGGCGGAAAGATAAGCGCGAGGAACGGCACCAGAAGAACGACGAGCGAGCCGGACAAATGAGCGGGTCTCATGGGATCTCCTCCTGCCGTGGAAAGACAGACCTAGGAAGCAGGCTCTGCGATGTGCACCACTTGTCTTCGTATCGTAACGCCTTCGCCGTTCTCAAGCAATGGACGTTTGGTTGCGGCGCAGGAGGCCTTAAGATAAGATCTTGTCAGCTGATGCACCAGACCGTCATCTTCCCGGTGTGAGATTTCGTGCGGGTTATCACCGTAGTTCCGGAAGTGTTTTGCAGGCCGACCGAACAGAGCGAGGAAAGCAATGACATCTTTCAAGAAGTTCGCCGTACCGATGGTCTTGTTGATCGTATCGGCCAGTGTTTTCGCGCAGAACGCCCGCCAGTCGCCGGATGAGTTCCGGCGCATGCTGGACAGGGGAATTAAGTACCGCACAGCGGCCGAACTTTACCAGGCGCTGAAGACCGAAGCGCACGGCGGCAAGCAGTCGCCTCCCTTCGATCAGTTGCCGGACTGGTCCGGGTTGTGGACCGCGGCGGGCGGTAACACGTTTTTCGACGCGGGACCAGGCGGCATCGCGCCGAAACTCAGGCCGGCCGCCGCCGCCGCCGTGAAAAAAGGCGAGGAGCTCGCCGCAAAAGGCATCGAGTACGACGAGAACCTGAGCCAATGCGGTCCTCCGGGTTTTCCACGATGGCTTGTCATTCCATTCCTGCGGGAGTTCATCGTGCGGCCCGAAGAGACGTGGTTGACGTCGGAAACGGTCAATAACGTACGGCGCATCTACACCGACGGCCGCTCCCACCCGGCCCCCGAGGAACGCTATCCGCTCTACTACGGCGATTCCATCGGCTTCTGGGACGGGCCGAAGCTGGTGATTCACACGAACCAGTTGATGACGCGCTCCATGGGCCGGCAACAGCCGGACCAAAGCGATCAAATGGAAACTGTGGAGATCTGGCAAAAGGTCCGCGCAGGCGTGATGGAAGCCGACGTCTGGATTTACGACCCCGCTCTTTACTCCGAGCCCTGGTACATGAAGCGGATTTACAATCAGGTGCCCAACCCCGAAAAGAGCGTCCGGGTTCAATACTGGAACTGCACCGAAAATCCGAATAACGAAGTTTATAAGACGCCGGACGGCAGCACCAATTACAAGGATTTGACGTTTTCAAACAAAGACAATGCCAAGGAGCCAAAGCGATGAACGGAAATCGAATGACCGCCGCTGTTTTCGCAACAGCGATCCTGCTGGCCGCTACTAGCGCCCAAGCGCATCACTCCTCCGTCATGTTCGAGGATAAAAAGGAAGTCACCTTCGAAGGCGTAGTGAAGGAGTTTCAGTTCACCAATCCTCACTCCTGGTTGGTGGTGAACGTCACCAACAAAGACGGCTCCGTGACCGCGTGGGGTTTTGAGGCCGAAGGCCCCAGCACGCTGATCCGCAATGGAATTCGTCCCGCCGACTTAAAGCCCGGAACCAAGCTCACCATTACCGGACGCCCGATGAAAGACGGCCGGCCCGGCGCGCTGTTCGTGAAAGCCGTCAGGGACGATGGCGTCGAGTTCTACCCAGGAGGCCGCCCGGCCCCCGCGGCCCGCCCGTAGCATTGCCCACAACATTGCCCATAAAAACGTGACGCTGCAGCGTCGGGCTTAAGTTTTATTGCGTGCCCGCGGGCCGCTGAGTTGCTCCGGTATATTTGAGGACGCGGAGCCCGGAAGTGCCGTCCGACACATAGAGCAATCCGTTCTGCCCCAAGATGATGTCGTAGGTGTCACACCCCGCGTATTCCTTCTTGCTGGGATCGATTTGATAAATGAAGTGGCCCGCCTCGAAAGGGTGCAGTGGATCGTGGATATCGATGGCTCGCGCGCACATGCCGTACCAGGCGAGGAAGAGCACGCCATCGCGGACGTTGCCGATGTGGGTCGAGGGGCCGCGCCTTGGGAATCGCGCCGGAGTCGCGCTCCTTGCGGGATTCGCCGGATCGCAGGCTGTGTTCTCGGGATAGAGGAAATGCGAAATGATCTTCGGCTTCGTTGGATCGGCCACGTCCACCATGCGCAGGTGCCCATAGGGACAACTGAAGTACTCGTCAGTCAGCCACAGCAGGTCACGCCGACCGGGAACGAGTTTGGCGGAGTGGGCGTTGCCGAACGCCGTCGTATCGAGCGGAAACTTCTTCATGGAATCGGGCATCGTCGGGTCGACAAAGCCGGGCACCAGATAATCGAGCCGGGAAAGGAGCTTGGGGTTCTTGATGTCGGAGACATCCAGCGTGACCAATCCGGCCTGCCGGTAGGAGAGGTAGGCGGTGTTTCCGTAGACCGTCGCATAGTGCATGGCCACGTGCTTGGTCAGCTTTCCTGTCTTGGGGTCCTTGCGAATCGGGGCGCTAAAGTTCCGTTGTTGCACCCAGTCTCGCTGGGCATCTTCTTCCGGCGTCTTCTGTCCGGGGATATGCCAGGTCGCGGCCTCGACCGGATGACGCGGATCGCGCGCGTCGAGGATCACCAGGATCATCCCGACGTACCCTTTGTAATTCGCGCCGAGGAAGAGATAGCGATTATCGTTGTTGTTCAGAAATCCCGGCTCACCCTGGTTGCGGAAGTTGAAGTGGTGGATGCCGTCCGCGTCTTCCGGGTACTCCCCATCCACCGGATCGGAAATCGGGGCTTGCCAGCGGGAGAGGAACACGGGCTTGGCGGGATTGGAAACGTCGTAAAAACTGACGCCGTGGTAATTGGCCTGATTATCGGTGCCGATGCCGCGCCGCCGCTCCTCATTGACCGCCAGGATCTTCCCGGGTCCCTCCGCGACGTAATGCGTGTGGGTGTTCCAGCCGGGATCCCAGCAAGCGGGACGCTTGGTTCCAGCCAGCACCGCCGGGTCCTTGAAAGTATCGCAGGGGACTTTGACGGGGAGATTGGCCAGCGCCTTGGATTTCCAGACCGGGTGTGAGGCGGGAGGCTCTGGCGACGCCACCGGGTCAAAGACGTAAACCGTGGCGAGACGCTGCGGCTTGTTCGGATCCTTCACGCTCACCGTCATGAAGCACTGCGCCGCCTCCGGTCTGGGGTCGAGCGGTGCGGGATCGTAACATCCCGAATAGAAAATGTCGCCGTCGGGGTTCGGCCAGGGGCTCATTTTCGAATAGGGTCCGAGGTCCACCTGTCCCTGGTTCTGCGAGGCCCCAACCAGTTCCATATTCCAGGCGTCCGGCTGGGGTGTGTTTTGCGTCGCGTTCTGCGCCACAGCCGCCACGGTAAATGCGAGCTGACTGAACAGGAGAGCGGACCAAAAGACCTTCATCGATTTCTTACCACCAGTGCTCATACGCGTGCCTCCAGAAAAGACCCCATTCGTTTTTTTGCCTCCAGGCAGTCGGCAGTATATCATCCTTGACCTCCCGCCGAAATGGTTTTCCTCAGCGCTGGATGACCCTTCGCTCCGCTGCTGTGGTTTCCGCGCACGGCTGTGAGCAGGCGCGCCTCATGCCTGCGATGCAGGCGGGGATCACGGATCGCGCTAATCCTGCTTGACGCGGATGCCGATAAAGTCCTAGAATCGAAACCTACCGAATGTGCGTCATACTGGTAGAGGGACTGGAGGCGGGAATGTCCACCCAAGAACGTCTAACTGTACTTCGAGAAGCCACACCAAATACGTGGATAGCGTTCTCTGCTGATGAGGAGCGCGTTGTCGCTCGCGGAACAACCTTCGAGGAAGCCTGCAAGAACGCTAACGAATCAGGGGAGCTAGATCCAGTTCTTACCCTTATTCCACCGACGTGGGCACCAACTCTCTTGCGGGGATGAATTCCGTATAAGCTTTTCCCCGTCAACGACGATCCGGGTTATGCTGGTGCCGCAAGCACGTGGATGCCGATCTTGCCAGTGTCTCTTTTAGTCAAACATGCGAAAAGTGTGCGAATTTCTGCGCTGGTAGATTCGGGTGCTTTCACGACTTATTTCCGATCCGACATCGGACGGCAACTTGGACTCAACGTGGAAAGCGGAGCTCCTGGTGAGTTGAAGGGTGTAGTCGATGGGCCTCCTGCGAGGGTTTACTATCATTCGGTCAAACTGTGCATCGCGGAGCATATTGTCACGATCAATGCGGGGTTCTACGACAAACTCGGATTTGCCGGTATTCTAGGCAGGCACGGTTTCTTTGAACACTTCACCGTATTGTTCGATCCTTCCAATAATCCACCCGGACTAGAGATCACGCGAATTCACAGGGCCTAGATCCTCAACGCAGATTTAGGACACTACCCACGTCCGCCCAGACGGCCGGAGTCGTGCGATCCTAGGGAACGGCGTCATTCGAATCGGAGGATGGTGTGCTCGCCGAACGTGAGAGCCTGGAAAGCCGCGCGTTGTTGCTCGATCGCTGGGCACAAGCGCGTCGTGAAACCGACAAACTCTTCGAGTTGGTCGATCCCGATGCGCGCTACGCCAGGCCGATCCCGGAGCGCCATCGCATCATCTTTTACCTCGGCCATCTGGAAGCCTTCGATTGGAATTTATTGCAGGGCGCGTCGGCCCATGTCAAGCCCGTTCATCCCGAGTTCGACCGGTTGTTCGCCTTCGGGATCGATCCGTTGAATAACAGCGGTCTTCCGTCCGACCAACCCTCCGATTGGCCCGCATACGGCGAAGTCCAGCGGTACTGCAACGAAATTCGCCAGCGTTTAGATCTGGCCATCGCAAGCGAAACGCGGCATTCTCATGACGAAAAACTCGACGTACTTCTGGATGTCGCGATCGAACACCGCCTGATGCACGCCGAGACTCTGGCCTACATGCTGCATCACTTACCCTACGAGAAGAAGACGCCGCAAGCGCAAGCGCGCGTACCGGAGATGGAACTCGCCGATAGCCGCATGCTGGAGATTCCTGCGGGTGCCGTCACGCTAGGTCTGGCGCGCGACGGAGATGCCTTCGGCTGGGACAACGAATACGACGCTCACAGCGTTGCGGTGGACGCTTTCGCAATCGATCGCTACAAGGTCACCAACGCGCAGTACGCGCGCTTCGTCGAGGACGGTGGCTACCGCGACCGGAACCTTTGGACGCCCGCAGGATGGGCGTGGAAGTCCACGCAGGAAATCGAGCATCCGATTTTTTGGAGGGCCGCGGGCGAGGGCTGGCTCTATTGCGGCATGTTTAGAGAGTTTGCGCTGCCCGCGAACTGGCCTGTCTATGTGAGCCACGCCGAAGCCAGCGCATACGCCGCCTGGGCGGGGAAACGATTGCCGACCGAGAAGGAATGGCAGCGCGCCTGCTACGGCGCCACGGGCGTTCCAGATCGCGCGTTCCCGTGGGGCGACGGAGCACCGGAACCCAGGCACGGCTATTTCGATTTCGCTCGTTGGGATCCTGCGCCGGTGAATGCGTTCGCCGCCAGTGAAAGCGCGTTTGGCGTTCAGGGAGCGCTAGCCAACGGTTGGGAATGGACCTCAACTGTCTTCGCGCCGTTCGACGGCTTCCGGCCGTTTCCTTTTTACGAAGGGTACTCCAATAATTTTTTCGATGGGCTGCACTACGTGTTAAAAGGCGGCTCGCCCCGCACGGATCGGAGCATGTTGCGGCGCAGTTTCCGCAATTGGTTTCAGCCCCACTACCAGTATGTGTACGCGGGATTCCGCTGCGCGCGCGATCTGTAGAACGTCATATGGGACGAGAGGGAGAATCGCTATGCCAAACGTCGCCGTCGCTCCGAATCCCGCCGGCATCTTCGCCGAGGATGTCCGGGCCGGTCTCACCAAGCCGGGCCAGAAGGAACTGCCGTCCAAATATTTTTATGACGCCGTGGGCTCCAAGCTGTTCGAAGTGATTTGCGAACTTCCGGAATATGGATTGACCCGCGCCGATGAGCAGCTGCTGTTCGCGCACGCGGCGGAGATCGCAGAGCGCATTCCCGGCGACGCGATTCTGTGCGAACTGGGCAGCGGCAGCGGGAAGAAGACGCGGCGGATTCTGGAAACCTTCGCGCGGCGCCGCCACACGCTCTATTTTCCGATCGAGATTTCGTCGTCCGCGCTGGCGCTGTGCCGGCGCGAACTGGCGGATTTGGAATCGGTGGCCATCGTGGGTTTGGAACGCGAATACCTGGAGGGTCTGCACGAAGTCGCCGCGGCGCGCAAGCCTGGCCAGCGCATCGTGGTTCTATTCCTGGGAAGCACGATCGGCAATTTTAGTTCTCCCGCGGACGGGCTCTTCCTGCGCGCCATTCGCGAACTGCTTGAGACCGATGACGCGCTCCTTCTGGGCACGGACCTGGAGAAGCCGGAAGCACAACTCCTCGCAGCGTATGACGATCCGCTGGGCGTCACGGCCGCCTTCAACCTGAATCTTCTCGCGCGCATCAATCGCGAATTGGACGCGAATTTCCGGTTAGACCAATTCGAGCATTTGGCCCGGCTGAACCGCGCGACCGGCAGCATCGAAATGCATTTGCGCTCCTTGTGCGCGCAAAGCGTGTTCATCGCCCGAGCCGAGCTCTCCGTCGCCTTCGAGCGCGGCGAAACGATTTGGACGGAAAACAGCCATAAGTACTCCGTGAATGAAGTCGCAAGACTGGTCCACGCCGCGGGCTTTCGCCAGGAATGCCAATGGATCGACGGGCCATGGCCGTTCGCCGAGACCCTGCTGCGCGCGATGTAAAGCTCTGAGGACACACGAAGATCGCGCTTCGCCATCTGAACTGCACCCGGCCCACCATCCACTTCTGCTGGTCAACCTGCCTCAAGAGCCGCCGGGCGCGGTCGAAATGAACATAAGGAGCCCACAGGTTGATCTCGCCGCAGGGAAGACTACTCGTTGTGGACGACGAAGAAAACAATCGTGATATGCTTTCGCGGCGCCTGACGCGGCAGGGCTACACGGTAGAAGTCGCCGACGGCGGAGCGGAGGCGCTGGAAAAGCTCACGGCCACGACCTACGATCTGGTGCTGCTGGACCAGACGATGCCCGGCATGACCGGACTCGACCTGCTGCGGCTTCTGCGCGCCACCTATTCATCCTGTGATCTTCCCGTGATCATGGTGACGGGGGTGGATCAAAGCGAGACCGTGGTGGCGGCGCTCAATGGGGGCGCCAACGACTACGTCACCAAACCCGTGGATATGCCTGTGATTTCCGCCCGGATCGAGGCGCAACTGGCGCGCTCGCGCTCGGAACGGAAGGTTCGCGAGAATGAGGAACGTCTGGCGCTGGCGGCGCGCGGCGGCAGCGACGCCATCTGGGACTTAAACCTGGTGACCGGGGGATGCCATGTCGCGGCGGATTGGCTTGCCCAACTTGGCTACGCCGCGCAGGAATTAGAGAACACCATCGATGCGTACCTAGCGCTGGTTCATGCCGCAGACGTCACTCGCGTGGTGGCCGAGTTGCAGGCGGCGATGGAGAATCGAAGCTCCGAGTTTAACAGCGAGTTTCGTTTCCGCACCAAGGCCGGCAAGTATCGGTGGGTGCAGGTGCGCGGCTCCGTTGTGCGGACAGCCGACGGCAGAGCCGTGCGGATTGCCGGCTTGCTGACGGATCTGGCCGTGCGAAAATTTTCGGATGAGCTCACGGGTTTAGGGAACCGGCCGATGCTTCTCGACGCAATCAGCGAAGCACAACGCCCTTTTGCGCTCCTTTTGTTCGGTCTGGACCGTTTCAAACAGGTCAACGATATTTATGGCGTCGGCATCGGCGATCGGGTCCTGGTGGAAGTAGGGCAACGCATCCGGCAGACGGTGGCGGACACGGCCTGCGCGGGCGCGGCGATCTCCCGGATCGGCGAAGACGAATTCACGGTGCTGCTGACGGAAGCCTGCTCGCCGGTCCAGGTCCGCGCGTTGTGCAACGAACTTCTCGCGCGCATTCACCTTCCGATTTTGCTGGATGAATTCGAGATCACGACGACGGCCAGCGCCGGCATCGTGATCGCCGAGCCGGGGAACGGCAAAGCGGAGCACGTGCTGCGGGACGCCGAATTAGCCATGTATGGGGCCAAGGAGACCGGCAGGAACGGGAGCCAGTTGTTTGTGGCGGAAATGCGGGAACTCGCCCTCGTTCGCGTGGAACTGATCCGGGACCTGCACCACGTGATCGAGGCCCGCCAGTTGTGCGCTTTTTATCAGACCAAAGTCGATCTCAAAACTCTTCGCATCGTCGGTTTCGAGGCGCTGCTGCGCTGGAGGCATCCGGAACGCGGCATGCTCGACCCGCTCCAGTTTATTCCCCTCGCCGAGGAATCCGGCCTCATCGTCCCCATCGGCGAGTGGATTTTGCGCGAAGCGGCGGGGCAGCTGGCGGTGTGGCAGCGCCTGGCGCCGCTCAGCATGAACGTCAACCTGTCCGTCAAACAGCTGGCGGATCCGCTGTTGGTGGAACGCATTCAGTCCGTCCTGCGGGACACCGGCATCGCGCCGCAGACGCTCAAGCTGGAGTTGACCGAAAGCGCGCTAATGACCGACTGGGAGGCCGCCCGGACGGTGATTCGAGAGCTGCAGCAGATCGGCATTGGACTAAAACTGGACGACTTCGGCACGGGGTATTCGTCGCTCAGCTACCTGCACGGGCTGCACTTCGACTCCCTGAAGATCGATCGTTCCTTTGTGAGCCGGATGGCCGAGGACGCCGAAGCTCACGCGATTGTCGATACCATCATCAAGCTGGCGCATACCTTGGACATGACGGTGGTCGCCGAGGGCATCGAAGACGAAAAGCAGTTGGCCGAATTGGTGAAACTCGGCTGCGATGTGGGCCAAGGGTACTACTTCTCCCGGCCCGTGGATGCCGCGGCGGCCGAGCAACTCCTCAGCCAGCATCTTACGCCTTCATGATTGGTCGATAGGACTGTCATGAAGGTTCTGTTCGCCGCGCTTTGCGCCGTGGTGACGCTATGCGGCGCGCCCGTTCAAGTCCTGAGTCTGGACGATTGCCTGCGGATCGCAATGGAGAAAAATCATCAGCGTCCCGCCTCTCGGTTTGCGGTGGCGATGGCGGAGGCGCAGTATCGGCAAGCGCTGGCGGGTTATTGGCCGCAGGTGAGCGCGAAGGCGGGATGGTTGCGCCTGGATCATGCGCCGAACTTTATTATTCCGGCAACCGAGATGTATATCCCGTCGCAAACGGTGAACATTCCCGGCGGCACCGCGGCGGTGACGATTCCGGCGAATGCCTTCGGTCCGGGATTTCCGCCCGCCGCCGTCCAAGTGCCGGTCAGCGTCCCCGGGCAGAGTGTTACGTCGGCGGCGCAGGCGTTTGCCGTTCCCCAGCAGAGCCTGAAACCGCTGAATCCGGAGAATGCCACGGCGTCCGGGAACGTGACCTGGCTCCTCTATGACGGAGGGATGCGCAAAGGTAACCGGGAGCAGTCGCTGGGCGCGATACAAGCGGCCGAGGCCGATGCGCGGCGGACGGATCTGGAGCTGACCGATAGCGTCGTCCGGCTCTATTACGGAGCCGTGCTGGCGCGGCAATTGCACCAGGTGGGCAAAGACACCCTGGCAGGCATGGACGTGACGCTTCAGCTTACCGAAGCGCTCTACAAGAACGGCGCGGGGAAGGTGAACAAGACCGACTATCTGGACAACGTTGTCGCGGTGGAGACGATCCGGTCCCTGGTGGCGGAGCTCGAAAAGAACGAAGCGGCGGCGGAAGCGGCGTTGGCTTACACCATGGGGTTGGCGTGGGATTCCACGGTGCGTCCTGCGGCCGAGGAGATCCCCTACCAACCCTACGCCGGCAACCTCAACGAGATGGTCAGCGCGGCTTATGAATTCAATCCGGATTGGGCCAAGCTGGAAGCCGGCCTGCGGGCGTTGAACGGCGCGGTGAAGACCGAGCGCAGCGCCTACTATCCGAAAATTGCGTTGACCGGCGAGCTGCATCGCTGGTGGAACAGCTACAACGCGGGGGCAGCCACGCCGGAGAATAAGGCGGGATGGTCCATCGGGGCGGGAGCGGAGATCCCGATTTTCAACGGATTTCTGACGCAGGGCAAAGTGGCGGAAGCGCTGGCCCGCGTGGCGAAGCTGAAAGAAGAAAAACTTCTGCTGCGGGATGGGATCGGGCTGCAGCTCCGCGAGTTGTTCCTGAGTCTCGAGGCAGTGTCGAAGACTTATGAATCCACCGGCAAGGCGATGGCGGCGTCCGAGGAAAATCGCGACCTGACGTCGCGCGCTTATCAAAGCGATCTGGTGGAGACCGAGAAGGTCATTCGAGCGCAGTTAGTCGAGGCCGTGATGAAGGCCCAGTATCTAAAGACCCGCTATGACAAATTGTCGATCGAGTCGCAGATCTCGCTGGTCGTCGGCAAGGAAATCTCGCGCAAGGTGAAATGAACGTGAAGAACGCGGCAGCGCCGCCCGCCGGGGGCGACTAGGGAATGGAATGAGATTCTCAACTCACAAACGCTCGATCGCGCCGTGGTTGGCTGGCGCCATCGCGATCGCTGGCATCACGACGGTGGTGGCCTGGGCGGATCAGCCGCCGAAGGGCGGGCTCCGGCACGCTCGTCTTTATGAAGTCGTCAGCAGCAAAGTACTGCACAACGTCAACCGCACCGATGCGCAGGCGGCGCTCACCGTGTGGGCGGAACTGATGGGGAAACAGAAGGGTTTTCTGTTGGACACCAAAGTGGACATCGTGGACACCGTCGGGGAACTCATCGCGCGGCTGAATAGCCGTTCGGTGGACGTGCTGGCGGTCTGCGTGACCGAATTCCTGGAACTGGAATCCCTCCACCTGGTCATCCCGGTTTTTACCAGTGGCCGAGGCGCGCGGGGAGAATCGCACTTTTCCTACGTGGTGGTGGTGAAAAGTTCGTCCACGGCGACCGGCATTGCCGGGCTATGGGGAAAAAATGTCCTGGTGTTTTCCCGAACCTTGGAGAACGCCGGCATTGCCTGGCTGGACGTCCTGCTCGGGAAAGAACGGTTGGGGCGCACGTCGTCGTTTTTTGCTTCGATGAAAGTCACCGATAAATCGCAGGGGTGCATTTTGCCGGTGTTCTTCGGCACCGTTGACGCGTGCGTGGTGGACGAAGTGAATTTGGACCTGGCGAAGGAGCTGAATCCTCAACTGGGGCAGCTCAAAGTGCTGGTTCGCTCGCGGCCGATCATCGAAACCGTCATCGCCACACCCGTCTGGTCGCTTCCTTACGAGAACGAGTGGAAGGAGAGCATGCTCTCGGCGCAACAAAGCCCGCAGGGCCGCCAAATCATGATGGTATTCAAGGCCGATCGGGCGGTCCCGATTCAGCCGGCCGACCTGGATGCCGCGCGCGAACTATGGGGAGATTACTTCCGGCTGCCGGGTTCGATTCCGAATCAGACGCCGACAGCGCCCGGCGTGGGCGGGCCGCTATCAACCCGATGAGAGGCTGGAACGGCATCACGCTGCGGATCACGTTACTGGGATGGATGGTCACCCTGGTGACGCTGGCCCTGTTTATCGTCGTCATCGTGCCGGAACAAAAGCGCGAATTCCAGATGGGGCTAGAATCGGAGGCGCATAGCGTCGCCGTGTCCATCCAGAGCGTTGCCGCCGGGGCGGCTGTGTTGGAAGATTATTCGGCGGTCGTAGACCAGGCGATGCGGGTGTTGTCGGAGGATCCGCAGATTGAGTATGTCGTGATGACCAAGAGCGACGGCTTCTCGATGGTGATCGACCGGTCCAACTGGAAGACCGAGAAGCTGGGGGCAGAATGGCGGCCTGCCAGCAGAATCGCCCACAGCTCCATTGGCGTGTCGCCGCTGTTTGGGCATCTGGTATTTCAGTACGCCTTCCCGTTCGATTACGGCGGCATCCCGTGGGGCTGGACTCACGTCGGCCTGTCGCTCGAATCCTATAATGCCAGCGTGCGGCGCACCTACCAAACCACCGCCAAACTGGCGTTGTTGTGCGGCGCCCTCAGCCTGCTGATCTCGCTGGCGTATGCGGCGCACCTGGTGCGGCCCATCCGGATTCTGCGGGCGGCCGTCCAGAAAGTTGCGCGCGGCGATCTGAGCGCCCGCGCCGCCGTCGACAGCCGCGATGAGATCGAGAGCCTGGCCAACGCGTTCAACGAAATGGCGGAGACCATTCTCGCCCGCAACCGGATTGTGGAAAGCGTAAGCTTTGCGGCGGGAAAATTTCTCAGCGTTCTGGATACGGACGCCGTGGCGCAGGTGCTGGAAAGAATCGGCCAGGCGACGGGGGTCCAGCGCGCCTACATTTTGAAGATCGAGACGAGGGAGGGCGAGTGGCAGGCGGTGGTCAGGGAGGAGTGGGCGTCGGAGGATGCGGCGCAGCGGCACCCGTGGGACCACTTCCCGTGGCGCAGCGAGAGCGGGGCCGCTTCGATCGAGCTTCTGCAGCAAGGCCAGATCGTTACCGCCAAGCCCTCTGCCATGGCCGCTGCCGTTCGCGAAGGCACGGATCCCAGGATCCGGTCGATCATCCATACGCCCATCGTGGTGCGGGGCGTTTGGTGGGGAGTCCTCGGCCTCGAAGACTTCGTCAGGGACCGCGACTGGGGAGAAGCCGAGCGGGATAGTTTACGGGCGGTTGCCGAGATGCTGGGCGCTTCTATCGTCCAGAAGCACGGACAGGCGGCGATGTTGGCCGCCAAGGAAGCCGCCGAGGAAGCCAACCGCGCCAAGAGCGCGTTCCTGGCGAATATGAGCCACGAACTGCGCACGCCGCTGAACGCGATTATCGGCTACAGCGAAATCCTGCGGGAAGACGCCGAAGACGCAGGCCAGGTTCAGACGATCTCCGACCTGGACAAGATTGTCCTTTCGGGAAAGCACTTGCTTTCGCTCATCAACGACGTTCTGGACCTGTCCAAGATTGAGGCGGGCAAAACCGAGCTGCGCATGGAGCCCTTTCTGGTCGGCTCGATTTTTAGAGAGGTGATGGATACGGCGGAGACGCTGGCGCGCGCAAACCACAACCAACTGGTGGGCCGCTCCGAATTCTCCGATGTGACGATGGTGGCCGATCGGGTCAAGCTCCGCCAGGTGCTGCTGAACCTGCTAAGCAACGCCTGTAAGTTCACGGAGAATGGCACGGTCAATCTGGAAGTCCGGTTATCGGAACGGGAGGGCGAGCGGTGGATTCACTGGCAGGTGCGGGATACCGGCATCGGCATTTCCCAGAGCCAGCGTGAGAAGTTGTTCCTCCCCTTTTCGCAGGTGGATCAGTCGACGACACGCGAGTACGGGGGAAGCGGCCTGGGCCTGGCCATCAGCCAGCGGCTGTGCCAGATGATGGGCGGATACGTTGACGTGGAGAGCGAGCCAGGACAGGGATCGGCCTTTACCGTTCATCTGCCGGTGCACTCTCGCCAGGCGGTCGCGGAGAAGTCGTTACTGGCATTGGCGACCA
>Ga0182016_10004404_pt1 | contig 15568 bp, 17 predicted proteins | sample 712S2MmetaG_FD_120491 | JGI IMG/M metagenome (GOLD analysis project Ga0182016, IMG submission 120491) | Permafrost microbial communities from Stordalen Mire, Sweden - 712S2M metaG | ecosystem: Environmental > Terrestrial > Soil > Wetlands > Permafrost | place: Sweden: Stordalen | collected...
CCGCCGCGAAATGCCGGCGCTCGATGCCTTGCAGGCCAAACTCGGCGGTTCCGATTTCGAGGTCGTCGCCGTCAATATCGACACCCGCGATCCGCAAAAGCCGCGAGCCTTCCTCAAGGACGTCGGCATTACCCACCTCGCCTATTATGCCGACCAGAGCGCGCGCGTGTTCGAGGATCTGAAGACCGCCGGCAAGGCCTTCGGCATGCCGACGACCGTCATGGTCGACCGCTCAGGCTGCGAGATCGGCACCATGGCGGGGCCGGCCGAATGGGCGAGCGAGGATGGCGTGAAGCTTGTGAGGGCCGCGATCGGCGGCGACGCCAACGGGGCTACGCGCTGACGTCGAGATTGGTCCCGATATTCGCCGCAACATTGGCGAGCGGTGCAATATTTTTCTGCGCGGCGTCGATCAGCTTGGCCACCGAAGCGCCCTGGTCCGCTTTCATGCGGGCAAAGTCCGCAGCGAGCGAAAGCTGCATCAAGCCGGTTTGGGCTCCGAGGGCGGCGGTGACAAGGCTCATATCCATGATAGCCGCATGATTGGCGACTAAGTTTAAGAACCCATGAATCGGGAGGTCGGCGCCACTACCGCGCAAAAAGCTGAAGCCCGGCGATGACGATCTCGACCGCGATCAGCACCACGATAATGAGTTCGAGCCGCAACGAGCGTTCGGTATCGATGATATCGGCAAAGGCCTTCGCGGAATCCGAGATCACGGTGAGCTTGCGCGTCAGTACATCGGCGCGTTCCTTTAATTCGTATTCGTCCTCGAGCCGTGCGTAGAGGCGCTCGAGATCGGGTCGCTCCCACAGCACGTCGGGCTTTTCGGCGACCGCAACGAGGCCGGAGACCCGATGCTGCACAAGCAACGCATTGCCGATGTGCTTGAGGATGGCGCGCCGGCCGCCCGGGGTGCGGCCATATTGCGCCAATTGCTGAGCGATCGGCTGGATCACGCCGAAAACGGTGGCGACGTTTTTTTCGTCGTGCGCCAACACGACGCTGGTGGCGAGCGCATCCGCGATCAGCAAAGTGTGCTCGGTGGTCAGCGCCTTCACCACGATCGCGCCCGACGGCGCGATCTGATCGTCGCGCTCCGGCGCGATTTCGATTTGCACGGTCTCTTCTTCGCGCGGCTCGATCGGCCCGACGACGCGGCCGTCCAGGCGGCGGATGACCTCGTCCTCTTCGAGCGGCGACATGCCGACCATCACGGCGACGCCGTAGCGGAACAGCGCAACAATCCCTTTCTGCCCGGCGCGGAACGCGAGCGGCAGCGTCGACAGAACGTCGCTCCGCTCAAGACCGGCGGTTTCGATGCGGTCGCCGAGCAAAAGTGCCCGAAACGTGATGCGCCCATCGCGCACAGTCGGCAATTCCGTCATCACAATCTCGTGTTGGTTTATGACATAGGTGGCTGCTTGGGCCGTTGAATGCCGCCTTTGAACTGGATTTGCCGGGGAAAAGATAGTCCGTGCGCATCGGTTGACAGCCGCGTCCGCGGCCCTATACTTAACCAGATGGTTAAGGTTTCAAGCTCACCGCTCGATCGTACCTTTGCGGCGCTTGCCGATCCAACGCGCCGCGCGCTCGTGATGCGGCTTGCCGCCGCGCCCGATCTGTCGGTGAGCGAGCTCGCCGCACCGTTCAAAATGTCGCTGCCGGCGGTCATGAAGCATCTCGACGTGCTGTCGGACGCAGGCCTCGTCGGGCGGAGCAAGACCGGGCGCACCGTCGCCTGCCGGCTCGACGCCGAACCGATGCGCGACGCGTTCGACTGGCTTAATCGCTATCAAAAATTCTGGTCCGAGCGGCTCGATCGCCTTGCCGCATTTTTGGAAGAGGAAGAATCATGGCCACCCAAACAGCCACCAAGCCGAGCCTCACTCTCAAGCGGCGGTTCAAAGCGCCGCCCGCCAAGGTCTTCGCGGCGTTCGCCGATCCGGAAAAAGTGAGGCTTTGGATGGGTCCGGGCGAGATGAAGGCGGTCATTGCCGAAAGCGATACACGCACCGGCGGCCATTATCGCTGGGTGATGGAAGCGCCGAACGGCGAGCAACACGACGTCGGCGGCGTCTATCGCGAAGTCATCCCGAACCAGAAGCTCGTCTTCACCTGGGCCTGGAAGTCGACGCCGGAGCGCGAGTCTTTGGTGACGGTCGAGATCAAACCCGACGGCGATGGTTCGCTGTTGACACTGACCCACGAGCAATTCTTCGACGAGGACGCACGCGACCGCCACCAGGGCGGCTGGAACGGCGCCCTCGACAAGATGGAGAAGCTTTTCGCCTGAGCGTCATGCAGGCGACCGCTGACGCAGCGATGATCAACTGTTCTGCGTTTTATCAGTAAGGAGGATGCAATGGCCTTTTCGCACGGAAGTTTCTACTGGAACGAACTGCTCACGCGCGACGTCGAACGCGCCAAGAAGTTCTATAGCGAAACCATCGGCTGGACGTTCGACGCCATGCCGATGGGACCCGGCGCCACCTATTGGGTCGCCGCCATGAACGGCAAACCGGTCGGCGGCATTTTTCCGACCGACCAGCCCGGTTTCGAAAATGTACCGGAAGCCTGGATGTCCTATCTGGCGGTCGACAATGTCGACGCGCGCGTCAAGAAGGCCGAGGCCGCCGGCGCCAAATTGATGCGGCCGATTTTCGACGTGCCGAATGTCGGGCGCATTGCGGTCTTGCTGCAGCCCGGCGGCGCCGGTGTCGGCTGGATGACGCCGGTGTCGTGACGCCGGAGTCCGGAATAACGGCGCCTCGGCCGGGGTTGAATCCGATCGACGAGTGAGGAGCAAACATGCAGCCGCACAAAATCGTATCGCATGACGAATGGATCGCCGCGCGCAAAGCCTATCTCCTCGAGGAGAAGGCGTTCAGCAAGGCCCGCGACGAATTGAGCAAGAAGCGCCGCGAACTGCCTTGGGAGAAAGTCGAAAAGAACTATGTTTTCGACGGGCCGAACGGCAAGGAAACGCTCGCCGATCTGTTCGGCGGCAAGAGCCAGCTCATCGTCTATCACTTCATGCTCGGGCCCGGCTGGGAAGCCGGCTGCCCGAGCTGCTCGCTGATCGCCGATCATTTCGATGGCGCGGTCGTGCACCTGGCGCAACGCGACGTAGCGTTCGTCGCGATCTCGCGCGCGCCGCTCGCCGAGATCGAGAAGTTCAGGGCGCGCATGGGCTGGCGTTTCAAATGGGTGTCGTCGTTCGGCACCGACTTCAATGCCGATTATCAGGTCTCGGCGACATCGCAGGAGAAGGCGTCCGCCCAGGTTTTGTATAATTACGAACTCATCAAAAGCTTCCCGAGCGACGAGCGGCCCGGCGCCAGCGTGTTCTGCAAGAGCGAGAGCGGCGAGGTGTTCCACACCTATTCGACCTATGGCCGCGGTCTCGACATCCTGATCGGCGCCTATAATCTGATCGATCTCGCGCCGAAAGGCCGCGACGAAAGCGGGCTTGCTTTTTCGATGGCCTGGGTCCGCCATCACGACCGCTATGAAAACGCCGTCGTCGATACCAAAGCGTCATACCAGCAGCCGAAAGCCGCCTCATGCTGCGATTAGCGGGCAGCCGCCGCGACCGAAGATTTGAAAGTAGCTCGCATCTGAAAACGAACATTGAAATCAAACCTGGGGAGGAACTCAAATGCCGATCGAGCTGAAATATCTCGCCTATACGGCCATGCTGACCGCATCGCTGTGGATTCCCTATATCGCCTGCCAAGTAATGACCAATGGCTTTCTCAGCCAGGAAAACTATGTCGATCCGGCGGCCCGCCCGGTGCCGCTGTGGGGCAAGCGCGCCGACCGCGTCTACATCAATGCGGTCGAGACCTTCGCGCCTTTCGCAGCGCTGGTGATCCTGATCCAACTCACCGGCAAGGCCGACGGGATGACGGCGTTCTGGGCGCAGGCCTTCTTCTGGCTGCGGGTCGCGCACGCCGTCGTCTACTGGGCCGCCATCCCTTATATCCGCACCGTCGTCTTCACGCTCGGCTTCGTCTGCGTCATCGGGCTGTTCGTCGAGCTGATGAAATAGCCCTATCGTAGCCTGGGTTGAGCGCAGCGAAACCCAGAAGCCGAATTTAAACCGCGTGCCGATCCCGGATTTCGCTTCGCTCAATCCGGGCCACACAAGGAGTTGCTTCGCTCGCCTCTGTGCGGCGGGGCCAAGTACTGATGCCAAGTACTGAACTTGAAGGAAATCTCTTGATCTTGAAGGAAATCGCCGATGGCCGGGACAAGCCCGCGGCCATGGCGGCAAGCGCTACCGCGTCGGCACCGGCTTTTCACCGCGATAATCGTAGAAGCCGCGCTGCGTCTTGCGGCCGAGCCAGCCGGCCTCGACGTATTTCACCAGCAGCGGACACGGCCGGTATTTCGAATCGGCAAGGCCCTCGTGCAGCACCTGCATCACCGACAGGCAGGTATCGAGGCCAATAAAGTCGGCGAGCTCGAGCGGCCCCATCGGATGATGCGCGCCGAGCCGCATCGCCTTGTCGATCGCCTCGACATTGCCGACGCCTTCATAGAGCGTGTAGATCGCCTCGTTGATCATCGGCAGCAAAATGCGATTGACGATGAAGGCGGGGAAATCCTCCGCCACCGCGATCTGCTTGCCGAGCCTGGTGATGAACTGCTTGGTCGACTCGAAGGTCGCGTCGTCCGTAGCGATGCCGCGGATCACTTCGACCAGTTCCATCAGCGGCACCGGATTCATGAAGTGAATGCCGATGAAGCGCTCCGGCCGGTCGGTCGAGGCGGCGAGCCGCGTGATCGAGATCGATGACGTGTTGGTGCCGACGATGGTTTCCGGCTTCAGCCCCGGGCAGAGCGCGGCGAAGATCTTGCGCTTGAGATCCTCGTGCTCGGTCGCGGCTTCGATGACGAGATCGCAATCGCCGAGATCGCCGAGCGTCTTCGCGGCGGAGATACGCTTGATCGCGGCCTGGCGCTCTTCGTCGCTGATGCGCTGCCGGCTGACCTGGCGCTGGAGATTGCCGTCGATGGTGGCGATGCCCTCGGCGATGCGGTCGACGGCGATGTCATTGAGCAAGACATGGTAGCCGGACAGCGCGCAGACATGGGCGATACCGTTACCCATCTGGCCGGCGCCGACGACGCCGATCTTACGAATGGAATGAGCCATCCTGTCCGCCTGCTCGCCGCGCTGCTGCTCGCTGCGCGCCTTGGACCGATCCTTGACCTCGACCATATCGACTCACCTTCAACTTTTACGACGATCTCGGCCAATACGCCAGTTCTGCTCAGTGCTTGACCTTGTCGAGCTCGGTCGCGAGCTCCGGCAGGGCCTGGTAGAGATCCGCCACCAATCCGTAATCGGCGACCTGAAAGATCGGGGCTTCCTCATCCTTGTTGATCGCGACGATGACCTTCGAATCCTTCATGCCGGCGAGATGCTGAATGGCACCCGATATGCCGACGGCGATGTAGAGATCCGGCGCCACGACCTTGCCGGTCTGGCCGACCTGCCAGTCGTTCGGCGCGTAGCCGGCATCGACGGCCGCACGCGACGCGCCGATCGCGGCGCCGAGCTTGTCCGCCACCGGCTCTATGTATTTGGTGAAGTTCTCGCGGTTTTGCATCGCCCGACCGCCGGAAATGATGATCTTGGCCGAGGTCAGTTCCGGCCGCTCGGATTTCGACAATTCCTCGCCGACGAAACCGGACACACCGGGATCGGTCGCGGCCGCGACATCCTCGATCGGCGCGGTCGCTGTGCCGGCGGCAGTGGCCTGGAACGCCGCCGTCCGCACCGTGATCACCCGCTTTGCTTCAGTCGAGCGGACGGTCTGGATCGCGTTGCCGGCATAGATCGGCCGTTCGAAAGTGTCGGGCGCGACGACCTTGATGATCTCGGAAATCTGCATCACATCGAGGAGCGCTGCGACCCGCGGCAAGATATTCTTTCCCGACGTGGTCGCCGCCGCCATGATGGTTTCGTAAGGACCGGCGAGCGCCACGATCAGCGCCGCGGTCGGCTCGGCCAGCATGTGCTCGTAAGCCGGAGCGTCGGCGAGCAAGACCTTCGCGACGCCGTCGAGCTTGGCCGCGGCCTCGGCCACCGCTTTGCAATTGTGCCCGGCGACCAGGATGTGCACCTCGGCGCCAAGTCCTTTGGCCGCCGTCAGCGCCTTATTGGTCGCGTCCTTCAAGGCACGATTGTCGTGCTCGGCGAGAAGAAGTGTCGGCATCAGATCGCCCCCGCCTCGTTCTTGAGCTTGTCGACCAGTTCCGCGACGGTCTTGACCTTGATGCCGGCCTTGCGCACCGGCGGCTCCGCGGTCTTGATCACTTCGAGGCGCGGCTTGATGTCGACGCCGTAGTCGGCGGCGGTCTTTTCCGCGATCGGCTTCTTCTTCGCCTTCATGATATTGGGCAACGACGCGTAACGTGGCTCGTTCAAGCGCAGATCGGTGGTGACGATGGCCGGCAGCTTGAGTTTTACCGTCTGGAAGCCGCCGTCGACTTCGCGCGTCACCAGGACGGCGTCGCCGTCGAGCGCCAGTTTGGAGGCGAAGGTGCCCTGCGGCCAACCCAACAGCGCCGCCAGCATCTGGCCGGTCTGATTGCAGTCGTCGTCGATCGCCTGCTTGCCGAGCACGATCAGGCCCGGCTTTTCCTCGTCCGCGATCGCTTTGAGGATCTTGGCGACCGCGAGCGGTTCGACCGCGCCTTCGGTCTTGACCAGGATGCCGCGGTCGGCGCCCATGGCAAGCGCGGTGCGGATGGTCTCGGCGGCTTGCGCCGGACCGATCGAAGCGGCGATGATTTCGGTCGCCTTGCCGGCTTCCTTGAGCCGGATCGCTTCTTCGACCGCGATCTCGTCGAACGGGTTCATCGACATTTTTACATTGCCGAGTTCGACGCCCGAACCGTCGGCCTTGACCCGGATTTTTACGTCCTTGTCGATCGCCCGTTTCACGGGCACGAGAATTTTCATGGTTGCTGTATTCGGCTTTAAGGATCGGATGTTGTTCTTTGCCGCGCTCGGGCGCCGTCGACGACCCGGCGATGCTGCGGTGCAAGAAACCTAACGGCCGTAACGCTTGCGGTCAACGCCGCTCAGCGGTTCTGGCCCGGCTTCCAGAGCACATCCTCGGCGCCCTTGGCATTGGTGTAACGGCTTGCCACGAATAGGAAATCCGACAGGCGATTGACGTATTTGACGACCGCCTCGCCGACGCTGCCTTGGGCGGCGTCTTGGCTGTCGTCCTTCAGTTCGACGATCAGCCGCTCGGCGCGGCGGCAGATGGTGCGGGCGAGATGGAGGTGGGCCGAGGCCGCGCTGCCGCCCGGCAGCACGAAGGACCGCAGCGGTTCGAGGCCTGCATTGAAGCGGTCGATCTCGGTTTCGAGCCAGGTGACTTGATTGTCGGTGACCGTCAGCCGCGCACCATCCGGGCCCCTGCCCTTGCCCGGCGTGCAGAGGTCGGCGCCGACGTCGAACAGATCGTTCTGGATGCGCGACAGCGCGGCGTCGAGCTCGCTCGCATGCGCGGTATGCAGCCGGGCGACGCCGATCGCGGCATTGACCTCGTCGATGGTGCCGTAGGCCGCGACGCGACGATCGTATTTCTTCCGCCGCTCACCGCTGCCGAGCGCGGTCGTGCCGTCGTCGCCGGTGCGGGTATAGATTTTGTTGAGGACGACCATCGCCCGGATACCAGAGTCCGCCGCTCATTTTCCCATGATCAGGAGCGCGAGCATGATCACGCCGATGGCGATGGCTTGCAGCAGAACGCGCAGCCGCATCAGCTTCTGCGACGTGTTGCCGGAGCCGCCCATCATCATGTTAGTGAGGCCAAGCAACAGAACGATCGCGACCGCGCCGATGGCGATCGGGACCGCGATATGGGACATGAAATTAGCCATAGGCCCCTTGTAGCCCGGACTGAGGGGAAGTGAAACCCGGGGCACCGTCATTCCGGATTGCCGGGCGGCGGCAAGTCCGGACTCCATAATCACGATTGGTGGTTATGGATTCCGGGCTCCTCGCTTCGCTCGGCCCCGGAATGACAAGCTCAGCCCCAAAGGTGCTCCTCGATATCGTAGACCGGGTGCCGGGTGAGATCCTTGTCGATTTCGGCTATGATCTTCTTCTTCACATCGGCATGAAACGCCTTGCGCAAATCTGCAAGCGCGCGCGGCGGGGCAACGATGACGAGGGCCTCCACCTTGCGGTCGCGCACGATCTTCTCCAGCGCCGCCGCCACGTCGTGGGCGAATTTGTGCTCTTCCAGATCGTGCCAGTCGGTTTGCGAAACGCTCGAGCGGCGCGGACCGACCGAGGAATGTCCACTGCCCGGACGGTCGGTGCCTTGCTCGTGGGTGGCCGGATTTTTCTGATCGTTAAAAACCTGCTCGGTCTTCAAATCGGGGTATTGCGCATCGCCTTCGTTGCGCAAGATCAGCGCTTTGCGGCCGTCGCCGACGAATACATAGGCGTTATGCGGAATTTTGACTTTGGTCATTGGTGCACTCACGGCCATCTCCTTGATGACCGCGACCATGCCGGGCCGCGGCGGGGCCCGCTTTGACCTTAATCAACCGGCGGCACGAGGGTTTCGTTCCGCGCCTCCTCGCCGCTCATTCCCGCGTAAGCGGGAATCCAGCCTGGATCCCCGCTTTCGCGGGGACGAGCGGCCCTATTGCGTAAGTCAGTTCGAGCCGTCGAGCAGCCGCCGGGCGATGACCTGGGCCTGGATTTCGGCCGCGCCCTCGAAAATGTTGAGGATGCGGGCGTCGCACAGAATGCGCGATACCGGGAATTCGAGAGCGAAGCCGTTGCCGCCGTGGATCTGCACGGCATTGTCGGCCGCCGCCCAAGCGACGCGCGCCGCCAGAAGTTTTGCCATGCCGGCTTCGAGATCGCAGCGCCGCCCGGAATCCTTCTGCCGCGCCGCGTAATAGGTGAGCTGCCGCGCGACCATGATCTCGACCGCCATCATGGCGATCTTGTCGGAGACGCGCGGGAAACTCGCGATCGGCTCGCCGAACTGGACGCGCGCGGTGGCGTAAGTCAGCGCCTGTTCCATGGCGGCCTGCGCCACGCCGATGGCGCGCGCCGCGGTCTGGATACGGGCTGCTTCAAAGGTCGCCATCAACTGCTTGAAACCGAGACCTTCGACGCCGCCCAGAAGATTTTCCGCCTTGACGGTGAAACCGTCGAAGGCGATCTCGTATTCCTTCATGCCGCGATAGCCAAGCACTTCGATCTCGGTGCCCGTCATGCCTTCGGCGGGGAACGGATTGCCGTCGTCGCCGCGCGGTTTTTCGGCAAGCAGCATGGACAGGCCGCGATAGCCAGTCTCGGCCGGATTGGTGCGCACCAGAAGCGTCATCAGGTCGGCGCGCACCGGGTGCGTGATCCAGGTCTTGTTGCCGTAGATTTTGTAGACGTCGCCCTGGCGCACCGCGCGCGTCTTCAGCGAGGCGAGATCGGAGCCGGTATTCGGCTCGGTGAACACCGCCGTCGGCAGCACTTCGCCGGTGGCGATTTTCGGCAGCCATTTGCGCTTTTGTTCTTCGGTGCCGGAGCCGAGGATCAATTCGGCGGCGATCTCGGAACGGGTGCCGAGCGATCCTACCCCGATATAGCCGCGCGACAATTCTTCGGAGACGACGCACATCGACTCCTTGCCGAGCCCCATGCCGTCGTAGTCCTCCGGAATGGTCAGGCTGAACACGCCGAGCTCGGACATCTGGCCGATGATGTCGAGCGGGATGTATTGGTTTTTCAGATGCCACGCCTGCGCAAAGGGCACGACCCGGTCGTCGGCGAATTTGCGCATCTCTTCGCGGATCGAATCGAGCGTGTCCTCGAGCCCGCAGGCGCCGACGGTCGCGTCATGATGCTGCCGGATCAGTTCGACAAGCCGGGCGCGCCGGGCCGCGGTATTGCCGGTGGCGATCAGATGCTCGACGGCGGGCGTCGCGCGTGACGCGGCGGCGGCCGGGCTCAAGCCCAGATCCGACAGCCGCACGATCTCGCCCTGGCTCATCGGAATGCCGCCGAAGATTTGGGCGAGGAATTCGCCGGCGCCGATGCGGACCAAGAGCTCCTCGGTCTCGCCGAAGGCGCCGTTCTCGGACAGCCGTTGTGCATAGGCCGACAATTGGCGGATCGCCTCCACATAGGTCGCGAGCCAGGCGAGGCCGTGGGTCGCACGCTGCTCGCGGTCGAGGACCCGCGCCACCGGGCGGCCCTCGATGGTGACGCGATCGGCGACGGCACGGCGGGCATCGGTAAAAAGCGCTTCGACGGCGCCAACCGCATCGCCGAGCGCGACGATAATCGTGGGTTCGGCGGAAGACTGGCCGGCGGGCAGTTGGGTGGCGGCAAGCGGCATGGTTGGCTCCGATGAGCTGCTTTGAAGCTGCAAAAGGCGTCCCGGCCTGCCCGCGACCTTACGCGTGCGGTGCACAAAAGCCAATGGAGGGGGTGAATGGCGAGCAGCGAGTAGCGCGGTGAACCCGGCTATTCGCGGTTTTGCCATTCGCTATTCGCCCCCGGCGTTTTCGGGTCGGTCGGCGGGGCCGACGGCGGGCCTTTTCTTGCACAATATTAACCATTTTAGGTTGTTCTGGAGCGCAGTGGGAGCTGTGTGTGGCACCGCGGTTGCAAACCCGCGCTGCAATTTTTCCGCCGCAAGCTTGAGCGTCCGATCGGGTTCTCGATGGTCATCGCGCAGATTTTCTCTCGGCTGTCGGTGCGCGCGCGCATTATCGTGCTCGGCCTCATTCCGGTGGTCGGCTTTTTTGCCATCGGCCTGGCGTTCCTGATCGGCGACGCCCAGCTCGGTGCCGCTTTCGACAGTGTCCATCGCAATACCGAAGTCGCCGACGCCAGCCGCAATCTCAAAACCGGCCTGGTGATGATGCGCGCCGCGACCACCGAATTCGTCGCGCACCCGTCCGATGCCGAGGTCAAGAATTTCGACGAGGGCCAGGCGCTGGCGATACGCTGCCTCGACCGTATCGCGGCGGCGCTTGTCGCCGGCCAGCAAGACACCATCACGCCGCTGCGCATCACGGTGCGCGACCTCAAGGCGAGCTTCGACAGCCTCGTTGCCGAGCAACGCTCGCTCGGTTTCACCGAAAAAGAGGGCGTGCTCGCCGATCTGATCGCGTCGAGCAAAGCGGTCGAGGACATTATTCACGAGGACCTGTCCTGGGTCGCCGATAACGATCGCGCCCAGCTCCTGGTCTCGCTTTTGACCATGCGCCGCTACGGCATCGAATATCGCCTCAGGCACGACGCCGCGATCCAAGGCCAATTCCTCGACGAGACCAAGCATTTCAAGGCGCTGTTCGAGTCCATCGACGGCGCGCCGGCGATGAAGGACAAGCTCGACAAGGCGGTGCAGGCCTATAGCTCGACTTTTTCGCAATTCGTCCTATCGACTGAGAATATCGCGCCGCTCCTCGGACTGATCAGCCACGATACCGCAAGCGTGCTGCCGGAAGCCGACAAGCTCCTCGCCGCGGCGCGCACGGACGCCGACACGGCGGCAGCGGAGCTTGCCGCGTCGCGGGTACGCACGCGCCAATTCGTGATCTGGATCGGTATCGCTGTGGTTCTGCTTGGGCTCGCCTGCAGCTGGCGCATCGGCCGCTCGATCACCAGACCGCTCGAGGCCTTGGCCACGGCCATGAAACGGCTCGCGGCCGGTGATACCTCGGCGGAGCTTCCCACCGCGCAATCCCACGACGAAATCGGCGAAATGGCGCACACCGTCGTCGTGTTCCGCGACAATATGATCGAGCGCGAGCGGCTCGCCGCCGTCCAGGGTGAGACCAATGCCGCGCGCGAGCAGCGCGGCGAGGCGATAGCGGCGATGATCCGGCAGTTCCGCGGCTCGGTCGAAGAGGCGCTCGAGCGCTTGCGGCATTCCGCCGGCCGCCTGGAAAATGCCTCGAGCGGTCTCAACAGCGCAGCCGACGCCGTATCGTCGGAAGCGCGCGACGCCGAGAACTCGGTCGGACGCGCCTCCGTCAATGTCACGACGGTCGCGAGCTCGATCGAGGAGCTTGCGGTCTCGATCGGCGAGATCGCGTCGCAGGCCGCGAAATCGAGCGAAGTCGCCGGCCGCGCGGTCGCCGAATCGCGCCGCACCGTCAACACCATGTCGGAGCTCGGCAGCGCCGCGAACCGTATCGGCGAAGTGGTCGGCCTCATTCAGGCGATCGCCGGCCAGACCAATCTTCTGGCGCTCAATGCCACCATCGAGGCGGCGCGCGCCGGCGAGGCCGGCCGCGGCTTTGCGGTGGTCGCCGCCGAAGTGAAATCGCTCGCCGCGCAGACCGCGCGCGCGACCGAAGATATCGCCGCCCAGATCGGTTCGATCCAGTCGGCGACCGCGGACGCAGCCCAGGCGATCGAGCAAGTCTCGACCATCATCGACGACATGTCGGAAATCGCCATTGCGGTCGCCGGCACGGTCGAGCAGCAGAACAGCGCCGTGGCCTCGATCGCCGAAGGCGTCAACCGCGCGTCGACCGAGGCGCGCATGGGCTCCGAAGCGATGAGCCGCGTCGCCGGCGCCTCGACCGGTGCGCGCACGACTGCGGCCGACGTCAAGGCGCTCGCCGACGCGCTGGCGGTCGAGGCGGAAAACCTGCAAGGCGAAGTGCGGAGTTTCCTCGCCGAAGTCCAAGCGGCATAAACTTCGGCTAGCCCTACGGCAGCATCGCAAGACCCGCGGCGATCACGAGCACCGCCAGCGCCGACAGCGCCAGCGACCAGTGCACGCCGATCAGGCCGCCGAGGAGGCCGACCGAAACGCCGGAGAAGGCGCGCAGCCCCAGACTCGACATGTTGAACAGCCCGATGACGCGCCCGCGCATTGTCGGCGGCGCGTTCAATTGCACCAGCGTCTGCGCCATGGCGTTGAACGACAATTCGAGAAAGCCCGCGGCGAACAACAGGCCGAGCGCCAAAGCGTAATTGGTGGCGAGCGAGAATCCGCCGAGCGCGCAGCACCACAGCATCGCCAGCACGATCGCGGTTCGCGTATTCGGCGGCAACAGGCTGCCGCCTTCGAGCACCACGCCGGCGAGGAGGCCGCCCGCGGCATCGGCGGCGAGCAGCATGCTGTAAGAAAATCCGGGATCGCCGTGCCCGAGGTCGTGGGCGAAACCGGGCATTTGCGGGCTGTAGGAATTGCCGACGAAAAACGCCGCCGCACCGGCAAGGAGCGTCATCGCCACGACAACGGAATGGCCTTTGATGTCGCGCGCCGTTTGCACGATGTCGGCAAAGCCGCGGACCGCCCGCGGCGGCGGCGGCGCGCCCTTGCGATAGCGCGGGCCGTAGGGCGCGTTCACCAGCCACAACACGAGCGGCAGATAGAACAGCGTGTTGAGAAGAATGCCGTAGGCCGGCCCGAGAGCAAGCAGGATGAAGCCGCCGACCGCGGGACCGGCCAAGACGGCGAGATACCGCGCGGTCGCATTGAGCCGCACCGCGCTTTCGAGATCTTCGGTGCCGACGATATCGTAGAGCAGCATCTGGTTCGGCGTCATCCACAGCACGCCAGCGCAGCCGTGGATCACCAGAATCACCATGGCCTGCCACATCTGCAGCGTGCCGGTGAAAAAGAAGTAGCCCCAAGCCAGCGAAGCGGCGATGAACAGGCCCATGCCGCACTGGATGAGACGGCGGGGGTCGACGCGGTCGGCGAGCGCCCCGCTCGCCACCGAGAACAACAGAAACGGCAGCCAATGCGAAACGATGGCGAAGCCCGCCAGTGCCGGCGAATGGAACTTCTGGAACAGCATCCAATAGCTGATGACGTGCTCGATATTGTCGGCCATCATCGCAATCACGAAGGTGGCGAACTGGGCCTGAAAGCCGCGGTGGCGCATCGCCGCAAAGGAACGCCTGGCGGGAGCCGGCGGCGGCGCCGCAAGTTTGGGATTGACGTTCACGTGGTCACTTTCGCGTCGGTTATTTCAGAAGGCGGGCGCCCGCGCCGGCAACGCGATTGGCTCCACGGCGTTACTTCGCATTCTCAGCTAGAATCGCCAACCGCCGAACGCGCGTGGGGTCCATGCAAGAATGCGGGCCACCGTGTGGCAGCCACCGCCGCAAAGGCCCGGTTAACGTCCTGTGCCGCGTCCATCGAGGTGCCGGCGCAGCGACGAAAGCCAGCGCGCGAAACCGTCGCGGAAAAACACCGTCCACTCGGCATGACGCTCCGGCGGGCAGTCGAAGGTCGCCCACCATTCGACAAAGCCGCGGTCGCCGTCGACCACCGGCGTGACGCGCAGCGTCGCGCGATAGCGCTCGACCGGCATCGGCGCCTCGCCGCAGAATTCGTAGGTCTGTGACCGCTCGGGGTCGGACAACGCCAACAACCTCTGCCGGATGCGTTTGCCCTGATAAAGCACGCTGCGGACACCGCCGACCGTGTCGCCGGACTTGCCGCCCTCGATCTCGCTTTCGCCCGCGCCGTCGACCCACACCGGATAATTGTTGAAATCGCGGATGACATTCCAGATGTCATCGGCGGATTGCGGGAACATTGTACTGTAGTACGCTTTGGCCATGTGGGATCCTCTCTTTTGCTCGCCCTGACATCAGCCCGCCAACCGTTCGAAACCACCCGTTTCCTGCTATGAATCGATTTACGCCCGCCGCGGAGACCGTCTGCCGTTGAAAATCATCCGCCTCTGCTATCGCGTCTCGCTCGACGCCTTCTATCGCTTCAACGCCGACGACGGCTGGGCGATCGCGAGCCACATCGCGCTGTCGACCCTGATGTCGATGTTCCCGTTTTTGATCCTGGTGACGGCGATCGCCGGCTTCGTCGGTTCGAAAAACCTCGCCGACGAAGTAGGGCGGCTGATCATCGCGTTGTGGCCGCAGGAGGTTTCCGGCGGCATCGCCGGGCAAATGCACAGTGTCCTGACGACGGCGCGCGGCGACATCCTCACCGTCGGCGCCGTGTTCGCGCTTTATTTCTCGTCGAGCGGCATCGAGAGCCTGCGCATCGGCCTGAACCGCGCTTATGGGCTCAACGAGGAGCGGCCGTGGTGGCTCTTGCGCATGGAATCGATCGGCTATGTGCTGGTCGGCGCGCTCGGTCTCCTCGCGCTGGCCTTTCTGGTGGTGCTCGGCCCGCTGATCTTTTTCGCGGCGGTACGCTATGTGCCATGGCTCGAGCCGCTGGAAAGCCATTTCGACATCGGACGGTTCGCGGTGGCGACCTTCGTCCTCACCGTCGCGCTGATGATCCTGCATATGTGGCTGCCGGCCGGGCGCCGGCAGATCGAGGATGTCTGGCCGGGCATCGTCGCGACGCTGTTGCTATGGCTCGCCTGCGGCTACATTTTCGGCCGCTATCTGTCCGACTTTTCCTACACCTATGTGAATTATTACGCGGGCCTCGCTTCGGCCATGACGGCTTTGGTGTTTTTGTATTTCACCGCCTGGATCTTCATCTATGGCGGCGAGCTCAACGCCGCGATCGCCCGCGAGCGCGAGATCCGGGCGCGGACGCCGCAGCGGGTGACGCGGGGTTAGGC
>Ga0182016_10004405_pt1 | contig 15565 bp, 13 predicted proteins | sample 712S2MmetaG_FD_120491 | JGI IMG/M metagenome (GOLD analysis project Ga0182016, IMG submission 120491) | Permafrost microbial communities from Stordalen Mire, Sweden - 712S2M metaG | ecosystem: Environmental > Terrestrial > Soil > Wetlands > Permafrost | place: Sweden: Stordalen | collected...
GCCACGTCGTTTCCCTTGCTCATGCCACGGTCGTATAGATAGATTCCGATCACGCCACCCGCGACGGCTGCCACGAAAGCAAATACCCCAGCCACGAATGCCGCGACGAGGACAAACGCGCTGGAGGCCTGAATCCGTCCCAATGTCTCGACTACAGGTTTCATTGAGTTCACGGCAGCACATTACACCCACGTGGGCCTGAGTTCCATAGTAACTGTCGAAATCAGGCGATTTCACCAACTACGGTTCCGGCATGCCCCTCTGGGTAAGTTAGTGCAATGGCGCTGGTGCTCCAACTATCTTGGCGAAGCGCCTGCGCGCCCTTCGTAACGGCTCGCACGGTCGGGTAGCCGCATCTTCCTGGCGGCATCTCTGAGCAATAGCCAAAATTCCTTGTTGACAGGATGGCGGTCGGCGTACGCTTCGAGCGCGTCGCAAGCCAACTCTAGTTCATTTTGGTTGATGTAGTCCTCGTATTCAAGAAGGGCTCCGTAACTCTCGGCGTCATGGGGTAGGGTACCGCGTGCTCGCGAGAGGTCTGCTTCTATCGATGCCCAGAGTTGTGAGAGATCATTCAAGGCTCTCGATTGTAACCCCATGAGCTGTTCTTGGTGATGATTGTCATAAGCAGGCGATTTCACCAACTACGCCCTCGGCCATCCGAACCAGTTCTGCGTCTATACTGCTTCCACATGGCCGAGGTGATGTATCACGCCGTGGTGTGGATCGGGGTTGTGGGGGTCGCGCCTCAAGACGGATGCGAGTTGCTCGCGCCTAATGAGGGAGCCTTTATCAACTTTCTGACGCTCGCCAGCAGCGACTCAGAGTACCGTGCCAAGGTACGTGGTGCGCTGTCCCATTATCGCCTCGATCCGCTCGAATTTGAGGACGTCCGGCCCTTGTCGGACTCCGATAACCCTTCTCAAGAGATTCTGTCAATCGCAGCAGAGTTGGAGGAGAGCAGAAATCCGAAACACGTTCGGTATGCGACGTTCCATATCTTCCCCCGCGTAATGTGATGGGATGCCCCGGCAACTGGCAACTATCGAAATCAAGCGCATCAAGGGAATCGGGAGATAGTTGGCGTTAGCTCGATTTTCGCCAATTTTGCTGCCCCGCCTTCATGAAACAGTTGTCTAGCCATTCCTCGTACCACCGGGAGAACGTCGCCGCAGAGCCGTCCGCTAGTCGAACAGGTCTGAGCCCGGCGTATTCGCTACGCCTATCCTCCCAAAGTTGTCCCGGCTGTTCCCCGGTCACGACGAGCCAGATTCTGAGCGCACAACCTTCGTGACAGATCGGCACCGCTCCGTTCACGACTTCGGATGACCAGTATCTCGCATCGAATTGCTCAATCTGCCTGTCGTATTCAGCGCCGTCTCGTCTCAACAAATCGTCATCCGGCTGACCGGAAAGGTCGTTCCACTCATCTTGAAACGGGAACGGCATCAAGAGATTACCGACCAGACCGTCATTCTCCTTCCAAGGGCGCAGATCAAAATCGTCGTCCATAAAACCGAGAGGAAATATTCCGTAGAAGGGGCCAGCACCGCCATTGCCGACGCGCGTCAAGAAACGGCGGTAGTCGGGTGGAAGCACTATCTTGTGATCCCGCTCGAAAGAGGCAGCTTCCGACTCTCGCAATGCGGGATTCAACTGGAAACCGTGCCCGTTAGCGCCGAAGATGTCAGGTTTGGTTTCGCGGAGCCGGGAGATGGCAGCTTCAATGGCCCGAATATCGAAGTCTTCCATGCCGGTGAGGATAGCGCATTCGTCATGGCTGTTGGTAATAGCGACTTCACCTACAGAGAGATTGCCCGCGTCAGTGCCGAGACCCCTAGCTGTTCTTCTTTTTCGCCCAGCGCGCGAGCACGGCCTTCCTTCCCTGCTTGCTGAGTTCCTCTTTGCTGAGATTCGCGGCCCTAGCCTTGCCGCCCTTTCTGCCTAATGCCACCGCATGCGGGTTTTTCTTCGCCATTCGTCGATGATACTACGTAACGGTACGTAAGACATCTTGCTATATACGTAGCGCCATGTAACGATGAAGTCGAGGTGTAACTCTTGACATCATCCCAGCCCGTGATCCGCGTCGCCCTTTATGCTCGTGTGAGCACCCTTGCCGGACAAGACCCAGAAATGCAGCTCCGCGAACTACGGGAATACTGCGAGCGCCGCAACCTCCAGATTATTGATGAGTACGTGGACAAAGGCGTCAGCGGCTCCCGCGAGCAGCGACCGGCGCTGGACCGACTCCGCGCCATCTGCCGCAAGCGTCTGGTGGACGCAGTGGTCGTCTACCGCTACGACCGTTTCGCGCGCAGCCTGCGCCAGCTCGTGAACGCCCTCGAAGAATTTCGGGTTCTGGGGATCGACTTCATCAGCCTGCACGAGGGCGTCGATACTAGCACTCCGAACGGAAGGCTTGTTTTCGGCATCTTCGCCACCATCGCCGAGTTTGAGCGGGAATTGATCCGAGACCGGGTCCGCTCCGGGCTTGCCTCAGCTCGGGCCAAGGGAAAGGTCTTGGGAAGGCCCCGCGTGATCGCAGACACGGCCAGAATCACCTCGCTACGCGCGCAGGGGTGCTCTTGGACCGCGATTGCAGTTGAACTCGGCATTGGGGAGGGTACGGTCAGGCGCGCGTTCGCCGGGATGCGTTCGTCTCATCTGGAGTTACTTTCGTGACAGTGCGACATGCTCTGTTACAGACACGGTTCTCGGCAACCGCCACAATGATCAATGAGTATTTTCAGCCCGACTGCACAACAGGACCCGGTTCCAACGACCGCAGGCGATACGTTTCAATCTGATGCTGAATTTGTCGAGCGTTTGCGTTTCCTGCGCCAGTCTCGGCGTAGCCGCAAACTCGAAATGCGCGGCGAGTTGGTCAGAGAGTCTCTTTCCGCCGACGAACGTGTAACGATTCTCGCCAAGACAGGTGGCCGATGTCACGTCTGCGGGGGCGTCATCGAGGGGAAGTGGGCAGCAGACCATCTGGTCTCCCATTGTCTGGGCGGCCCGCACACTTTAGATAACTATCTTCCTGCTCATCCGATCTGCAATAACTACCGTTGGTTCTATGGGCCGGAAGAGTTCCAGTGGATTCTCAAACTCGGCGTCTGGCTCAGAACTCACATTGAAAGACAAACGACCGTGGGAAGACTTGCCTCAATCGCCTTCTGGAAATACGAGTGCATTCGCAAATCCCGGCGCGAGGAACGGGCTCGCGGCGCGAAGGCGTAAACGAAGGGATGGAGCAACCGATCAGCGCCGATAGTGGTTCCTTGATGACAACCCCGCCGCACTAGGCGGGAATCCGTCCGCCAAAAACCCTCCTGCAACGCTCCCCGTAAGTTCTTTGGTTGTCACAGCGAAAAAGGCGTTTTCCCTTCCGCCACTAACTAGTGTTTCTGGCGCGAAACGTCGGAGATTTGTTATCTGACAGCCACGACAAAAGGTGGCAGCGCCGAGTGACACCCCACACTGGCACGGTATCAAAAACAATCTCGGCAGGAGCAAACTACCTCAGAAACCGACACCCCGATTGGGCAGTGGCACGCGCAAGTCGGTTTCTCAACAACTTCATTACGATCGGTTCAGAATAGCTCTTCTTCCTCGAGCCTAAAATTTTCCACGTTTTCATCGGCAAAATTAATTTCAGCCTTCGCCCATCGTCGCACGGCCTCAATCGGAAAGGTGAGAAATGGTTCCGCCATCGAAGCTCGTTGTCCCACATGGTTTGCGATCGACCCAGCGAATGCACCGCCGCTGTGTATACCTGCAAACCAAGCGGCGAATACATTGTCGTCGTTCCCATATCTCTCCAGAATAAACCGAGTAATGGGGTTCAGATCAGGCCCGTGGCTTCCCATGAACGGCCCCGGAACGTGGCGCGCGAGCAGCCTGGCACCCTCCAATCCATGTTTTTCGAGCCACTGAATGACGACATCTTCCGGCAGCGCCACGATAGGAAACTTGCGGAAGAGAAAGTTCAGGCTCCGCTCCTTCGAAAGCACAACCTCGCCGATTCCGTCCATCAGCCGCTGAGGACGCAACGCGGCAACACTCGCGAAAAGCCCCACCGCGGCTTCTGATGTCTCATAGGATTCGCTTAGCATCATCTGAATAAGGATCGACGTGGCACGATCTGGGTTTGCCGGTAGCACGCGGGCAAAAATTTGTGGAAACCAATGAGACAGTTTCTTTGTCTTGAGAGTGGTCTGCTCCAGCAATCCGAAGATTACATCGAGCGATTCGTCGTTGAACACGGTCTGTAACCACACCAATTTATCTTCTGAGTCAGTCGCTCGCATCAAGAGGAAGACCATGAAGTCGATTCCTGTGTCTGCGGCATCCTCATCACCCTCGCGAGCTGCAACGAGCAAAGTTTGCGCCGCCAGCCGTGCTTCGGCGGGCGACGTGTGTCGCGGTCCGTTCCAGGCAGTAAGCGTGCGCAGGAAACCGGCACGGATCTTTTTCTCGCGGACGCCGGCGATTGCCCGAGCAAACGACTGCACAAAATCTCCCGAAGGCGTCATTACATGGAAGCCGAGGACCGGATCTTTTTCCCAAAGCTCGTTCAGCGACGCGCTCAATTTCTTGCGGGTGATCTCCGCTGCATCCGAAGGGAGTTTTGGCCATGCCGTCTCGCTGACACCAGCAAAATAGCCGCGTGCTAGATTCGGATTCCGGTTTGCAGAACAAACCATGACGATGCGATCCAGAAGCTTGAGGCCTTCATCAAGCCGGCCAAGTTGGACACCGAACTCGACCGAGGAACGTGCTTTGTCGCTGTTTAGCCACGGAAGCTCCTGGTCAAAGTTATCTTCGTGCTCCAAGAGCTGGGACGCAAGCTCACGGATGCGACTCTCCCAGTCCGCCTGTTCCAGATGATGATCCCAGGAATCCGGCCCAACTTCTTCGACGAGACGATCATGAAGGTCTGTAGACGCCAACTCCTTGACCCACTCATCGACCGACTCGGCACGCTGCTTTTTCTCCTCTTCGGAGTGAGGGCTATGCTCGGAATTGTTTAAAAGGAGAAACTCTCGCAACCCCGCCCGGAGAACAGGTCGAACATGAGGGGGGAGCGTTCCCGCACCTTCCTTCGCCTGTTCCGTGAACCCGCGAAAGACCAATCTCCGAATGGATCGAATTAGAGCCGCGATGGCCTTTTCTCGCACAGCTGGGTCGGCATCACAGCTCAAACCCTTCAACTCACCGAGGCACATCTTCATGTACGTATATAGCTCGGGATAGGTCTTAGCACGCCAAGGCGACGGAGCAATCCGATGGCCATAGGTTTGACCACCCATCATGTGCACCCTTTGGTCATCGAGGGCGCTCTGCAGAGCTTCGACACAAAGAATCCGCGTCGCCGCATCACCTGTCCGAGCCCGTTGTTGAATGATCCTGAATCGATCGTCAAAGGGCGTAGCGACGTGGGACATGATGGGAAACAATCCCGACCACAGCTCGGTGGCATTGTTTCCGAGGGCTGGTTCGGTTTCGTAACGTGCGAGCGTGAACAGAATTTCCTCAGCGGCGAAGAACCACTGCGGAAAAGCAGCAATCTCATTCGCTTCGACGACGAGGTTGCGCCGCCCGGCTCCGTACCCCTTCCCAAGCTGCTCCGGCGTGGCGGTCAGAACGAGATTGTGGAGTCGTGGCACCATCTGGTCGGGAGCCGCCCGAACTAGAAGGAGAAATCGTTCAGTCTCATTGGCATCTGTAAATATGTCTCCCCCGCGGGAAAGCTCCCAGTTGCGAAAGTAGGCATTGACGACCTTGCCGACCTCCTCGGGCGCGCGCGCCATGCGCGCGAGAAATGACGGTACAAGGCCCGGGGGGAAACTCTCCAAAAAAGGCTTCGGATCAAGTTCTGCCCACTTGGACCAGGCCATTTGAAAACAGACCATTGCGATGGGTGTTGGCGTGACGTAGAAATAGCGTCCCGCGCGGGCTACTAAGCCGTTAGTCTTCTGCATGCGATGGAGGCGGTCCCGAACGTCATTGGGGTCGACGTTGACCAACGCGCACAATTGTTCGAGTTCCGGGAATGCGTTCCCAGTGACGCCGCAACGTTCTACCAGAGAGACCACCATCAGGGCTCCGAAATCGGCTTGTTCAAAAGGGCCATCTCGGCCGAAGAGCGTGCCCAGGTAGCCCTTGGTATCATTCAAGAGTTCTCCGAGATGCCCCTGTTGCACGATGAGATCGTCGTGGTCGCACAAGAAAATTGCGAAGCGCAGGTAACCTTCGGCGAGTCGGCAGTAGCGATATCGCCGGCTCAGGTCGATATTAGGGAAGTTCGCTTCCACGATCTTTTCGACCGTCGAAGTCGACGTCCGGTTGAGCCGCAACTCCGACTTGTCCCCACGCTCCAGGGCGTTGTCTATGGTGACGAGACGCACCCGATGTTCCACGCCCTGGAGAATCTTCGCAAGCTGGAACGCAGTGGCATCCAGGCATTCATCAGCGACGATCACGGCGTACAGGTTTTGATGGTTCGCCATCGCTCGCGCAACATTGAGCGCTTTATCTTCATCGTCCATGTAGAGGACCAGTGGAGCGACCTCGGGGAGCGCAGCAATCGCTTCAAACACCGTGCGGCTCTTGCCAACGCCCGCATCGCCAGAGACCGTGAGTCGCGCTGAGGTCGGCGTGTTTTTCCAGTTGAGATGGCTCTGTACGTTCTCAAAAATGACGGCGGACTCCGGCGTGGGCACGAATGTCTTCGTAACCGCGCGTTCCCGGTTTTGCCAAGTTGCGAAGTGAAAGAAATCCGTCATGGGAGATCCAAGTATTTCCGCAGCGATAGCGGGAAACGTGTTTACCCAAGCGAGGACTTCAGAGGCGAAGAGAACGATCGACTTCGGCGCGGCACGGTTGACTTTCTCGATCTCCGCGTCGAGCAAGGCTTTGATTTCTGCTTTCCTTTCAGCGGGGCCATCGTGTGCGATGCACATTCGGTAGGCATAGCCGTCACGCAGCAGACTGCGAACGTAATGTTTGCTCTCTCCGCTGATTTCCTCTTTCACCTTGCTGTCGCTTAAATCTTTCAGCTCGACAGCCTTATACTGCCATGTCGATGTGCCGTTGAAGTAGTTCCATGGGTCAGGCGCGCCGACGGTCACCTGCGTATCGACTCCCCCGTCTCGATAATTCGTGCGGGGATTGTCGAGCACAGCCGAAGGTGGGATCCCGAGCGTCCATGTATAGCTACGGATCAGACGATCGAGAAGATCGGTGAATGGTTTCCCAGTCGAGTTCCGCAACACGTAGATGTTTTCAGCCGTAATTCGAATCATGGGTCACTCGCTCAATCCGTCCATAGCATTGTATTTCGAACGGGGATTGTCGCGTCGCGAAGGCACTAGTAGCATAGAAATTCTTCCCGCCCGCGGCAACCTGGCCTTTGGCAAGTAGTCAGATCCATTCTTCCGAGGTTTCGTCAGCGAAGCCCGCTTTCGACAGCAACCATTGCATTTGATGCCAAGCGTAGCGGCCCCTCTCCTGCGAATGAGCTACCCCAGGATCAGAACGGTGACTGGAAAACAAGATCTTGCCCGACTCGACGACCTGCTCGAAGCAGGTTTAATGTTTCTGAATCGTGGAGGAGTGGGAACGTGAGACCAAACCAACCAAAGCGAGACGGTCCATCGGATCGCGACAATGTGGAACGGGCGTTCGAGATAGCACGCAGACTGCTTTTACAGGATTTCGCAGATGCCGGCCGGCAACTGGTGAACGGCCTCGGAGATGAATCTTGCCCTTGGAACTGGGATGAGAATTCGCTCAGCGGTCAGGTCGAAAACCGCAGATTATTCGAGGATCGTCGGCAGAATTGGCTCGACACGATCAAGAATGCGATCGCCATTCGTTTCGGCCAGATGCGATCCCTCTATCACGAACTCGAAGGTACGCTCGCGTCCGAAACGGACAAACGCGTTGCCGAAACGATCAGAGCGCTCTTGCCGGAACAGTGCGATTTCGAAAATCTGCTCCGGAACGTGCCGGTTTTCACTGTGACTGGAGACTTGTTTCTGCCCCCAGGCATCACCGAGGATGCTGGATTACTCTGCGATACGACGAAGGGCCTGTTGGAGGTTCACCTCAATCATGTAGCCGACGAATCGCTTCTCGGCCATTGCTTGCAAGCGGCAGAAATGATTCCACTGGCCGACGTCGGTTCAACCGCAGATACTTCCACTTCCGAAGAGGGCCAATGTCGCAATCGATTTGAGCGCAAAGGGAAGGTTTGGTCCGTTGTCTACGGCGAGGAGAGCGTTCAGTTACCAGACCAGCTGGGACTTAGGTACGTCGCGGTAATACTCGCCAACGCGGGCCGTCCAATTGCGGTCACCGAACTGGTGGCCGTTCGGCTGCCTAAGGCCGCTCCTCGGTTTACTGAGGAGCCGGACTCAATTCCGATCTCAGATGGCGGTCTTCACCAAAAGCGAAGCGACCCGCACGCCCTGCGCGAATATAAAAACAGAGTCAGTCACTTGGATTCAGAAATTGCTGCCGCTGAATCACGGAATGACCTTGGGGCAGCCGAACGTTTCAGGGATGAGCGAAATCAGATCGCCGATCATCTGATTTCCGAGCAGGGGCTGCGCGGTAAAGCGCGGGACTTTTCAGACGACGTGGAAAAGGCTCGCGATAGCGCCCGTCGAGCCATCGACAGGGCTCTCCTTTCGATTCAAGGTGCCAGCCCCAAAACAGCTGCGCACCTGCGCCTATACATCGAAAAAGGAGTGGAGTTGATCTATCGCGACTCCACCACATCCTGGAAGGTTTCGCAAACGTAATTCCCAATCTGTTTCGTAGGATCTCCAGCTCTTCGCACGCAAAACTCCCCCTTTGACCGCGTCCTTGTGAACAGTCTCATTTGGAGGTCTTCCACAGTTGGGACGCACGGTGTCTCACTCTGGACATGAAAAGTCCCGCTTCCACCTATAGGGGCGCACTGCAGCAGTGTGATGGCGCAGCGGACCCGCCAGCAAATTGAACCGGCAAGAAGGATCGAACCATGCATTCGGATAAATGGCCAAACATTCCTAGCGGTGACCGGGCGCTGACATTTAGAGAAGCGGAGAAATTGTATGGAATTCCAAGCCACCGTCTGCGGCTGTGCCGATCACAGCGAACTCTGGATTTTTTCAAGATCGGGCGAGCCGTTTTTGTCTCGGAGAAGAGTCTTCTCGACTTCTTAGAGACACACAGGGAACACGCAGCGCCGTAGCTCATTCCGAAGCAATCTCAAAATTGGCGTGACCCAATAGTCGCCTACTCACGCAAGGGAGGAAACGAAATGAAGCGTACTTCAAGAATAGGTGCCCTGAGGCGGATCAAGAAGGGCATGTGCACGATGTTTGGATGTCGGCACCGGGCGCAGTCCGAGAGCCCGCACTGCCCCGAACACCAACCGGCACTCCCGTTCTTGGACGGGTCGGGAACGCAGCCCTCCGGCTTCGGAAACGTAGAGGTCGATCATGACCGCGTCCAAGGAAGACATAGAGACGACAACGGTCTTGGGGAAGCATCGGGAACAAGCTACGAAGCAGCCAGTTAAAACACCGGCAGAATGCTGAGACTCCTCTGTATTGCGGATTGCATGACTGACAACAACCCCAACTCGAGCGCATCCATCCCGGCCAGCGACCTTGCCACGCTCGAACATCTCGGCATTCCTGCAGAGTTGGTCGCACGGGCGTACATCGAGCGCGTCACGGACCGCGAAGCCCGGAAGAAATACGGCATCAGGGGCTTCGGTGACATGAGCGGCATCGTTTTTCCCTACATGGACCCTGTTTCGGGGCTGCGGGTAACGTGTCGGCTACGCCGCGACAACCCGCCGATGGAGAGCGGAAAGCCGAAGAACAAGTACATGAGTGCCTATGGCGATCGACGCCATTTGTACTTCGCGCCCGGGGCATCGGAATTCCTCAATGACCTGACGATCCCAATCATTCTGGTCGAAGCCGAAAAGTCGTGCCTCGCGCTAACCGCATGGATGCAGCGCAAAGGAACGAAATATTTAGTCGTCGCTTTGGGGGGCTGCTGGGGCTGGCGCGGTCGAGTCGGCAAACTTGAAAACGCCAACGGCAAACGAGTAGACGAGACGGGAACACTTTCTGACCTTCACTGCGCGACTGACGGACGCACAGTCCTGGTTCTTCTAGACGCGAACGCGAGCATCAATCCGAAAGTGAAACAGGCTCGGATGTCGCTCGTCCGTCAACTACGAATACAGAAAGCCAAAGTTTTAGTCGCAGTGTTGCCCACGGTAAAGAACGTTAATGGACCCGACGATTACATTGCCGAGTGCGGGGATGAGGCGATGGCCGCCGTGCTCGATGCGGCGACCGAGCAGGGCGCGAAGATGTCGGGCCCTGGCCCCTACTCCGTGGAAGACGGCGTTATCTGCCGCACGACTATCAACGAACACGGCCCTGTCGTGAAGCCACTCTGCAATTTCGCGGCGGAAGTGGACGAGGAAATTGTGCTCGACGATGGCGTCGAGATTTCGAGGGCTTTTGTGGTGAGCGGAACTTTAGCCAATGGCAGCCCACTGGTTCCGGTGCGAGTTCCCGTTTCGCGTTTCGGCGGGATGACCTGGGTAACAGATCAATGGGGATTGAGCGCAATCGTTAATGCAGGGTTGGCCACGAAAGACCAGCTGCGCGAGGGAATTCAACGCCTGTCGCCCACTCCGAGGCAAAGGCTTGTCTTTGCACACTCCGGATGGAGGAAAGTAAACGATGAGTGGTTTTACCTAACCTCCGGCGGGGCAGTCGGTCGTGACGGCTTTGAAGTTGAGCTTGGTCCGGAACTCAGGCGTTATAACGTGGCTGCAGCGCCCGAACTCGCGTGCCAGGCGATGCGCGCCAGCTTGCGCCTTCTGGAGATCGCACCGCTGAAAGTCACGGCACCGCTCTGGAGCGCAATGTTTACTTCGGTGCTCTCCACCGCGCTCGAACTCAGTTTCAGTCTCTGGTTCCACGGCCCCACCGGGTCATTGAAGTCAACCATTGCGGCTTTGTTCCTCAGTCACTTCGGTTCGTTTTCCGAAAGCACGTTGCCTGGGACATGGTCGTCCACCGCGAATCAATTGGAACGGAGCGCGTTCACGCTGAAGGATGCTCCGTTCGTCATTGACGACTTCGCGCCCTCTGGGTTAGATAACCGTGAATTGGAAACAAAAGCGGCTCGGATTTTGCGGGCGCAGGGCAATTTGTCCGGGAGGGGCCGGCTGCGTTCCGATCTTACGCAACGTCCCGCCTGGCCGCCACGTGGCCTTATCATCGGCACCGGCGAACAGTACCCCAACGCCCAGAGCATCCTCGCCCGCACCCTGCTGATCGAAGGAGACCGCAGGCAGGTCAACATCGAGGCGCTATCCGTAGCGCAACACGAGTCCCATATTTTGCCGCAGGCGATGGCTGGGTTTATCACCTGGCTCGCACCTCAGATGGACGAACTACCCGCCACGCTGCGGACCGCATACGCGGAAGCCCGCGTGCGCGCCACAGAGGGGAACGAACATCTTCGTCTCCCCGGAGTACTCGCGACTCTCTGGATCGGCCTCGACTATGCGTTGCGCTATGCCGTCGAAGTCGGCGCTATCGAAGACGCACGGGCAACCGAGATACAGGGGCAGTGCTGGGATGCGCTCCTGCAGATCGGCAAGCAGCAGGCTCACATCATCGAGGGCGAGCGCCCGTCGCGGCGGTTTCTTTCTGCTCTAGCAGCAATGCTCGCTCAAGGCCGAGCAGTCCTGCTCCGTCGCGAGTCTTCCCATGACGACTATCTCGGCACTGGCGCGATTGTCGGCTGGCAGGATACAGATTTCGTTTATCTCATCCCAGACGTTGCGTACCAAGCAGTCGCCCGTTTTTGCAGGGATGCCGGTGAGTTTTTCCCCGTCCGCTGCGACCGTTTAATTCGTGACCTGAACCGCGAAGGTCTCTCGGAATGCTCGGACGGAAGGAACACCGCAACCGTCAGAGTCGGCGGCCAAGTTCGCCGAGTTGTACGACTCAAGCGCATCGAGTCGGAAGCACTGTTAGGAGAGCCCTTGCCCGGTGGTGAAACCCACGTAACCGCTGTAACCAGTTTCATGGAGTAAAGAGACATGGCGTATACGCCGAAATTGCCTCCGTTGAGCAGCAGTATAAGAGTCACAGAGGTCTCTCTCCCAAGAGAAGCACCGGTTACATCGGTTTCGGTGGTTACTGGTGGCCGCCACAGGACCTCCGGCAGTTTCGAGCAGCCCGGCCCGGAAGCGCTGGGAATCGACCGCCTTCTGAGCAAGTGGTTGCACACAGAGTGCGTTGCTAGTTCGCGCTGTGCCAGCAATACGAACAGCCTCTGTGGCGAGTTCGGTCGATGGGCTGGGTCGTCGGTGAGCCACATCACCAACGACGACTTCAACGGTCTGCTACGCCGTAGAGGATTTGCCTTCGACGAGAACGGGGAGTTAGACGGGCTAGTACTCGCCGCCGACTTTATCGCGGCTTTGCAGTACGAACGAGTCCAAAAGGGTTTACCGGCAGAATGTGGCCGGATTCTAGTGCAAGGAGCGACTCCAGTGACAATGATCATTACCGCGAAACAGAAGAAATTTGAAATTCCCACCGAAGGCGAGCACCTCGCGGTGCTTGCAGACGTGGTGGACCTCGGTGAAGTAGAAACCAACTATGGCCGGAAGGACCAGGTTCAGTTCAGGTGGCTCGTGGAACAGAAGGGTAAGGACGGAAAGCCTTTGGCTGTGCGCCAGCGACCCCACAACAAGTCTATGCACGAGAAGGCATCGCTGCGGCACGACATCAAGCGGATTCTCGGAGCCGATCCCGGCGACACTTTCGACGTTGACACCCTGCTCGGAGTGAATGCGAACCTGACCATCGAGCATTACACGCGCGATGGGAACACTTACGCCAACATAACCGACATTCGTCGGCCTGTGAATGGCGACGGGCTTCTCAAGATTCCCGATGACTTCAAGAGGGACGATGGCACAAAGGACAATGGATTCCACGCCAGCCGCAACGCTCACCACGACCGTGAAATAGCCCTCGAAGAGGGCTATGTTCCGTAGAAAAGAGAAACCGGCGCGAGAGGCGCATCTCGCGCCGGCTCGTTTCCATGAGAGAAAAACATGGTAATGAACCGAACAGAAATCGGGGCTCGCCGATGGAAAGACCTAAGAGTTGGGGAATGGCTCGGCTACAAACGACCACGCAGCATCCGCGCTCTCATTCACAAGCGCCTTGCAGAGCTTGAACGCCATGGCATCGTCGAGACGGCACCTGAGTATCCAGGAATTTTTGGGTACTGGCTCAATTTCCATCAAGTAATCGCGTTGTGTGCGTGGGTAGACACGCCACGGGGTAAAGAGGTGTGGGACTTGATAGTCAAAATCAACGCTGCAGTCTGGAGCCACAACCAGCATTCCGTCACCGGCGTTCTCGCGCTCAGGGAGGAACTGATCTCAGTGCTCGATGGCCTTCTCCGTCTAGACTTCCGCGATCATTTGCGCCACGCGTTGTGCACGGTGCAGTAGTCCTGGTCGGGAGGCATCTACAGGCATTTCCGGGCTGTGCGGCACGTTGAGAATCAGCAGGAAATTGAACAGTTCCATGACGAAACGGAAACAAGTCGGGGCGGGGCCGAAGCGAGTCGGGACTAGCACGGGTGGGCAATCATACCCGAGTCGAATCGCGCCGGGCGATAGCAACCCCGAGGTCGCTCTCTCCCGTTTGAGTCTTCAAAGATGCCGGTCTATGCTGGGCTCGGGATGTGAACTCACCGATGCTCAAGTTCTCAAACTGCGGGATGCCCTCTACGACTTGGCGAATGTGGCGTTGGCAGGTGGCACGGACCGGATTCGCTCCGGAACTGATTGAATCAAGAGTAGCTTTCACCCTCATTTCAAATTAGCATCAACCGGGATTCCGAATGCGAGCCGTCATCTACTGTCGAGTCAGCACTAAAGACCAAGTGCAAAACCTGAGCCTGCCCACCCAAGAAAAGGCTTGTATCGAATACTGCGCCCGCCATGGTTATGACGTAGACAAGGTCTTCGTCGAAGAGGGCGAGTCAGCAAAAACCGCAAATCGAACGGAACTAAAGAAACTCCTTTCATACTGCCGCCAGAACCGGGGCCGAATTCACGCCGTAATTGTCTATTCGCTCAGCCGGTTTGCACGCGAAAAATACGACCATCATGTTCTTCGGGCGCAACTAGCGACTCTCCACGTTACGCTGCGTTCGGCCACCGAACCGATTGATGATTCCTCTGCAGGAAAACTAATGGAGGGAATCATCGCTTCGATGGCGCAGTTTGACAATGATGTTCGATCAGAACGCACGGTTGCTGGGATGAAAGCGCGTCTAGAGCGCGGCGACTGGACTTTCCCGCCTCCTCTTGGGCTGATGGCCACCAAGGATGCAAACGGAGCTAAAACTATAGTCCCCGATCCGCAGAGCGGGGTTCTAGTCGCCCGAGCCTTTGAACTTTTTTCCAGTGGACTGTACTCGAAGCAGCAAGTACTAGAGATTGTGCGCGGTTCGGGTTTGACCAGCAAGACTGGGAAGCGACTTAGCGCCCAGACTTTTGGACAATTGCTGCGCAAGCCGATTTATATTGGTGTGCTGGATGTACCCAAATGGGACGTGCGACAACCGAGCAACGCGCCTGCCTTGGTAAGCCGTGAAGTTTTCGACAGAGTGCAATCTCTGCTCGATGGTAAGAAGCCGATGTTAGCGCCGCGCCAGCGCAACAATCCCGATTTCCCACTCCGAAATTTCGTTCGTTGTGGGTGCTGCGATCGACCCCTCACTGCAAGTTGGTCCACGGGTCGCAATAGTCGCTATGCCTATTACCGTTGTCAGGGTCAAGCCTGCAGATCAGTGAACGTTCGACGCGAGGACATGGAGCGGTTATTTGTTAAATTCCTCGGGCAATTGCAGCCGAAATCTGAATACCTTCGATTATTTGGGGAAATCATTGTCGACGTTTGGAAACAAAAGCAACAGCAAGTTGCTGTGCTGCATGAGGCTTCCCAGCGGCATCTGAGAGAACTACAGGACCGCAAGCAGCGCCTGCTCGAAGCCTTTGTTTACAGGCGTGAAATAGATAGAGCGACCTACCAAGAGCAGTTGGACAAGTTGAACGAGGAAATCGCGCTGTCCGAAATCAATGAACGAGACACTCGGATCGACGAACTAGACGTGCAGACTGCAGTCAGTCACGGTGAATTTTTGCTTCTAAACGCCCCTCGCCTTTGGGTAGAGTCTTCGCTGGAGCAAAAACAGCGCTTGCAGGAGATATTTTTTCCGCATGGTGTGCAGTTCGAAAATGGTGCTTATCGAACCACTGAAACTAGTATGATTTTCTTTGAGTTAGAGGAAATTCCAGCCCAAAAAGAAGGTATGGTAGCGCTACCGGGAATCGAACCCGGGTTTTAAGATTGAGAATCTCACGTCCTAACCCCTAGACGATAGCGCCACTGCGTTGGTTCACAACAATTTACGATTATAACAAAAGCTCGTTCCC
>Ga0182016_10004406_pt1 | contig 15564 bp, 10 predicted proteins | sample 712S2MmetaG_FD_120491 | JGI IMG/M metagenome (GOLD analysis project Ga0182016, IMG submission 120491) | Permafrost microbial communities from Stordalen Mire, Sweden - 712S2M metaG | ecosystem: Environmental > Terrestrial > Soil > Wetlands > Permafrost | place: Sweden: Stordalen | collected...
AGACTTCTTCCAGATCATTCCTCTGGACGGGGAGTTCGCCGGCTCCACGCTTATCCTGTTGGGCGACGTAAGCGGCAAGGGACTGAGGGCCGCGATGACGGTATCGTTGATTGTGGGAGCGGTACGCACACTGGCCCGGTTTGCGCCCAGCCCGGCAGAGGTCCTTGCGGAGTTGAACCAGCGGCTGTTTGGGCGGCTGCAAGGTGGTTTTGCCACCTGCCTGGCACTCCGAGTGAGCGCGGACGGCAGCTGCGTGATGGCCAGCGCTGGCCATCCGGCGCCATTCCTGAACAAGCAGGAAGTGAAACTGCCGGGGGCGCTGCCCCTGGGCATCATGCCCGAAGCCAGCTATGAGGAGATGACAATCGCCCTTCGCGAAGGCGACCACTTCGCCCTGTATACCGATGGCTTGCTGGAAGCACGGAGCGCCAACGGCGAAATCTTCAGCTTCGAGCGCCTGGACGCGTTGTTCGCCACCCATCCCGATGCGGCCAAGGCCAGCGCGACCGCCGTGGATTTTGGCCAGGACGACGATATTACCGTACTCACACTGACCCGGCTCGGCAGCGGCCAGCAATCCACCTCGAAGCTCTCCGCGCCGCATCTGGCGCAGGCCTGAGGGTGAGCTTCGAGGTTGCGGCTGACTAGCTCCAGAGGATGGCGGATCATATGATTGCCAAATCCCTCCCGGCGAGGGCAGCCCGTCCATCGCCACGAGCGAAGGCGGCGTCGACATTCTGAATGCGCTCCAGTTGGAAGGGGCCATAGGAAGCTCTCCAAAGTCTGTAAACCCTCTATCGTCAAAGTCTTGCCGGTCAATCGGATTTCCATATGGAGCGATCCGATTCCAGGGGCCGAATTTGGGCCAGGGCGTCGGCTTCGAGGGCACCCGCGGCAGCGAGTGAGAGGAAGTCCCAGCGTAACCTATTGAAAATGAAATAATAAGAGAACTCGTAATATATGAGTGTAATTTACTCATATTATATGAATCGTTTGTGCTATATTTCTATCAGATTGATTGAGTGGCCGGGATTCACCTCCCGCCCCATCACGAATCCATCTGGAGGAAAACAATATGGCAATCACTCGTTGGGACCCGTTCCGTGAAGTTGTAGCACTGCAGAGTCGCATGAACTCTCTTTTCCGCGATCTGAACGACAGCGAGAACCCCTTGACGACTGCTAGCTTTGTCCCTGCGGTCGATATCTATGAAGACCCAGAGAAGGTTGTATTGAAGCTGGAAGTGCCGGGCATCGAAGAGAAGGACCTGGACGTCCGCGTCGAAAATCACACCCTGACCGTAAAAGGCGAACGCAAATTCGAGAAAGAGGAGAAGGAGGAGAACTTTCATCGCATCGAGCGGCGTTATGGCAGTTTCTATCGCGCCTTCACTCTGCCTTCGACCGTGGACACCGAGAACGTGGGGGCCAGCTACAATGCAGGCGTGCTCAAGCTGGAGTTGAAGAAGAAGCCTGAAGCCCAGCCCAAGCAAATCAAGATCAACATTGCGGCGTAACAGCAGCCGTCAGTGATCAGTGGTCAAGCATTTCAGCCGGGAGGGAGCCTCGATTCCCTCTCGGCTTTAGCGCATTGACACTTGCTTACTGAATATGCAAATTCGGGGTTTGGAGCAATTGAGTAATCGACGCAAGCGCTACATCTCACATCTCATTATCTAACTGTGATTGGGCACTTGTACGGCCTTGTTCTTGGTGCAGTCCTGCCTTTGCTTGGCGAATCAAACTGAAGGCTGATCACTGACAACTGGAGTGTTTATGGCAATTCGTTGGGAGAAACTGACCGTAAAGTCGCAGCAGGCGATGCAGCAGGCACAGGAACAGGCTGCGGAACTGGGCAACCCGGAGATCCAGCCCGTGCACCTGCTGTTGGCGCTGATTGAGGACCGCGAGGGTGTAATTCCCTCGGTGTTGGACAAGATCGGTGTGCCCACCGAACGGCTGGAGAGCGACCTGCACCAGATCGAGGAGAAATTGCCTCGAGTGGCGGGCGCGGCGGCGCAGCCCAGCGCGAGTCAAACGCTGACCAAGCTGATGGACCAGGCGTTTCGCGAGGCGGCGAACTTCAAAGACGAGTACGTCTCGACAGAGCATCTGCTGCTGGGCGCCGCGCACCTGAAGGGCGACCCGGCACGGGATGCGCTGGTGGCGCTGGGCGCAACGCACGACGCGATTCTGCAAGCGTTGACGGCGGTGCGCGGCTCCCAGCGGGTGACGGACCAGAACCCAGAAGGCAAGTTCCAGGCCCTTGAAAAATATGCCAAGGACCTGACGGACTTGGCGCGGCGAGGCAAGCTGGACCCGGTGATCGGGCGCGATGAGGAGATTCGGCGCGTGATCCAGGTGCTGAGCCGGCGCACCAAGAACAACCCTGTGCTGATCGGCGAGCCCGGAGTGGGCAAGACAGCCATCGTCGAGGGGCTTGCGCGGCGCATTGCTTCAGGCGACGTGCCGGAGAGCCTGCGCGACAAGCGGGTCATCTCGCTGGATCTGGGCGCGATGCTGGCGGGGGCCAAGTATCGCGGCGAGTTCGAGGAGCGCCTGAAGGCAGTGCTGAAGGAAATCGAAGAGTCGAACGGTGAGATCGTTCTGTTCATCGACGAGCTGCACACGCTGGTGGGGGCGGGCGCGGCAGAGGGCGCCATCGACGCCAGCAACATGCTTAAGCCGGCACTGGCGCGAGGTGAACTGCGGGCCATCGGCGCAACCACGCTGAACGAGTACCGCAAATACATTGAGAAGGATGCGGCGCTGGAGCGTCGTTTCCAGATTGTTTACGTGGGCGAACCGAACGTGGAGGATACGATCGCCATTCTGCGCGGCCTCAAGGATCGCTATGAGGCGCACCATAACGTGCGCATCAAAGACGCAGCGATCGTGGCCGCGGCGACGCTGTCGCACCGCTACATCAGCGACCGTTTTCTGCCTGACAAGGCGATCGACCTGGTGGATGAGGCGGCTGCGTCGCTGGCGATTCAGATTGGCTCGGTGCCGACGGAGGTCGACCAGTTGGAGCGGGCAGCGACATCGCTGGAGATTGAGCGCGCCGCATTGAAGCGTGAGACCGACCCCAACAGCCGTGAGCGAATGGAAGCAGTGGAACGCGAAGTGGCCACGCTGCGAGAGCAGATCACCGCACTGCGTGCGCGCTGGACGAGGGAGAGGGAGGCCATCAACCGCATCAGCGAATTGAAGAAGCGAATCGAAGCGCTGCGCTTCGAGGCCGAGGACCAGACTCGTAAGGGCCAGCTCGACCGGGCCGCGCAGATCCAGTATGGCGAACTGCCCAAGCTGGAGGCGGAGCTTAAGAAGCTGAATGCCGTGCAGGACGGAAACTCAGGCGTGGCGCGGATGCTCAAAGAGGAAGTGGACGAGGAAGACATCGCCAAAATCGTGAGCAAGTGGACGGGGATTCCCGTGGCACGAATGCTCGAAGGCGAAGTGAAGAAGCTGGTAGAGATGGAGCAGCGCCTGCGCGAGAGGGTCATCGGCCAGGATGCAGCGCTGACCGTTGTGGCCAATGCGATTCGGCGCTCGCGTGCTGGATTGAGCGATCCACGACGGCCGATTGGATCGTTTATTTTTCTAGGGCCGACAGGTGTGGGAAAGACCGAGACGGCGCGCGCACTGGCTGAGTTCCTGTTTGACGATGAGCAGGCCATGGTGCGCATCGACATGAGCGAGTACATGGAGAAGCACGCTGTGGCGCGGCTGATCGGCGCGCCGCCAGGATATGTAGGTTATGACGAGGGCGGCCAACTGACTGAAGCCGTGCGGCGCAGACCGTATGCGGTGATCTTGTTCGACGAGATCGAGAAGGCGCACCCGGATGTCTTCAACATCCTGCTGCAGGTGATGGACGACGGGCGGCTGACCGATGCCAAGGGCCGTACGGTGAGTTTCAAGAATACTGTGCTCATCATGACGTCAAACCTGGGCGCGGCGCTGCTGAGCGGCGATGTGGCCAAGACAGAGCACGACTTTGAGATGGCGCGCGAGAGTGTGATGCGGGTGCTGCGCGAGCACTTCCGGCCGGAGTTTTTGAACCGTGTGGACGACATGGTCATCTTCCATCCGCTGGGGCATGCGCAACTGGCACAGATTCTGGAACTGAGACTGAACGAGGTGCGCAAGCTGCTGGAGGAGCGGCAGATTTCTCTGGAGCTGACCGAACCTGCGCGGCAACTGATACTGGCTGCGGGCACGGATGCGGCATACGGGGCGCGGCCGATGAAACGGGCACTGCAGCGTATGGTGCAGGATCCGCTGGCCTTGAAGATTCTTGACGGCGAGGTGCTGCACGGCTCGCATGTGCGCATCGACGTGGACCGCAACTCGAACCAGTTGCTGTTTGAGCCGATGGGGCGCGAAGCGATGGCGTAACCACCCGCGGTAGGGCAGACGCCTTCGGCCAGCCCGCGCTCGTGAGACGCGCGGGAAGGTGCAGTTTCGGCAGGGTGGGAATGGAGCGTATCCTTCCCACCCATTTTGGTACGACGTCAAGCGGTCAGAAGCCTGGTTCAACCCGGGAAAAACAGCGCTTGCAACCTGCTCTTGAGCAAAGCTAGACTTGGCGCCATGAAGTTGACGACGATTCCCGCTTTCAAACTCCTCGCCGCCATTTCGTTTGTCCTGCCGGCCCTGCTTCCCCTCCATGCGCAGGATTGGGCCAAAGCCCGTCTGGAAGCCTCGCCGCGCCACCGTGAATATGTCCCGCTCAAGCATGGAAGCCGCACGGTTCAGGCCTTCGTGGTTTACCCCGAGATCAAGACCAAGGCTCCGGTGGTGATTCTCATTCACGAAATCTTTGGGCTCAGCGACTGGGCCAAGGAGATGGCCGACGAGTTGGCCGCGCAGGGCTTCATCGTCATTGCTCCCGACCTGTTGACCGGCTTCGGCCCAAACGGGGGCGGTTCCAGCGAGTTTCCCAGCCAGGATGCAACCGTCAAAGCCGTCTCCGGCCTGGACCCGGAGGTGGTGAATGCCGATCTGGACGCGGCCGCCGACTATGGCAAGCAACTGCATGCCGGCGACGGAAAAATTGCGGTCGTCGGCTTCTGTTGGGGCGGAGGCAAGTCTCTCGCCTTTGCGGCCCACCGCAAGGACCTGTCCGCCGCGTTCGTCTTCTATGGTCCAGGACCCGCCGACGTTTCTGCCATCACCGCTCCCGTCTATGGCTTCTACGCGGGTAACGACGCGCGCATTGGAGCGACCGTTCCCGATACCGTGACAGCCATGAAGGCTGCGGGCAAGAAATACGAGCCCGTGACGTACGAGGGTGCCGGCCACGGCTTCATGCGCGCCGGCGAGGACCCAGGCAACACCGTGGCAGCCAACAAGTCCGCTCGCGAACAAGGCTTTGCCCGCCTGGTAAAACTGCTGAACGAAATGGAGAGTGCGCACATAACCAGCAACGGCTCAGAGAAGCGCATCACATCCGGCAATGCCGGAGTGCGCACCGTCTCCTGCCACGACGCCGCCGATACTGCAGCAGTATCCCGGTAGCGGCCGCTTGCACATGAACGGTTCGCGCGGGCACACCCCGAGGCCAATTTACTGACCGAGCGCACCTTCGATTGCCGCGGTTACCTGGGGCGAGTCCGGCGTGACAGCGGGTTCAAAGCGCGCCACCGGCTTACCCTTGCGATCAAAGATAAACTTGGTGAAATTCCACTTGATGTCGCCGCCGATCTGCGGATTCACCGACTTATCTGTCAGAAACGCATAGAGAGGCGTCTGATCTTGGCCCAGTACCGACACCTTGGCCATCATCGGGAATGTAACGTTGTATTTGGTGCTGCAGAACTTCTTGATCTCTTCATTGGTGCCCGGCTCCTGAGAGGCAAAGTTATTGGCCGGGATGCCGACGATGACCAGTCCGCGATCCTTGTACTTCTCGTAGAGCGCTTCCAGGCCCGCATACTGCGGAGTGAATCCGCATTTACTGGCCACGTTCACCAACAATACGACCTTTCCTTTGTAACTTTTCAGGCGCACCTGCTGCCCGTCGATTGACCTCATCGTAAAGTCGTAAACACTCTTCGCCTGCGCCGCCAAACTGCCGCAGGCGAGACACAACACCATGATCAAGCTCAGTTTCCGCATCGGGACCTCCCAAAAAGAATTTACGCTGCCAAGCGGGCAAAAGCATGTGAAATTGCGATCCGAGGAAATGTCGATTAATGGGCGTACTTACTGTCGCAGTTCCACAAGGGTAGCACCCTGGCCGCCTTCGTTTTGAGGGGCTTCGGCGAGGGTGGCCACGTGGGGGTGGCCTTTCAGAAATTCGCGGACGCCACGGCGGAGGACACCGGCACCGTGGCCGTGAATGATGCGGACACGGGGCAGGCCGGCAAGGAAGGCGCGGTCGAGATACTTTTCCAGTTCCTCAGTGGCTTCGTCCACGGTGCGGCCAATAAGGTTGATTTCCATACGCATGTCATCGGTGTTGGCGCTGGTCACGGTGACGTGGACATTCTTTTGCTTGCGGGCCGCGCCAAGCGGATCGGCCCGTTCACCAGAGAGTTCAGTCGATGGGGAGCCTGCCGCGCGCACAACCTCCGCGATGTCGTCGCGTTTGACGCGCATCTTGATGGGACCAAGGGCGACTTCGAAGAGATCCTTCTCCACTTCGCGCTGCACGGTGGCAACCTTGTTCATCGACTTGAGGCGGACCTGGTCGCCGGCGGAGACGTGCTTCACGACATGTGGCTGGGCGTTGGCATCGCCCTGGTCGGCGCCGGTGCGGTGAGCAACGATCGTCTGGTTGAAACTCTCCTGGAACTCGCGGCGCAGGCGCTGGATGCGGCGTTCGGCCTCCTTGGAAAGCTTTTGCTGCGCGGCGCGATCCTCGATGGCGCGCACCGTCTCGCGCATCTGGAACTCGAAATCCTTGAGCAGCGAGGCAAGTTTCGTTTCCAATTCGCGGGTGCGGTTGCGCAGGTCCGTGTCACCTTCGCGAGCGAGTCTCTTCTTTTCCTGGTTTAATTCGTACTGCTCTTGACGAGTTGCCTTGCGGTCCTCTTCGAGTTGTGTGAGTTCGTTGTGGAGGCGGTCGAGAAAGCGGGCGATATCGACCTGCTGCGATCCGAGGCGCTGGCGGGCGGCGGCGATGATGCCGGCGTTGAGGCCGAGACGCTCGGCGGTTTGGATGCCGGCCGATGCGCCGGGGACACCCAGGCGCAGTTGATAGTTGGGAACAAGAGTGATCTCATCCACACCGGCAGCGGCGTTCAACACCCCCGGAGTATTGGCGGCGTATACCTTGAGCGAGGTGTGATGGGTAGAGATGAGCGACCACGCGCCAGCGGCAAGAAAGTGCGCTGCAACTGCGACGGCCAGTGCCGAGCCCTCCTCCGGATCCGTAGCTGAGCCCAACTCGTCGAGCAGCACGAATGCATGGCTGTCTGCGAGGCGTGAAAGACGGTCGAGGTTGAGGATGTGCGCTGAAAAAGTGGAGAGCTCCGCTTCAATGGACTGGGCGTCGCCGATGTCGGCCAAAAACGCGGTGAAGATGGGAAAGCCGGCCGCAGCGGCGGGCACAGGCAAACCGGCTTGGGCCATCATCGCCAGCAGGGCCGCGGTTTTGAGGGTGACGGTCTTGCCGCCTGTGTTGGGGCCGCTGATGATGAGTTGGCGGGTGTCGCCGGTAAGTTCCAGGCTAAGCGGAACTACATGGCCGCCTGTGGTGCGCATATGCTTTTCGAGCAGCGGATGACGCGCGGCTTCGAGGAGCAACTGATCGGGGGTGATGGCCGGGGCAACGCAATCGTAATCGCGGGCAAAGCGGGCGCGAGCCTGCAGGCTGTCGACCAGTGCCAGAACACGCGCACCTTCAGCAAGTGCATGGGCGTAGCCGCCGACCTGGCGGGTGAGAGCCACAAAGATGCGATGAATCTCGGCCTGCTCTTCTTCGATGAGGCGGACCAACTCGTTGTTCTGTTCGATGGTTTCAAGAGGCTCGACGTAAACCGTTTGTCCTGAGGAACTGGCGCCATGAACTACGCCGGAGACGCGCCGCTTAAGTTCGCTGCGAACGGGAATGACGAAGCGGTCTCCGCGGATGGTGATGAGGTCTTCCTGAGTGGCGCCGTCGCTGGAGAGTTTGCGCAGGGCGGCGCGCAGGCTCTCTTCGATGAGGCGCTGCTGACGCTCCTGATCGCGGCGGATACGGCCCAATTCGGGAGAGGCATCGTCGGCGAGCGAGCCGTCGGGCTGAATCTTGCGTTCGATGGACTCGGCGAGCGGGCGAAGACTCCTCCACCCCAACGACGAAGACCTGTCGTTGGGGGCCCCGGATTGTTCAGACGAGAGTGCGGAGAGTCCGGGCAGCCTGCCCACCAGGCGCGCCGGGGGGGACTGGAGTAGAGCCTGCCAGGAGGCTACATCGTTGGCCAATCGGGCAACGGCCTGGAGTTCGGCGGCTTCGAGGGCAGCACCGGGAATCTGCGCCTTGGCGACATGCTGGGTGGGGTCGAAGAGGCCGCCGAGAGGGATGGAAATCTGTTCCTCAAGCAGAAGACGGACCTCGCCGGCGAGCAGATGCTGGCGTGAGATCCACTCCTCATCAGTGGAGGGACGGAGGGAGAGGATTGCATCGCGGCCGACGGGCGATGCGGCAAATCCAGCGATCAGCACGAGGAGCGGCTCCCACTCGAGGGCCGCGAAATCGGCGTGCGCAACAGGCGACGGGATGGGATCGAGCAGAGACATACCCACGAACTATCTTAGCGTTTCGAGAGAACCTGGGCCGCGAGGCGCGCCTGGTTGGCGGGCTGCGGAGACTAGGTTGAAGCGGCCGGCGGAGCAGAGCTAGGTGTAGATCCTGTCGAGGCGGGCTTGGCGGCAGACTCTGTGGTGGCTGGTTTAGCGTCTGTGCCCGACGAAGATGCCGCGTCGGAAGAACCATTATCTGATGTACTTGGGTTCTTGGCGGCGTAGTCGTTTACATACCAGCCGGCGCCCTTGAAACGGAGTGCGGGCGCGGTGAGCGGACGCTCAAGAACACCATGACACTTGGGACACACCTTCTCCGGCTCGGCCGAGAAGTGCTGGATCTTTTCAAAACGATGACCACACTGCGTACAGCGATAGGCATACAACGGCAAGGCTTTTCACCCCTTCGGCGAAAAATGTGCACTATGTCCATTGTACGTGCAGGGCGGCAATTCCATGCAAAACGCCGCCCCGCGACCCGCTGACCTATCGTGAACTAGACCTCATTGCACGGGGACAGACGCGGAATGGTTCTCCCATGCCAGGGTGATTCTACCGTTGCCGCCGCCCATGTCAGCAATGGTGTATTTCAAGTCTTCGACCAGGGCCGGTGGTTTGCTCATCTTCATTTTCACTTTGCCAAGGTCTTGCGTCGGATCGTACGCGAGACCCCACTCGCCAGTTTTCTTGCTGACGATCAGCACCCAGTTATCGGGGTCGGAAATGTCGACGAAGAGCGTGTAGTCGCCCTTGGGCACCGCGAGATCGCCGATCTTGATGTCGGCCTCGGTATGCAGAGCAGTGGCAGAATTGGCGCCCGCCCGCCATACGGGGTAATGGGGATTGTGGCTGATGAGTCCATCTTTGGTGAAGATCTGCCCGGCGCGACCTTTGACAGCCGGCGAGGAATAGCTGATGGTGATGGTCTTGCCGCCAACGGTTGCCGACACTTTGGCCGGCGGGCTGGCGGGTGGCTTTTGTTGGGCAAAGACAGCGGTGGCGACAAACAGAAGGCCCGTACAAACGATGAGACGCTTCATGGCTAGTTTCTCCTCCGGCGAGGACCGCAACGAAAGCAGGTTGGTCCCGACGCGAAGATTGTCGCACCGCGCACCTCTCTTCGGAAAGCAGCGATGAGCCTGTTATGATGCGGCGCAAGGAAGAGACGTGACGGATCATACAAATCGCCTTTCGCCGGGGGAGCGGTTTCGCGCTGCCATGCTGGAAGAGAAGCCGCTTCAGGTGGCAGGCGCCATCAACGCTTACACTGCGCGGCTGGCCGAGGCAACAGGATTCCGGGCACTGTATCTCTCCGGAGGCGGCGTGGCTGCGAACTCGCTGGCCATGCCGGACCTGGGAATCAGCACCATGGAAGATGTGCTGACGGATGTGCGGCGCATTACCGACGCTACCGCTCTGCCGCTGCTGGTGGATATCGACACTGGGTGGGGCGGCGCATTCAACATTGCGCGCACCATCCGCTCCATGTTCAAGGCGGGTGCTGCGGCGGTGCACATCGAGGACCAGGTGAGCGCCAAGCGGTGCGGCCATCGGCCGGGCAAGGAGTTGGTGGCGGCTGAAGAAATGGTGGACCGCATCAAGGCCGCGGTGGACGCGCGCAGCGACGAGCGGTTGGTGATTATGGCGCGGACCGACGCGCTGGCGAACGAGGGACTGGATGCCGCCATCCGGCGGGCACAGGCATACGTTGCCGCGGGCGCGGACATGATCTTTGCCGAGGCAGTGACGGAAGCCGCGATGTACACCGAATTCCGCAAAGCAGTCGGTGTGCCCATTCTGGCCAACATTACTGAGTTCGGCCAAACGCCGCTGTTCTCGCGCGACGAGCTAGCGGCAGCGGGCGTGGATATTATTCTCTATTGCTGCGCGGCTTACCGGGCCATGAATGCAGCGGCGTTGAAAGTGTATGAGACGATTCGCGCCGAGGGAACCCAGAAGAGCGTAGTGCCGCTGATGCAGACGCGCGCCGATCTCTATCGCTATTTGGACTACCACGCGTATGAGAAGAAGCTCGACGACCTGTTTGCGAAGGGCAAGGGCGACGGCTAGGCATTCTCGAACAGCATTTAAGTGCTTGATGTTCCCCGGAGGAAGTCGATGAGCAGTGAGGAAACCAACCCGGCGCTGGCACACTTCAAACCCAAGAAGTCCGTGGCCCTGTCGGGTACGGCGGCAGGCAACACGGCGATCTGCACGGTGGGGCATAGCGGCAACGACCTGCACTATCGCGGATACGACATCAAGGACCTGGCCGCGCACTGCGAGTTTGAGGAAGTAGCCCACCTGCTGGTGCATGGCAAGCTGCCCAACGCGGCAGACCTCGCCGCCTATAAAGCGCGCTTACGGAGCCTGCGCGGGCTGCCTGCGGAAGTGAAACAGGCGTTGGAACTGCTGCCGCGGACGACGCATCCGATGGACGTGCTGCGCACCGGAGTTTCGGTGCTGGGCTGCGTGCGGCCAGAGTGCGCAGATCACGGCGACGCGGGAGAGCGCGACATTGCGGATGCGCTGTTGGCGTCGCTCGCTTCAATGCTTCTCTACTGGCATCACTTCGCGGGCAACGGAAATCGGATCGATGTTGAGCCCGGCAACGAGACCATCGCAGAGCATTTTCTAAACCTGCTCCACGGAACGAGTCCAAGCCCGGAATGGACCGCAGCAATGCAAACATCGCTGATTCTGTATGCGGAGCACGAGTTCAACGCATCGACGTTTACGGCGCGGGTAGTTGCCGGAACCGGCTCGGATCTTTACTCGTGCATTGCGGGTGCGATTGGCGCGCTGAAGGGGCCTAAGCACGGCGGCGCCAACGAGGTGGCGTTGAAGATTCAGACACGCTACGCCACAGCCGATGAGGCCGAGGCAGATATTCGCTGGAGGGTGGCCAACCGCGAGGTCATTATCGGCTTCGGTCACCCGGTGTACACCATCAGCGACCCCCGCAGCGACATAGTGAAAGAGGTTGCGCGCGGACTGGCGGTTGACGGCGAAGGGCTGCGCCTGTTCTCGATCGCTGAACGCATCGAAAACGTGATGAAAGACGCCAAGCGCATGTTCCCCAACCTCGACTGGTACAGCGCAGTGGCTTACCACCTGATGAGCATCCCCATTGACCTGTTTACGCCGCTCTTTGTGATGGCGCGAACCGCGGGCTGGTGTGCGCACGTAATCGAGCAACGACGGGATGGCAAGATCATTCGGCCCTCGGCCAACTACACCGGTCCGGAGAATTTGAGATTTGAGCCAATTAGAGAACGGGGATAGTTCAGGCGGGTTTGAAGAAGGAGAGAGCTTGTCGTCGCATATAAGCAATGATCGACCGGCGCCGGACAAGGTCTTAACCGACATTGCCCATTATGCGCTGAGCTACAAGATAAAAAGCGATCTGGCATACAGCACCGCGCGATCCTGCCTGATGGATACGCTGGGTTGCGGGCTGGAAGCGCTGGAGTATCCGGCATGCACCAAACTGCTGGGGCCGATTGTGCCGGGAACTGTGGTTCCCAATGGAGCGCGTGTGCCCGGAACTGGCTATCAGCTCGATCCGGTACAAGCGGCATTCAACATTGGCGCCATGATTCGATGGCTGGACTTTAACGACACATGGTTGGCCGCGGAGTGGGGGCACCCTTCAGACAACCTGGGCGGAATCCTGGCCGTCGCGGACTGGCTTTCGCGCACGGGTCTTGCAGACGGCAGACCTCCTTTGGTCATGCGCGATGTCCTGACGGCGATGATCAAGGCCCACGAGATACAAGGATGCATCGCCCTGGAGAACTCGTTCAACAAGGTGGGGCTGGATCACGTGGTGCTGGTGAAGGTGGCTTCGACTGCGGTGGTGAGCCAGTTGCTGGGATTGAGCCGCGAGCAGACCATCGCCGCGCTGTCGCTGGCATGGGTTGACGGGCAAAGCCTGCGCACCTATCGCCATGCACCCAACACCGGCAGCCGCAAGAGTTGGGCCGCAGGCGATGCAACGAGCAGGGCAGTGCGGCTGGCTCTGATGGCGCGCGCAGGCGAGATGGGCTATCCCTCGGCGCTGAGCGCGAAGACGTGGGGCTTCTATGACGTTTCGTTCAGAGGCCGCGAGTTGAAGTTCCAGCGGCCCTACGGCTCCTACGTGATGGAGAACGTGCTGTTCAAGATCAGTTATCCGGCGGAGTTTCACGCGCAGACGGCGGTGGAGGCAGCGATGACGTTGCGCACGCGGCTGTGCCAGGCAGGTAAAACCGCGGCGGACATTCACCGGATTAAGCTGCGCACGCACGAAGCTTGCCTGCGCATCATCGACAAAAAGGGGCCGCTTGAGAACCCCGCGGACCGCGACCATTGTGTGCAATACATGATCGCGATCCCGCTGCTCTTTGGAAGGCTTACGGCTGCCGACTACGAAGACGATTTGGCCGCGGACCCGTGTATCGACGCTCTGCGCGCCAAGGTGGAGTGTGTGGAAGAGCCGGCTTTCAGCGCGGATTACCACGACCCGCTGAAGCGCTCGATCGCGAACTCATTGCGCGTGGAGTTGAACGACGGAACAGCGATGGAGGAGACGGTGGAATACCCCATTGGACATCGCCGCCGCCGCGAAGAAGGCATGCCGCTGCTGCTGGAGAAGTTCAAAGTGAACTTGGGCAGACGCTTTGGGGAAGAACAGCAGAGACGGATTCTCGAGGCTTCACTCGATAGTGCACGACTCGATTCGACGCCCGTGAACGACTATGTGGACCTGTACGTGGCGCCGGACCCTGCTTGAAGGAACTGCAATCGGTCCGGCCCCTGGACTGGCTGAAGAACCATTCGCAATAGGGTTTGATACACTGCGAAACCGGAGGCACGATTCCCCCTTGACCAAACACGGTGGCATGCATGGCCCGCTGACACAACTCTCTGAGGAGGAGAACCTCTTCTTCGCAACAGTGCGGCAGTTCGCTGAAGAGACGATTGCGCCGCTGACGCGCGCGATGGATGAGGAGCAGAAGTTTGCGGCAGGGCTGGTGGAGCGGCTGTTCGCGCTGGGACTGATGGGAATTGAGATTCCTGAGGAACTGGGTGGCGCAGGAGGCAGCTTTTTCGATGCGGTGCTGGCCATTGAGGCCATCTCCACCGTGGACCCTTCCGTGGCCGTGCTGGTGGATGTGCACAATACGCTGACCATCAATGCGATACGCCGCTGGGGTAATGAGTCGCAACAGCGGCGCTGGTTGCCACGGCTGGCGGCAGACACAGTGGGAGCCTATGCGTTGAGCGAGGCCGGTTCGGGCTCCGACGCGTTCTCTCTGCAGACACGGGCTGATGAGGTGGAGGGCGGCTACCGGCTGAACGGAAGGAAGCTGTGGATCTCAAACGCTCGCGAGGCGGAGCTGTTTCTGGTGTTCGCCACGCTGGACCCGGGAGCCGGTTACCGCGGCATCACAGCATTCCTGGTGGAGAAAGGCACTCCGGGGCTTACCGTAGGCCGCAAAGAAGACAAATTGGGCATCCGCGCCAGCAGCACGTGTGAGCTGACTTTGGACAACTGCGAGGTAGCGGCAGAGAACCTGTTGGGTGAGCCGGGCAAGGGCTACAAAATCGCGATTGAGACGTTGAACGAAGGGCGCATCGGGATTGGCGCGCAGATGCTGGGATTGGCGGAAGGCGCGTGGGGGCACGCGGTTCGCTACGCAAGAGAGAGGCGCCAGTTCGGCAAACCGATCGTGGAGTTTCAGGCGGTGGAGTTTGCGCTGGCCCGGATGGCCATGGAAATCGAAGCAGTTCGGCTGATGGTCTACAACGCAGCGCGATTGAAAGACGCCGGACAGCCGTTTGTACAGGAGGCGGCGATGGCCAAGCTGTTCGCTTCAGAGGTGGCAGAGCGGGTGGCCAGCCAGTGCGTGGAGGTTTTCGGCGGGAACGGCTTTGTGCGCGACTACCCGGCCGAGAAGTACTATCGCGACGCTAAAGTAGGCAAGATCTACGAGGGCACTTCGAATATGCAACTGGCCACGATTGCCAGGCAGGTGCTCAGCAGCAAATAGAGTCAGGCCAACGGCAGAACAGCGGCTTGGGCGGCTTTGGAGACTTGGCGAATATGGGCGGGACGCGTGCGGCAGCACCCCCCTACGATCTGCGCACCGGCAGCAAACCACGACGCAGCCATCGATCCAAATTCAGCCGGATCGCTGCAGCCTGTCCAGCAGCGGGCCTGGGCGTCCCACCCTTCACCGGAGTTGGGATAGACAACCACGGGTTTGGTTGAGGCCGAGCGCAGTTCAGCAATAAGCGATGGGACCTGGCGGGGTGGGATGCAGTTGACGCCGATGGCGACGGTTTGGGGCAGAGCGGCGACCAGGGCGGCACAATCGGCAAGGGACTCGCCGTGAGAGACATGTTTCGCGTCGCGGCAGGAGAAGCTGAACCATGCCGAGAGCGCGGGCCAGGGAGCGAGGGCTTCGCCAACGGCACGGACTTCTTCAAGCGAGGGGAAGGTCTCGAAAGCCAGCAGATCGGGAGCTTGGGGGCCTGAGGCGGTAGCGAACACTTCGATGCGCTCGCGATGGAAGCGGACAAGATCGGCAAACGAGCAGTCGTAGTCGCCGGTGTACTCGGCGCCGTTGTGGAGAGCCGCGCCGTAGGGGCCGAGCGATCCGGCAACGAGAATACGACGGTCAGGAAACTCGGCGACCACGGAACGGGCCAGCGTGACGGAACGGAGCAGAGCGGCATCGGCACGCTCCGGCGCGAGGCCAACCTCCGCGTAGCCCGTCCGCGAGACTTGGTAGCTGCAGGTGGCGATGCACTGCGAGCCTGCCTGAACGTAGGCGCGATGAACGGC
>Ga0182016_10004410_pt1 | contig 15554 bp, 13 predicted proteins | sample 712S2MmetaG_FD_120491 | JGI IMG/M metagenome (GOLD analysis project Ga0182016, IMG submission 120491) | Permafrost microbial communities from Stordalen Mire, Sweden - 712S2M metaG | ecosystem: Environmental > Terrestrial > Soil > Wetlands > Permafrost | place: Sweden: Stordalen | collected...
ACGATGCCGGTGAGTGAACTCGTGCCGGTGTTCGAGAGTGTGGCAACGAGCGCGGTTGCTGTGGTCTTTTCAACTGTGTTGGGGAAGACAAGGGATGGAGTTAGCGAGGCGGTTGGGGCGCCATTGCCGATTGAGATTGAATTGCTGGTAATGGCAATTAGTCCGCCGGCAGCAGCCGACAGGGTATAAGTTCCTTGTGTGGCGAAGGATAAATTGCTGAAAGTCGCAACGCCGTTGACTGCATTTACGGTCAGCGTCCCGCTTACTCCCGCCGGACTGGAACTGATCGTTACCTGCGCGGTTGAGCCCGACAATGGATTTCGATTGGAATCCTGCAACTCGACCACGACCGAACTCAGAACTGTCCCTGCTGAACCTGTTGAAGGAGGCTGAGTGGTGAATGCTAACTGCGGCACATAGGCGAGGTAGCTCACGGCTGCGCCGTAGTCATTCGCCGATGTGGCGGGGTTTCCGGTGGGCACAACGGATGTGTCCAGAAGGTCCAAGTTGTTTATCGTAACCGGGGAACCGGTAGCGCAACCAGTCACGGGTACTGTGGTGGTACATGCTGTCATGTTGGTTCCGCTCAGCGTTGTGTTGAGCGCGGTATTTGCGCCGTTATCGCGCAGTGTATAGGCATATTGCGCTCCGCTTCCTGGCGCAACAGTGTCCCTCACGAACACCGCCTCGATTTGTGCGTTACCACCGATTTGCTGTGCCAGTGCTTCTGTTGGTTCGAGGTTGTCGTCGGATCTCCCAGAAATTGGAAGGTAATACAAAGGATCGGCATCGGTGGTTATGTTGCGCCAAGTGGGGATTACAAACTGTCCGGGCACATTGGGCACAAATACCACGCTGGCATAGACGGACTGGGTTGAATTAAATCCAGTCATGAAAACATCCAACACGTCACCGGGCGAAACACTTAGATCTGCCGGCTGCTCCACGAACACTGCTGACGTTGGCATGGACACGGAGAGTGTTGTAGGCGACTCGTTGTGATCCAATGTAGCCGAAGCAGTCCCCCCGGTTCCTATCTCCTCCGCAATAAATTTAGTTACTGTTCCCGCAGTTGGAATGATCGTTGCCATGGCAGTTTCCGCCCCGAGCGAACTGCTGTTACCAGCCAACGAGAAATAAGAAGATCCACCGCCCCCTTGGGTATCCTGCGAAGTGAACAAAATGGTCTCGCCGGGGACGGCAGGTGTTTGCACGATGTACCAACTCGCATAGGTTGAAGCTGGAGCGGGGCTTGAGCTTGGGGTTACATGCAGGGAGACCAAGTCGCCGGGGACGAAGCCGGCAGTATCGACCAAATCGCAGGCTTGAGTCTTGGTGCCAGAGATTGTCACGGAGAGATACTCGTCAAGGCCATTTTTGTATAGGGTCCAAATCCAACTGGCTCCTGTGCCTGGAGCCGCCGAGAGATTTACGCAGAAGGAGCTGAAGGTTCCTGTCGTCGGCATAAGCGCGTAAGTGTTTCCCGTAGCCGGAGTATTCTGTGACACGTCAACATCGTTGCGCGGCATCAAGCCGATCCAGGTTTGTTCTGAAGTGAATACTGGCTGTCCTGACTGTGACCCGAAGATGTACTGACTGGTCTGGCCCGCGGCCAGGCTTGGAACGCTGAGTGCGATAAAACATGCGATGGCGAATCTCATTCGAGCATTTCCTTCAGGACTGGGGATATTGAATTCAAGAGAACGGGCAGCTTGAGTCGTTGTCCGGGTCTGGGGCGGTTGTTTAGGCGGGAGCAGCGGATACCTGCCTCACGTAGAAGACTAGCTGGGATCTGCTTTATCGGCCAGCTTTTTGAAGCTGTTTCGATCATGAGGCAGATTACGAGTGGTCGGGAAACGATTACTACTGGAGCTGTTGTTTGAGGGACAAAGGCCAAGAAAGTCAGTGGCTTGCCTGTTTCACTTAGCGGCCTTTCCGTTGCAGCCCGGTGAATTGGGTGCACGGGTTGCTGTTCACCGGCATTCGGGACTCCACAGTCGTGTATCCGTGGGTGTATGATTCGTGCGCCGCGGCCCCTTCGCGACTCTTGAGTCGGTGTGCTCTGAGCGGTCGCACGGCGTGCCTCTATTCGTTGAAGAAATCCGTTTAGAGTTCACGGCAGGGTGTCTGGAATCGGAGACCGGACTCGAGCGCACACAGCAACTGGATTATCACAGGAGGATAAGGATCATGGCGACAGCAACAGCAACACATCCTGGCAAGCTGAGCGACGCGGTGAGTTTCCGCTCGCGTTATGGCAATTACATCGGCGGTAAGTGGGTTGAGCCGGCATCCGGACAATACTTCGAGAACATAACCCCGGTCACAGGGAAGTCATTCTGCGAGATTCCGCGGTCGAACGCTCAGGATATTGAGCGGGCGCTTGACGCTGCGCACGCTGCCCGTGAGAGCTGGGGGCATACGAGCCCAACGCATCGCGCGAATCTACTGATCCAGATTGCGCAGCGGATGGAAGACAACCTGGACCTGCTGGCGCTGGCAGAGACGTGGGATAACGGCAAGCCGATCCGTGAAACTACGGCTGCCGACCTGCCCCTGGCCATCGATCACTGGCGGTATTTTGCCGGATGCATCCGCGCGCAAGAGGGGGCCATCTCCGAGATCGACCACGATACGGTGGCTTATCACTTCCACGAGCCGCTGGGGGTAGTGGGTCAGATCATCCCATGGAATTTCCCGTTGCTGATGGCAACGTGGAAGCTGGCACCGGCACTTGCTGCAGGCAACTGCGTGGTGATCAAGCCGGCGGAGCAGACACCTGCCAGCATATTGGTGTGGGCGGAACTGGTTGGCGACTTGCTTCCAGCGGGTGTGCTGAACATTGTGAATGGATTTGGACTGGAGGCCGGCAAGCCTCTGGCTTCAAGCTCGCGCGTGGCAAAAATTGCGTTCACAGGCGAGACGACGACGGGGCGGCTGATCATGCAGTATGCCAGCCAGAATCTGATTCCGGTGACGCTTGAGTTGGGCGGCAAGAGCCCCAATATTTTCTTCGCCGACGTGCTGCAGGAGGATGACGACTTCTTCGACAAGTCAATCGAGGGGTTTGTGATGTTCGCGCTTAACCAGGGCGAGGTTTGCACGTGCCCGAGCCGGGCGCTGATTCAGGAGAGCATCTACGATCGGTTCATGGAGCGGGCGCTCAAGCGGGTTGCGGCTATCAAACAGGCGAGCCCGCTGGAGAGCGACACGATGATCGGGGCGCAGGCGTCGAGCGAGCAACTGGAGAAGATATTGAGTTACATCGACATCGGACACAAAGAAGGCGCGGAGTTACTGGCTGGTGGAGGTCGTGCGCATCTTGGCGGAGAGCTGGAAGGTGGCTATTATGTTCAGCCAACAGTGTTCCGCGGACATAACCGGATGAGGATATTCCAGGAGGAGATCTTTGGGCCGGTTGTTTCTGTGACGACTTTCAAGACAGAAGACGAGGCGCTGGAGATTGCCAACGACACGCTTTATGGGCTGGGCGCGGGGTTGTGGAGCCGCGATGCTAATCGTTGTTATCGGTTTGGGCGCGCGATCCAGGCGGGGCGTGTGTGGACTAACTGCTACCACGCTTATCCGGCGCATGCGGCGTTTGGCGGTTACAAGCAATCGGGCATTGGCCGCGAGACGCACAGCATGATGCTGGATCACTATCAACAGACCAAGAACCTGCTGGTGAGTTATAGCCCGAAGAAGCTGGGGTTCTTCTAGAAGCAGTGGTTAGTGATTAGTGGTTTGGGAAAGGCACCATGGCGGAGTTACCTGAGCAGGTGGTGGCGACTGATCTCGCCATTCACTTGATACGCGTCTTGCGGGAGAAGCATGGGGCGCTGATGTTCCACCAGTCGGGGGGCTGCTGCGATGGCAGCTCCCCGATGTGTTATCCGCGTGGGGAATTTCTGGTGGGCGACTCGGATGTGCAACTGGGAGAGGTAGATGGTGAACCTTTCTACATGAGCAAGAGTCAGTTTGAGTATTGGAAGCATACGCAACTGACGCTGGATGTGGTGCCGGGGCGGGGCGGGATGTTTTCACTGGACAATGCTGAGGGTGTGCGGTTTCTGATACGGTCGCGAATCTTCGATGATGTGGAGATAAAGGGGCTGCGTGAGGCGGGGAGAATTTGAGGGGCCAGGTGTGAGGGACTAGGGACGAGGCAATAGGGACTAGGGACTAGGCAATAGGGACTAGGGACTAGGCAATTGGGACTAGGGACTCTAGGGACTGAGGGGCTGGCAGAGCCCTGGAAGGGCCGGGGCGTGAATGGAGAGATGCTGGCATTCTGCGACGCTGCCGTCGGCTTCGAGTTAGTGGGTGCTCAGTTAGTTTTTGGGCTCGATTCCTGTATCCAGCGAAGGCTCGTCCGGTGAGTCGGGCCGGTCCGAGTGAACGGGAATTCCGCTGATAAGGCCCTGGTAGTTTGTAAGGCGTTTGCCGAGAATCACGACGCCCTTGTCAGTGATCTCATACTCGCGAATGTCCTTGGCATGATTCCCGCCCCGCATCTTGATGACCACCATGATCTTGCGAAGCTGGCCGTCGATGGATACGTAGCGCAGGCGGACGATGTCATCGGTGAGGAAAGAGATTGAGTAAGTACTGAAGGGAAATTCCGTGAAGGATTCATCGACTTCGACTGTGCTCAGAATCGTTACGCCGATTCCTGCCAAAGCGAAGATCATGCGGTAGAGGGATTCGCGAAAGTCGGCGCGGAAGCCGGGTGACAGGGCCATTTCAAAGCCGGCCAGCGAATCGATCACCAGGCGCTTGGCGCCAATCTTCTTCACTGCATCGAGAATCGAGTGCATGGTCTCATCGACGGAGAGATCGAGTGGGCGCAGATAGAGGATTGAGAGTTTCCCATCTTTCTGCGGAGTATCGAGATCCAAGCCCAGGCTGGCGGCTCGCTCAGCATATGCTTGCGGGCGCTCTTCAAACACGGCGACAATTCCCGGCTCTCCAAGGCGTATGCCTTCGGCAATGAATTGGGTTGCCAAAACCGATTTTCCGGTTCCCGACGACCCAGCGATGAGTACGCTATCGCCTTCGCGAACGCCGCCCCCAAGCATCTTGTCCAGCTCCGCGATGCCGAAGCAAAGGCGCTTGTGACTGGGCGGATCTTTCAAGTGTCCGACCAACCCAAAGGTCCGCGAGAAGGCTTGGACCCCGGCGTCGGTGATGCGGAATGTGTGCAGCCCTGGCACAGAATCCTGACCGCGCAGTTTGATGATCTGCAACTTGCGCACAATTGAATTGCGCTCCGCCGTTTGGCGCAGCCAGAACAGGCCATCGGCGACGGTGAAGATAGGGTTGTCGCGCAGCTCCTCCTCAGCATATTCACCGATGAGGAAAGTTGTAGCTTGCCAACTGGCCAGAAACAGGGCCAGCCGTTGAATGAAGGATTGCAGGTCCATGTCGCTTTCCGGCTTCCGAACCATCGTTCGGAAGGAGTCAACAACCACAACGGCGGGGCTGGCCTTTTCAACTTCCCTGGTAATCTGCTCCAGGACCGCGCCCAGGTCCTTCTCGAGGACCACTTGGCTCAGGTTGATAAAGCGAATGGAGGCGGGGAGCATGGCCGGATTGAAGAACGTGTACTGTTGCTGGTAGCGCAGCATTTTGATGGCTGATTCGCCGAGGACGGTGAAATAAAGCGCAGGGCGCTCAGGGGTGGCATTGGCAAAGACGAACTGGTGAGCGAGCGTTGTCTTGCCGCTTCCGGGTGCTCCGGCGATGATGTTGAATGAAAATTCCGGGAGACCACCACCCACAATCTCGTCGAGGCCCGGAACTCCGGTGGGTAGTTTGTTGATCTTGACTTTGTCTTCAGTGCTCACGCTTATCTCCCGTTCTCAGAATTGCGATCGTCAAAGATTTCAGCAGGCCACGCATTGCGCAGCAGGCTGTGTGTCAGGGCTTCGCCAAGGAAGATACGAAGCAGGCCGAGCAGACGGGCGATGAGAATGATTTCACCATCGCAGGGACGATCTTTGTCCATGCCGATTTGAATCTCAATCTCGTCTATGCCCTGTAAAGATCCATCCGCGTCAACTCGAGCCGCGCTAAGACTGGGAACTTCCGGCTTGGCCAGCGTCAACGCGCGAGAGGCAAGCGATTGAAAACCGGCGATTCCCACAAATTCACCAAGACTCTGGCGCAGCTTCTCGTAGACGCGAAGGGTCGAGGACTCCATTGACTCGGAGGGCTTGCCCGCCCCGGCTTCATAGGTAATGAGACGCTGGGCTAAATCTCGCATTCCTGGTGCAGCCGTCATGTTCAAACCTGCATCGATCAGTATCGCAGTCTTCAATTGGCGTTCTACGCTTTGGACGCGAAGAGGGCGCGATTCTGTGCTTTGTTGAAGCGCCTCGCGGCTGAGGTGTTCGACCGCCTGAACTGCATTGGATCGAACGCCAGCGGAACTCAATTCATGTAGCCATTCGTTTTTGGGAGCGGCGCGTCTTCCTGCGAGCCGCCAGCTTTGCTTCGGATGAGGGTGAAAATGTCCAAGACAGTGGCAATACTGCGAATGTTTCCGGCAACGCTCACGAGTCCCTCTTCCATCCCTGGATGCTTATCGGCCAGGGTTTCAATACGCTCGCCCACACTCCTCAGCAGGTCAATTTCCAACAGGAGGTCGTCGAAAGCCGCAGCCATTTCCGGGCTGTCGGCCGTCAAGGCTTTGGTTTCCGCTGCCTTCGTGGCTGCCTCTTTACCGTCGTCCACCTGAAGGCGTAAATCCTCGATCAGACGCAGCGTTGTCGCCTCGCCCAGGAAGGTAAGAAACAGGCCGAGCAACTGGGCTATCAGAACGACCCCGGCCTCGCCATCCTGGTGAGCGCTGGTCTGAGATTCAACTTTGCCGAGACCGCGCAAGCTGCCATTCGCTGTAACCTGCACCGCGGTGAGTTGGGGAGATTCCGACCTGGCAAGAGCCAAAGCACGTGAGGCGAGCGCCTGAAAACCGTCAACCCCAACGGGCGCGCCAAGTTGGCTGCGGAGCTTCTCATAGACGCGCACCGTTGCTGGTTCGGTATGCAAGGAGGTTGTGCCTTTGTCGGCCTCACTGGCAATGAGGCTTCGGGCCAAATCACGCGTTTTGTCTGGAGGAAGCATCGGTTATGTTCTTTCTTAACACGCGACGCTTCGTCTTGTAACGTGAAGCGGCTGACGCAATGATACTCTCCAATCGACTGCTCTGACGGCGGGATCCTGACGGGCCAAATCGGACTCGATTGGACGTCGTGCGATCCGGAACGGTTGAAATGTTTCTGGAAGGCTGAGCAAACTTGAACGACACTCCTCCAATCGGCGTATACTTGGGTGCAAGAGCCAGGGCTCTACCCACAGCCGATAATCCTTTGAGCAGCGCGGACCTGCTTTGGTCACCACGTGGCACTGTGGTAGCGCCCCCCTCCAGTGGCCATGCTTCATGGGCCGAATTCGGAAGGAGGCCCTTAAATGGTTGCATCACAGAAGCCCGATTTCGATGTCGCCGGATTCCTGGCAAGCGCCGGCCTGGGGCGAAGAATCGTTCAATTGGCACGCAAGGAGGTCTTCTTTTCACAGGGAGACCCTGCGGACTCTGTTTTTTATCTGCAGACGGGCCGTGCAAAAGTCACAGTCGTTTCCTCAGCCGGGAAGGAAGCGACGATCGCGCTCGTTTCCGCGGGTGAGTTTGTGGGAGAAGGAGCGCTCGTGGCTGCGGGGGGATTGCGTTTGTCGACGGCTACCGCCCTTACCGCCTGCACCGCACTCAGAATCAGCCGGGAAGAGATGATCCATGTCCTACATGAGGAGCATAGTTTCTCAGACCTCTTCTTGAAGTTCTTATTGGAGCGCAGCATGCGCGTCCAAGCCGATCTGGTCGATCAGCTTTTCAACTCCAGTGAAAAGCGTCTGGCGAGGATTCTGCTATTGATGGCCGAGTATGGCAAGCCTGGCGAGCCGGAACAATACATTCCCAAAATCTCGCAGGAGACCCTGGCGGAGATGGTGGGCACCACCCGCTCCCGCGTGAGCTTCTTTATGAATCGCTTTCGCAAGCTTGGTTTTATCGAATACAACGGGCGGGTCAAGGTTCACAGGTCTCTGTTGAATGCAGTTCTGCTTGATCAATTGCCCGAGCGTATAGCCGAGAAGCCCATAGGGCCGACCAGTCCGCGGGGTGCTTCAAGGCTGAGCCAGGCGTCTGCGGTGCGTGTTCCAGGGCGCTGAACGAGGGCGGGTAAGTAACGGAATTCGGCAGGGAGCTAGGGGCCTCTCAAGGCGACATTGATGCCGGGCGGTTGCGAGTCAGCTTAGGCAGCGAGGGATAGAAATGGGATGTTTTGTTTTTGGGCGAAGGTCTGGGCGGGGTTGGCGGGACATGAATTGGGGGTGAAAGATCAGAGATCAGGGAATGAGCGAGAAGTGCTGGTCGGGCATGAGGCCGAGGGGAGAACGAGGTTGTGTCTACTGAGGGATTTCGGGGGATGTGGGGCGGGTGTAGATCCAGATGTAGAAGGCGGCGGTGATGAGGAGGGTGAAGGGAACGGCGAAGACCAGGGCTGCGGTGACGAATTGTGCGGACGATGAAGTTGCGGCGGAGGTTCGCATGTTGTGGATGAGACCGAGAGCCATGGCCCAGGTTAGGTCGCCGGTAAGGAGGATGGCAGCGGTGGTGAGGAGGGCGGCGATGCGAGCGGCGAGACGGGAAGCGGGGCGGGGAGTTTGGCTGGCGCGGGACCAGAGGTAGGCGCATGCGGGGGCGGCGAGGAGTAGTAGCTTGGCGTCGTATTGACGGTGATAGACGGGCAGCAGGGTGAAGATGGCTATGGCGGCGAGTGCGAGATAGCTGCGGGGTGTCGAGTATCGGGTGTCGGGTGCCGGGTCCGGGGTCTGGGTTGTCGGGTTTAGGGTCTGGGGTCTGGGGTCTAGGGGCGGAGGCTTCGGGTTCCTGCGGAGGGCGGTGATGGCCCAGGCGATGAAGAGTGGGGCGCAGATGATCCAGGCGAGGGGATTGTAGAAGCGGGGATTGTCGCGGATGTAGCTTAGGGTGGTTTGAAGGTTGATCATGCCGCCGAGGTTGTGCGCGCCCATGGAGGTTGGGCCGGGGTCGTTGAGGTCTCCGCGAGCGGAGGCGGTGGCGAGGTTGGCGAGTTGCTCGTGGGACCAGTCGGGGGCGACGTGCGAGACCCAAAGGACGGCGGGAAGGGCGATGATGGCGGCTACGAGGAGGGTTTGGAGAGCGCGCTTGCGATGGATGCCGCCGGCGAGGAGGAAGTAGAGCCAGATGAGGCCGGAGTCTTGTGGCTTGGTGACGAGTGCGAGGGCGAGGAAGAGGATTCCGATGGGGACGAAGCGGTTTTGGAGGAAGCACCAGACGGCGATCACGCAGAGGCTGATGACGATGCCGGCCATGTTGCCTTCGAAAATGATGAGTTCGCTATTTAACAGGATGAGGCCGAGGAGGCCGCCGGCGAGGATGGGCGAGTAGCGCGCGCCGAGTGACCACATGAGGTAGGCGGCGAGGATGAAGAGCGCGGCGGTGAGGGACATCCAGAGGATGTGGGCCGGACCCCAGGGGAGCAGCGCGAATGGCGCGACAAGCATGAGAGTGGCCGGCATATTGATGCAAAGGAGGATGGCGCGACGCTCGGCTGCCGCACTGGCGGGGATGACGGAGAATTGGCCGCCATTGGCCAGGAAGGTTTGGAGGAGGTCGGTTTCGCGATAGGGATCGTGATGATCAACGAGGGTGAGGGAGCTGTAATAGACGGCTTTGAAGTCTCCCATGCCAGTGTCGAGGATGTGTTCGAGGGCAAAGCCGAAGAGGAGGAAGGCAAGGCAGCCGAGGAGGAATAAGTAGAGACCGTCTTGGCGTGCCTTGGTCATGGGTTGGGGGTCTCCGGAGCAGTGATGCGGGTGTGGGATGCATGGAAAGGATAAATGAGATAAATGCGGGGTGGGATGACCCGGATTGTGGGAGTGATTGTGAGAGTGGGGCGGTGTATGATTTCGGCACTGCGAGCACCGATGGTGCGCGACGGAAGCGAGTGATTGCTGCCCACCCATTCCGCACTTTTTCTTTGAAAAACCGCCGAATGGGAGGGGCACAGTAGTTCCGATGGCGATGTTCGTAAATCTGGTTGCCGGAGTTCAAAATGAAGGGCTTGGCGGTGAATGAGGATTTGAGATGAAGCAAGTGGTGATAGTGTCGGCGGTTCGGACGCCGATTGCCAAGTTTCAGGGTTCGTTTCAGACTTTCAGCGCGACGCAACTGGGAGCGTTGGTGGTGAGAGCGGCTATGGAGCGAGCGGGAGTCGATCCGGCGGTGGTGGATGAGTGCGTGATGGGATGCGTGCTGCAGGCGGGGTTGGGACAGAATCCGGCGCGGCAGGCGGCGATTCATGGTGCGATACCGGCGCGGGCGGGCGCATTCACGGTGAACCAAGTGTGTGGATCGGGGCTGAAGGCAGTGGCGCTGGCGGCGCAAGCGATTCAGACAGGCAACGCGCAGGTGGTGGTGGCGGGGGGAATGGAGTCGATGACGAATGCGCCGTACTTATTGCCGAAGGCACGATCGGGCTATCGGATGGGGAATGGCACTTTGGTGGATGCGATGGTCAACGATGGGTTGTGGGAGGCGTACAAGGGGTTTCACATGGGCGTTGGCGCGGAGATGATTGCGGCGAAGTATGGGATCACACGCGAGGAGCAAGATGCGTTTGGGGTGCAGTCGCATCGGAGGGCTGCGGCGGCTTCTTTGGTGGGATATTTTGGCCACGAGATTTTGCCAGTGGAGATACCGGGTGGTCGTGGTGTGGAGGCGTATGAACTGGGCACGGATGAGTCGATTCGGCCGGAGACGAGCGTGGAGGCACTGGCGAAGTTGAAGGCGGCGTTTCAGGAGGGCGGGACGGTGACGGCGGGAAATGCTCCGCCGGTGAGCGATGGAGCAGCGGCGCTGGTGGTGACGAGCCAGCAGAGAGCGAGGGATTTGGGGCTGGTGCCGATGGCGACGATTTGCGGGGAGGCGACGGCGGGGCGCGAGCCGGAGTGGTTCGGGCTGGCGCCGATTGATGCAGTGCGGAAACTGGCGCGGAGGGTGGGTTGGGCGCTGGATGAGGTGGATTTGTTTGAGCTGAATGAGGCGTTCGCAGTGCAGGCGCTGGCGGTGATTCGCGATTTGGAGATTGATCCGGCGCGAGTGAATGTGAATGGCGGGGCGGTGGCGCTGGGGCATCCGATTGGGGCGAGCGGAGCGCGGGTGCTGACTACGCTGGTGCATGCGCTGGAGCGGCGGGGAAAGAAGAAGGGGATTGCGGCGCTGTGTTTGGGCGGGGGGAATGCGGTGGCGCTGGCGGTGGAGAGACAGTGATTGGTGGTTAGTGGTTAGTGCTCAGTCAGAGTGGGGGACCTGCGCTGGGGTTTGAGTGGGCGTAGAGGGGCTGAATATGAACAGCGAATTAGTCGCAGACGAGTGCGCCGTCGGGGAATTGCTGGGGGGCGTGGTCGGCGGGATCGGTGGTATCCGAGGGGTTATTGTGGCGGGTGGCGAAGAACTCTTCGACCTGGGCTAGAACGGCTTCACCAGTTTTGGCCTGGTAGATTGCGGCGCGAAGCTTGGCTCCGCCAGGGACGCCATGGGTGAACCAGGTGGCGAACTGCTTCATCTTGCCAGCGGTTTCGCCGAGGCGGGCGTCGCGAGGGAGATCCTTGGTGGCTTCCTGCTCGTCGAGAAGCATTTTGAAGTAGGAGCGGATCATGCGGTAGCGGTCGTCGATGGTGGGTTGATCGTAGCTGCCGTGGGCGGTGTATTGGGCGATCTGGCGGAAGATCCAGGGATTGGCGGGGGCGGCGCGGCCGATCATTACGGCGTCGCAGCCGGTTTCGGCAACCATGGCGACGGCGTCTTCGGGGGTGCGGATGTCGCCGTTGCCGATGACGGGAATGGTGACAGCCTGCTTGATGGCGGCGATCCACTGCCACTGGGCCTGGCCGCTGTATCCCTGCTCGCGGGTGCGGGCGTGGAGGGCGACAGCGTTGAGGCCTTCGGCTTCGGCGATGCGGGCGAGCTCGACGCAGACGATCTGATTGTCGTTCCATCCCATGCGGAACTTGACGGTGAAGGGGATGGAGACGGAGCTGCGGATGGCGCGAAAGATAGCGGCGATTTTGGGCAGGTCGCGGAGCAGGCCAGAGCCGCCGTTGCAGCCAACGACACGCTTGGCGGGGCAGCCGAGGTTGAGGTCGACGGTGTCGAAGCCGGTGTCCTGAACGATGCGGGCGGCATCGGCGAGGGTTTCGGGGTTGGAGCCAAAGAGCTGCGCGCCGATGGGGTGTTCGTCGTCGTAGAAGGTGAGGTAGCGGCGGCGCTTGGACTCGCGCATACGGGCGAGGCCGTCGGCGGAGGTGAACTCGGTCATGATGAGGCCGCAGCCGGACTGGGCGTTGGTGAGGGTGGAGTCGATTTGAAGTTCAGTTGTCTCCCATGCCTCAGAAGCCAGATCCTTCGACAGGCTCAGGACAGGCGATGGGGCACCCGGAGGTTTGGGTGGGGCTGTGAAGAGGCTGGCGTGGCGGATGAAGCGGCGAAAGACGGTGTCAGTTACGCCAGCCATGGGGGCGAGGACGGTGGCCGGGGCGACGAGGACGGGGCCGATGCGCATCTCGGCCGGGACGCGCGCGTTAGCAGGCATCTGGTGGTCAATGGGGTTGTCCCATTCCTTTCTTACGGTGAAGCCTTTGCCTGCCATCACTAAATTCTCACTTCAATATCTGGGCGGCTTCTTGCCAGGAACTTATCGATTTTTTGCATAGTCGTGGCGTGAACACGGTATCGTTCTGGCTGGACTGCAAGCTCAACTCGCGGCAAACCCAACTCAGGCTCGCTCACAAGCAAGATTCCAACGCGGCCAATACCATCCGAAGAAAACAGTTTTAACCGCGGCAGGAGCGCAACAAGCTGAGGTGTGCTTGGCAACGCCAAATATCGATAGTGTGTTGGCCACGTTCCCAATCGCACCACATAAGCTTGCAGAGTCGGAAGAGACGACGCGAAGTTGTTTGGAATTTTGATCTCTGCGCCATGAAGATCGCCGCTCCCGGCGCGGTCCACAGCGAGCAGGTCAATTTGCGGAGTCGCTGGTTTGGGGTCGAAATAGATGTTCGGAACGGAAAGTTTTGACCGGAAGTATTCGGCAACGGCATTCATGGCCCTGCCGTGGCGGGTTCTGCTACTCAACCCGGCATTCTTTGCCTCAATCGGAGTCATTCTCGGACTTTCCCCCTTTCTTCAATGCGTTTTTCGACCCATGCCTGAAATCTTTCAGCGGTGATGCAAAGCGCCTTGACCCGTTCATCATCTACCTGTTCATCGCCATAAGAGATGTCTGTTTTCGCAGTGATCAGTCTTTGAAAATGTGTGACGCCTTGTCGGTCGATTTTCGCACTTGTGCATGCCTTCCTCAATGCCATGACAGCCTCTCGATGGTTCTCGCCACGCGACCGCCTACTGGTAAGAATTATCAATAGGGCATCGTTGTAGGAAATTGCACTATGCACGGCGAGTAACGCAGCAGCGGATGCGTATGCTGACACGTCCTCCTGACAGAGCCTCATGGCGTCAGCGAGTTGGATAGCCCGGCGATAGTAAACAGCAAAACTCGCATTAGTCATGCGCAACCATCATTGCACGATAAAAAGGCCCCCGCCGCGGCGGAGGCCTGATTCTCGGACCGAAGCGCCGGGTATGCTACTTGGCTGCTGGAGCAGTCTCCGTGGCTTTCGCGTACTTGCGGCGGAAGCGCTCTACGCGGCCTGCCGTGTCCACCAGGCGCTGTTTGCCGGTGAAGAACGGGTGGCAGTTGGAGCAGATTTCAACGTGAATGTCGCCCTTGTGGGTCGAACGGGTCTCAAAGCTGTTTCCGCAGGCACACATAACGCGGATGGCGGCGTAGTTGGGGTGGATCTTTTCCTTGGGCATCTCTAGAGACAAACCTTTCCTGCAATGTTCATCATCTATTGTAGGGGTAATCGGGCGGTTTAGCAATTGCGCCCGGCCCCTGGTAGTGCGTTGATTTTGACGATGCTTGGCAGAGGGTGAAAGGAGGGAATCAGCTAGTTGCCTTTTCAATGGGTCAAGGCCACTGCAATGGGTCAGAGGCTATACGCCGGCGGATGCCTGGGCTCGTAGAGCATGATGTCGTCCGCGCCTGGTACGGCCATCTTGACCACGAGTCCGTATCCGTGATCCTGAACTTCGCCGTGGAACTCCGCTCCTTTGGCCTTCAGTTCAGCGACAGTTTTCGAGATATCGTCGCACATCAGGGAGATCAGATGATGCCGCGGCGAATCGTAGGTCTTGCCATCGTAGACGCTGTGGGTCGGGTGCACGCCCATCTCACTCTGCCCGGACTTGAAGATCAGCCAACCGGCGCCTCCGCTCAGCGCATCGTCGACATAGGGCCAGCCGAGGACGTCGCGGAGGAATGCGCGCGTTGCGGGGGCGTCGTCGGAATAAATGAGGGTGTGAATGCTGGTGATCATAAGGATGAGGTCGTGAATTTGGTTCGAGTGTACTCTTTCGGCCAAATGCTAATCAAGGAGCCGTTGAACGCAGTGAAGATTGAAAACAGGACAAACCTCGGCATCTGCCGGTGGCCCGGGTGCGACGGGCCATTCAATGTGAAGCTCGGAGGGTGACGATTTCGGCGATGGTGATTACGAGGGCGTAGGTGGCGAAGAGGAATGCGCCATACTTTCCGGCGGAGGCTTGCTGCATTCCTGGCATGAGGCGGGAAAAGTTCGAGAGCAGAATTGCTTCGCCGAACATTCCGGGAAGGGCGATGAGCAGGATTGCGGTGGTCCAGGCGGAGGCGGGGATGTGACGCCAGCGGAGGATCAAGATGCAGCCTACGGTGCTTACGACTGGAGTGATAAAGAAGTTGGCCCAATAGCGGGCGGCGGTGGTCTCAAAGACGCGGGGGCCCGTTCGCTCAAACCAAAGAGTGCCAACGATCCAAAAGGCTAGTCCGAAGGCCAGAAGGATGGATATATCGCGATTTCGCATATGGAGCTCCTGAGGAAGTAGAATCTGTACCGAGCGGTACAGATCGATTTGTACCAGATGGTACATGCGAGAGCAAGATGCAACGAAAAGAAATTCAGGAGTTGGAGCGGCTGACGGAAGCGTGCCTGGGCGGATTTATTGCAGCCGGGACACTGGATTTGAGCCTGGATCGGCTGGCTGAAACGGTGGGAACCAGCAAGCGGATGCTGATTCACTACTTTAACAGCCGCGAGACGCTTGAGCTAAAGGCCATTGCGCTGCTTGAAGAGCGACTTCGCAGGCGGTTCAGCGCGGAGCGTTTTCCGGCGGGGATTGGGTTCGATGCGGTCGTTGCGGCGTTGTGGAAGCAATCGACGGCACCGGAATCGAGAGGGGTCCTGCTGCTGATAATGGATGTGTCGCGGCGGGCGTGGACCGGCTCGGAGAGGGCGAGATTGTTCTACGCCGAACAGCAGCGGCTCTGGGTGGAGATGTTGAGCAGGTTTTTGCC
>Ga0182016_10004415_pt1 | contig 15549 bp, 13 predicted proteins | sample 712S2MmetaG_FD_120491 | JGI IMG/M metagenome (GOLD analysis project Ga0182016, IMG submission 120491) | Permafrost microbial communities from Stordalen Mire, Sweden - 712S2M metaG | ecosystem: Environmental > Terrestrial > Soil > Wetlands > Permafrost | place: Sweden: Stordalen | collected...
CTCGACGCAGGAGCCGGTGTCGGGGCGCTCTCTTGTGCCTTCCTCGACCGCTGTGCCTCTGGAGAGGGCTTAAATTTCAAAAGAGTTGAAACGCACGCATACGAGGTTGACCCAGCGCTCCGCGCCCATTTGGAGGAGGTGCTCGCTTCATACGCAAGCCGGTTGCACTTTACGCATTTCGTCTCGTCCGAGGATTTCATTCCAGCAGCGGCGGTGCGGGGCTTTCAAGGCTCAGGCCGGTTTACGCACGCGATTCTGAACCCGCCCTACAAGAAGATCAACAGCGATTCCCCGCACCGCATGATCCTCCGTCGCGCCGGCATCGAGACTGTCAATCTCTACTCAGCGTTTGTAGCCCTCGCTCTAATGCTCATGGAACCGGGGGGCCAACTGGTCGCCATCATACCCCGAAGCTTCTGCAATGGACCTTACTACCGGCCTTTTCGCGATTTTCTGTTGGCCCACGCCGCGATTCATCACATTCATCTATTTGCCTCGCGAAATACAGCTTTCAGGGACGACGACGTCTTGCAGGAGAACATCGTCATCAGGCTGGAACGCAACGGCTCGCAAGGCCCGGTCGCAATTTCCAATTCGACAGATGACCGTTTTTCGGATCTGGTCACGATCGAGCACCCCTTTGATCGAATCGTGTTTCCCGACGATACCGAGCGATTCATCCACGTCCCTACATCCCTGTCGCGCAGCGCGATCGAGCTATTCCCGGAAGTCCGGTTTTCGTTGGACGAAATCGGCGTAGGCGTATCGACCGGGCCAGTGGTCGACTTTCGGTTACAGGACCACATCCAACCCGACCCAGGGCCGGGGAACGTCCCGTTGCTTTACCCCGGACACTTTAAGGGTCAGGATACGCTTTGGCCGAAGCAGGGAATCAAAAGGGGCAACGCGATTTCGCTCAACGCCGAAACGATGAAATGGCTATACCCGACCGGCTTTTACACTGTGGCCCGACGCTTCTCCTCGAAAGAGGAGCGCCGACGCATCGTCGCAAGCGTTGTGAAGCCGGAGGCTTTCCCAGGCGCGCCGATGCTTGGGTTTGAGAATCACCTGAACGTGTTCCACCAGGGGAAGCAAGGGTTACCAGAGAGTCTCGCCCATGGCCTCGCGGCATTCCTGAACGCCGCTGCCGTTGATGATTACTTCCGCAGGTTCAACGGGCACACCCAAGTGAATGCGACCGACCTTCGGCTGATGAAGTACCCTAGCCGTTCGGTCTTGATGAAGTTAGGCGAGTGGGCAATGGGCCAGAAGGAATTATCCGAAGCCATGCTCGACGACGAATTGAGGAAGATCGGTGGATGAGGAACCGCACCCGCGTCGAGGACGCACTGAACATTCTGAAGTCCCTCGGATTGCCCAGAGCGCAGCAGAATGAACGTTCGGCGCTCTGCCTTCTTGCTATCCTAAACCTCGGCCCCCAGAAGAAGAATAAATGGTTCCAGGCGGAGAACCCGCTGATCGGCGTCACCCCGATCATGGATTGGATTCGGGAGAATTACAAGAAGAACTACGCCCCGAACACGCGAGAGACGTTTCGCCGCCAAACGATGCACCAATTCGTCGACGCCGGAATCGCTCTCTACAATCCAGACAAGCCAGATCGACCGGTGAATAGCCCTGCCGCTGTGTACCAGATCGAACCGTCCGCCTTGACGCTCCTCCGCAGCTTCGGTACTACCTCGTGGCAAGGTAACTTGGTGGCCTATTTGGCCGACAATGAGACGCTCGCCTCTCGCTACGCACACGCGCGCAAGCAGAACCTGGTGCCGGTTCAGATTGCTCCGGGTCACGAAATTAAGCTCAGCCCTGGGGAGCACAGCGAACTTATTCGGGCAATCATCGAGGACTTTGGAGCGAGATTCGTTCCGGGTGGCGTGCTGATTTATGCCGGGGACGCGGGCGAGAAGTGGGGCTATTTTGACGCGGTTCTGCTCGCCAACCTAGGCGTCAAAGTTGATGCGCATGGAAAAATGCCGGACGTTGTGCTTTACTACCCCACCCGAAACTGGCTCTTGTTAATCGAGTCGGTTACCAGCCACGGGCCAGTCGATGGGAAGCGTCACGCTGAGCTTACAAGGCTTTTCGCGGGCTCATCCGCAGGCCTGGTTTACGTGACCGCGTTTCCGAACCGCGCAACGATGGCGCGCTATCTGAGCGAGATCGCCTGGGAAACCGAAGTCTGGATTGCCGAGGCCCCGTCCCATCTCATCCATTTCAACGGGGAACGTTTTCTGGGGCCGCATTGACAGGATGTTCATCATGCATTCAGAAACAGACGGCTTCGCTAAGGTTCTGACGGACGCTACGCTCGATGTGTTGAAAACGGAGGAGGATTTCTTCAAGAGGTTCGTGGACCGCAGTAGTTCGCAGTGCTCAGAACGCTATATCCAATATTTGCTGTGGAAGCGGTTGCTCGTTGGTGGGTATGACGCGTGGACCGAAGACGAATACAACGGGTGGCGAGATATAGACATCGGTACCCGGAGCGGTAGTGGCGCTAAATCCGGTCTGGTTGCAGCAGTCGAGATGAAAGGACCGTGGAGCACGCTCCACCCAGGTTATTGCGTTCGGAAGGCTTCGCCAGACTTCGCCAAGCTCGGCGGCATATCTCGAGGGCCACGACGCGCTGGTGGCGAAGAATCTGCGCAGGGGAGCCAACGAGTCCAATGCTATTTTGTCCTGGTTATTCACGGGAACGACGACGAACTAATTGGGACAACCATCGACGGCGTTCTTGACCGAGCGATCATGCAGGCGTTTCCGGACATCGATACGAGTTCCTTTGATCGCTCTTATTCTCAGACAATGCGGCTCAACGGAAACTCTCAAAGACCAGATTTGCAGCGGCAGCAAGTAGCCGTCGTGCGAATTCCCTAGCCGCCTGATTAGGCCGTTCCAAAGTCACTCACGGCTCCTTTCATTCTCCCTGCGGTTTCGTCAGGCTCTCGCTGGCAAAGTGCAGAACGGCCTTTACTTCCTCCGGCGTCACGTCGAAAACCTCAGTGATCTCATCCACCGACATGCCAGCCTCCAGATTTTCGAACACCGTCTGAACAGGCATCCGCGTTCCCCGGAAAACCCAGGCGCCGCTCACCTTGCCGGGGATACTTTCCACGGCCGGGCATTGTGACCAGTCGAGATTCGCCATTTCGTTCGACTCCTTCTTTTCAGAACGCCATGAGCGGCGATAATCGGGTATTGATGAGTGTCCATGTTATCGGCGGCGGTCTCGCCGGCTCCGAAGCTGCGTTCCAACTCGCCGAGCGCGGCATCCCGGTCACTCTCCACGAAATGCGCCCGGTCTTCTGCACGCCCGCGCATCAGACCGACCGCTTCGCCGAACTCGTCTGCAGTAACTCCCTCAAGAGCGATCAACATCCCTCCGCTTCCTGGCTCCTAAAAGAAGAACTCCGCCGCCTGAATTCCCTGGCCCTCAAAGCAGCCGCTGTCGCCCGAGTGCCGGGCGGACAGGCCCTAACCGTCGACCGCGATCTATTCGCCGAAGAAATCACACGCGCCATCCTCAGCCATCCCCGCATCTCCATCGAGCGCGAAGAGGTAGCCGCGGTTCCGCGCGAGGGCGTCGTCATCATCGCCACCGGTCCACTCACCAGCGACCGCCTCGCCTGCGATATCGCGCGCCTCACCGGGTCTGACCGCCTCTATTTCTACGACAGCATCAGCCCCATTGTCGACGCGGACACCGTGAATCTCGATATCGCCTTCCGCGCCTCGCGCTACGACAAGTCGCTCGACGGCACCGGGGACTACCTCAACTGCCCCATGAACCGCGAGGAATACGATCGCTTCTTCGACGCCCTGGTCGCCGCGCAGGCCTTCGAATCGCACATCCCAGACGATGTGCCCTACTTCGAGGCATGCCTCCCCATCGAAGAGATTGCCCGCCGCGGCCGCGACACCCTACGGTTCGGTCCCATGAAGCCGGTTGGCTTGACCGACCCTCGCACCGGCAGATATCCCTACGCCTGCGTGCAGCTTCGACAGGAAAGCCTGCGCGCGGAGAGTTGGAACCTGGTTGGCTTTCAAAATCATCTGAAGTTCCCCGAGCAGAAGCGGGTGCTGCGGCTGATCCCCGGCCTGGAGAACGCCGAATTCCTGCGCTATGGTCAGATTCATCGCAACACGTACATCAACGCGCCCGCCCTGCTCTTACCGACCCTGCAACTGAAGTCTGATCTGCGCATCTTCTTCGCAGGACAGATTTCGGGTGTGGAAGGCTATGTAGAATCGATTGCCACGGGCCTGGTCGCCGGCCTGAATGCCGCCGCTTACGTGAGTGGCGAGCCAATCCAGGCGCGCCCGCGCGAAACCGCGCTTGGCTCTCTCTGCCACTACATTTCCGGAGCCGACCCGAAAAACTATCAACCCGCCAACATCGCATTCGATCTGTTTCCGCCGCTCGACGAATCGCTGCTCAAGCGATTCCGGCACGACAAGAAAGCACGACACGCGGCGATTTGCAGCCGCGCGCTGGAGGCCGATGCCTGATCTTCGCTTCGCCATCGATCGCTTCCTCGACGAGTTGCATCGCGAGAACTCGTCCCCGAACACCATCAAAAGCTATCGCAGCGATCTGGAAGATTTCCTCCAATACTTCTCACCGCCCGGCTTGCCGCCGCCGGCAGCCGAGCAATTCGATCTCCTGAGTCTGCGCGAATGGCTCTCGTCTCTGCATGAGCGGGGCGTGCAGGCCGTTACGATTCGCCGGAAAGTCGCGGCGTTGCGGATGCTCTTCCGCTCCCTCGCGCGCGCCGGCGAGATGGACGCCAACCCCGCGCGCCTTTTGCGGCTGCCGAAATTACCGCAGCGCTTGCCGTCCGTTCCCGATGCCGAAAAAACCAACGCACTTCTGGATGGCGTGGCGCTCGCGAAGTTAGGGCAGCCGTTCCCCAAGCGCGATCTCGCGATCTTTGAGCTGCTCTACGGATGCGGACTGCGCGTCAGCGAGTTGGTCGGGATCGACCTGCAGCATATCGACGCGAACGATCATTGGGTACTGGCGCGCGGAAAGGGACGCAAAGAGCGCCAGGTACCTGTAACCGGGAAAGCCTGGACAGCGCTCGAAAACTATCTGAAAGAGCGCGGCGGCAAGACCACGGAGAATGCCGTCTTCCTCAATCATCGCGGCGCTCGCCTCACCGACCGCTCGGTCCGAAACATTGTGAAGTTCTACGCGACGCAGTTGGCCGGCGATTCCTCGCTCCACCCGCATTCCTTCCGCCACGCCTACGCCACGCATCTTCTGGCCGACGGCGCGGATTTGCGGGCGATTCAGGAATTGCTGGGTCACGCGCGGCTCTCGACCACGCAGAGGTACACGCAGGTGTCTCTTACGAGCCTCATGCAGGTTTACGACAAGGCTCATCCCAAAGCAAAGTTATAACTCACCCTCACGAACCTGCGGCCGAGGGGAAGAACCCAAGGCCGCTTCAGGGATAAATCTGAATTTGACAGCATCGACAAAATGACCCTCACCTCTTTCTCCGCCCGCGACGATAGACGGGCATATGGACATGTCGAAAGGGTCCACGATAGGCGCATGTGCCGGCATCCTCTTCGCAACTGCGGTCTTTATGCCCAGTCTTTCGGCCCAGACAACCACCGGATCGTTCGCGCCGTCCGCCGACACGTGGCTCTTCTGGAATCAGGCCACGCAAAATTTTGCCACCTCAGACACGCTGGCCATCTGCGCAAACAACCAGAGAATCGCTCTCATCGCGTTCCCGATTTCCTCGATCCCGACCGGGAGCGTCATTAGTTCGGCCGTCTTGACGCTTTCGATGGTAGGGCAAGTCGACACAACCTCGTTCGACATTCAGACGTATCTTGGGCTGACGCCGTTTGTTGAGTCGCAAGCAACCTATAGCCAGGCTTCGAACGGCGTCCCGTGGGGCGCCCCGGGCCTGCTGGCGGGGACGGACTATTGCAATTCGGCAAGTTGTACAGGCACGCGGCTTAGCGACATGCCGACGAGTAAGACCATAGACGTTTCCTCGCTTGTGACTACCGCTCTCGCAGCGAAATCCCAAACCGTCACGTTGGTGCTGTTCTACAGCGCCGCCACCTACGGGGGTATCGAAGTTGGAAGCCGCCGGAACGCGGTGTCTTCGATGTGGCCGAACCTTACGGTGCAGTATGACGCAACGTCGCCGGTTGCTCGAACAACGCCGTCACCGGTCACCCTAACAACGATCGCGCCAATCACGCTGGATGGCTCGTCATCGTCCCGCCCTTCCGGTGGAAGCATCGGATTGACCTTCAATTGGACCGTCACCGCAGCCCCCTCCGCATCCGCCCTGACTCCAGGCCAACAGCTCGGCGCCACGAGCAAGGTCTCAGCGAAGGTGGACGTTCCTGGAGACTATTCGTTCCAGTTGACGGTGTCGGACCCCGTCACCCAGGAAAGTAGTATCGCTTCGTTCGCTGCGACCGTTTATAACGTGGGCGCGCACCCGCGGCTCGGGCTCACTCCTGCTTTGCTGACAACGCTAAGACAGCTCCAGGCGGCAGGAGATCCGAAATGGACGGCCTTTGCGAGCTGGTTAGCCGCCAAGAAGCAAGGGTGGACGGGCTACACCTACATTGGCAGCGACGGTGTGGGTTTCGCGCTCGCGTATGCCATTGCGAACGATCAAAATGCGTTTACCTTGGCCTGGCAATATTACGAGAAGATCATTTATAGTACGGGGGTTCCTCCGGGGATAAAGCCTTTTTTCGGGACGTGCCCGGCGGCGAGTTACTGTGACGATCATTCGGCGGCGTACAGTGGAGGCCCGCAGGCCGCCGAGGTTGCTCAATTCTTTGACTGGTGTTACGGCGCGCTCAGTCCCGCGCAGCGCAGCGACATCATTCAGTGGCTAAACCAGGCAGTTAGCTACAACACCCAAACCAACTCGATGGCCCATGCGCACTTCCGATCCGACGGAGCGGCAATCGCATACGAACTGGCGGCCGTCGGGTTTGGAACACTCGGCGATAACCTAAACGCTCCGTCGATACTCCAGTTATTCCATAGCTCGTGGGCAGAGCAATTGCAGGCTCTAGACGTGATGGGAACCGGCGGTGCACTGGCTGAGGGGAACGGCTACGGCGAGGTTACCGCGAACAGCTTGATCAATACCGCCAACATGACGCTGTCCGCCTCCGGCGAGGACCTGTTCTTAAGTCACCCCTGGTTCAAGCAACGCCTGATGTACGATGCCTTTGCAACTTATCCGAAGCGTCTTGGAGGAGCGGATGATCCGCTCCAGCCGGGCATAACTCCCTGGGTAGAAGGCTCGGTAGCGGGAGGCGACGATCAAAGAGGGCGATCGTTTCACTCTCTGCTGATGCGGCCCAACGGCCTGCCGCTTGCTCGGCGATTTGAAGGAAGCGAAGAAGCATCCGCGTGGGAGTGGGTATTCCGTCAACCGGATGCCGATGTAGGGTCTGACCCGTGGTATGAACTGGTCTATTATTATCCCCTGAAACCAATTCAGAAGCCGACCCGGCTCTCCTTCTACGATCCGAGCATGGGATATGTCTACGTCAGATCGGATTGGAATTCGGAAGACGCCACGTCGATCACGTCATGGGCGGGTCCGCATCTGGATATGCATCAGCATCTGGATCAGGGCGGCTTCACGATCTCGAAGCGCAGGGATCTTGCGGCTACAACAGGCAATTACGACGGCGACTCGGGAACATACTCTCATTCTTTCAGTTATTACACACGGACCGTATCTTCCAACGGGCTGCTGATTGGCGATCCTCAAGAGATATTCGGGGATTTCAACGGCGATATTGGCTGCGACGCGAACAACCATTCGACGTTTCCCAACGTTGACGGATCGGCGCAGCTTTGTCCTGCGAACGACGGGGGCCAGCGAACTATGTCCCCGCAACCGTTAACGATTTTGGCCGTAGCGGATTACACGGCGAGCGCCGCGCTCTATAATACCGCCAAGGTTGTTGGTTTTGCCGATACGGGCACGGTGGTGTCGTGGGTTTCGGATATATCAAATGCGTACAGTAATCCCGCAAACTTCATGCCTGGAAGCCGGCCAAAAGTCTCGAGCGTATTCCGTAAGTTTGTTTATCTTCGGAGTTTGGATATATTGCTTGTCGGGGATTCGGTCACCAGCACGGACCCAACCTTTGAAAAGCGCTGGCTGTTACATAGCGTCGATCAGATGCTGGTGGGGGGTACGGTCCAAACTATCGATGGCGGGGAATCCGTTCACACCAATACAGACACGGCCACGATAGTTGTGGGCTCGGGGGCGCCCACGAATACGGGACAGATCACTCCTGACTACCGGAGCGGATACGCCGCCCTCAACATAAAAGTCGTTGATCCCAAGAACGCGACGCTGCGGGTGGTGGGAGGGCGTGCGGCATCTGTGCTCGCTCACCCCGCCCAGGGACAAAGCAATACTTCCGTGCTGCAGGATGGTCATTTGCATACTCACAGCAAAGACTTCTGGGTAAAGGATTATTCCGCTGGATATCAATCGGACCATGCGTCCGCGAACTGGGCGCCGGTCAACCCGCCGGAGATTACCTGGACGATCGACCTTCCGTCGATGATCGGAGGATACGGAAATTGGACGCTGAACGTGGAACCTTCAACCCAGGAAGAGGCCGACTTCTTCCTGACGATCATGCAGGCGACCGTGGACCCTCAAGGGAAAATGCCATCGGTCACATCGACGGAAACCGCCTCTACGATTAGCGTAACCGTGGGCCAGGGGTCAGGCTCTTACAACGTCGAATTTGCAAAGTGGGACACGACGAGCCCCACCGTGGCCCTCAGTCCATAGCCATTTGCTAAACCGCATCCCCATACTGCTCAAAGAAATGCGCCACCGTCATGATCCCCTTGTAATAGTTCCCCAGATCGTACTTCTCGTTCGGGGAATGCAACCCGTCGTCCGGCAACCCAAATCCCATCAGAATCGTCGGAATTCCCAGAAACTTCGCGAAGTCGCCCACAATCGGAATCGATCCGCCCGACCGGGTGAACACCGTCGGCTTCCCGAAAATATCCTCCATCGCCTTGGCCGCCACCTGAATCGCCGGATGATCCGTCTTCACCATCACGCCGGGGCTAGCGCCCAGAACCCGCAACTCCACCTGAATTCCCTTCGGCGTATGGTCCTCAATATGTTCACGGAACGCCTCGATAATATCTTCCGGATCTTGATCGGGCACCAACCGGAAGCTCACCTTCGCGGTGGCCTTCGCCGGAATCACTGTCTTGCTGCCCGGGGCCGTGAACCCGCCGGCAATTCCGTGAACCTCAAACGTTGGCCTGGACCAAACTCGCTCCAGGACCGTATGGTTCCTTTCGCCGGTCAGCCGCTTCGACCCCACTTCGTCCCGACGGAACGCCCGCGCATCAAACGGCAGCTTCGCCCAGCTCTCCAGTTCCGCTTTTGAAGGCGACACGACGTCGTCATAGAACCCATCCACCTTGATGCGGCCCTTCTTGTTCTTTACGGTATTCAGCAGTTGGATCAAACCGAATAGAGGATTCGGCGCGGCGCCCCCATAAACGCCGGAATGCAGATCGCGCGAAGGTCCGGTCGCTTCCACTTCCATGTAGACCAACCCGCGTAGCCCCACGTTCAACGTCGGCAACCCAGGTGCGTACATCGAAGTGTCCGAAACCAGCGCGACGTCCGCGTTCAAACGGTCGGCATGCTCCTCGACATACTTCGTGATGGAAAGGCCGCCCACCTCTTCCTCTCCCTCAATCAGAAACTTTAGATTGATGGGCATCGTTCCATGAACCGCCTTCAGCGCCTCCACGGCCTTGATGTGCGTATACATCTGGCCTTTGTCGTCCGCCGATCCGCGCGCGAAAATCTTCCCGTCTCTCACCACCGGATCGAAAGGCGGCGTATGCCATTCTTCCAGCGGGTCCGCGGGCTGAACGTCGTAGTGGCCGTAACAGAGAACTGTCGGCTTGCCTTTGGCGTGCAGCCAGTCGGCGTACACGAGGGGATGGCGCTCGGTAGCAATGATTTCGACGTTTTCCAGGCCGGCAGCTCGAAGTTGGTCGGCCACAAACTGCGCGGCGCGCTGAACATCGCCTTTGTGTTCGGGTAAAGTGCTGACGCTGGGAATACGAAGAAGCGCCTTCAATTCTTCGAGAAGGCGCTCCTCATGGGCATGAACAAATTCATCAATGGCGGCGGACATACCCCTCGATGTTACTGCAAGCGGTTACTGCAGGCTGAGCGGAGGTTCGCCGATCAAACCAGAATTCAGGCGTCCTGAGTAGACACCTGGCTTTGCGGGCTGGCCAGTAGACCAGAAATCCGCTCCACCGTGTGCTGAATCTCGGAAACCTTGCGTTCCAGGCCGGTAAGGTCCATTTGGCCCCCAGCCTCCGCGCGGGAAGCGGTCACAGATGTGAGAATCGCGCCCCGGGCGAAATCCGAAATGCTGCGCGCTCCCTGGCGGATCGCCGCATCTTTCAGCGTTTGATACTCGTCTTCCGAAAGCCGGAAGTTCACTAAACGTGTGCGTGGACTATAAATCGCCATAATTGGTCTCGTCGAAGCTAGTTTTGTTTAGAAGCAGACCTTGGACTGACGCTGATCCAAGGTTCCCAATCAAATGATTACCCGTATGAAGACAGACTGCATACCCCCATTGCGAGGGGTATAAGATGATTTTCGCCTCATCCTTAGATTAATTTTACGTCACGCATCAGTATGCGGCTTGGAAGACATGTGTCGTTCATCACGCGAATGGCCCCCTGTTTGGCGCAAACGAGCGGGAACCAACTTTAAATTTTGTAATATCACAAATGATTTACAATGCTGGCGAAGTATCCTGCCCCAAAACCGTTGTCGATGTTCACCACCGTGACGTTGCTGGAACAGCTATTCAGCATCCCCAGCAGCGCCGCCAGACCGTGAAAACTGGCGCCGTACCCCACGCTTGTCGGAACCGCCACAACCGGGCAACTGACCATGCCGCCAACGGCGCTGGGAAGAGCGCCCTCCATGCCGGCGCATACAATGGCGATCCGTGCGTTCTCCAGTTCGTGCCGGCAAGCCATCAGACGATGAATCCCGGCGACGCCCACATCATAGATGGAGACCACCTTATTTCCCATGGTCTCAGCCGTTACCTGGGCTTCCTGCGCCACCGGAATGTCGCTCGTGCCCGCGCAAACCACGGCTATTTCGCCCTTCCCGGTCATATTCCGCTCACGCCAGATGCGGACAATGCCGCTAGCCGGAAAGTGTTCCGCCTCCGGGAAGCGCTGCAGCAGCGCCGCCGCTTTCGCCGCATCCGTGCGCGTAATCAGCAGATTTGGGGAACGCGCCTCAATGTGTTCGGCGATGGAGACGGTCTGTTCCACCGACTTCCCCAACGCGAAAACCACTTCGGGAATGCCGTGCCGCAGCGCCCGGTGATGATCCACCTTAGCGAAGCCCAGGTCTTCAAACGGCAGGTGGCGCATCCGCCCGATCGCCTGATCGATTTCCAATGCGCCCGACTGCACGCCCGTGAGAAGTTCGCGTAACTGGTCTTCCGTCATTTCAGAATTTGAGATTCGACCCCTGCTGAATTTTGTGGCGCGCAGCCTCGCCGCCACCCAGTTCGAGCACGTACTGCGCCGTTTCGTGCCCCCCGTAGTTGGGACAGTCGCTGCCGCCCGAGGGACACGGCGGTGTCTTCCCCGAAATCTCCACCACGTCGTGTTTGGAGTTCATCCAGATGATATCGAGAGGAAAGTTGCAGTTGGCCATCCAGTACGGGTAGTTTCCCGGCGTTCCGTGAATGAACAGCATTCCCTGATCCGCCGGAAGAGACGTCCGGTACATCATGCCTTTCTCCATATCGGCGGCGGTGATTTTCAGTTCCGCGTGGATGCCGGCGCCGTCCGGCAAGGTAACTTCGCGAATATCCAACCCACCATCCAGCGAAGCAGCACCTTTGTCTGAATTTCCGCATCCATTCAATAGACACGCCAACGCGACCAGAAAGATTGCACTGCCCTTCATTCGTTAACATGGTATCGAGTTCGCTCATATGTTTTGGACCCGCGTGAAACACAGCCTCGACATGATCAAGTTCGAGCATTCCGTGTTCGCGCTTCCCTTCGCGCTCACCGGGGCCGCGCTCGGGTTTCGCGAATCGAGCCTGGGCATAGCGCGAAGCTGTTGGATCGTGGCGTGGATCGTCGTCGCCATGGTGAGCGCCCGCTCCGCCGCCATGGCGTTCAACCGGCTGATTGACGCCGACATCGACGCGCGGAATCCGCGAACTCGCTCGCGACACCTCCCGGCGGGGCTGCTCTCGGCAAGTTTCACCTGGGTCTTCGTAGCCGTCGCCGTCGTGGTTTTTTTCATCGCGGCCGGAGCCCTGAATTCCCTCTGCCTGAAACTGGCGCCCGCCGCGCTCGCCATTGTTTTCTTCTATTCCTACACCAAACGGTTCACCTCTCTCTCGCACCTGGTGCTGGGGCTTAGCCTCGGCATCGCTCCAGCCGCTGCGTGGATAGCGGTTCGCGGAAGTCTCGATTGGAGAATCCTGCTGCTCACCGCCGCCGTGATGTTCTGGACCGCCGGGTTCGACATCATTTATTCGTGTCAGGACTACGAATTCGATCAATCCGCCGGCCTATTCAGCCTTCCGGCGCGCATCGGACTCGGTCCCGCGCTCACCATCGCGCGTCTGCTGCACCTCATGATGATCGTCTCGCTGATTGGGCTTTCCGCCGCGTTCCATTTGGGGTTGTTGAGCATCGCCGGCATCGTGGCCGTCGCACTACTCCTCATCTACGAGCACAGTCTGGTGCGCCCCACCGATTTCTCGCGCGTCAACGCCGCGTTCTTCACCATGAACGGCTGGGTGAGCGTGCTGTTCTTTGTATTCTGGGCCGCCGATATTTTGCTGTTCCGCCACCACTAAAACATATGCCGCCATTCTTTGAAGACTCCCGTCTGCGTCCCATCGCCGCCAAAGTGGAAGCCGCCGAGCGCCTTTCCTTCGACGATGGCGTAACGCTCTATCGCTCCTTCGATCTGCTGGGCATCGGCTATCTGGCCAACCTGGTGCGGGAGCGCATGAACGGCGACCTGACGTTCTTCAACGTCAATCGCCACATTAATCCCACGGACGTCTGCGTGGCCAGTTGCCGCCTCTGCGCTTTCGGGAAAAAGGCGAAAGATCCGAATGCTTACACCATGTCGCTCGACCAGGTCTGGCATGTGGCCGGTACCGGCTGGACCGAATCCATCACCGAGTTCCACATTGTGGGAGGCTTGCACCCCGAGCTTTCGCTCGATTGGTTTTGCGAAATGCTGCGCGGCCTGAAAGAGCGTTTTCCGGAAGTACACCTCAAAGCGTTCACCATGGTGGAGATCGCGTTCCTCGCACGGCGCGCGAAAATCAGCATCCGCGAAACGCTGGTTCGGCTCCGCGACGCCGGTATGGATTCACTGCCCGGAGGGGGCGCGGAGATTTTCAATGAGCGCGTGCGGCGCGTGATCTGCGACCACAAAATCGACGGTCAGGAGTGGCTCGAAACGGCCCGTGCCGCGCATGAACTGGGATTGCATTCCAACTGCACCATGCTTTACGGCCACGTGGAAAACGAAGAAGATCGCGTGGATCACCTCGTCAAGCTGCGGGACCTGCAGGACCAGACCCATGGCTTCGTCACCTTCATTCCCCTGGCGTTTCACCCCGAAAACACCGTGCTTCACCACCTGCCGAAAACCACTGGATTCCACGATCTCAAAGCCATCGCCGTTGCGCGCTTGATGCTGGATAACATTCCGCACATCAAAGCGTACTGGATCATGATGACGCCTCGAATCGCGCAGATTGCCCTGAATTTCGGCGCCGACGATATCGATGGCACCGTGGTGGAAGAAAAGATTTATCACGATGCTGGAGCCACCACCACCCAGTCCCTCAGGCGGCAAGAGTTGCTCGCGTTGATTCGGAAAGCGGGGCGCGAGCCGGTGGAACGCGATACCCTCTACCGCCCCGTGCAGAGGACGGAAAACGCATTCTCGATTTTGGTGTAGACGAAGCTGGAAAATCCGGTCACGCCAGGAATCAGATTATTCTCACCCGCGTAACTCACTGAAAACAAATCACCAGCTCGCGCGCGGCACCAGCGGGCACCCCTGCACTCGCCCCGTGCGCCTGTTAGCCTGCAATCAGAAGAGGTTCTCTACGAAAATGAAAACTGAAAAGACGCAAACGACCCCGGCGGCAAATCCCGTACCGCCCAAAACCAGCTATTCCGAACGCGCCCCAAACTCCGCGGCGCTTTTGGCCCTGTTCCAAAATAAAGCATCCCAGTCCAAGCCAAAGCCGTAGGTAGTCATCTAAATGTTGGTTGATCATGCCGCTTCCAAAAGTTCGCGAACGGTCCAGACATGATCCGCGATTCCGGCTTGCATTGCACCGACTGAAGAGCATAAGCGTAAAGGATGACAAACCGGGAGGGGTCGCTTCCTGGGGTGGACCTCATTCGCGCGTGCTCCCCAATCTTTTTACTCAACAGAGATTCTAGTTCCCGGCGCTTTGCGGAATTGACTGACTTAGATATGGCATTAAACAGCTCTCGCGCCGCCGGCGGAAACATAATGATCGGCTGTTTGAAGACAAGCTTCAAGAGTTGGCGGGTCAGCAACCCGCGAAAGAGGAACTGGCTCAGCTTTCCCTCGAAGCGGGCGTCGGAAAATGTCTGCAGGAGGCGCGAATCACCCCACGCCGCGTAGCGACGGATGAAGTCGTGCGTGCCGTCAAACGCATAGAGTGTGCGGAGTTCCTCGATTTCGTCTTCGTCAACGCCTAAGGTGATCGCGCGGATCAGCATCTGGTCAGTGATCAGCCTGATTCTATGTCTGACCACCTGTGTAGTGATGTAATACTTCGCCAGCACGAACTGTTCGAGAGCGTGAATCCCGTCTGGCTCGATCGTCAGGAGCTGTTCGCCGGTAGTGGGGTCGGGGCGCTGCACAGTACCTCATGAAGCCGCGGCAGGTCAAGGTCCCATACTGAACGCCGCAGAAATAGCTGTCTCTCAAAATGTAGTCCCGCTTGTCGGCATCCAGCGGGCCCGGGAGCACATTCCCAGCACAGGTTCACCATGGCCGTTCCTTCCGCGGAGGCTCAGTTGTTAGAAACTGGCACAGACATTATTTCGCTGAGCGATTTTGCGACCAACGCAGGCGGATTGCTGCAGCAGATGCGCGGAACCGGTCATCCAGTCGTGCTTACCCTCAACGGTAAAGCTGAGCTCGTCGTGCAAGATGCCGTGTCCTACCAGAAGCTCCCGGATCGCGTTGGCGAACTGGAATCGTTAGACGCAATCAAACGAGGCGTGGCCGACTTCGATGCGAGGAGTTTACAGGATTCTCTACGAGGTCGATTAGGAGCGCCAAGCAGTCCGGGTTCTACACATTCGCCATGGGGCGGTTCGGCGACCTTGGCCTGACGAGTTGACGTAGGAAACGGCGATTTGTTCGCGTCGTACGATCAAAC
>Ga0182016_10004416_pt1 | contig 15549 bp, 15 predicted proteins | sample 712S2MmetaG_FD_120491 | JGI IMG/M metagenome (GOLD analysis project Ga0182016, IMG submission 120491) | Permafrost microbial communities from Stordalen Mire, Sweden - 712S2M metaG | ecosystem: Environmental > Terrestrial > Soil > Wetlands > Permafrost | place: Sweden: Stordalen | collected...
CACGTGGAGTTCGTGGACTTCAAGCACCGCAAAGGCGACCGGCACGTTGTATTGGAACGGCTGCTCTCCCGCGTGCTTTGACGGCAAATGGCATTCGACGACGATCCACTTCAGCGCGCGCGACCCCAAGACGGTCTTGACACACCCAATCTTTACTCAGTTGTATGGTCCCTCAAGTGCGTGGGGAACGGGTTCGAAGGTCTGGGACCTGCCAATTAGACCGGAGTAACGGTAATCGGTCAGTTCGGCGATTCGCCGGATTTTTCACGCTGGTATTTCTCGAACACGTCCACGAGCCGCGCCACTGCTTCGTTCGACAGGTCCTCTGGACCGACTGAACCACTGAGAGCGATGGTGGCTCTCATCTGGTCGAGATACGCAGAGCACGCGCCGCAGTCGGCCAAGTGGCGTTCGAGACGTCGCCGGTCACGTCGAGCCAACGCACCTTCGAGATAATCACTCACGAGGGCGACCGCCTGGTGGCACGTGATGTCTCTAGTCATTGCCACGAGCGCCCTCCCGTCAGCGTTTCTTCCAATGTTTCACGAATTTTCGCGCGGCCCCGGTGCAAAAGCACCCTTGTGTTGGCCTCGGAAAGTTCGAGCAAATCGGAAACCTCTCTAGTAGACAGTCCCTCCACGTCGCGAAGCGTTACGACCGACTGCTGGGGTTCTGGCAAGTCCCGTATGGCGTTTCGACACGCCTCGAGCACGCCGGCGTTCGCCAACTTGTCGTTGATCAACTCGGTGAAAGGAACTGGGGCTTCGTTCCACATACCGCCTTCGTTGAAACGGGCGCTCGACACGGGATCGACTGGATCGACGGTGACGACACGGTACTCACGAGTGCCAGTCTTGCGAGCGCGATTGGCCGCGATACGAAAGAGCCACGTCTTGAACGACGAGCGGCCCTCGAACCTCTCGAGACCCTGCATAACCGCGATCCACGTGTCCTGTGCGACGTCTTCAGCGGAAGCCTCGGATTTCACGTAGTAGCGCGCAAGTCGTACCAGCGACATCTGATAGCGCTCGACGAGATCGCGAAAAGCATCGTGGTCACCACCGAGAATTCGCTCAAGGAGGGCCTCGTCTTCCATACGCCAAGGGTAGTGCGGCTCACCATCGTGTAACACTTTTTAGCGAACCGAAACAGTACACGTGTCGCCTCACGCCCACACGACCGCTACGAAAGAAACGCTGACACCGCGCGTTCTACGCCGAGTCCTTTTGGCCACGTTCGCCTCAACGCGTGGAGAGGCACACTCGCGTCTTGACGTAGGCCCGACGCAGTTGTAACGCTTCTTCGTCGCCCCAGCACTGTTCTCCAACGACACACACAACCCAAGGAGAACATCATGCGCAGTACCTTTCACCTACGCCTTCTCAGTGCACTTGCACTACTCGGAGGTATCCTCACCAGTGGTGCCGCGTTCGCAACCGCCGCCGACGCGCAGGCCCTGCCAGTTTCCAAGGCGCACGCGTTATTTCTTGAGACTGACTCTCCTGACGGAAACTCAATCCTCAGCTACGTGCGAGCGAGTGATGGAACCATCTCGCTCTCTGGTTCCTTCCTGACTGGTGGAAACGGTGGTGCGGGCGCCAGCTCGTCCGCCGCTCCCCTCGGCAGTCAGGACGGTCTCGCCCTCGCCGGCAACAACCAAGATCTCATCGCCACGAACGCCGGCAGCGATACCATCTCGGTGTTCGACGTCACCGGAACGACACTCAAGCTCGTACAGCAGATCGGCAGCGGTGGGCAGTTCCCCAACTCAATCGCTGTCCACGGCGACCTCGTGTCCGTACTCAACGCGGGCGGGGCGGGTTCGGTTCAGGAGTTCTCCCTCGTGAAAGGCAGGCTGGCGACGCTCGCCACCGAGAACCGCTCACTCGGGCTCGATAACACCACGCCCCCGGACTACGTGCACGGCGCGGGCCAAGTCGGCTACACCCCCAATGGCCAACACCTCGTGGTGACGACCAAGGACTCGACGAACTCCTACGACGTGTTCTCGGTGAGTCCAAACGGCACCCTGGGTGCCGCCCCCACGGTCACCGTCTCGGACAACCCAGTCCCTTACGACTTCAATTTCGACGCCGCGGGCAACCTCTTCGCCATCGAAGCGGGAACGAGCTCGGCCAGCGTTTACGAGGTGAACGCCAACGGATCCTTGACTTCACTTGGCACAGTGAGTGACAACGCGAAGGCGTTGTGCTGGGTCTCTTCGGCCAATGGCTACTTCTTTGGTTCGAACGCCGGAAGTGGCACCATCACTTCCTTTGACGAGAACAGTTCCGGCACACCACAGATCGTTGCGAGCGTCGCCGCGAGCGCACACGCGGGCACCACGGACTCAGTAGTCTCACCTGACGGTAAGTTCCTCTACGTCGAAAGTGGTGGTGCGGGCACGGTTGACGTCTTTGCCATTGGCGCCAACGCGGCTCTCACTCTAGTGACCACAATCTTCAATATTCCTGTCGCGTCCGAAGGTATTGCCATTAGCTAGTTACCCCCGAGGCCAGTTACCCAGGAGTCGCGTCGGATCTTTCGACGCGACTCCTGGACGTCATCGCGACCAGCACACCGAACCGTCACGATGCCACGGCTTCGGCGGTTTCGATCTGGTGCGTGGCGTGAACGAGCAGGAACCCGAATCCTATGGCGATGACCGCTTGAGCGGCGAACAAGACGTGAACCACCTTGAAGAAGTCGAGGACACCGAGTACGAGACCGACGAGCTCGGCACCGAACCACGTCCGGTCCCAATTGAAGTTCTTCACTCGAACGTAGAGCCAGATCGACGCCACAGGATCAAACACCATCGCAATCAACCCAACGACACCATGAAGATCCTTCAGTGGCGTGTTGACCGAGTAACCGTACGTACTCACAAGCAACAGAAAGCAGATAAGGGCGTAAGAGCGAAGCAACGCGACGAGGACCCTCGATTCACGGCCAATCACCGGCATTACGTTCGATGCCCGGAGTGTAAAGAAAACACAGCCGACGTAGGTCAACGTGTAGGGAATCGCGGTCTTGATGTGAATGCCGTAGTTGCTAAACCCGCCCTCGTCACGTTTCAACACGAATCCCGGGTGAAGACTGAGACAGAGCGTAACGAAAATAATGAGATTCCACTGGCCGAGAGTCACGTACTTGGAAGCTCGTGTAGCCATGCGTCGAGTGTACGGTCATTACGACGTTGCCCATCAAGTCAGCGTGTACGGAAGAGATTCGTCGATCATCGATGAACCTGACAGCTCGTTCGTGCAGCAATCAAATGTCGACGCCAGTCAGCACTGGCGTCGTAGACCTCTTCACTGGCCCAGAACCGGAACCCCTGGACCAGAACGATAGAGGCTCACACTCCCGATGCCGACCTGCACCGTCAAGTCGAGATGTGACGTGGCGCCCTTAGCCCCATCGGAGTAATAGAACGCTTGGCGCCCGAAAGGGTAGACGATAGAGCTCGATCCACTTTGCGCGCTCAAGTTGACCTGGACGCCCGGCGGCACCTCAACCGTGAGTCTTCCGATCGCCACGGTCGCGGTAACGGCAAGCGAGTTGTGACTAAAACCAACACCGCGCAAATCGATGGTCATGTCGCCAATGCCCAGATGATAGTGATGGCGCACCTGAGACGCCGAATATGGCTGGTATATACGCTGACCCAAGCCGCCCGACATGGGCACTCCCGTTGAAGCAACGTACGCGAGGACGCCGCCAGCCGCCAGCACCGCCACGCTCACGAGGGCGATCAACAACCCGAGGAAGAATCGTAAGAACCGAAAATGACCGGGTCGCAGTAACGACACCACGGCGAGCACCACCAAAAACAGCAGCCAGAAAGCACTTATGCCTCGACCAGACCCAGGTCCGCGAAATATCACCGACAAGAAGATGAGTCCGAGACAAAGCGCCCCAGCGAGCAAGATCAGGCTACGAAAACTCCATCGAGGTTCGTTGTCGCCCGAGGTTCTCGCGACCCTCTTCTCGTCACTGTCCTCACCAAGTGGCACGAGAGCCCACAGGGCGAGGTAGACCGCCGCGCCGAGGCCCGCCAACAGAGTGAGCACCACGAACACCACCCGAACGACGTTGGCGTCAACGTCAAATCGCTCCCCTATGCCGCCGGCAACGCCCGCCAGTTTTCGGTTGATCGTGCTACGACGCAGTCTCTCGGGAGGCAGATTTTCTGGGGCACTCGTCAATTCGTCGGGGACACCGTTTTCGCTCATGAATTCGATGATAAGGAACAAAACCGACGCGGCGGTATCGGGAGGAACCCTAAGAAAGGGCGTTTTCCCAAGGGTTTACCCTGATTGTCTCTGGCCGAGCGCCGTGCCAGACTCACATCATCAACATGAAATTTTCCGCGACGTCAATTCTTCGACCCGATACCCCCGGTCGCCCGCAACGCCCGCTGCGACGAAAGGCCGACGGCGCCTTGCTCGGTGGCGTCTGTAGCGGTTTTGCCCGACGTCTCGGTATCAGCACACGATCCGTGCGGATCTTTACGGTGATTCTTGCGCTCTTTTTCGCCCTCGGTGTTGCTGCCTACATGACGTTGTGGATACTTCTGCCCCGCCAAGGCGAAGCGACGTCGATTCTCACGAGAACCGTGAACGATCGACGTGACAAGGAGATTCTCTTCGCCGTCGCCATCGCGGTGCTTACCCTCCTCATTGCCTTTATCACCATGGGTGTTGGACTGCCGGGCGTGACTTTGTGGTTCCTCGCACTGTGCTGCCTCGCCGCCGTGATGGTGTGGCGAGGCGCCTCGAATGACGAAAAGGAGTCCTTGAGCCAGCTTTCCACGGATCTGGCCAAGCTACGGATTGGCCGCAACGACGGATGGCGGGCCGTTGCCCTGCGCACGGGCTTTGGCATTGTCTTCATCATTTGGGGAATCTCACTCATGTCGCGCGTCAGTGGCGAGAACGGTGCGGCCAAATTCGTACTCGGCGGAGCCTGCGCCCTCGTACTGGGCCTTTTCGTCTTGTTCGCGCCCTGGTGGATCCGCACGTTTCAAGATCTTTCCACAGAGCGTCGTGCGCGCATGCGAGCACAAGATCGCGCCGACATGGCTGCGCACGTTCACGACTCGGTGATGCAGACGCTTTCGCTCATCCAACGAGCCGCGGACGATCCCCAAGAAGTGACCCGACTAGCTCGACAGCAGGAGCGCGACCTGCGAAGTTGGTTGGCCAATCCAGAGAAGTTCGGTGCTCAATCAACGTCGTCACGCACCCTGTCGCAATCGATCCTCGACGTCGAAAGCGAGGTCGAGGACAATTACGGCGTTTCGGTGGACGCGGTGATCGTGGGAGATGCACCTTTGGATGACTCACTGCTCGCGCTCATCGCTGCCTGTCGCGAGGCGACCTTGAACGCCGCCAAGTGGTCGGGGACTCGAGAGGTCGCAGTGTTCGTCGAAGTAGAGCACGACAAGGTCTCGGTCTTCGTGCGCGACACCGGATGCGGATTCGATCCGACCGCAGTCGCCGCGGATCGTCAGGGCGTCACCGGGTCGATCATCGAGAGAATGCGCCGCCACGGCGGAACCGCGACAATCACGAGTTCACCTGAAACCGGTACTGAAGTGGAACTGCAGCTTCCGCGAGCGTCCCATTCGTCGTGAACGTCAATCAAAGGCCAACAGTTTTTCTCGTTGACGATCACGCACTGATACGCGCGGGTCTTCGGGCCGAGCTTTCAGGCCACGTAGACGTGATTGGCGAGGCTGACGAAGTGGCAGCCGCGATTGAGATGATCATCGAGCGCTCCCCCGATGTCGTGTTGCTTGACGTCCACATGCCCGAGGGCGGCGGGTTAGCGGTGTTGCGAGCAGTGACCAAGGTGCGACCTAACGTGAAGTTTCTGGCGCTCTCGGTATCGGACGCGGCCGAGGACGTCATTGCCGTGGTACGCGCGGGGGCGCGCGGCTATGTCACCAAGAGTATCGAGGGTCCGGAATTGGTCGAGGCCATCACTCGCACGGCGGCGGGTGACGCCGTCTTCTCTCGACGCCTGGCTGGCTTCGTGCTTGACGCCTTCGCAAATCGCCCCCAGGAGAATTCGTTCGCGCCCGCACTCGACCCGGAACTCGATCAACTCACTCCCCGTGAAATCGAAGTACTTCGTCTCATCGCGCGGGGATATTCATACCGCGACATCGCCGGACAACTCGAAATTGCCGTCAAGACTGTGGAGAGTCACGTCTCAGCGGTTTTGCGCAAACTCCAGCTCTCAAACCGCTACCAACTGACGAATTGGGCAACCGAGCGCCATCTCCTTTGATTCTGACGATTAATCCGTAACGAAACCTCGCTCCGCGGGCACTAATCACTGGCGGTGATCCGGTCACTTCGAGCGGAGCCTCGCATAGTCTGAAACGACACGAGTCGTCGTTTCTCATAGTACGTCAAGGGGAACAGTGATCGGTCTACTCTTCATCGGTTTTGTCGCAGGCATCATTGCAGGAATTTCGCCGTGCATCCTGCCCGTGTTGCCTGTGGTCCTCGTGGGCTGGACCGCTCCAGTTGAAGACGTCGCACATCCATTTCGCGCACGTCGACGTCGTTCAGCGACGGTCATCGCCGGGCTCATCGTTAGTTTCAGTCTGATCATCGCGGCCGGTTCGGCGGTTCTCAGTGCGCTGGGGCTGCCCCAGGACTTCTTGCGCGACGTAGGCATTGGCCTACTGATTCTTTTCGGAATCGGACTGCTCGTCCCCCAGGTCGAGCGGCTACTCGAGCGACCCTTCATTCGAATTCGCGGACGCGCGCCGAGTGGCAGCGGATCCGCCTTCGTGCTCGGGCTCGGGCTCGGTGCGGTCTTCGTACCGTGCGCCGGACCAGTACTCGCCGCCATCTCGGTACTGGGCGCGCGTCACCACGTAAGTTTCTACAGTCTCCTTCTAAGCCTCTTCTTCGGAGCCGGGGCCGCGCTGCCGCTCTTCGCCATTGCCCTCACGGGTGACCGATTGATCGAGAGGAATCGTCACCTTTCCCAGCGGGCGAGAAAGCTACGACCCGTCGCGGGCGTGTTGTTGATCCTGATGGCCTTGGGCATCATCTTCAACACCTTCAACGGGATTCAGAAATTCGTACCCGGTTACACGAACGCGCTCCAACAACACGTCGAAGGCAACAAGTTCACCTACGAACAATTACGAAGTCTCAGTCAGAGCTCGAACAACGATGGCTCTCTCGCCGCGTGCGAGGGTGTTGCCGCGACCCAGTCCGTGACGATCCTGCAAAAGTGCGGCACGGCCCCCAAGTTCGTCGGCATCGTCAAATGGCTGAATACTCCTGGTGACCAGCCCCTCACTCTTTCGCAACTGCGCGGTCACGTGGTGCTCGTCGACTTCTGGACGTATTCGTGCATTAATTGCCAACGCTCGTTGCCTCACGTCGAGGCATGGTACGCGCGCTACCACAAGTATGGTCTGGACATCATTGGCGTCCAGGCTCCAGAGTTCGCCTTTGAACACGTGATCAGCAACATCAAGAGCGCCGCCAAGAGCTTGGGTGTGAAATATCCCATTGCGGTGGACAATAACTTGACGACCTGGACCGCCTATAGCAACCAGTACTGGCCCGCGGAGTATCTCATCGACGCGAAGGGTGTGATCCGTCACGTGGATTACGGCGAAGGGAACTACAATGGCACCGAGTCGCTCATCCGCCAACTACTCGTCGCGGCGAATCCAACAGAGAAGCTGCCCCCGCCGACCAGCGTCACGAACCTCACCCCGACCCAGGAGACGAGCCCCGAGTCGTATCTTGGATACAACTACGAGTCTGAGTCGTATGTGATTGGTAGCGAACTCAGTCAGAATGAGATCGCGACGTACCATTCGCCATCGAACATCCCCGTGGGTAATTTCGCCATGGCGGGCGAATGGTACTCGGGCGCCCAGGAGATCACGGCGGTCTCGAGCGCGATGATCAACATCAACTTCCAAGCGAACGACGTCTACCTCGTCATGAGCGGCGACGGTACGATCACCGAGACGCTCAACGGCAAACCCTACAAAACAGTCGCCGTGTCGGGATACCCGCGTCTCTACACATTGTTCTCGAACAAGCACAGCACGAGCGGACTCCTTGGACTTTCCTTCACCAAGGGCCTCGAAGCCTACGACTTCACTTTCGGCTGATCAGGATCAAGGGGGTAGAGAGAGTTCGTTGTCTCGGCTCACTTGAGCTAAGACAACGAGGATGATCAAGACGTCGATGACCAAACCGGTCGTAATGACCGTGGCCCATTCACCCTTTCCGGATTCGTCAACTTTACGTTAGCGTGAAGGTCAAACACCGCGACCTTGCGCGTTGCTGGGATCGATTGTTCTCTAGGAGTTTAAATGGCGGCCACCATCGCAAAGATAATTGTCTGTGACGGCGACGAAACCGGTCAGGAGCTACTCAACGAATCGCTTCGGGTCATGACGGGCGAGCTCCTCGGCGTAACCCTGCAATTCGAACACTTTGACCTCTCTCTCGAAAGGCGCCGTTCCACGAAGAATGAGGTCGTGCGAGAGGCCGCCGCCGCTATGGTCGAGACCGGCCTCGGGCTGAAGGCCGCCACCATCACGCCCCCAGAGATGGGCGGCGTCGGATCGCCGAATCGGCTCCTGCGCGAAGGCATCGGTGGCTCGGTGATCGTGCGCACTGGTCGGCGCATCCCGGGGGTGTCACCCGTCGTCGCCACCAACAAGCCGATCATCGTCATCCGCATGGCGGTCGGTGACGCGTACGGAGCCGACGAGGGACGAGAGGGCGCGCCCGGCAGTTTCAACGAGATCGCGTGGCGAACCGAACGAATCGATCGATCCGTCTGTCGCTTCGTCTCCGAATACTCATTCAAGGCCGCCGCCCAAGTACATGGCATCGTCTACGGAGGTCCGAAGTGGACGGTGTCGCCCACCTACGAAGGAATGCTCAAAGAGGAGATGGACGCGGCGGCGGCACGCTACCCCGACGTGACGTATCGTCCCACACTCATCGATGCTTCCTACGCTGGTCTGCTCACCGACGTGCACGAGCAGACACTGGTCATTCCCGCCCTCAATCGTGACGGTGACTGTTTGAGTGACCTCGTGCTCGCCATGTTCGGTTCCATCGCGGGCGCCGAATCCGTGCTGATGGCCCTGGACGAGAACTTGCACCCCAAAGTCGCCATGGCCGAGGCGCCGCACGGTACCGCGCCCACTCTCCAGGGAAAGAACGTTGCGAACCCGATGGCGATGCTGCTCGCCCAGGCCGCGCTGCTCGACCAAGCGGCGTTGCACCTGGACGACCCGAGCTTCCAGGTGGCGGGAGAACGACTTCGCACCGCAACTCTCGAGGGTGCCGCCGACGGTGTGCGAACCTTCGACCTCGGCGGAGAGGCGACGACCAGCGGTGTCGTGGACGACGTGATCGCCCGCTTGAAGTCCTAGGGCAGGACTATTTCGGAGCCGGATTCGAAGACGTCCAAACACTCCGCGAATGCTTCGAGCAACGAGAGTTCGCCGGTCGCGTGGAACGATTCACTGGCGTGCCGCTCGTTGAGGGTTGTGCACGAACAGTAGCGACGTGCACGGCGGATCGATCGTGGCGAGGTCGGTCAGCGGGCCCTCGGCCGACACGTCTCGCTGACGTGGTGAAAGTAGCACGAAGGACTCGAGGTGTACCTCACCTTCGAGCCTTGCGCCTGGTGGTCGCGCCAACGAAATTCTGATCAAGGTAACGCGAAGGTGAAATCTGAGACAAAAGTAGGCCAACTGGCGGGTCTTCCCTACGAAAGGGTCAGTTTTGCTTGCTAAAAGTGGAGTGTGCATAACACTTTCGTCTTGGTGTTCGTCGTGCTCATCGCCGTCGGATTCGACTTCACCAATGGCTTTCACGACACCGCGAACGCGGTGGCACCGACGGTCGCCACGGGTGCCCTGAAGCCTCGCACGGCCGTCATCCTCTCGAGCACCCTCAACCTCGTCGGTGCCTTCCTTTCGCTCAAGGTCGCCGCGACCGTGGCGAGTGGTATCGTCAGCCAGGGCGACATCATCATGCCCGTCGTCATCGGCGGGCTTATCGGCGCCATCGCGTGGAACGTGACCACCTGGTACTTCGGCATACCTTCCTCGTCCAGCCACGCTCTCATCGGCGGCATCGTCGGCGCCATGATCGCCCACGCGGGATCGAGCGCGGTCCTTTGGAGCGGCATCGTCGGCAAGGTGTTGGCTCCGTCGATCGCGGCACCGATCTTCGCGCTGGTTATCGCCGCGATCGCCACGTCACTTGCACGTCGACTCACCAATAAGACCGATAACGGCACGAAGTCAACGGGCATGAGAATCGGACAAATTGGTTCGACGTCGTTACTGTCCATCGCCCACGGCACCAACGACGCGCAAAAGACGATGGGAGTGGTGACCCTCGCACTGATCGCCAACGGCACGCTCGCCCAGAACAGCGCCACGCCCAAGTGGGTCGTGCTGACGTGTGGGCTCGCCATCGCGGCCGGGACCATGATCGGCGGGTGGCGCATCATCCGCACCATGGGCCAGGGATTCACGAAACTGAGTCCGACCCAAGGTTTCACCGCTCAGATCACCTCCTCGGTCGTCATTCTCTCCTCCAGTCATTTCGGTATGCCTCTCTCGACCACGTACGTCGCCACCGGTTCGATACTCGGCGCGGGAGTCGGCACCCGCAAGCGCACGGTGCGCTGGAGGCTCGCCGGACGCGTGGCGACCGCCTGGCTCATCACGCTTCCCGCGGCGGGCGTGTGCGGCGCTCTCGCCTACTACGGACAACGGGCCTTCGGGGTCTCTTTTGGCGTCGTGGTCATGACCGCACTGCTGATCTGCTACTGCACCTTCATCTATCTGCGTTCGCGCAAGGACAAGATCAACGCGCACAACGTGAACGACCGCTGGGGTGAGCACTCCGAGGCGTTCGAAAAGCCCCTGGTGAAAGTCGAGGAGCCCGTCAAGGTATGACCCCGTCCGCTCCCGCCACGCCACTCATCGAATGGCACGCCCTTCTTCAGGTCCTCTACACCAGCGTCGCCTTGGGACTTGGCGTCGTGGTGCTTTTCTCGATGGGCGTCTACTCGCTCTCACTCTTTCGCCGACCCGAGAGCACGGTCGCGATGCGTGGACTGAGTATGACTGGCATGGGAATCATCAGCCTGGTAATCGCCGCCACTGCGGTGTGGGGCTTCTTGGTCATCATCAACAAGTAACGCTGCCCACCGAGAGCGGGTTGGGCCCTAGATTCATTCCATGGCACTTCACGAGATCAACTTTCCTACAACCTTCTTGTGGGGCACTTCAACCTCCGCCTACCAGATCGAGGGTGGTGGCACGAACACCGACTGGTGGCGTTTTGAGCGCGCCCCGGGAACGGTCGCGGTCGAGGAATGTGGAGAGGCGTGCGACTCGTGGCACCGTTACGAAGAGGACCTCGACCTGCTGGTCCAGTTCGGACTGAACTCGTTTCGTCTCTCAATCGAGTGGGCGCGCATCGAACCCGAGTACGGTGTCTTCTCACGCGACGCGCTCGACCACTACCGCGCGGTGCTCGAAGCGTGTCACGCCCGTGGCATCGTGCCCGTGGTGACGCTCCATCACTTCACGCTGCCGCTCTGGGTCGCTGACGCCGGGGGATTCGAGAACCCCGAGATCGTGACGTGGCTCGCGAACTACGCCAGCGTGGTCGGACGTGAGTTCGGCGCACTCATCGGCATCGCGTGCACGATCAACGAGCCGAACATCGTGGCGGTGATGGGCTACCTCCTCGGCGTGTTCCCTCCCCAAGTCACCGACGACGGCCGATTCGTCGCAGTGAACGAAATGATGAGAAAGGCCCACGTCGCGATGCGTGAAGCACTTCGCGAGGGGCCCGGCACCTACCCGATCGGGATGCCGCTCTCGATGCAGGACTATGAGACCCTGCCCGGTGGCGAGCAGGAGATGCACGCCATGCGCGACGAGATGGAGGACAAGTACCTGCGTGCCTGTGAAGGCGACGACTACATCGGCGTGCAGTGCTACACCAAGATGGTCGTAGGGCCCGACGGCGTGGTCTTTGACCCGCCCGGCGAGAAGACGGAGATGGGCTACCTCTTCTGGCCCCAATGCGTCGAGCAGACCGTGCGTCGAGCGGCCTCGTTCTCATCGCTACCCATCTACGTCACCGAGAACGGGATCGGGACCGACGACGACGACCAGCGCATTCGCTACCTGACCGGTGCTCTACAGGGTCTGCACCGCGTGCTCGACGAAGGCGTGGACGTACGCGGCTACTTCCAGTGGTCGCTGCTCGACAACTTCGAGTGGTCCCTCGGCTACCGCCCCAAGTTCGGCATCGTGAGCGTGGACCGCACCACGTTCGTACGCACGCCCAAGCCCTCGGCTCAGTGGTACGCGACGACGACCAGGGACTTTCCTCGAAGCGTGCTCGACACCTAGAGCAGCAGCCGCTCCATCTGCGCTATGGGTGCCTCGATCTCCTTCAGGGCTTCACGCAGGGCCTCGACCTCGGGCGACATGCGTAGCGCAGAACCGTTCAGCAGATTGTGTTCCTCTTCGGGGTCCTCGCGACGGTTGAACTGCACGTCACCGTGGAAGGCCGACATCCGCGCCCAGAACGGGACCTCGTCGGCCACGCCGAAGGGCTGCTTGATGACCGGCACCTCCGAACCGGGCATGAAACTGAGCGACGCACGAACGTTTGGTCGCGGCAGTCGCATCTGGGGAAAGGCGTGCAGAGGCATGGTCGACCACCGATTCGAATACATCTCGAGCGGCCGATTGCTCTCGATCGGCGCGCGCACGAACTTCACGTCGTTGTCGACGTAGACGACCTCCCGGCCCCAGATCCCGGTCAACAAGTGCGTACGCGTCGAGGGGCCCGTGCCACTCAACACCGGCACCAGCGAATGACCGTGCGTGCGGTGCTCGGGCGTCACCGAGAAGATCTCACACAACGTCGCGTGCACGTCGACCGTCGTAGTCAGCGACTCGACGTCACCGGCGCTGGCGCCCGGCCAGGCGACCATGAGCGGAATGTGACCCATCTGCGAATAGATCGGCACACCGGGCTTGCCCCAAATTCCTCGCTCGCCCAAGTAGTGACCGTGATCGGTCATCACGATCACCGCAGTCTCGGACCACAGATCCTGTTCATCGAGCGCGTCCAGCACTCGACCGAGGTAGTGGTCGATCATCGAGAGCTTGGCACCGTAGTTCGCCCTGATCTGGCGCCCGGTCCTCGCGTCGGGCACCGTCGGACCGTTGGCGTCGGTGTAGGGCGGCCAGATTACCTTGGGCCCTTGCCAGTCGGCGTCGTACATCGAGGCCCAGGGCTCGGGCGTGTCGAAGGGCTCGTGGGGGTCGAACTCGTCGACGAACAGGAAGAAGCGCTCGTGCTGGTGAGCGTTCTCCTTTAACCACTTCGCGGCCGTGGTCATGGTCTGGGGACCGGGAAAGTCCTCCTCGGTGCGAAAGTACGTGCGCGACTTCTCATAACCGCAGTCAAAGGACGCTGGCTGGGCGGGCAGCGCCGGGGCGCCGAACCACGAGGGGTCCAAGCGGGTCTTCCACGGGTCGTCCTCGTGACCGCGAACGTAGGACCACGCCGAGAAGTCGGTGTGGTAGTTCTCGCCACCGGTCTCGAAGAGGTGCGGATGGTCGGTGACCAGTTGGGTCACGACGCCGATCTTTCGCAACTCGTAGGTGATCGCGTCCTCCCATATCTCGACCGACCCCCACGGTCGCCAGAGGAAGTCGAGCGCGCCACAGAGGACGTCGTGACGCGCTGGCATGCACGGGAGCGAGCCGGTGTGATGGTTGGTGAATCGAAGGGCCCGCTTGGAAAAACGCAGGAGATTGGGCGTCGTGAACTCAGAGGATCCGTAAGCCTCGAGCAGGTGACGGTTCAGCGAGTCGAGCAGGATCACCACGACGTTTTTGGGGAAGGCCGGACGAGCGGGCGCCACCTCTGGAATCATGGTCTTAACGTAGCGCACGCCATCTGGCCACTTGCTTGACGATCGCCGCTCGCGCTACGTTGTGGCCCATGAAACCCCAACTTGAACTCACGGCCCTCGACTGTCCTGACCCACTCGCCCTGGCGGACTTTTACTCGCGTATTACCGGCATGGAGATCGAGCCCCTCGACGACGAGACCTCCAGTGAGATCGAGTGGGTGCGCCTGCTCAACGAGGGTATGCCGACGCTCGCCTTTCAAAGAGTCGAGAACTACGTCGCGCCGACCTGGCCCGAGGGGCCCGTGCCCCAACAACTGCACCTCGACTTTCTCGTCGACGACCTCGACGAGGGAGAGCGCCACGTTCTCGAACAGGGAGCGACCAGGCACGAGTTCCAACCGGGCGATACCTTTCGCGTGTACTTCGACCCGGTGGGTCACCCGTTCTGCCTCGTGCTTCCCTACTGAGTCGCGTTCAGCCCAGGCTCAGCAGCGCGATTCCACCGACCACCAAGGCCGCCGGGACCACGACGCGACGCACGCGACCCTCACGAAAGATGAACACCCCGATCAGCGCGGCCCAGAGCACGCCGGTCTCGCGCAACGCACTCACCACACCCAAGGGTGCTCGGATCTGTGCCCACAACACCGCGATGTAGCCCACCATCGACAAGACGCCGCCCGTCATCCCGATGCTCGCTCTCCTCGCTCCTGGCCACCATCCACGCGGCTGACGAAGAACGACGCCCAGCAGCCAAACGGCCGACTGCAGCGCGAACAGCGTCATGGCGTAGCGCAGCGCGTTGGCGCTCGCACGCGCACCTAGACCATCGACGACCGTGTAGGTCGCGATCGCGACACCGGTCGCGAGCGCCCAGTACACGCCCTGGCGGTGCCCCACGGCGGGATTTCGGCGAACCGCGAGACTGACGATGCCCATCACGATCACCACGACGCCGAACAGACCACGGGCGCTGAGGTGTTCTCCGGCGAAAATCAGACTCGCGAGCGATACCAACAGGGGAGCGATCCCTCGCGCAATGGGATAGGACTGAGAGAAATCGGTGCGCCGGTAGGCGCCCATCAAAAACAACTCGTAGCCCACGTGACACAGGACCGAGAAGGCGAGATAGACGAGCGCGGCCGACTTGGGCAGGCCTACGAATGGCCAGGTGACCCAACACACCAACGCCACGCCTAGGTTGAGCAGCGCGAAGCTCGCAAACTGATCGTGGAGGCTCTTGGCCATCGCGTTCCAAACCGCGTGGACGAGGCCCGCGCCGAGGACGACCAGAACGACGGTCGAGTTCACTTGGCCGTAGTAGCTCGAAGAGTTAAACGCGCCGCGGTCACGAGGATCAGTCTACGAGCGGGTCATTTTTTGACGTTTTATGGGCCTCATTTCATACGTCCGCCAACGGATAGACTGACACTTCGCGTCTCGGAGTCATCGCTTCGAGAACACCGAGGACCTGTGGTGCAGCTCGGAGTGCACGCCGCCCTGTCAAGGCGGAGGTCGCGGGTTCAAATCCCGTCAGGTCCGCTCGACACCCGAAAGGGTGACGAGGAGGTC
>Ga0182016_10004418_pt1 | contig 15541 bp, 13 predicted proteins | sample 712S2MmetaG_FD_120491 | JGI IMG/M metagenome (GOLD analysis project Ga0182016, IMG submission 120491) | Permafrost microbial communities from Stordalen Mire, Sweden - 712S2M metaG | ecosystem: Environmental > Terrestrial > Soil > Wetlands > Permafrost | place: Sweden: Stordalen | collected...
ATGAATAAAGAAAAAAATACATACTTTAATATAACTATTACTCCGTCTGTTACTGTTGAAGAAATAATAGATATGCCATTTTTCGGTAAAAATTATGATCTCGAATCAAGTATTAATCCAACATGGTTTAAACAAATCAAAGTACTTGATCAACATACATTTTTGGATGGTAAACAAACAAGTTATACAATTTTTTCGTTAGATTTCACAATAAAGGATACAATTAAAGACATTCATGATCGTTTTTTACCAGATTTATTGTGTGTTCTTGAAGATCTAGGGAATAAAACTAATAAAAAATTTACTGTCAATACTGGAGATTTGACATTTTGGTACGGCGACAAGTACGAACATTTTTGTAGTTGTAAGGTAGTAAACAATAAACTTATAATTATTGATTCTAATTCAAATGCAACAAATACACAAGAAGTTCAATCTGTAACATATAAACCTATAAAATCGAACAAGGATGATCCGTTAGATATTATCAATAAAACAAACACGAATCGTATCGTAAATATGGAGACAGAAGAAAATACTAAATTAATTCAACCTCCAGAACGAAAATATAAAAAAATTAAACTCGATTATGATGATTTTACTAGATGTTAATTATTTAATATTATTTCTTTATTTATTAATATTCAAACTAACATTTTACATGCGTTACATTATTTTATATTATTATAAAAATAATATATATACTTAGAAACTAGTTATATATCAAATTATTAAATTATCAAGTCTAATAAAATGATGCAAACATACCATGATACATTTATTGCTAGCACACTATTATTGCTAAAATTACTATCAGGAAGCACTAAAAAAAGTGTTTCTGAAAATTCGACCAAATTGATGGAAGCATTTCTTCATAAAGATATTGACGTTGAGAAAGAAGGCACAATTATCAAAAAAGTATATTTAGTTTTAAATGAAAATTCTAATACACTAAAAGCGAAAGATTCCTCTTTATTTAATCTTAAAAAGAAAGATACACAAACTAATAAAATAGTTAAAATAACAATTGTTCCGGCGATAGACATAGGAGCTTCATGGACTACATTGAACGATGAACAACAACAAAAAATATGGAATTATTTAACATTAATGTATACAGCCAGTGTTCGAATGGTTTGTTCAGCAAATTCTACAAATTTCGATTTAGAAGGATTTAATGAATTAGATACCAAAACATTGATGGATGAGTATTGGACTGAATTCCCAGATACAAAAAATGCGTTATTAATTAAAAAAGAATTTGACCCATTTGTCGGTGTTGGTTCCAATGATGAAAACTATGGTGTCGATGATATAATAAGTGGTCCAGAATTATTGGCTGATCAAACAGCACCTGGTATTGAAGGTATAACAAAAATGTTAGGTATTGATAAAATGATTAATATGGAAGAACTATCTGAACAACTCAAAAACTTATCACCAGGTGATGTAGAAAATGCTGCACAATCAATAAAACAAATGTTGGGTCCGAACGTTGATGAGGGAACATCCGAAATGATTGATTCTATGTTAAATAATATCACAAGCGAATTAAAAAATTCTCCAAAGTCAGATAAACCGATTGATGGTGTATTGAAGATTGCTGAAACAGTTGCTCAAACAATGATGCCGAAGATTGATAAAAATAAGGTAGACATGAAAAAAGTATGGGATCAAACAAAAAATATGGCTACAAATTGTAGAGATAAAAATGGAAAACCAATATTCTCTGAACAAAATAATCCGTTGGCTATGTTGACAGGTTTTATGGAAAAACAAATGAATATGCACGAAAATAAACAAAATAATCCAAATAATTCAGGGGGACAAACACCCTCTAATAATATGACTGACGAAGATTATTATAAGGAATGTCAGAAAATGATGAAAGATATGGGCATGCCTTCGATATCAAAAAATGATTTGAAAAATATGAAAATTGATGAAATTATGGGTGCGATGCCAAAACAACCTAAATCAACAAATTTAAATTCACCAAGTTCAACAAATTCGACAAGTTCAAAAAAACCAAAAACAAATTCTAATTCTAATTAATTATAAATTTATTTTTGCGTTTTCTTGACTTAAATGAATGTCATAATATATATTATATAACTAATTATATAATATCAAAATGGCTTCCAACAATAATATGCCAGATGCACAACCATCTAAAAATAATTTGAATAATATATGTCGTGTTGTAAAAGAATCACACATCGATCAAATTTTGACATCTAATAGAAATGTTATTATTATGGTATTATTTTGTTTTGGAGAACAAAAAATTAAAGCATTTTTAAAACGCATTGCAAAGGATTTTAGTATGTGTCATTTTGTATTAGCTTGTATAGATGATCCTAGATTGAATAAAAAAGAATTCAATTTTGAAACAGATAGGAGAACATATATGAATGAAATAAAAAATATCGCCGAAATTCCATATATTTTCTTTTTTTATGATACCAAATTGATCGGAAGAATAAAAGCAGCCGAGCCACGCATTATAATCGACACATTGTCTGATTTCGTTAATATGTTACAAAATAGTAATCAAAATAATCCTAATAATCCAAATAATCCTAATCAATCCAACACTAATCCTAATGGTCCATCAAATCAAAATAATCCAAACCAAAACAACGATCCTATTATGAAGATGGCGCGTGAATATCAAGTAGAAAAAATGACAGAAAATAAACAGTTACATGAGTTAAATGAATACGAAAAATTAAGAAAATTAAAAAAGAAAATGAACAAAAACAATAATATTTCTGAGAATTCATATCATTCTGAATCGGGATCTGATGATGACCAAAATGGAGATGACGAAAGTGATGATGATAATAAACGTATTACTATTGTTAAAAAATCTGATAAATCTAAATCGGATAAGACAGATAAGACAGATAAGACAGATAAGACAGATAAAAAGAAAAAACATTCCAAAAAATAATTTTAATATATTCTGAACATATAAACACATTCATCATCTTTGATTAAAATATTTAATTTATTGCAAAATATATTAAGTTTATTTATTTAATGGAAACTATTAAATAAATTTTGTTGATTAGATATATTAATGAGTTATAATAATAATTCAAATAATACTGATGAGATGAATAATATAAAAAATACCGGTAATATATATAACACGCGAGTTCAAACAAATCCTAGATATGTATTTTGGTTAGATGATCCAAAAATATTATTTACAAATGGAAATTATTCTCAAATAATACCAACAGTATCAATGACAAAGATCGAACAGTTAAACGCTGTTACACGTTTATCGATATATTTTATAATATTTTGTTTATTATTTGGTCTTAGTGCGACATGGATATGTTTAGCTATATCGGTTATTATATTTATAATAATATTGTATAACATATATGTGTTAGATCCGGAGGGGAAGTATAAAGAATTAGTTAATCAGCGGGAAATATATAAAGAAGATTTTAGTTTAGAAAATGAAATAGCAAATTATAATAAAGAACCAGACTATTCCATCGAATCCGGACAGTATGACTCAAATGGTGATTTAGTTTTGGGTAAAGAATATGATATTTATACAAATGTTGACAAAGATTTAATGTATACATTAGATGAATTAGTGGATTACGAGCAAGCCACATGTAAGCGTCCTACAGCAGATAATCCTTTTATGAATCCAACTCTTAAAGAATATGATACCTTTAATCCACCTGCTGCTTGTAATGCGGATGATGATGAAATAAAAGAATTAGTCGCTGAACAATTTAATCAAAATCTTTACATGAATTGGGATGATTTGTATAATATTAAGAATTCACAAAGACAATTCTATACCATTCCAATGCCAGCAATTCCAAATGATCAAGAGGGATTGGCCAATTGGTTGTATAAGACGGAGTTGACTTGTAAGGAAGACCAAAATCAATGTTTGCGCGCGGAATTTATGAGGTTTAAACGTCATCTATAATACATAAACGTCATAATTATCTTAATCTTCTGATGTCACTAATAATCATGTCCATGTCAATATTTACGTCCTTAAAAGGTATCTTAATATTCAATTCGTTCAACTTATCAACAATGTATTTATAATTTTTCTTTAGTTTAATAGTATATGGAATTACTATCAATGTAATTCCATTAATTTTACTAAGTTCTATTTTTTTGTTATCACGATATTGTAAACTAATAAAATCATCTTCAGTTTTATGAAATAGTTCCGTAAACTTATAGTGTTGAACGCCACTGTATTCGAAGGCTAATTTTAATTCCTCATTATAACCATCATATTCCAATCCATCTAAGAATTTAGGTCTGCATTTCCTAAATTCTACTCCAAATAGTGCTTCAAAAATCTTTTTACATATTTGCTCATTCAAAAATGTTTTACATGCAGGACACCAACTTTTAGCATTTTTAATACTCGCTGAACTTGCATACCATTCATGATTATTTTTACATCTCCATAATAATAATTCTTTGTTATTACCACAAATTTTTGATAAACATTCACCTCCATTTTTCTTAGCTATTTCTTGCATTTCTTCTATGGTTATTTTTTCTGACCCAAAACATATTTTGCAATGATTGTCACCAACGAAAAATCCTGATGGATGCGCTGATTGTATATGTCCAACAGAACAAATCCAATCCATTTTATTTTCACATCCTTTGTATGTTTTTTCAGTGATTAAACAAATACCTCCTAATTCTTCAATCCTTTTTTTGTATTTATAAAATGCTTCCATCCTTTTTTCATGTTTATAGCATTCGATACACCAATTATCCTGTTGAATTTTATTAGGTGTCATAGAAAATTTATGTCCTCGTTTACATTCAATATCTAAATCAGTTTCATTATTGATATATTTATCTGACAATAATTTACCTTCTTTTTTCTCAATAAGATCCTTAAATTTATTGAAGTAATTTCCATATCTTTCAGTTAATCTCTCATCACAACATTTTTGACATCTTACAGCGACCTTCAAATCAGATGGTAATTTGTTATTCAAATGGTTATTAACACAGTGATATTCAATTCGTGTTCTAGCATTTTTGTAAGAATCAGTTATGACCTTACCACCATTCTTTTCGATTAATTCTTTGTAAAAATTGTAGTATTCTTGTTGCGTTTCATTCATTTAATTATATAAAATGGTTTATGACTATGACTTTATATAATTCGGAAATATTTATTTCAACATTTATTTATTTATTTTAATAGTTTATGACTTCAGGCGTAGATTCTAACACATGAATTCCATCATTGATTTACCCATATACTATTTATGTGTTGATTTCAACGCCTTATTCTATTCTAATCTAACAAAATAAAAATTGAAAATATTAATAAATAAAACACTAAATAATAAAATAACTAAATAAAAATCAAACCAATAAAACAGTTATGAATCCGCAAGAACAATATGATCTAATTTCTCATAGAATTAGTCCAGATGATATTGTTGGGAAATCATATTTGATGGAAAAATTACAAGCTGGAAAACAAATCAAAGGGTACGTCGGTTTTGCACCCACCGGTAGATGCCATATTGGATATGTTAGTCTCTTGCTTAGAGTCGCACAATGTCTCGATGCAGGATGTGAAATAATCATCCTTCTCGCCGATGTTCATGCATTCCTTGATGCCAGAAAAAGTGGATTAGAAGATGAGGCACGAACAGAATATTATAAACAAATGATCACCGAACTACTCAGATTATTGAATGCAGATCTGACAAAAGTTAAATTTGTTAAAGGTTCTGAATACCAATATTCTAAACCGTACATTCAAGATTTATTAAGATTACTTAATACTATTTCAATTAGCAAAGCAAAACATGCGGGTGCAGAAGTAGTAAAACAGGCTGAAGATCCACTACTGTCTAGCCTCGTTTACCCATTAATGCAATCTCTCGATGAAACACATCTTGACCCAGATCTTGACTTCGAATTGGCAGGAATTGATCAACGTAAACTGTTTATGTTTTCAGTCGATTATGTAAATAAATCGAAAAATAAAAAAATGACATATATTATGAACCAATTAGTTCCTGGGCTATCAAAAGAATCATTAAGAGATCCTGAAACGAAAGTTGTCACGAGCCAAAAAATGTCATCATCTGATTCAGCAGGAAAATTAGATCTTCTCGATACACCAAAAGAAATATTAAATAAGCTAAAGAAGGCTTATTGTCTTGAAGGAGATGCCGAAGATAATACAGTTCTCGTAATGTGTAAGCACATCATATTTCCTGTTCTCGAAAGATTACATAAACAATTTGTTATTTTTAGAGACGAAAAATATGGAGGTAATCTGGTAATTAACTCACATGATGAATTGTACGCATTATTTGCTGATAAATCGATTCATCCAAGTGATTTGAAAAAATCTGTTGCGAATATTATTGCTGACTTGTTTGAACCAATTAGACATCATTTTTCGACGAATGATATGGTTAAATTACTTGAACAAGCGTACGGAAAATAAATAAAAAATTACAATAAAAACATTAAATAGTCTGATTCATATTTTTCAATATATGGATGTATTTTTTCTATTGAATCAATACCTTCTTCCTTTTTGGGTTCTACATAATATTTTTTATACATAGCATATGCGATTTTTGGTATCGAAGTCTTATCATATTTATACATACGATAAGTCGTATTGTGCATTGCAAATTCCAAACTAACATCAAATACGAAACATCTCACAGTATAATTATATTTTTGTGCTAATTTTATATATTCAGCCCTTGTATCCTTTGAACTATTTGTATTATCGACAACAATAGAAGCGTCTAATCCCATTTGCTTTTTAGCTTCAGTAAGACATTTACTTTTTGTTTTTAACGTATCTTGATTAATTCTAACATAACCGTGTACATTAACTAAAATATCTGAATAAGTAGATTTACCAGATCCCTGAAGACCAACTAATAAGATGATTTCTTTATCTTTTTTGACGAACACTTGATTATTATTTTGGGTAAATTTTTTAATTTCATCGTGCACGGGATAAATTATTTGTGGAATTTTTACGGCAGCTTTATTAAATAGTTCTTCGGGTGTGTAGAATTTAACACCACTGTTTAATGCAAATTTTAAATCACAATCACTATGATCGAGTGGTCTACCACATGCATCTCCACAATAAAATGATTTACTTTTATCGACATTTTTTTTAATAAAAGTCTTTTCGATGACATCCCAGAAGGATGGTAATGGTTTACGATATTTATCGTGTGATGTACTTGATAAAATAATAATCGGTACATTTATGATACTGACTATATTTTCTAATTTTATTTTCCATTGTCTACATCTTTTTTCATTATCTGTAAGACCAGATTGATTAGTGACGATTACTATTTGATACTGATTTTCGTGATAATATTGTACATCTTTTACAACACTATCACTGAAAAAACTCCAATCATTTTCATCTATAGGATATTTTTTTCCTGATTTGCATGATATTAATGTTCCATCAAGATCAAAACATGCTATCTTATTTTGATCATAAACTTTAAATTCATCAAAACGAAATTTACCCAACAAATAATCATTAAAATTCCATTCAACACCAACCATGAAATAATTTATAATTTGATTTGTATTTTACTTATATTTATTCGATCAACATTACTAATTTAAATTGGTATATAATTTGATACATTAGATTTCAATTTTTAAGTTTTTGATTGTTAATTGTGTTCAAATAATCATTATATAAGTCGTATCATTATATATACATAATAACTTCATATAAAATGAATCATAATATGTCGAGATTTGAACAAGACACTTTATTAAATCAACGAAATAAAAAGGGAATACCTAAAGATTTTAGTGAAAAACAAATGATAGATAGGTTTGGATACCATAATAGTAATAAAAGGGATGAAGAATTCAACGATGATAATAATAATAATGATAACAATGATAATAATGATGACAATAATTTTGACGAGTATAATACAAACTCTTCGTCAAAATTAAAATTTAAATCAAAACTTAAAAGAGGTGAAATAACAGGGGAAGATATGCAAACTGATGAAGCCGAGTGTGGTATGCCAATAAGAAGTTCATATTATGGTAAAAAAATTACAAAAAATCCATTGAAATCAAAATCGAATAGATTGGATTTTGATCTATATAACGAAGATACAATTGGTGAAGGTACAAACGAAAATAAAGTAAAATATTATGATCCAAGTAGTAGAATGGGAGACAGTAATTTAAATAATCTAACCGGATCAGACAATTTTGGTACATTGGATAGTGGTGCTAGCTATAGTAGATTTGATATAAGAAATACTGATACGGTTATACCGGAATTATATGGTTCCGACTCTGGTTCCTTCATAAGTAATAATTCTAATAAATTTGTTATTCAATTTAATAATTTGTTACAGGAGCAGTTGAATAATACTAAATTTTGTGTATCTGCTTTTAGTTTATATACATTATTCGGTGCACTATATATAATGTCGAAGGGGAAAACAGAAGCAGAAATATATGATTATTTCGGCATGATATCAAAAGATAACATATATGATGGGTTAGAATATATAAATAAAATAAAGGATAAATTAGCTGATCAGATAGTGTTAAAACATATTATATTTGTTAATAATAACCATAAAATAAATCCGCAATTGGTTGATTATTTGAAAAAAATAGTTAGTATAAATCAGATTGCGACGAATTATGCTGATAAGGAATATAATACAATCAATGCTTATATTAATAAAATATCATCAGGAACAATATCACCAATATCAAAAAAAGTAATTGAAAATGCTGATATATTGTGTTCGACTATTGGGTACATAAAACCCATATGGACACAACCATTTGAGAAATCATTTGATACTAAATTCAAACTGTTGGATGGAAGATATAAAATGGCAAGGATGTTAAGTCAAAATGACGGACAATTTGACTATTGTGAAGATAATATAAATCAGATATTAGAAATAAAATGTGTTGATAAATTATCCATGGGTATTATTTTACCTAAAGATTTTGTTGAACCAAATGTTAAAAATATTGACATCACGACATATATAAAAGAACTCAAACCTACGTCTTTGGACCAGGTATGTATTCCTTCTTTTACCGAACAAATAAAAATTAAATTTACAAATATATTGTATCAAAGTGGATTAAGAAGCGTTTTTATAAATATGAATCTTCCTGAATTTATTAAAGATGATGTTCATATAAGTGATATAGTACAAAATATTACTGTAATTGTTGCAAATACAAACAATGCCAACAATAATAAACGGCTACGTATGCGTTCTGGTATATCGAATGTTAGATTTATTGCTGATCATCCTTTCATATACTACTTTAGACTCGTACCTACAAATACATTAATTTTGATGGGATATTTTACATAAATATTTATTCGAATTATACATAAATATTTATTTGGGTAAAACATTATCTAAGTTGTTATTGTTTTTACATAAATATTTATTTGGGTAAAACATTATCTAAGTTGTTATTGTTTTTACATAAATATTTATTTGGGTAAAACATTATCTAAGTTATTATTGTTTTTACATAAATATTTATTTGGGTAAAACATTATCTAAGTTATTATTGTTTTTATATAAATTAGTTTAATTCAATTTAAATTGTTTGAATGATATTTTATAGATTTTATTATCTTTTGATAATAATGTATAAACTGATTCTATTTTATTAGTTTGTTTATAGCTGCCATTTAATATAAAATGATATTTATTTTGAATTCCTTTCAGAACAAATTGCAATCTATCATTTGGATCGAATGATAACATTGTTCGACAATAAGAATTTGGTTTTATTTTATTATTATATTCCCGTTGTAGATTTTTGCTTGATATGTCTACTTCTTCAACATTTATTGAATAACCAAAACTTTTAAACCATGGATCCGGAAAACGAAGATCGTCATGAGTGACTGTCTTATATACTTCATAATCCATTTCATAATCTTTTTTATCAGTTGTTTCTACATCATATGTATTACTTTTAATCATTTCAAGAATATACATTAATCCTTCTAAATACACTGTGAGCAATATCTCAAAACAAAATGTTACCATGTCATTATCCATTTTTCCATCTTCTGGTGAGAACGGAAGAATTTGTTTACTACACGGATCACTCGGTTTTTGTGCGAAAATCATTTTTGCTAATTCTTCGGGTGACATTTCACCTGGTTCTGGATTAATTGATCCGTCCATAAATAATATTATTTATATAATCAATAATGTTTAAATGCATTATATAATAATCTAATTCTATTTATATAATTTATTACCTATAAAATTCTAATTCAACGATGAGTTCAGAAACTTCTAAATATTATTCCGATATGTTCGATTGTTCTGGTATATGGCTCGAACCTAGATTACAAGAATATATTAAAAAAAAACACTATTATAAAAAAAACAATGTTCAAACTGAAATAAGTCTAGAACAAGAATATAATATTACAAAAGAGGATATTAAAAGAATAAAAGACGTTTTAAAAGGTAAAAAAGATGTATATAATTATAAAAAGCAGGATAATTACGCAGAAGAATTTGAAGTGAAAGGATTTGATACAGATCCAGATGAAGTATATAAATCAGATCCAAGATTTAAGAGGTACTTGACAAAAGTGCAAAGAGATAAGGATGCAGCAAAACAAAGACACAATTATGGTGATATGGATTTTTATTTTGATAAAGTTATAAACGATTACGATAATTATCATGATAATAATCCTGAAGAACCTACAGTAAATACAGATTCAGAATCTTTCAAAAATTACGATGCATTTAGTTACAATCACAATTATGATAGTCAAGAGTTTGTGCCTGACTATGTCTCAAATAATGTTGATGATATGGATAATATTGATGTTGTTGATACTGATTACAGAATTGATGGACCAAGAAATAAACCAATAAACAAACAAACAAATCAATTTAATAATATGAATAAATCTATGAATAAATCTATGAATAAATCTGTGAATAAATCTATGAATAAATCTATGAATAAATCTATGAATCAAACAGAAAGAATGAGATATATGAAAAATTATGAGGCATGTGATAATTATGTAGATTCTGAGCCGGCATATGATGATGTTGATGAATTTGATAAATACCATGGTGAACCAAATAGAGCAGCAACTGATACAAAATTGAGTCGAGATTATTCAATGAAAAATATTTATAAATATTCCAATCCATTGAGATCACAAATGAGGAGAATATATGACAGTTATCCACCAACGGTTCAAAATAATTTAAGAGTTTATCCTATGAAAAATAATACACCACGTAAACAACCTACTATGCATGATCCGAGGGTTGGAGGTGTGATAGGTGATCTTGAAACATATGCAACAAAGATAAATAAAACGTATCAATACAAGTCGGAAATGGATGATGAATCAAAACTTGTCATACCATGTGTTAATTCAAAAGGAAAAAATTATATAAATACTGCGACATACAAATCGATGCCTTATATGGGAAGAGGTGACGGTGTGAGAGATGTTTCTATCGAAACGGAAATGTTACAAGGAGTTTCAGGAAGAACACGAAGATATTCTGATGACAAGACACTCGATCAATTATATTTAGAACAAAATTCTGGATTACCAGCAAGAGGTGCAAAGTCACTTGGATACAAAAATCCTGTCGAACATTATTTTGATTATGTAAGTGACGATATCCAAGATCCTGATCATGTTTGTTTTGATCGCGGAATTCCGACACGTCTTGATAATCACTCTACAGCTAGACCAAAAAAAATGATGCATCGGAAAATTTATCAATAAAACATAAAAATAAAATTATACGATATCTTGTAGTCTTGCACACTCGGTTATACATTGTGATTTAGTCCAAATATTCGGATCATCACTCGAATCGTTAATTGTATATGCACATGTTGCTACAACATTTGTCATAGTTCCATCGTAATTCTGTGATTGCCAATTATTCGATGTATCAACTTGACACGCCATAACTCCTGGTCGTTTTGAAACAAATCCTTGTTTGCCCAACAATCCTCTATATGCCACTCTATCGCGCCCTATGTATGGTTGAAGACTAGATGGTAACATAATTTCTTCATACTTTTTATAAAATTGTTTTGTGTTATCCAAACAACTAGAACCGGGTATTTGTTCTTCTTTAGATTTTTCGATTGTTCCTGGTAACAACATATAATTCTCTTCACTCATTGATTCGGAAGCTGTTTCCGGTTGCATTTCATAAATCACTTCTGAAGCGGGGATGGGGAGTGTAGATATAGTTTCTGAAGTAATACTAGACGATGTAATATTAATCTTAAATTGACTATTTTTTATTTCTATTAAAAGATGTTGAGTTGGTTGTAATATAATCGGATTAGTATAATACGTTACACGGATTGGTATATTTTTAGTATTTGTTATATTTATAATTTGTGATAACTCACTGATTTGATTGGTTGTAACAGAAGATCCATTTGATACAATTAAATATACAGTTGAAAAATCTTTTCCAGTTTCGCCGGTGATACTAAATTCTGGCAATAATTGTTGTATTTGTGTATCAGTTAATGAAAATTGACTAAAATGTATATTAATTTCGTCTTGTTGAACATTTGCAGACATTATATTTATTGCTATATTTCCGTATACTGTATTATTTATTTCAAATGATTTACTGGGCTCTTGTTTTTCGGGTAAAGCTGTATCTACTACATTAGTAAGACTGTCAACAAAATTAGTCAAAGCTGTTGTTACGTCCATATTTTCTTTATATTTTCCACGTGCAGTAAAAACATTATATAATATAGCAATAAATAATGCGATTCCAATAATTACTAAAAAAATTAGTATAATTTGATATATATATTCTGTGTTTTGTTCCATATTATTATAATTTATAGAATGATAATAATAAAGTTATAGAATTTATTTTTTTGTTATAATATAATATATCCTTATATTATATAAAAAATCCAAATGGAAGAAGTAAAAGTTAGAAATCCTGGAAAACAAGAATATAGATCCGTTAAAAAACCTCAGGGTACCCCTAGATATCCATCTGCTCGTTCAGGTCCATTGATGAATTATGAATGTACTAATAAATGCAATACATGTCCGAGTATTGGTTCGTTTAACAGATTAACTTATGATAATTGTGCTTATACTGAAGACTTACATCAAAGTACAAGTCCATTACTTTACCAAATGTCAAGATATAAATTTGAGAATTGTTCGGCATGTACATATGATGGTACATATTATGCACCATTCGATTTGGTTGATTACGAATCTGAATTGAAAAATATAACAAGGCCTGGTTCTTTGTGTTCAAATATGAAATATTCTCCAACATGCAAAAAGTCTGAATTATGTACTAGTACTTTTGATCCGAGTGTTCCAATTGTTTATGCTCCAAATGTCTGCCCAGTTGTATGCAATAACATTAGAAAAGTTAAATCCCCAGGATACAGATTAGAAAATTCTGTTAAATGCCCAAGTCCCAATATTAGGAATTCAGCCTTGAGAATGAAAAAAAGTGAACGTCCTCAGAGAAAACAAGGAGAAATGACACTTGCTCAAAAACACATGGAAGAAGAAAATGCTTTATTAAGACAAGTTGAAGAAGAATTGATGTCAATTTAAATATTGGTTTGATATATGAATAATTTGAAATTTTCTGAAAAACTATATTTTTTCCAGAAAAAAATTGAAGTTTTGCTTGGGAAAACAATAATTTATTTATTTATTTGTTGAATCTATTAAATAAAAAAATTGAAATATATACATTATGATGTTACATTTGTGAAAAATACAATATAGATAAATAATACCAATATGGCATTTCAAAAAAGATTAGCTCGGGAAGCTCAAGATTTTAAAAACAATAAAGAATGTATTGTTAACGGTATTTCTATCGAACAGAAAGGCGATAGTTTAATTGAATGGACAGCAACTATTAATGGTCCCAAAGACACACCCTATGAAAATGGTCATTTTAAACTCGATATTAATATTCCATCAAATTACCCATTCAAACCACCTAATGTTCGTTTTCTAACAAAAATATTCCATCCAAATATTTCTAGTGATGGTAGTATATGTCTCGATATTTTGAAAGGTAATTGGAGTCCAGCTCTAACTCTTGATAAAGTTTTACTATCAATTGTTTCATTGCTCGAATCACCTAATCCTGATGATCCTCTTGATGGTAACGCAGCATCATTATATAAAAAAAATAAAAAGAGTTTTGATGATACAGTTAAACAGTATATCAAAGAATATGCAACTAAAAAAGATAATTAAATTTCAATTAGTTTATTTTATTTGGTTTATTTATTTTATGTGATGGCTAATAAATTATAGTTATTATATAGTACTTTAATTTTATGATTTTTTTTTATTTGAAATATATTTTAAAATAATTAACTGTTATTTTTTTAATGTCGAATATATATATATAAATAAAGCCATAAAAAATGAACAGAATGGGTTATTCAAGTAGATTGGGGTACGAAGATTCGTGCGCATATGAAGATAAATTAACAGAAAGCACTGGCCCCCTAAAACATATATTAGATCCTACAAGAGTTATGAACTGTGATGCTTGTCTGTCTACATTGGGACCTCGTACAAGTTTCATGGGTTTTGGTGTTAGTACACCTGTCGGAAATAGACCAGCACAGGCACAAGCTGGGGAAGTAGTCAATATCGAATCAATTCTCAAAAATTTAAATGTTAAAAAAAGTAAATGTAAAAAAGATGAGGCCAATCCGATCGATGTAACTAAATTTAAACTAAAGAATCCTCGTGTATGCAACGATTTTTTGAATCCATTATCATCAAAACTATCATACCCACCAGCTAATTACAGAGATGTTGGTATTAATAGATTTTACAACTTGAATAAAAATCCGCAAAAAAATATATTTTGGAATTTTTCTGAAAACACGACATTACAGATTAAAGATAATTTCTTTGATGAAATTCCCGAAATGTGGAGTCTTTTACCAAGTTTACCACGCGAACTAAAAGGAAGACCAAAACCAATGGATTTAATAGTAGAAAATCCACCAGTGAACGAGTTCTTACCTAAGAATTTTAGACAAAGAATAAATAGAGCATAATAGCGCAATTGCTCAGTTAAATTTTATTTCTAGATCAAGTATAATATAGAACACTATATTGTATTTGGATACTTAATGGATCAAATATATGAAAGTTTAGAAACAATGCCCTCAAATAAAACAAGAGGGAAAACCCTAATCAAAACACCAGGGAATAATTTTATAAATATATATAACTCTGATAACACAAAGAATGTATTACATGATCAGGATAGACGTGCTGCTAAACGTTCCAGGGATGCTAATCATCCTGTAAAAACTGGAGTTATTCCCCCTTTTTACAATCAAAAAGATGAAGTTCGCACACGAATTTCTATAAATAAAAATGAACCAAGAGAAGGTTTTGAGAATATTAAAAGAAATAAAAATATTAAAA